>Ga0209921_1000055_pt1 | contig 46716 bp, 46 predicted proteins | sample SalPonF2_C_D2_MG_FD_185730 | JGI IMG/M metagenome (GOLD analysis project Ga0209921, IMG submission 185730) | Salt pond soil microbial communities from South San Francisco under conditions of wetland restoration - Salt Pond MetaG SF2_C_D2_MG... ...
CCTGGTGCAGGCCGTCCGACCACCGCCGCCCGGGCATGATGCGCCCGGTGAACTCGTCGACGATCACCACCTCGCCGTCGCGCACGATGTAGTCCACGTCCTTCTGGTACAGGTGGTGGGCACGCAGCGCCGCGTTGAGGTGGTGCACCAGGTTGAGGTTGGACGCGTCGTACAGGCTCTCACCCTCCGACAGCAGCCCGTGCTTCACGAACAGCTCCTCGACGTGCTGGTGCCCCTCCTCGGTGAGGAACACCTGCTTGATCTTCTCGTCCAGCGAGAAGTCGCCGGGGCCGTCTTCCTCCTGCTGGCGCCTGAGCGTCGGCACCAGCTTGTTGACCTTGACGTACAGCTCCGTGTCGTCGGTGGTGGCGCCCGAGATGATCAGCGGGGTCCGGGCCTCGTCGATGAGGATCGAGTCCACCTCGTCAATGATCCCGTGGTGCAGCTCCCGCTGGACCTTCTCGTCCAGCGAGAAGGCCATGTTGTCGCGCAGGTAGTCGAAGCCGAACTCGTTGTTGGTGCCGTAGGTGATGTCGGCAGCGTAAGCGGCGCGCTTCTCCTCCGGATCCTGGCCGCTCAGGATGAAGCCCACGGACAGCCCGAGAAAGTTGTACACGGGTCCCATCCACTCGGCGTCACGCCGGGCCAGGTACTCGTTGACCGTAATGATGTGCACGCCCTTGCCGGCGAGCGCGTTCAGGTAGGCCGCCAGCACGGCGACCAGGGTCTTGCCCTCGCCGGTGCGCATCTCGGAGATCTTGCCCTGGTGCAGGACGATCGCGCCCATCAGCTGCACGTCGAAGTGGCGCATCCCGAGCACCCGCCGGCTCGCCTCGCGCGCCGCGGCGAACGCCTCCGGCAGCAGCGAGTCCAGCGGCTCGCCGGCCAGGTGGCGCTGCCGGAACTCCTCCGTCCTGGCCTTGAGCGCCTCGTCCGTGAGCTCGCGGTATTCCGGTTCCCGGGCGTTGATCCGGCGCACCGCGCCCGACATGCCCCGCAGCACGCGCTGGTTGCGGCTGCCCATGACCTTCTTGACGATCGAACCAATCATTGCGCTACACGCAGCCTGTCAGCGGTTGCGGAAGACGACCCGCATCGGAAGCTGTGCCCGACCCGCGACCACGCCGGGCGCGGGTCCTCGCCCGCTGGAACACCACAGCCCGCGCGCGGCGGGCTGTCGGGGACAATGGGAAACTATAACGGAGAACCGTCCGCCTGACCATGGACAGCGGGGGTCGCGCCCGGTTCCGTGCGGCCCCGGATCACCGCCGGGCTGGCCATCGATCAGTTTCCGGAGCCGGCGCGGACGAACCGGGCGGGGTTGATCGGTTTGCCGTCGTAGCGCACTTCGAAGTGCACGTGCGGACCGGTGGAGCGGCCCGTGGAACCCATCAGTGAGATCACCTGTCCCCGCTTGACGGTCTCGCCGACGTGAACCAGGATCTTCTCGTTGTGTCCGTAGCGGGTCTTGTAGCCACCGCCGTGGTTGATCTCCACCAGCTTGCCGTAACCCCCGTCCCGGCCCGCGTAGTCTACCACCCCTGCCGCCACCGCGTGGACCTTGGTGCCGCGCTTGCCGGCGAAGTCGAAGCCGGGGTGGAAGCCCTCCTTGCCGGTGAAGGGATCGATCCGGGGCCCGTAGCCCGACGACAGCCACGCGTGGCGCACCGGACGCCCCTTGGGCATGACCTCGGCGTGCAGCTGACGCCGCAGCAGCATCCGCTCCAGGATGCCGAGCTGGCGGCTGCGGCTCGAAACCATCGCCTGCAGCTGGTCGAGATTGTGCAGGAAATCCGGCAGCGACAGCGGCTTTTCCGAGCCGGGAGCCGGATCCGGGCCGCCTTCGCCGGGCGGCCGGTCGAAATCGAACTCCCCGTCCTTGAGGCCGGCCATTTGCGTCAGGCGGCTGCCCAGCGCGTCCAGGCGCATCACCCGTGCCTGCAGTTGCCCGACCCGCTCGGACAGTGCCTGCAGGTTGTCCTGCGCCTCGCGACGGGCCCGGGCAATCTCCTTCTGTTGTCGCGCCAGGCGCGCCTGCCGCGCCTTCGCGGTCGCCGCCGGATGGCGGTTCTGCCAGACCACCGCGGTGTAATACCCGCCCGCGAACAGCCCCACGGTCAGCATCACCCCGGCCGCCACGAGCGGGATCCAGACCCGCCTCGCGCCGAGGCTGATCTGGCGGAGGTTCCCCTGTCGCCTGGTGAAGAGGATGATATTCATCTATCTTGTTCTGCGGCCTCGACGCCTACCCCGCAAGTACCCGAATGAAAGCACGCCACCCTGCAAGCCTGCCAACGCTGCTCGGACGAGGCGGTCGTCTGGCCCGACTAACGGACCGTGCCGCCGCGCTGCGCGCGCTGGAGCAGACCGTGTCCGGAGTGCTGCCCGCAGCGCTGCGGGCACATTGCCGCCTCGCCAACGTGCGCGAGGGCACGGTCGTCATGACCGCCGACAGCCCGGTCTGGGCCGCGCGGCTGAAATACCTCGGCCCCACCCTCCTGGAGCAGCTCCGGCGCGGACACGGTCTGGAAGGGAAGGAGCTGCGGGTCCGGATCGCCCCGGCCGCGGTGCCGGAAACCCCGCCCCTGCGCAGGCCGGTGATGCCGGCGGCGGCCGGCGACGCCCTGCGCAGCCTGGCCGAGCACGAGTCGGACCCGGATCTGGCGGCGGCACTGCGTCGCCTCGGATCACGGGGACGGGACTAGCCCGCATATCTCACCACCCTCCTGCTGCGGCCACCGATGCGCTCGCGACGAACGGTGGTGAGATATGCGGGCTAGCTAGCGGCGCACCGGCCTCTCAGGCAGGTACCTGGGTCACGAAGGAAATGGGCGCCTGCTCCATGTCGTCGAACGTCACGTGCTCCCACGCGGCCTCGTCGGCCAGCAGCGTGCGCAGAAGCTTGTTGTTCAGGTCGTGCCCGGACTTGTAACCGGCGAAAGCGCCGATCAGGCTGTGACCGAGCAGGTACAGGTCGCCGATCGCGTCGAGGATCTTGTGCTTGACGAATTCGTCCTCGTAGCGCAGGCCATCCTCGTTGAGCACGCGGTAGTCGTCCACCACCACGGCGTTGTCCATGCTGCCGCCGAGGGCGAGATTGCTGGCGCGCAGCATCTCGATGTCGCGCATGAAGCCGAACGTGCGGGCGCGGCTGACCTCCTTGACGAAGGAGGTGGTGGAAAAGTCCACCTCGGCGTTGCTGGTGTGGGACTTGAAGACCGGGTGATCGAACTCGATCGTGAATCCGACCTTGAACCCCTCGAAGGGCTCGAACCGCGCCCACTTGCCTTCCTCGCCCTCGATCACGACCGGGCGCTTGATCCGGATGAAGCGCTTTGGCGCGTCCTGCTCCTGAATCCCCGCGGACTGGATGAGGAACACGAACGGACCCGCGCTACCGTCCATGATGGGCACCTCGGGGGCGCTCAGCTCGACGTACGCGTTGTCGATCCCGAGTCCGGCCATCGCCGAGAGCAGGTGCTCGACCGTTGCCACCCGTACCCCCTCGTGCACCAGGGTGGTGGAAAGCCGGGTGTCGCCGACGTTTTCCGGCCGGGCCTTGATCTCCACCGGGGTACCCAGGTCAACCCGGCGGAAGATCACGCCGGTATCAGCGGGAGCCGGGAGCAGGGTCATGTAGACTTTTTCACCGGAATGCAGTCCGACGCCGGTCGCCCGGATCACATTCTTCAAAGTGCGCTGTTGCAACATTCAGCCATATACCTTGTTATGCGCTTCCCTGGTCCCGGCAGGTCCGTGGAGCCCCGAATCGACAGGGCCCGGCGATCGCGCTCCGGGCAGGAAGCACGCCCCGCCGCCCGCACATGCTTTGATTGCTGCACGGACGCTGCCCGGCCACGCGAAACCCTGGCGATCTCCGGCGCCGCGCGTACTATAGCGGATTTTCATTACGAGCAAAACCTTCTGCCCGCCGGCAAGGCCCGGGCCGACGAACGGCCGGAATTGGCCGAATTCCGGCATCAGTCCGCCTGGCGCCGGAGAAACGCCGGAACGTCCAGATAATCGAGGTCCGAATCCCCGCCCGCGGCATCCTCGCCCGCGGCGCGCTTGCGCATCACCGTCGGCCGGTCCAGCTCGGCGTAGTCCACCTCGCCGCCGCTGTTGCGCTCGACCACGCGCATGCCCGCGCGTTTCTCCGGCCGCGGCTGGGCGACGACCCCGCCGATGCCGGTGGCCACCACGGTAACCCGCAGCTCCTGGCTCATGTCGGGATCGATCACGGTGCCCACCACCACCGTCGCGTCCTCCGACGCCACCTCCTTGACGGTGTTGCCGACCTCCTCGAACTCGCCGATGGAAAGGTCCATGCCCGCGGTGACGTTGACCAGAATCCCGCGCGCGCCGGAGATGTTGATCTCCTCCAGCAGCGGACTGGAAAGCGCCGCCTCGGCGGCCTCGCGCGCCCGCATCTCGCCACTGGACCGGCCGGCACCCATCATCGCCATGCCCATCTCGGACATCACGGTGCGCACGTCGGCGAAGTCGACGTTGATCAGCCCCGGGCGCGTGATCAGCTCGGCGATGCCCGCGACCGCGTTGAACAGGACCCTGTCCGCCGACTTGAATGCGTCGAGCAGACTGGCCTGCTTGCCCATCACGGTCAAGAGCTTCTCGTTGGGGATCGTGATCAGCGAGTCCACGTACTTGCCCAGGGACTCGATGCCCTCGTTGGCCACTGACAGGCGCTTCTTGCCCTCGAACGGGAAGGGCTTGGTGACCACCGCCACCGTAAGGATCCCGAGCTCGCGCGCGATCTGCGCCACGATCGGCGCCGCGCCGGTGCCGGTACCACCGCCCATGCCGGCGGTGATGAACAGCATGTCGGTGCCCTCGATGACCTCCTGGACCCGCTCCCGGTCCTCCATCGCCGCCTGGCGCCCGACCTCGGGGTCGGCCCCCGCGCCCAGCCCCTTGGTGATGTTGCAGCCGAGCTGCAGCACCGTGCGGGCCGGGTTGTCCTTCAGCGCCTGGGCATCGGTATTGGCGCAGATGAACTCCACGCCCTCGATCCCCTCCTCGCACATGTTGCGCACGGCGTTGCCGCCGCCGCCGCCGACGCCGATCACCTTGATCACTGCGTTCTGACTGTAGGCATCCATCAGCTCAAACATCGCTCGTCCTCCCGGTCACACGACCTTGCTCCGCGATTGGTTCCCAGCGCCCGCTCAGAAATTGCCCTGGAACCAGCTCTTCATCCGCTCCCATACTCCGGCCAGCCCGCCCGTCAGCGCCGGGCGGCGGTGCTGCTGCAGGCCGCTCTCGATGCCGTAGAGCAGCAGCCCGACGCCGGTGGCATAGATGGGATTGCGCACCACGTCCGCCAGCCCGGTGACGTACTGGGGGGTGCCCAGGCGCACCGGCGCGTGAAACACTTCCTCGGCCAGCTCGACGGCGCCTTCCATCTTGGCGCTGCCGCCGGTGAGCACCACGCCCGCCGCGATCAGGTCCTCGAAGCCGCTGCGCCGCAGCTCCGCCTGCACCAGGCCGAACAGCTCCTCGTAGCGGGGCTCGATCACCTCCGCCAGGGTCTGGCGCGCCAGCCGCCGGGGCGGCCGCTCGCCGACGCTCGGCACGTCGATGGTCTCGTTGCTGGTGGCCAGTTGCGGCAGGGCGCAGGCGTACTTGAGCTTGATCGCCTCGGCGTGGTGGGTCGGGGTGCGCAGCGCCACGGCGATGTCGTTGGTCACCTGGTCGCCGGCGATCGGGATCACCGCCGTGTGGCGGATGGCGCCCTCGGTGAATACCGCGATGTCCGTGGTGCCGCCGCCGACGTCCACCAGGCAGGCACCCAGCTCCTTCTCGTCCTGGGTCAGCACCGACTGGCTGGAGGCCAGCTGCTCGAGCACGATGTCCTCGACCTCCAGGCCGCAGCGGCGCACGCATTTGATGATGTTCTGCGCCGCGCTGAGCGCGCCGGTAACCATGTGCACTTTCGCCTCGAGGCGTACGCCGGACATGCCGATCGGCTCGCGCACGCCATCCTGCTCGTCGATGATGAATTCCTGCGGCAGGATGTGGAGGATCTTCTGGTCGGCGGGAATCGCCACCGCCCGGGCCGCGTCGATCACGCGGTCGACGTCCTCCGGGGTTACCTCCTTGTCGCGGATGGCCACGATGCCGTGCGAGTTCAGGCTGCGCACGTGGCTGCCCGCGATGCCGGCATAGACCGAATGGATCTGGCAGCCGGCCATCAGCTCCGCCTCTTCCACCGCGCGCTGGATCGACTGGACGGTCGACTCGATGTTGACCACCACGCCCTTCTTGAGCCCGCGCGAGGGGTTGGAGCCGATGCCGATGATCTCGATGCCCCCCTCGTCGGCGACCTCGCCGACGATCGCCACGACCTTTGAGGTCCCGATGTCCAGGCCTACGATGAGCTTCTGTTCGCTCTTTCTCGCCATCTGCCTCAGCCTTTCCCCGCCGCCTGGCCGTCACCCTTGCCGGCACGGTCGGCCACGGCGAAGCCGTTGGGATAACGCAAGTCGATGAATGCAATCCGGGGCAGCCGTGACCGCACGGCGGCCAGCCCGGTATCGATGAAGTGCTGCAGCACCGCCGCCGGCGCCCCCCGGCCGATGCGGATCCTCACCCCCTGCGCCAGCCGCGCCCGCCAGCTGCCACGGCGGTTCCGCCGCAGCCCGGCGAGCCGCAGCCCGGCCGCGGCCACGACCTTGCGCGCACGCCGGTACGCCGCCAGCACCTCGGCCTCGCTTCCGGCGGGCCCGTCAAGCTCGGGCAGCCGGTCGCCGCCGGAGGCGTTGCTGGTGAACAGCTTGCCCTCGGCGTTGAGCAGCCCGTCCTTGCCCCAGCGGGCCACCGGCTGCTGCTCCCGGATGCGCACCTCCAGGGCGTCGGGCCAGGAGCGGCGGACCGCCGCCCGGGCGACCCATGGCAGGCTCTCCACCGCCTGCGCGACCTGCGCGAGGTTCACGCTGAAAAACCCCTGGCCCGCGAACGGCGCCATCCGGCCGCGGATCTGGGCCACGCTGACATGGTGGAACGATCCCTCCACGCGCACCTTGCGTATCGGCAGCAGGTCCGCCGGCAGCAGGCCCGGCACCTGCCAGGCGAGCAGTGCGAGCGCCAGCAGCAACAGTACGGCCGGGCGCACCCGCCGCATCAGGCGCGGGCGCATCCGGCCCGGCGCGCGCAGCGGGCGCGGGCGCCTGCGCGGCATCCGCCGGTTGACGCGCTTGCCCGCGAACACCCCCCTCACGAGACGCTCCCACGCGCGACGCTGGTCTCGAGGATCCGCCATACCAGCTCATCCATCTCGATGCCGATCGCCCGCGCCGCCATCGGCACCAGGCTGTGGTCGGTCATGCCCGGCACCGCGTTCATCTCCAGCAGCCAGGGCCGCCCGCCCGCGTCGACCATCAGGTCCACGCGGCCCCAGCCGGTGCCGTCGAGTCCGCGGAACGCTTCCAGGCACAGCGCCGACAGGCGCCGTTCGGCCGCCGCGTCCAGCCCGCATGGGCAGTGGTAGCGGGTGGTCGCGGCGCTGTACTTGGCCTGGTAGTCGTAGAACACGTTGGGCGTCTCCAGACGGATCAGCGGCAGCACCTCGCCGTCGAGGATCGCGGCGGTATACTCCGCGCCGTCGATCCAGCTCTCGGCGATCACGCGGGAATCCAGCCGCGCCGCCTCCCCGTAGGCGCGCGCCATGTCGCCGGCCCGGTCCACCCGGCTCATGCCCAGGCTGGAGCCCTCGCGCGCCGGCTTGATGATCAGGGGCAGCCCGAGGTCCTCGACGATGCGCGCTCCGTCGTCCGCCCCGCGCATGATCTCGTAGCGCGGCGTGGGCACCCCCTGCGCGGACCAGAGCTGCTTGCTGCGCAGCTTGTCCATGCTCAGCGCGCAGGCGAGCACGCCGCTCCCCGTATAGGGGATACCGGCGGTCTCCAGCGCCCCCTGGATCACGCCGTCCTCCCCGCCGCGGCCGTGCAGGATGATGAAGGCCCGGTCGAAGCCGCCCTCGCGCAGGCGCCGGACCACGTCGGCGTCGACGTCCATCGCGTGCGCGTCGACCCCCTTGCGGTGCAGTGACTCCAGCACCATCCGGCCGCTGCGCAGCGAGATCTCGCGTTCCGCCGACCGTCCGCCCATCAGCACCGCCACCCGGCCAAAACCCTCGGGGCGCGTCACCGACGATTTGTGCAGACCCACCGCGCTCATTCCGCCTCCCCCACGATCCGGACCTCGGGCTCGAGGCGCACGCCGAAGCGGCGCGCGACCTCGGCCTGGACGTCCAGGATCAGTGCCTCGATCTCGGCGGCGCGCGCCTCGCCAAGATTGATAATGAAGTTGGCGTGCTTTTCCGACACGCAGGCAGCGCCGATCCGGCGGCCCTTCAGGCCACAGGCGTCGATCAGGCGTGCGGCGTGCTCGCCCGGCGGATTGCGGAACACGGAGCCGCAACTGGCCAACCCGGTCGGCTGCGACGCGCTGCGCCGGGCCAGCAGGTCGCGGATTCGGGTCCCGGCGTCGCCGTCGGCCCGCCGGTCGAAGCGCAGCTCCGCAGCGACGAACCACTCCCGCTCCAGCGAGTCCGGCTGCGGGCCCCGCACCTGCCGGTAGCCGGTGCGGTACTCCCCCGCGGCGCGCCGCTGCCGGCTGCCGTGGCGGTCGATCACCTCGACCGCCTCCACGCAATCCCAGGTCTCGCCGCCGAAGGCGCCGGCGTTCATCGCCAGCGCGCCGCCCACCGTACCGGGGATGCCGGCGAAGAAATCCGCTCCGCCCAGTCCCCAGCGGCCGCAGCGCCGGGCGAGCTTGGCGCAGGCGACGCCCGCGCCGGCGTGCACCCGCCCCCCGCCACGGTGCTCGAGCCGTCCCAGCGCGCCATGAGTGGCGATGACGGTGCCGTGCCAGCCCCCGTCGCGCACCAGCAGGTTGCTGCCCAGGCCGGTCCAGTACACCGGCTCCGCCTCGTCCAGGAGCGACAGGAACAGGGCCAGGTCCTCGAGATCCGCCGGACGGTAGTAGCGCCGCGCGGGACCGCCCGCGCGCCAGGAGGTGTGGCGCGACATCGGCTCGTTCTTGCGCAGTTCGCCGCGCAGCCTGCCGAGCTCACGGATCATTCTTCGCCCTCCCCCGCCAGGGCCCGCGGCAACGCCGCGGAGGCCGCGCCGATGTCGCCGGCGCCCATGGTGAGCACCACGTCGCCGTCGCGCAGCACCGCCCGCAGCGCCTCCGGGAGCTCCGCAAGATCGGCGACGAACACCGGGTCGACCTGGCCGCGGGAGCGGATCGCGCGCGCCAGCGACCGGCCGTCGGCGTTCGCGACGGCGGGCTCGCCCGCCGCGTAGACCTCGCACAGCAGCAGGTGATCGACGCCCGAGAGCACTCGCACGAAGTCCTCGAACAGGTCGCGGGTGCGGCTGTAGCGGTGCGGCTGGAACACCAGCACCAGGCGCCGGCCGGGCCAGGCTTCGCGGGCCGCCTCCAGGGTTGCGGTGATCTCGCGCGGGTGGTGTCCATAGTCGTCCACCAGCAGCGCGCTGCCACCGGTGACGGGCACCTCCCCGTACACCTGGAACCGCCGGTCGATCCCCTCGAAGCGGTCCAGCGCCCGGCGGATGTCGCAGGCCGCGATGCCCACCTCGTGCCCGACCGCAATCGCCGCCAGGGCGTTCTGCACGTTGTGCCGGCCGGGCAGGTTCAGGGCCACCTCGATCGACTCGCCGCCGGGCAGGCTGGCGCGAAAATGCGTGCGCCGGCCGTCGCCGCTGACGTCGGTCGCGCGCACGGCCGCGTCCTCGCTGAAGCCGTAGGTGAGCACCGGGCGGCTGACCTGCGCCAGCATCCCCCGCACCACCGGGTCGTCCAGGCACAGCACCGCCACGCCGTAGAACGGCAGGTGATGCAGGAAGGCGACGAAGGTCTGCTGCAGGCGCGCGAAATCGCCCTCGTAGGTGCCGAGGTGATCGGCGTCGATGTTGCTCACCACCGCCAGGATCGGCTGCAGGTAGAGGAACGAGGCGTCGCTCTCGTCGGCTTCGGCCACCAGGTACTGACCGGTGCCCAGGCGCGCGTTGGTGTTGGCGCTCTTGAGCCGACCGCCGATGACGAAGGTCGGATCCAGGCCGCCCTCGGCCAGGACGCTGGCGATCAGGCTGGTGGTCGTGGTCTTGCCGTGGGTGCCGGCGACCGCGATGCCCTCCTGGAAGCGCATCAGCTCGGCCAGCATCTCGGCCCGCGGCACCACCGGGATGCGCTGCGCCAGGGCCGCCTGCACTTCGGGGTTGTCCCGGGAGACGGCGCTGGAGATCACCACCACGTCGGCCCCGGCGACGTGGGCGGGGTCGTGACCCAGATCGATGCGCGCGCCCAGCTCCCGCAGCCGGGTCGTCACCGCGCTCTCCTTCAGGTCGGAGCCGGTGATCGAGAACCCGATGTTGCGCAGCACCTCGGCGATCCCGCCCATCCCGGAGCCGCCGATGCCGATCAGGTGGATGCGCCGGATCCGCCGCATCCAGTGCCGCGCCGCCGGCCGGGTGACCTGCGTCCCGCTCATGCCGCCGCCTCCGCTTCCAGGCAGATGTCCGCCACCTCGCGCGCGGCCTGCGGCCGGGCCAGCCGCCGCGCGGCGACCGCCATCTCCCGCAGCCGCTCGCGGGCCGCGCCCAGCTCCGCCAGCGTGCCGGCCAGGCGCGGCGCGTCCAGCTCCGCCTGCGGGATCAGCACCGCCGCCCCGGCATCCACCAGGAACTGCCCGTTGGCACGCTGATGATCGTCCACCGCGTGCGGGTAGGGGACCAGCACCGATCCCACCCCGGCGGCCGCCAGCTCGGCCACGGTCAGGGCGCCGGCGCGACACACCACCAGGTCCGCCCAGGCGTACGCGGCCGCCATGTCCTCGATGAACGCCTCCACCTCGCCTTCCACCCCGGTGCTGCGGTAGGCCTCGCGTGCCGCCTCCAGCGTGCGCGGCCCGGCCTGGTGGCGTACCTCGAAGCGCAGCCGGTCCGCGAGCCGTCCCAGCGCCTGCGGCACCAGCCGGTTCAGGGCCAGCGCCCCCTGGCTGCCGCCCAGCACCAGCAGCCGCACTCGGCCCGCGCGTCCGCGCATGCGCTCCCCCGGCTCTGCCAGCGCCGTGATCTCCGGCCGCACCGGGTTGCCGACGAACGCCGCACCCGGCAGACAGCCGGGGAAACCGCACAGCGCCCGGTCGGCCAGGCGTGCCAGCGCCCGGTTGGTCAGGCCGGCGATGGCGTTCTGCTCGTGGATCACCAGCGGAATCCGCAGCAGCCAGGCGCCGAGCCCGCCCGGCCCGGCGACGAAGCCGCCCATGCCCAGCACCACGCGCGGGCGCAGCCGCAGCAGGAGGCCCAGCGCCTGGACCAGGGCGAGCGCCAGGCGTCCCGGGGCCAGCAGCAGCGACCGCACGCCCTTGCCCCGCAGCCCGCTCACGCGCAGCCAGCGCAGGGGGATGCCGGCCGCCGGGACCACCCGCGCCTCGAGGCCGGCGCGGGTCCCGATCCAGACCACCGGGACCCCGCGCGCCACCAGCTCGCGCGCCACCGCCAGGGCCGGGTACACGTGCCCGCCGGTGCCGCCCGCCATGATCACCACCGGGCGCGCGCTCATACCCGGCCCTCCACGCTGGCGCGGTTTTCCACCTCGACCCGCAGCAGCAGTCCCGTCAGCACACAGGTTGTCAGCAGGCTGCTGCCGCCGTAGCTCATCAGGGGCAGGGTCAGGCCTTTGGTCGGAAGCAGCCCCATGTTGACGCCGATGTTGATGAACGCCTGCAGCCCGATCCACGCCGACAGACCCTGGGCCAGGTAGGCGGCGAACCAGCGCTGCAGCCGCGCCGCCCGGGCCGCGATCGCCATCCCGCGCCAGACCACCACGCCGTAGAGTGCGATCACCGCCAGCGTTCCCAGCAGGCCCAGTTCCTCGGCCAGCACCGCGAACAGGAAGTCGGTGTAGGCCTCCGGCAGGTAGAACATCTTCTGCACGCTGCTGCCGAGCCCGACGCCGAACCAGTGCCCCGAGCCGATGGCGATCAGCGACTGCGTGAGCTGGAAGCCGGTGCTGAACGGATCCTGCCAGGGGTCCAGGAAGCCGGTCAGCCGCTGCATGCGATACGGCGAGGACCACACCAGCAGCATCATCGCCGCCAGCGACAGCGAGAACAGGGCGAGGAACTGCCACATCCGCACGCCGGCCACGTACAGCATCACCAGCGCGGTCGCCAGCAGCACGCTGGCGGCGCCGAAATCCGGCTCCAGCAGCATCAGCAGGCAGGCCAGGCTGAGCACCAGCATGGGCTTGACGAACCCCTGCACGCTCTGGCGCACCTCCTGGTGCCGGCGCACCAGATAGCCGGCCAGGTACAGCAGCAGCATCAGCCGCGCCGGCTCCGAGACCTGCACCCGGATCAGCCCCAGGTCCAGCCAGCGGGTGCTGCCGTTGGTCGTGCGACCAACGCCCGGCAACAGCACGACCACCAGCGAGAACACCGCCAGCGCCATCAGCGTGAAACTCAGCCGCTCCCAGGTGGCGAGCGGGATCTGCAGTACGATGCCGGCTCCGGTGACGCCGGCCAGCGCGTAACCCAGCTGGCGCAGGAAATAGTGAAACGGGTCGCCGGCGGCGCGCGCCGCCAGCGGCATCGAGGCGGAGGCCACCATCACCAGGCCCAGCAGCAGCAGCGCCGTGGTGGCCGCCACCAGCGGGCGGTCGAGGCGGTCCAGCACTTCCCGGGGAGTGACCCAGGCGCGCCCGATCCGCAGGGTCTGCGCGACCGCGGCCCTCATCCGGACAGCTCCCGGACCGCCCGCGCGAAGCGCTCGCCGCGGTCCCGGTAGTCGCGGAACATGTCGAAGCTGGCACAGGCCGGGGACAGCAGCACGCTGTCGCCCGGGCGCGCCGCCGCGGCCGCCAGGCGCACCGCCTCCGCCATGCTCGCCGCCCGCAGGGTGCGCGCCAGGCCCGCAAGCGCCGTCTCGATCAGAGCGGCGTCACGGCCGATCAGCACCGCCGTGTGGACCCGCTCGCGCGCCGCCTCGCGCAGGGCGGAAAAATCGCCGTCCTTGGCTTCACCTCCAGCAATCAACACAACCGGCCCCGGCATGCCGCCGATGGCCGCCACGCTGGCAGCCACGTTGGTACCCTTGGAATCGTCGAAGAAACGCACCCCGCCGGTCTCCGCGACCAGCTGGGTACGGTGGGCCAGGCCGGTGAAGCCACGCAGCGCGCCCAGCATTGCCTCGCGCTCCAGGCCCAGCGCCTCGCCCATCGCCAGCGCCGCGAGGGCGTTGGCCACGTTGTGCCGGCCCGACACCGCCAGCGCGGACTGGCGCAGCAGCGGCTCGTTCCCGCGTGCCAGCCAGGTCTCGCCATGCCGCTGCATGAGGCCGTATTCGTCCGCGCCGGGCGCTCGCAGGCGGAACCGGAGCACCGTCCGCCCCGCCGGGGCCATCGCGGCCACCAGGGGGTCGTCGGCATTGCTCACGGCCACCCCGCTGCCGGCGTAGATCCGCTGCTTTGCGGCCGCGTAGGCCCGCAGCGAGCCGTGCCGGTCCAGGTGGTCCGGAGAGACGTTCAGCACCACCGCCGCCGCCGCGTCCAGGGACGCGGTGGTCTCGAGCTGGAAGCTGGACAGCTCCAGCACGTACAGATCCGGCTCCCGGGGCCGGAGCAGCTCGAGCGCCGGCGTGCCGATATTGCCGCCGACCCGCACGTCGCGCCCGGACGCGGCCGCCATGCTGCCGAGCATGCTGGTCACGGTGCTCTTGCCGTTGGAGCCGGTAATCGCCGCCACCGGCGCCCGCGCCGCGCGGGCGAACAGCTCGATGTCGCCCAGTACCGGGACCTCGGGCTGCAGCAGCGGGATCAGCACCGGGTCGCTCCGCGCCACCCCCGGCGACAGCACCACCTGCTCCGCCACGGCAATCATCGCGGCATCGAACGCGCCCACCCCAACCGGCACGTCGGGGAGCTCGCGCCGCAGCTCGGCCAGCCCGGGCGGCGACAGCCGGCTGTCGGTGACGGCCACCGGTACGCCGCGGGCGTGCAGGTGGCGCACCACCGACAGCCCGGTCCGCCCCAGGCCGATCACCACCGTCCGGAGCGCCCCGTCGCGTGCTGTTCCGGCTCGTGCCGTGTTGCCCATCACCCGCCCCATGTCACCGGAATTTGAGGGTCGCCAGCGCGACCAGCACCAGGATCACCGTGATGATCCAGAAGCGGACGCTGACCCGCGGCTCGGGCCAGCCCTTGAGCTCGAAGTGGTGGTGCAGCGGCGCCATCCGGAACACCCGGCGTCCGGTCAGCTTGTAGGAGATCACCTGCACCATCACCGAGACCGTCTCCATGACGAACACGCCGCCCATGATCAGCAGCACCAACTCCTCGCGCACGATCACCGCGACGCAGCCCAGCGCCGCCCCCAGCGCGAGCGCGCCCACGTCGCCCATGAACACCTGCGCGGGATAGGCGTTGAACCACAGGAACCCCAAGCCGGCGCCGACGATGGCGCCGCAGAAGATCACCGTCTCGCCCGCGCCGGCGATGTACGGGATCGCCAGGTAGTTGGCGAACTCGTAGTGGCCGGTGACGTAGGCGAACACCGCCAGCGCCCCGGCCACCAGGACGGTCGGCACGATCGCCAGGCCGTCGAGGCCGTCGGTGAGATTGACCGCGTTGCTCGCACCCACCACCACGAAGTAGCTGAACAGGATGTAGAGCAGGCCGAGCTGGATCGAGATGTGCTTGAAGAACGGCACGATCAGGGCCGTGTCGGCCGGCTGGGTGGCGGTGAAGTACAGCGCCGAGGCCGCCGCCACCCCGACCAGGGACTCGAGAAAGTACTTGGTCTTGGCGCGCAGCCCGCGGGAATTCCCGTACTGCTGCTTGCGGTAGTCGTCCAGCATGCCGATGGCGCCGAACGCCAGGGTCGTCATCAGCAGCACCCAGATATAACGGTTGCGCAGGTCCGCCCACAGCAAAGTGCTGAGCGCGATGGCCACCACGATCAGGGCGCCGCCCATGGTCGGGGTGCCGGCCTTGGAGTAATGCGTCTGCGGCCCGTCCTCGCGCACCCGCTGGCCGATCTGGTGCACGGTCAGCCGGCGGATCATCCAGGGCCCCAGGATCAGGCTCAGCAGCAGCGCCGTCAGCACGCCCATGATCGCGCGCGTGCTGATGTAGGTGAACGCGTTGAAGCCGCTGTAGAAATGCATCAGGTACTCGCTCAGGAACAGCAGCATCAGTCGGTCCCCCCGGGCGGGCCGGCACGCAGCGCCTGCACCACCCGTTCCATGTGCATCGCGCGTGAGCCCTTGACCAGCACCGACACCTCCGGCGCCAGCTCCTCCGCCACGGCCTCGACCAGGGACTCCAGCGTGTCGAAATGGCGCGCGCCCCCGCCGAAGCCGGCACAGGTCTCGCGGGCGAGCCCGCCCAGGGCGTAGAGCCGCTCCACCCCCGCGGCGCGGGCCTGCGCGCCGGCCTCGCGATGCAGCGCGGCGGCGCCGGCACCCAGCTCGCCCATGTCGCCAAGGACCAGCCATCTCCGGCCGCCCAGGCCGGCCAGGACCTCGAGGCCGGCCCGCAGCGAGTTGGGATTGGCGTTGTAGGTATCGTCCAGCAGCCGGGCGCCGCGGCGCCCGGCGACCACCTGCAAGCGGCCCGCCGCCGGCCGCACCTGCTGCAGACCCCGGCGGATTCGCTCAGCGTCCACGCCGACCGCCACGGCGGCGGCCGCCGCCGCGAGCGCGTTCATCACGTTGTGCGCCCCCGGCAGCGGCAGCGCGACCGTCACCCGGGCGCCGGCCAGGCACAGCTCGAACCGCGTGCCGGGGACGCCGCCGGCGGCCGGTGCCGCCTCGATCGAGACGGCGCGCACGTCGGCCGCGCGGTCCAGGCCGAAGCTGAGCCGCCGGCAGCCCGACGCCAGCTCCCGCCACAGCCCGGCATAGCGATCGTCGGCGTTGATCACGGCGCAGCCTTCGGCCGGCAGGGCCTGGAACAGCTCGCCCTTGGCCCGGGCCACGCCCTCCCGGGAGCCGAAGCCCTCCAGGTGTGCGGCGCCGGCATTGGTCACCACCCCCACGCCGGGCCGCGCCACCCCGGCCAGGTAGGCGATCTCGCCCGCATGGTTGGCACCCATCTCCAGCACCGCCGCCGCGTGGCGGGCTTCCAGGCGGCACAGCGTCAGCGGCAGCCCGATGTCGTTGTTCCGGTTGCCCTCGGTGGCCAGCACCGGGCCGCGCTGGCGGAGGATCGCCGCGAGCATCTCCTTGACCGTGGTCTTGCCGTTGCTGCCGGTCACCCCGACCAGCGGGATCTCGAAACGTTCGCGCCACAGCCGGGCCAGGTCGCCCAGCCCGCGCCGGCTGTCCGCGACCACCAGCTGTCCGGGTCCGCGGTCGATGTAGCGTTCCACCAGGGCCGCGCTGGCCCCGTCCCGGGCGGCGCTGCGCACGTATTCGTGGCCGTCGAAGCGGGTGCCGCGCAGCGCCACGAACAGCTGACCGGCGCTGACCCGGCGGCTGTCGCTGGTCAGCCCCTCGAACTCGGCATCGGGCCCCATCTGCCGTGCGTGCAGCCGCGGGGCGATGCGGGACAGGCGCCCGCGGATCATGGCCGGTACCTCGCGAGCGCCCGCTCAACCGCGTCGCCATCCCGGAACGGAATCCGGCGGTCGCCGACGATCTGGTAGCCCTCCACGCCCTTGCCCGCCACCAGCACGAGGTCCCCCGGCCGCGCGCCGGCGATCGCCTGGGCGATGGCCCGGCGGCGGTTGTGCTGCACGGTAACCCGCTCCGGAGCGGGGACGCCCTCCAGGATCCCGGCCACGATCGCGTCGGGATCCTCGCCCCTGGGATTGTCGTCGGTGAGCACCAGCCAGTCGGCCAGGCGCCCCGCGATGCGGCCCATCGCGGGGCGCTTGCCCCGGTCGCGGTCGCCACCGCAGCCGATCACGCAGATCAGGCGCCCCCCGGTGTGCTCGCGGCAAGCCGTGAGGGCCTTCTCCAGGGCGTCGGGGCTGTGCGCGTAGTCGATCACCACCAGCGGGAGCCCGTCGCCGCCGCACACCTGCATGCGGCCCGGCACCGGGCGCACCCCGGCGAGCCGCCGCACGGCCTCGTCCAGGGGCAGACCCAGCCCCAGCAGCACGGCCAGGCAGCCCAGCAGGTTCAAGCCGTTGAACCGCCCCAGCAGCGGGGCTTCCACCAGCGCCGAGCCCCAGGAGCCGTCGACCTGCAGCACCAGTCCGCTGCCGCCGGTCTCGATCCGGGCTTCCAGCCGCGCCATCCCCGGCGGCGGGTCGATCCCCGTCGTGCCGTACAGCACCGCGTGGCAGCCGGGCGGCAGCGCCTCCAGCAGCCGCAGCCCGGAGGGATCGTCGGCGTTGATCGCGGCGACCTTCAGGTGCGGGTGCTCGAACAGGCGCCGCTTGGCGCGGAAATAGCACTCGCCGCTGCGATGATAGTCAAGATGGTCGCGCGTGAGGTTGGTGAACAGGGCCGCGTCGAAGTGCACCCCGGCCACGCGCTGCTGGGCCAGCGCGTGCGAGGACACCTCCATCGCCACGCGCGTGATGCCATTGTCCCGGAACCCGGCCAGGATCTTCTGCAGGCGCACCGGGTCCGGGGTGGTCATGCCGGTATCCGTGAGGTCGCCGGGCCGGCCGTAGCCGAGCGTCCCGACCAGGCCGCAGCCGGCGCCGGCCTCCCCCAGCACCTGCGCCAGCAGGCTCGCGCAGGAGGTCTTGCCGTTGGTGCCGGTCACGCCGATCACCTGCATCCGGCGGCTCGGGTAGCCGTGAAACCGCGCCGTGATGTTGCCCGCCTGCCGCCCCAGCGCCGGCACCGGGATCAGTGGGATATCCGCCTCCGGCAGCGGCAGCTCCGTCGGCACCTCGTAGGCGATCGCCGCGACCCGCCGCCGGATCGCCTCCTCCGCGTAGGCGAGGCCGTGCTCCCGGGAGCCGATGGTCGCCAGGAACAGGTCGCCGGGCGCCGCCTCGCGGCTGTCCATCGACACCCCCTCGACCGTCCGATCGAGACCGGCGTCGATCCGCGCAAGCCCGCGCAGGAGCCCGGCCAGGGTCTGTTTCGTGTCACGCGCCACGGCGACCACCATCATCAGCCCACCCCCTGCGAGCGGGGCGGGTGACCGGGGCCGGCCACCTGCCGGCCCCGGTCGGGAAGATCATCGGGGGCGATGTCCAGCAGGCGCGCCGCGCCGGCCATCACTTGCCGGAACACGGGTGCGGCCACCAGACCGCCGAAATACTGCTTGCCCTTCGGGTCGTTGATCACGACCACGGCCACCAGCCGCGGATGCTTCGCCGGCAGCATGCCGGCGAACACGGCCGTGTATTTATTCTTGGAGTATCCGGAGCCGGTGAACTTGTGCGCGGTGCCGGTCTTGCCCGCGACCGTGTACCCCGGGATCGCAGCGCGTGTGCCGGTACCGTCTTTGACCACCGCCGTGAGCATCTTGCGCAGCTCGCGCGCCGTCTTGGCGGTGATCACGCGATGGCCGGGCGGCGGGTGGTCCACCTTGAGAAAGGTGACCGGGCGGCGGACGCCGTTATCGGCGAGCACGGCATAGGCGTGCGCGAGCTGCAGCGCGGTCACCGACACCCCGTAGCCGAAGGCAATGGTCGCCTGGCGGATGGGCTGCCAGCGGGCATAGTACTCCAGATGGCCGGTGCGCTCACCCGGAAAGCCGCTCGCGGTGACCCGGCCGAAACCGAAGTCCCGGAGCATGTCCCACATGTACTTGGGCTTGAGCTTGAGCGCGATCTTGCTGGCCCCCACGTTGCTCGAGTGGGCCAGGATCCCGGTCAGGTCGAGCGTCCCGTAATCCGCGTCGTCCTGGATGGTGTGCCCCTGGAGCACGTACCAGCCGGGCGAGGTGTGGAACTTCTCGCCGCGGTGCACGGTGCCGTTCTGCAGCGCCGCGGCGATGACGAACGGCTTGAAGGTCGAACCGGGCTCGAACACGTCGGTCACCGCGCGGTTGCGATACAGCGACGGCTTGAGGTCCGTCCGGTTGTTCGGATTGAACCCGGGCTGATCCGCCATCGCCAGGATCTCGCCGGTGTCCGGGTTGAGCACCACCACCGAGCCCGAGCTCGCGTGATGCTTGACCACCGCCTCCTTCAGCGCCCGATACGCCAGGTACTGGATGCGACGGTCGAGGCTCAGCACCAGCTTCTTGCCCGGCCGTGGCTCCCGCAGCTGGCCGAGATCGTCGATGGTCTGGCCCAGGCGGTCCTTGATCACGCGCTTGCGTCCCGGGTGCCCCGTGAGCCACTGGTTGAAAGCCAGCTCGAGCCCGTCCTGGCCGACGTCGTCGATATTGGTGAAGCCGATCACGTGCGCGCCCACCTCGCCGGTGGGGTAGTAGCGCCGGTACTCCCGTTGCAAGTAGACGCCCGGCAGACCCTTGCCGGCGATCCGATGCGCCTTGTAGGGCGGCAGCTCGCGCTGCACGTACATGAATTCGCGGTCGCTGTTGGCCTGCACCCGCTTGCGCAGGCCGGCGGCGTTGGCCTCGACCAGCGACGCCAGGCGGCGGATCGCGGCCGGGTGGCCGCCGATCTGCTGCGGATTCACCCACACCGAGTCCACCGGCGTACTGATCGCCAGCGGATCGCCGTTGCGGTCGACGATCATGCCCCGGTGCGCGGGGATCGAGACCACGTGGACGTACCTGGCCCGCCCCTGGCCTTTCAGGAAACCGGTATCCAGCACCTGCAGATACACGGCGCGCCCGACCAGCACGCACCCGGCGGCGACGAAGCCCGCCGCGAGCACGGCGCTGCGCAGGCGGAAAGCCGGGTTGTGGATCCGGCGGCTCATCAGCGCACGATCACCACGTTCTTCGGCCTGGGCATGTGCATGCCCAGCTTGTCGTGTGCCAGCTGCTGGATGCGCCCGCGGGTCACCAGGGTGCCCCGCTCGAGCTCGAGCTGCCCCCATTGCACGTCGAGCCGGTCGCGCTGCTTCTCCAGTCGCTGGCTGCGGTTGAACAGCATCCGGTTCTCATACTTGACCCACACCAGGGAGAGGCTGGAGCCGATCACGGCGAGCAGCAGGGTGACCAGCAGCGCGTTCCGCGTGCGCCCGCTCACGCCAGCTTCTCCGCCACCCGCAGCACCGCGCTGCGCGCGCGGGGGTTTGCCCGCACCTCGTCCTCGCTCGCGCGCGCCGCCTTCCCCAGGACCCGCAGCCGGGGACGCGCCTCCGGGGGTACCGAGGGCAACCGGGCCAGCGCCGGATCGACCCGTGAGCGGTCGCGCATGAAACGCTTCACGATGCGGTCCTCCAGCGAGTGGAAGCTGATCACGACCAGCCGTCCGCGGGCGCGGAGCAGCTCCAGGCACTGCGGCAGGACCGCCTCCAGCTCGTCCAGCTCACCGTTGATGAAGATGCGCAGCGCCTGGAAGGTGCGCGTCGCCGGGTGCCTGTGGCGCTCGCGCGAGGGGGCCGCCCGCTCGATCAGCGCGACCAGCTGGCCGGTACGGAGGAGCGGTCGTTGCGCCCGCGCGGACACGATCGTCCGGGCGATCCGCCGGGCGTGACGCTCCTCTCCGTACTCGCGCAGCACGCGCGCGATCTCGCTCTCGCCCGCGTGGGCGAGCCAGTCCGCGGCGCTCTCGCCGCGCTCCGGGTTCATGCGCATGTCCAGCGGCCCGTCGCGCAGAAAGCTGAAGCCCCGCGCGCCCTCGTCCAGCTGCGGGGAGGACACGCCCAGGTCCAGGAGGATGCCGTCCATGCTGCCGCGGAGTCCGCAACCCCCGGCCCGCCGCGCCAACTCGCTGAAGCGCCCGCGCACCAGGCGGAAACGGGGATCGTGCCCGTGCCGGCGGCGGGCCGCGGCCGCTGCCTGCGGGTCCCGGTCGATCGCGTACAGGCGCCCGTCGGGGCCGAGGGCGGCGAGGATGGCGTCGGCATGTCCGCCGCGGCCATAGGTTCCATCCACATAGAGACCGTCGGGTTTGATCGCCATGGCCTCCACCACCCTCGCCAGCAGGACCGGCTGATGTTCGTGCCGGGGCATTTCCGCCCCCTCAAAGCGACAGAGACTCGAGCTCCGCGGACAGGTCCGCGTCCCCGGCCTCGTAAGCTGCCAGCCAGTCCTGGCTGCAGCGATTCCATCGCTCTTCGTCCCAGAGTTCGAGCTTGTTCCCCTGGCCGATGAGCACGGCGCGCCGGTCCAGCTCCGCGAACTGCCGCAACGGCTGCGGCAACAGGATCCGTCCGTGCCCGTCGATCTCCAGCTCGGTGGCGTAGCCCAGCAGCAGACGCTGGAGGCTGCGGGCCTTCGGTTTGAGACTCGGCAGGCGCACCAGCTTGCGCTCGATTTCCTCCCAGTCCGGGAAGGGATACAGAAGCAGACAGTGGTCCGGATCCACGGTCACCACGAGCTGGCCGTCGCAGCAGTGCTGCAGCGGCTCACGATGGCGGGACGGGATCGCCATCCGGCCCTTGGTATCGATTGTTATGTTGGTCAGGCCCCTGAACACCCTCGTGCCCCACGCTTCCCTGTTATCCCATTTTTAACCACTCCGTCCCACTTCGCGACACTATAGGTAGCCCGTTCCACCACTGTCAAGGTGAATCGGCGCCTGTTCCGGCCGGCGGTTTTTCCCTGCGCTCAGGAACTTACTTCCGGGGGACGGACGGCCCGGGAAACGGGGGATGGAAATCAGGGCGTTGCCGGACAACACTCGCCGATCGCGTCAACCGCTGGCCGTCGCCTCGGGCGGCGACGGCGGCTGACGAAGGGAGGGGGAGTCGGCCTGTAAGCCGGGTTCTGTCGGGGACGACCATTCATCTGGGACGCGCGTCACCGCGCGCCTCGAGCGACCTACCCGGGAGCCGCGTACGGGCCGTACGCCGGGCCGCCGAACGGCCCACGCTCCCCTATTCGGTCTTGCTCCGGGTGGGGTTTACCGTGCCGTCGCTGTTGCCAGCGACGCGGTGCGCTCTTACCGCACCTTTTCACCCTTGCCGGCGCTGCGTGGCAGCGCTTGGGCGGTATGTTTTCTGTGGCACTTTCCGTGGGCTCGCGCCCCCCAGGCGTTACCTGGCACCCTGCCCTGTGGAGCCCGGACTTTCCTCCGCGGCGCAAGCGCCGCAGCGGCCGTCCGGCCGGCTCCCGGAGCGCAAGCATAGTGCCGGCCAGCGCGCCGCGCAAGGTGGGACGCCCTTCAGCGTTCCGCGTGCAGGCGCAGGGCGAGGCTGTACAGCTCGTTGCGTCCGCCCCCCAGGATGCGGGTCGCCGCGGCGACCGCGCGCTTGAGGGGCAACTCGTCCAGCAGCACCGTGAGCAGCTGCTCGCGGTCCACGCTCGGGCGCGCCGCGCCCTCCTGCGCCTCGTCGCAGCCGGCGACACAGATCACCACCTCGCCACGGACCCGATCCGCCTCCCGCGCGAAACCCTCCGCGAGCTCGCCGAGCGGCCCGTGGTAGTGCTGCTCGAAGGCCTTGGTCAGCTCGCGACCGACGAAGGCGCTGCGGCTTCCGCCGAAGGCGGTCGCCATGTCCTCTAGGGTGACCGCCAGGCGATGGGGCGACTCGTAGAACACCATGCTGCGCGGCTCGCCGGCCAGCCGTGCCAGGCGCGCCCGCCGCGGTCCGCCGCGCGCCGGCAGGAAGCCCTCGAAGGTGAAGCGGTCGGTCGGCAGGCCGGATACGCTCAGCGCGGCGATGATCGCGCTCGGGCCGGGGACCGGCAGGACGCGGAAGCCCGCGGCGATCACCGCGCGCACCACGCGGTAGCCCGGGTCGCTGATCAGCGGCGTCCCGGCATCGCTGACCAGGGCGATGCTCTCGCCCTGCTCCAGCCGGGCCACCAGCAGGCGCGCTCGCTCGGCCTCGTTGTGCTCGTGCACCGAAATCAGGGCCGTGCTCAGGCCGCAGTGCTGCAGCAGGGTGCGCGTGCGGCGGGTGTCCTCGGCGGCGACCAGCGCCACCTCGGCCAGGGTATGCCGGGCGCGCTCGGACAGGTCGGCCAGGTTGCCGATGGGCGTGGCCACCACGTACAGCACGCCCTGCTCGGGGAGCTCGATTGACACCTTCGGCCTCGCAACAGATACTTCGTGCGCCGGGCGGGCCAAGGCATCCCGCCCGACCCGTCGTGCCGCCGGGAACGCCTGCCTGCCGGTTCGTCCCGCTCTCCCGCCGGCAACCAAGCCGCTTTACGGGCCCGACCCTATGCCAGTTTACCGTGCCAGTCCGTCCCCCGCTTGCCGCATGTGTGTTCCGCGCGGCCTCGGGGTGTTGCTGATGACCCTGGCCCTGGCGGCATGCGCCCCGCCACCGAAGGTGCACAAACCCAAGCCCTCCCCCACGGCACGGCAGGAGCAGCAGGCGAAGAGCCTGGCCGGCCAGGGCCAACACGCCAGCGCCGCCGAGCGCTACAACGTCCTGGCACAGAAGACCACGGGCTCGCGCCGGGTCGACATGCACCTCAATGCCGCCGAACAGTGGCTGGCCGCCGGCCGGCCCCGGGACGCGGCGGACACCCTCGACCGCCTGAAAGGCTCGACGCTGCAACCGGCCCAGCGGACGCGGTTGGACCTGGCCCGGGCGCAGATCCTGATCCTGCAGGGCCAGGGCAAGCAGGCCCTGCAGGACCTGACGATGCCTCCACAAAGCCTGCCGCGGGCGCAGGCGGCACGGCTGCTCGCGCTGCGCGGCCGGGCGCTGGCACTCTCCGGCGACGTCGTCGGCGCGGTCCAGGCCTACGCGCAGCGCGACGACTACCTGTCCGGCAAGCAGGCCCGGGCCCGGAACAACGAGCAGATCTGGTCGCTGCTGCAGCAGCACGCCCGGGCGGTGAGCCGGGCGAGCATTCCCCCGGGAGCGTCCGGCACCGTCCGGGGCTGGCTCCGGCTGGCGCAGATTTCCCAGTCCGCCTGGGTGCAGCCGCAGGGGTTCCGCCAGGCGCTCGCCAACTGGCAGCGGCGCTACCCGGACCATCCGGCCAACCGGCAGATCGTCCCGCGCATCCGCAAGACCTTCGCGCAGCGCTTTACCTGGCCGACCCCGGTCGGGCTGCTGCTCCCGCTCAGCGGGCGCTACGCGCGCGCAGCGCACGCCATCGAGGACGGTTTCATGGCCGCCTACTACGATGCGCGCCACGGCCAGGGGCCCCGGCCCGAGCTGCACGTCTACGACATCGGCGATTACGCGGACGACGTCGTCCACGCCTACCAGCAGGCGCGCGACGACGGCATGAAGTTCATCGTCGGCCCACTGTCCAAGAGCGCGGTCGACGACCTGCTGCAGAACGCGCAGATCTCGATGCCCGTGCTGGCGCTGAACGAGGCCGACAAGCCGGACCTGTCCAACCCGAAGGTGTTCCAGTTCGGCCTCTCTCCCGAGGACGAGGCGCGCCAGGTGGCCGAGCGCGCCGTGCTCGACGGACGCTACCAGGCCGTTTCGCTGGTACCGCAGGGACGCTGGGGACAGCGTGTGGCGCAGGCCTTCGCCAGCCGCTTCACCCAGCTCGGCGGCACGGTGCTCACGACCCAGACCTACGATCCCTCCAAGCACGACTACTCGGGCCCCATCCGGCACATGCTGCACCTGGACCAGAGCCGCCGGCGCAAGGACATGCTCGAGCGGGCAATCGGGCGCCGGGTCGAGTTCGAGCCGCGCCGGCGCCAGGACGTCGACATGATCTTCCTGGCGGCGTTTCCCCAGCAGGCCCGGCTGATCCGCCCCCAGCTGCGCTTCTTCCACGCCTCCCACCTGCCGGTCTATGCCACCTCGCACGTGTTCTCCGGGGTGGTCAACCCGTCGGCGGACCACGACATGGACGGCATCATCTTCCCCGGCATGCCGTGGACGCTGAAACCCGGGTCCTACCCGGTGGAGCAGGCCCTGGGCAAACACTGGGGCGCCCTGTTTCGCCACAACAAGCGCCTGTTCGCGCTCGGCTACGACGCCTACCGCCTGATCCCCCTGCTGCGCGGCACGCCGCCGGGCTTCATCGGCTATTTTCCGGGTGCGACCGGCAAGCTGTACGTGGGCAAGGACCAGCAGATCCACCGCAAACTCCTGTGGGCCAGGTTCCGCGATGGCAAACCCGTTCTCCAGGGCAAGGGCAGCGCGGCTCCGTCGTCGCCCTGAGCGGGGCCGCGGCCACGCCGCCGAGGATGCGGCACTGGCGTACCTGCGGCGCCGGGGCCTGGTCCTGGTCGAACGGAACTACCGCTGCCCGGGAGGCGAGCTGGACCTGGTGATGCGGGAACACGAAAGCCTGGTCTTCGTCGAGGTCCGGCACCGGCGCCGTGCCAGCCATGGCAGCGCCGCCGAAAGCGTCGACGCGTGCAAGCGGCAGCGCCTGGTGCGCGCGGCCATGCACTATCTTCAGCGGACCGGCCAGGCCGCGCGCACGGCGGCCCGATTCGACGTCGTGGCCCTGTCCGGGCCGCTGGAGCGCTGCCGCATCGAGTGGATTCGCAATGCCTTCGACGCCTGAGCCCGCCGCGGCCTGTCATCCCCAAGCGGACCCAAACCCGGGTTTAGTCCGTCCGGGTGCTCCGGAGGTCCGGAACGCCCCCCACAGCCCGTCAGGGAACTACTTCACCACGCGCAGCGATGGGCGCTGGCGCGATCCCTCGCCGCCGTCGTCCCCGCCCGACTCCGGTGGCGGACCGCCGTCGTCCTCCGGCGGGAACATCATGCCCTCGCCGTTCTCGCGCGCGTAGATCGCGAGCACCGCCTGCGGTGGTATTTCCACCTGGAACGCCACCCCGCCGAAGCGCGCGCTGAATCCGATCCGGTCGTTGCCGAGCTCCAGTCCGGCCACCGCCGCCGGGCTCACGTTCAGCACGATCTTGCCGTCCTGGACGTTCTGCTCGGGTACCAGCACGCCTTCGTGGTGGCAGTCGACCAGCAAGAACGGGGTGCAGCTGTTGTCCACTATCCAGTCGTAGATCGCCCGGATCAGATACGGCTTGCGTGAGGTCATTGGGGTCCCTTCTCCGGGTGGCCGAACGCAACCCCGCGCCGCGGACGAGCGTCAGGCGCGCATCTCGACCTCGGCGTCGGTCAGGCTGGCGCGGAAGGACTCGCGCTCGAACACGCGACCGGCATAGTCCCCGATGGCCCGCGCCTGGCTGGGCAGCTCGATGCCCCAGTGCGGAAGGCGCCACAGTATCGGCGCGATGCTGGCGTCAACCAGCGAGAAGTCGTCGCTCATGAAGTAAGGCCGGGCGGCGAACACCTCGGCCCCCGACAGGATCCGCTCCCGCAGCAGCTTGCGCGCTTTCGACGCCTGTCGGTCCGACCGCCGCGTGAGCTCGCCCACGAGGCTGTACCAGTCGCGCTCGAGGCGGTACAGGATCAGCCGGAAACGCGCGCGCGAGACCGGGTCGACCGGCATCAGCGGCGGATGCGGGAAGCGTTCGTCCAGGTACTCCATGATCACCCGCCCGTCGTAGAGCACCAGCTCCCGGTCCACGAGCGTGGGCACGCTGCTGTAGGGATTCAGATCGAGCAGGTCCTCCGGCGGGGTGTCCGGGTCCGCCTCGACGGTTTCGTGGGTGATGCCCTTCTCCGCCAGGACCAGCCGGATGCGGTGGCTGTCCGGGCACGTCGCCTGCGAGAAGAGCGTCATCACAGACCGCCTGTTGGAAACCACAGCCATCGGCATGCTCCAGATTGACCAGGCAGGAAACGACATCCGGTCCGCTGCCGGAACGCGGCAACGCGCCCAGCAGCTCTCAAGCGGGGCCCAGCCTTCGGCGGGACGCGAGCACCGTGCCGGCGCTTACCGGCTCTTGCACCGGTCGAGCGGATTCGCCCGGACAGAATGACCACGGGGCCGATTATACACACACTGGTGCCGGCGGTGTCCGGCCGGGCCGGCTCAATCGCCGCCCAGGGCCCGGTCCAGGGCCTCCAGGAAGCGCGCGTTCTCCTCCGGCGTGCCCACGGTCACCCGCAGGCAGTCGTGCAGCAGTGGATGACTGCCATGCAGGTTCTTGACCAGCACCCCGGACCGGAACAGGCTGCGGTGGATCGACCCCGCCCGGCCGGAGGGACAGCGCAGCAGCAAGAAGTTCGCCGCGCTGGGCCAGACCTCGAGCTGGTCGCGCGCCGCCAGCTGCCGGTACAAGCGGTCCCGGTCGTGGCGAATGCGCTCGGCCTGCTCGTCCAGGGTGGCGGGGTGCTCCAGCGCGAAAGCCGCGGTCGCCTGGGTGAGGGCGCTGATGTTGTATGGCAAGCGGATCTTGTCGATCTCACCCAGCCAGTCCCCGGAGCCGACCAGCATGCCCAGGCGCAGCCCCGCCAGCCCCAGCTTCGACACGGTGCGCAGGATCAGCAGGTCGGGCCACCGGCGCAGGCGGTCCATGAAGCTGGCCCGGGCGAACGGATAGTAGGCCTCGTCGATCACCACCAGCCCCGGCGCGGCGTCCAGGATTCGCTCGACGTCCTGTTCCCGGAACAAATTGCCGGTGGGATTGTTGGGGTAGGCCAGGAGCACCACGGCCGGCTGCTCGCGATCGATCACCTCGAGCATCGCGTCGACGTCCAGCGAGAAGTCCGTCGGGCGCAGCGGCACCTGGTGGCACGGCAGCCCCACGAAGCGGCTGATCATGGCGTACATGGAAAAGCCCGGCGACGGGACCAGCACCCTGCGCCCCTCGCCGGCCACCCCCATCAGCAGCAGCTGGATCAGCTCGTCGGAGCCGTTGCCCAGGAGCACCGCGGCGTCCGCCGGAATCGCCATATACCGGCGCAGCCCCCGGACCAGCTCCGGGGCGGCCGGGTCGGGATAGCGGTTCAGCTCCAGCTCCGCCAGCCGCTCCTGCCACTGCCGCACCAGGGCCGGCGGCAGCGAGGCGGGCCAGGGATAGGGGTTCTCCATGGCGTCGAGCTTGGCGTAGCGGCCGGCTTCGGCCACGTGGTAGGCGGCAAGCTCACGGATCTCGGGACGGATCCAACGCCCCGCTCCCCCGGCCCCCTTCATTGGTCCTCCTCCCCCCTGCCGCAGCGGAATTCGGCCGAACGCGCGTGCGCCTCCAGGCCCTCGGCCCGCGCCAGCGTTGCGGCCACCCGCCCGAGCCGCGCCGCTCCACGTGGGCTGCAGCGGATCACGCTGGAGCGCTTCTGGAAGTCATACACGCCCAGCGGCGAAGAGAAGCGCGCCGTGCGCGAGGTCGGGAGCACGTGGTTGGGCCCGGCACAGTAGTCCCCCAGCGCCTCGGCTACATGGCGCCCCAGGAAGATCGCCCCGGCATGACGCACCTTCGCCGCGAACGTCTCCGGGTCGGCCAGCGACAGCTCCAGGTGCTCGGGGGCAATGCGGTTGACCAGGGCGGCCGCCTGCTCCAGGTCGGCCACGTGGACCAGCGCACCGCGCTCGCTCATCGACGCCCGGATGATGTCCGCCCGCGGCATCTCCGCCAGCAGCCGCGCCGCGCTCTCCGCCACCCGGTCGAGGAAAGCGGGGTCCGGGCTGAGCAGGATCGCCTGGGCCTGTTCGTCGTGCTCCGCCTGCGAGAACAGGTCCATGGCGATCCAGTCCGGGTCGGTGGCCCCGTCGCAGACCACCAGGATCTCGGAGGGACCCGCGATCATATCGATGCCGACGACGCCGTAGACCTGGCGTTTGGCCTCGGCCACCCAGGCATTGCCCGGGCCCACGATCTTGTCCACCGCCGGCACCACACCGGTGCCGAAAGCCATCGCCGCCACCGCCTGTGCGCCGCCGAGCGTGAACACCCGGTCCACCCCGGCGATCGCGGCCGCGGCCAGCACCATGTCGTTGCGGACGCCCCCCGGCGTGGGCACGCACATCACGACCTCGGCCACGCCCGCCACGCGCGCCGGCACCGCGTTCATCAGCACCGAGGACGGGTACGCGGCCTTGCCGCCGGGGACGTAGATCCCCGCGCGGTCGAGCGGGCTGACCTTCTGCCCCAGCACGTTGCCGTCGTCATCGGTAAAGGTCCAGCCCTGCACGCGCTGGTGCTCGGCGTAGCTGCGCAGGCGCCCGGCGGCCTCCTCCAGGGCCCGGCGCTGCCCGGGATCGATCCCCTCCAGCGCCCGTGCCAGGCGCGCCGCCGGCACTTCCAGGCCGGCCGGGCCGTCCGGGGCGTGGCGGTCGAACCGGCGGCAGTATTCCAGCAGCGCCGTGTCCCCGCGCGCCCGCACGTCGGCCAGTATTTCCCGGACCGCGCCGGCGACCGCCTCGCCCTGCTCACCGCCCCGGTCCAGCAGGCGCGCCAGGCGATCCTCGAAATCCGGATCGGCGCTCTGCAGGCGCTGGATCTTCATCCGCCTTCCCCGTGGCTCACGGCCGCCTCGCGCATCCGGCCGATCAGCCCGCGCACCGCCGCGTTCTTGGTCTTCATGGAGGCCTGGTTGACGATCAGCCGCGAGCTGATGTCGGCGATGTGCTCCAGCGGCACCAGGCCGTTGGCCCGCAGCGTGCTGCCGGTGTCCACCAGGTCCACGATGCGGTCGGCGAGACCGACCAGCGGCGCCAGCTCCATGGACCCGTAGAGCTTGATGATCTCGACCTGCTCGCCGCGGGCGGCGTAGAAACGACGGGTGGTCTTGAGGTACTTGGTCGCCACCCGCAGGCGCCCGGCCGGTGCCGGGTTGCCTGTCGGGCCGGCGGTCATCATCCGGCAGCGCGCGATGCCCAGGTCCACCGGCTCGTACAGGCCCTCGCCGCCGTGCTCCATGAGCACATCGCGGCCCGCCACGCCGATATCGGCAGCGCCGTACTCCACGTACGTGGGCACATCCGCGGCGCGGATCACGAGCAGGCGGACCCCCGGGGCGCGGGTGGCCAGGATCAGCTTGCGACTGGTTTCGGGATCATCCAGCGGCTCGATCCCCGCCGCCCGCAGCAGGGGCAGAACCTCGCGGAAGATCCGCCCCTTGGACAGGGCGATGGTCATGGGCGACTCAGCCGCCGTGGACATGCTTGCGGGAGCGCGCGCGCTCATCGTGGCACCCGCCGGATCCGGGCCCCGAACTGGCCCAGCTTCTCCTCGATGCACTCGTAGCCGCGGTCGATATGGTAGATCCGGTCCACCACCGTCTCGCCGCTGGCGACCAGCCCGGCGAGCACCAGACTGGCCGAGGCGCGCAGGTCCGTCGCCATCACCGGGGCTCCCGTCAGGCGCGTACCGCCGCGCACCACCGCCATGTTGCCCTCGACGTGGATGTCCGCGCCCATGCGCTTGAGCTCCTGCACGTGCATGAACCGGTTCTCGAACACCGTCTCGGTGATGGTGCCGACGCCCCGGGCGACGGAGTTCAGGGCCATGAACTGGGCCTGCATGTCGGTCGGGAAACCCGGATACGGGCTGGTCTTCAGGTCCACCGCCTCCGGGCGGCGTCCGCGCGCATCCAGCTCGATGCAGTCCTCGCCCAGGGTCACGTCGCAACCCGCGTCCTGCAGCTTGACCAGCACCGACTCGACGGTGTCCGGACGGGTGTTCTTCACCCGCACGTGGCCTCCGGTGATCGCGCCGGCCACCAGGTAGGTGCCGGTCTCGATGCGGTCCGGCATCACCTCGTAGTCGGTGCCCGAGAGGCGTTCCACGCCCTCCACGCGGATGGTATCAGTGCCGGCGCCGGCGATCTTCGCCCCCATGCTGTTCAGGCAGTTCGCCAGGTCGACCACCTCGGGCTCACGCGCCGCATTCTCCAGAATGGTCGTCCCCTCCGCCAGGGTCGCCGCCATCATCAGGTTCTCGGTGCCGGTCACGGTCACGGTGTCGAGCACGATACGCGCGCCCCGCAGGCGCCGGGCGCGGGCCCGGATGTAGCCGTTCTCGACCCGGATGTCGGCCCCCATCTCGGTCAGCCCCGCGATGTGCAGATCCACCGGGCGCGAACCGATGGCGCAGCCTCCCGGCAGGGAGACATCGGCCTCGCCGTAGCGGGCCAGCATCGGCCCCAGCACCAGGATCGACGCCCGCATGGTCTTGACCAGCTCGTAGGGGGCGTAGAGGCTGTGGATCGGCCGCTGATCGACTTCCAGGTGCATGCGGTCGCCCAGGGTCACATTCACGCCCATGCGCACCAGCAGCTCGATGGTCGTGGTCACGTCGTGCAGATGCGGGACGTTGCCGATGCGCACCGGCTCGTCCGCGAGCAGGGTCGCGGCCAGGATCGGCAGCGTGGCGTTCTTGGCACCCGAGATGCGGATCTCGCCCGCGAGCGGCACGCCGCCGCTAATGATCAGTCGGTCCACGTCACCAGATCCTGACTGCCGGGCCCCGCCGGGGACCCCCGTCACTGCTCGTCCGGGGTGATCGTGCGCAGCGACAGGGCGTGAATCTCCCCGCCGACGCGCTCGCCGAGACTATCGTAGACCATGCGGTGCCGCTCCAGCACCGAGCGCCCGGCGAAGTCCTCGTGCACCACCACCGCCTCGAAGTGGGTGCCGTCGGGGCTGCCCACGTCGGCCCGGGCGCCGGGAAGGCCCTGCTCGATCAGGTTCTTGATCTGCTCTGGCGTCATGGCCGTCTCCTACTGCCGCAACTTGTAGCCACGATGCAGCATGCCGATGCCCACCGCGCTGACCAGGGCGAAGAACGCCGCAACGATGATCAGGCTCGCTCCGGGGGACACGTCCGAGACCCCGAGAAAGCCGTGCCGAAAACCATCAATCATATAGAAAAACGGGTTGAAACGGGAAATCTGCTGGGCCAGCGGCGGCAGCTGGTGAATCGAGTAGAACACGCCGCTGAGAAAGGACAGCGGCAGGATCACGAAGTTCTGGAACGCGGACATGTGCTCGAAGCGTTCCGCCAGCACCCCGGCGATCAGCCCGATGCCGCCGAGCACGCCGCTGCCGAGCAGCACGAAAGCGATGATCAGCGGCGGGTTCCGCAGCGGCAGGTGCACGTAGTACATCGAGGCGAGGTAGATGCCGGTCGCGACCATCACGCCCCGCAGCACCGACGCCGTGACGAACGCGAAGTAGGCCTCGACCGCCGAGATCGGGGCCAGCAGCATGAACACCAGGTTCCCCATCATCTTCGACTGGGTGATGCTGGAGGCGCTGTTGGCGAACGAGTTCTGCAGCACGCTCATCATAATCAGCCCCGGCACCAGGAAGGCGGTGAAGCCCACACCGGGGTACACGTGCACGCGGTTCTCCAGCACCTGGTGAAACACCACCAGGTAGAGCATGGCGGTCACCACCGGGGTCAGCACCGTCTGCACCAGCACCTTGGTGAAGCGCCGGATCTCCTTGAGCAGCAGCGTCCGGGTGCCGTGCCAGTTGACCAGGGTGTCCGCCTTCACGCCACCGCCTCCGGCTGCCGGCCGGTGAGCTCGAGGAACACCTCCTCCAGGCCCGGCTCGCGGGTGTGCACGTCCAGCACCCGAATGCCCGCCGCGTAGACCGCGTCCAGCACATCGCCGACCCGGTCCCGGTCCCGCCGCAGCCGCAGCGCGACCTCGTCCCCTTCGTGGCGCACGGCCAGCGCCTCCACCGATTCCGGCAGGCGCTCGGGACGATCCAGCCTCAGGCTCAGCAGGCGGTAGGGATTCTGCTGCAGCAGATCCTGCTTGGTGCTGAGCGCGCGCACCCGCCCCCGGTTCAGGATCGCGATCCGCTGGCACAGCGATTCGGCTTCCTCGAGGTAGTGCGTGGTGAGCACGATCGTGTGCCCCTGGCCGTGCAGCCGGCGGATGAAGCGCCACAGCGACTGGCGCAGCTCGACGTCGACGCCGGCGGTGGGCTCGTCCAGGACCACCACGCGCGGCCGGTGAGCCAGCGCCTGGGCGATCAGCAGGCGCCGCTTCATCCCGCCCGAGAGCTCCCGCGGGGTCATCGCCGCCTTGTCGGCGAGATCCAGCTCCTCCAGCACCTCCCGCAGCCAGGGCTCGTTCTCCGCCCCGAGACCGAAGTAGCCCGCCTGGATCGTCAGCATCTCCCACACGCTGAAGAACGGGTCGTAGACCAGCTCCTGGGGCACCACGCCCAGCAGGGAGCGCGCCTGCCGGTACTGCGACACCACGTCGTGACCCAGCACCCGCACGTGCCCGGCGCTCGCCCGCACCAGGCCGGCGATGATGTTGATCAGGGTCGACTTGCCCGCCCCGTTGGGGCCGAGCAGGCCGAAGAACTCTCCCTGGCGGATCTCGAACGAGACCCCGTCGAGGGCGCGCAAATCGCCGTAGCGCTTTTGCACCGAATCGATCGTGACTGCTGTCGGCATGGTTCCGGGGTACGATTGCCCTCACGCGGCCACGGCAGACCGTTCGCCCGAGGCGGGAGGGAGGCTGAAAACCGGAAGGCGCCGGCGCCCGGCCGGCCCCCGATGAGTTGCTATCCTTCCCGGATAGTCAATCCGTTATCATACCATGAGTCGCGGCTCCCGCGGGAGCGCGGCGCGGGCCGGCCGCCGCCGCGCACGGGCATCCCGGGCCCGGCGCGCGCGCGGCAAATGGCGTGGCCCGGCGCGGTTGCGATAGTATCGATCCGTTGTGGAGGATTCCCGGCGGACCATGGACAGCGACAAGCTCAAGAGGATGGCGGCGGCGGTGATCCGCACCGAGAATGAGGCGGTGACCCTGCTGCTCGAACGCATCGACGACCGCTTCGTCGAGGCCTGCCGCTTGCTGCTCGCCTGCCCGGGCCGCATCGTGGTGACCGGCATGGGCAAGTCGGGTCACATCGGCGGCAAGATCGCCGCCACCCTGGCCAGCACCGGCACGCCCGCCTTCTTCCTGCATCCAGCGGAAGCCAGCCACGGCGACCTCGGCATGCTCACCGCGGACGACGTGGTGCTCGCGATCTCCAACTCGGGCGAGACCGAGGAGATCCTCACCATCCTGCCGATGATCAAGCGCCTCGGCATCCCGCTGATCGCCATGACCGGCAACCCGCGCTCGACCATCGCCCGGGCCGCCAGCGTCAACCTGGACGTCGCGGTCGAGAAGGAAGCCTGCCCGCTGGGCCTGGCCCCCACGGCGAGCACCACGGCGGCGCTGGTGATGGGCGACGCCTTGGCCATCTCCATGCTCGAGTCGCGCGGCTTCACCGAGGAGGATTTCGCCCACGCGCACCCCGGCGGCACGCTCGGCCGCAAGCTGCTGCTGCGCGTCGAGGACCTGATGCACGCCGGCGACCGGGTGCCGCAGGTGCCGGTGGGCACCACCCTGGGCCGGGCCCTGGTGGAAATGACCCGCAAGGGCCTGGGGATGACCACCATCGTCGACCCCTCGGGACGGATCGAGGGCGTTTTCACCGACGGTGACCTGCGCCGCGCCCTGGACGTCGCCGTGGACATCCACCGCACGCCGATCGACGACGTCATGACCCGGGACTGCTGGACCGTGCCGCCGGAGATGCTCGCCGCCGAGGCCCTGAACCTGATGGACAGCCACAAGATCAACGCCCTGGCGGTACTGGACGAGCACCGGCACGTGATCGGCGCGCTGAACATGCACGACCTGCTGCGCGCGGGGGTCGTCTGAGGTGCCCTCGCCCGCCGGCCCGGACGCCCGGGAAATCCGGCTGCTCGTGTTTGACGTCGACGGCGTGCTCACCGACGGGCGGCTCTATTTCCTGCCCGACGGCACCGAGCTCAAGGTGTTCCACGTGCGCGACGGGCTTGGCATCCGGCGCCTGCGGGACGCCGGGATCGAGGTGGCCGTGATCTCGGGCCGCGAGTCCCCCGTGGTGGTGCGGCGGATGCAGAGCCTGGGCGTGGAGCACGTCTACCAGGGCAGCGACGACAAGCTTTCCGTGTTTCACACCCTGCTGACGCGGCTGCGGCTGGCACCGCGGCAGGCAGCCTGCGTCGGCGACGATCTGATCGACCTGCCGGTCATGCGCGAGGCGGGACTGGGGATCGCGGTCGCGGACGCCCATCCGCAGGTGCGCGCCGCCGCCGACTGGGTCACCCGGCTCGAGGGCGGCCGCGGCGCCGCGCGGGAGGTCTGCGACCGGCTTCTGGCCGCCCGGCACGGCGGCTGATGGATCGGCGCATGCTGCTGCGCGGAGTGCTGCTGTTGCTGGTGCTTGCGGTCGGCGGCTACCTGCTGCTGCGGATGACCCAGCAGGGCCAGCTCTCGCCCGCGCCGTCCCCGCAGCAGGCAACGCATCGCCCCGATTACTTCCTCGGGGACGCGCAGATCGAGCAGACCGGCGCGGACGGACGGATCCTGTACAGCGTGGACGCCAGACGCATGCAACACTACCCGGACGACGGCCGCACCGAGCTGACCGCGGTGCGCCTGACCTGGCACGCGCCCGGCCACCCGCCCTGGACGCTCACGGCGGACCGCGCCACGGTCCCGAAAAGCCGCAAGCGGGTCGAGCTCCGGGGCCACGTGCACGGACGCTACCTGCAGCGGCCCGGGAGCATCCCGGTCACGCTGAGCACGCCGTCGCTGACGGTGCTCGTGGACCGCCAGATCGCCGAGACCGATGCGGGCGCGCGCATCGTGCAGGGCTCCAGCCGGATCACGGCGCAGCGTCTCCACGCCAACCTGAAGACCGGCGTGATCCGTCTCCAGCACCGGGTGGAGGGCACCTATGCACCCTAGCCCGCATCTCTCACCACCGTTCGTCGCGAGGGCGCTGAGGCGCCGGCCTGAGGGGGCGCACGGACCGGAAGGCGGTGCCGGCGTAGCCGACACTACGTCAAGCCGGCTGCAGGGAGTACGTCCCGTCAGGGCGCGCGCATCGGCGGCCGCAGCAGGAGGGTGGTGAGAGATGCGGGCTAGGCACGCGCTTGCCCGCCCGGCCGCCGGGATCGCGCTGGTCCTGGCGTTGACCGCGTCGGCGGCCCGGGCCCTGCCCGCGGACCGGAACAAGCCGATCCACATCCAGGCCGACAGCGTGGTATTGCACCAGCCGCAACACGTGAGCGACTACCGCGGTCACGTGCGCATCACCCAGGGCACCATGGTGATTACCGGCAACCAGGTGACCGTGCACCACGGCGCCGGGGGCGAGCCGCTGAGCGCGGTGGCGACGGGGTCGCCCGCGACCTTCACCCAGCAGCGGCGGTCGGCTCCCACGCCCGTGCACGCCCGCGCCCGCCGCATCGAGTACTCGGCCGCCAGTGACACGCTGCACCTGGTGGGCTCGGCCCGGGTGCAGCAGGGCAAGAACGTGATGACCGGGCAGGACATCCGCTACGACATGAAGGCCGAGCGCGTCGAGGCCCGGGGCGGCGGCGGTTCGCGGGTGCACATCACCATCCAGCCGCAGAACGGCAAGCCGGGCACCCCAAGCAAGCCCGCGGACGGCGCATCGGGCTCCGGCGGAGGCCGGCCGTGACCACGCTGTCCGCGGACAACCTGGTCAAGCGTTACCGCGGCCGCAACGTGGTCGACCACGTCTCCCTGGAGGTCGCCACCGGCGAGGTCGTCGGGCTTCTGGGACCCAACGGGGCCGGCAAGACCACCTGCTTCTACATGCTGGTCGGGCTCATCGGCCCCGACAGCGGGCGCATCCGCATCGACCGCCACGACATCACCTCGCTGCCGATGCACGCCCGCGCCCGGCTCGGCGTCGGCTACCTGCCGCAGGAAGCCTCGGTGTTCCGCAAGCTGTCCGTGCGCGACAACGTCATGGCCATCCTGGAGCTCCGGCGCGACCTCGACCGCCGTGGCCGCCAGCGCGAGCTGGAGCAACTGCTGGACGAGCTCAACGTCGCCCACGTGCGCGACTCCGCCGGGGTCAGCCTGTCCGGCGGGGAGCGCCGGCGGGTGGAGATCGCGCGTTCGCTGGCGGCCAGTCCGCGCTTCATCCTGCTGGACGAGCCCTTCGCCGGCGTCGATCCCATCTCGGTGATCGACATCCAGCGGATCGTCACGCACCTGCGCGAACGCGGCATCGGCGTGCTGATCACCGACCACAACGTGCGCGAGACGCTGGGCATCTGCGGCCGTGCCTACATCCTGGGGGAGGGCCGGGTCATCGCCTCCGGCTCCCCCCAGGAGGTGCTCGGCGATACCACCGTGCGGGAGGTCTACCTGGGACAGGACTTCCGCCTGTAACTAACCCGGTCAGGGGCAATGCCGCATCTCAGCGCTCCTGTCGGTGTGTCTGGCAAGGCGCGGGGAGCGGAGTGCAGTGGCGCGGCACGACCGACGGGCAACGCCGTCCCGACGGGGCGAGGCGAGCGCCCTGCGGGAGGGCGCGTGAGCGGCGATGACGGCGTTGCGCTCGCTCGTCGGGGCAAAGCTACGCCTTCGCTCCCGCGCCTGGTCCTCCCCGGCCACGCGCTCTCTGAGACGTGGCATTACCCTTGACGGGGTTGCTAGGGGCACTGCGTCCCGCGCCCCGACGCAGTACAATGCCCAGGTTGGTCAGGTTAAGGCCGAACACGGGCGAATCCGGTACCCAGCATGAAACCGACCCTGCAACTGCACCTCGGGCAGCGGCTGACGATGACGCCACAGCTGCAGCAGGCCATTCGGCTGCTGCAGCTGTCGACCGTCGAGCTGCAGCAGGAGATCCAGGACGCCCTGGAATCGAACCTGATGCTCGAGCGCCTCGGCGAGGAACCGGATCCCGCGCCGGAAACCCCGCAGCGCGGGGCGGACGGCGGTGCCGACGCGCCGGCGGACAGCGCCTCCGACGGCGACGACAGCACGGTCAGCATCGAGGAGCCCTGGGAAGCGGAGTTTGCCGGCGGATACGGCTTCGCCGACCCCGGGGACGACGACTGGAGCCCGGAGCAGGCGGCCGGCGAACACGGTGGGGATCTGCACGCGCACCTGGCGTGGCAGCTGGAGATGGCCAACCTGAGCGACACCGACCGGCTGATCGCCCTGGCCGTCCTTGACGCCATCGGCGACGACGGCTATCTGACGGAATCACCGGAAGAGATACGTGACAGCCTGGCCGCGGACGTCGAGGTGGAGCTGGACGAAGTGGAGGCCGTGCTGCACCGCGTCCAGCGTCTCGATCCGGTGGGCGTGGGAGCACGCAGCCTGTCCGAGGCGCTCGCGCGCCAGCTGGAACAGCTGGCGCCGGGCACACCGTACCTGGAGCTGGCGCGCCGGCTGGTCTGCGAACACCTGGAGACGCTCGCCGGCCAGGACGTGGCGGGCCTGGCGCGGCGGCTGAAGACCACGCCGGAAGCGATCCGGGAGGCGGTGCGGCTGATCCGCACGCTCGATCCGCGCCCGGGATCGGCGATTTCCGCCCAGGCCGCCGGCTACATCATCCCCGACGTGATCGTGGAACGCGACGGTGACGGCTGGCGCGTTGCCCTCAACCCCGAGATCGCGCCGCGGCTGCGCATCAACCCGCTCTACGCGCGGCTCGTGCGCCGCGCGGACAGCAGCAGCGACAACGAGACCCTGCGCAGCCACATGCAGGAAGCCCGCTGGTTCATCAAGAGCCTGCGCAGCCGCAACGAGACGCTGCTGAAGGTTGCCGGGGCGATCGTCGAGCGCCAGCGGGAGTTTTTCGAGCAGGGCCAGGAAGCCATGAGGCCCATGGTGCTGCGGGAGGTCGCCGAGGAGGTGGGGATGCACGAGAGCACCATCTCGCGCGTGACCACGCAGAAGTACATGCACACCCCGCGCGGGGTATACGAGTTCAAGTATTTCTTTTCCAGTCACGTCAGCACCACCGACGGCGGGGAGTGCTCGGCCACCGCGATCCACGCGATGATCCGCAAGCTCGTCGCCGGCGAGGACCCGGCGAAGCCGCTCAGCGACAGCAAGCTGGCCGAGGAGCTCGGCGGCCGCGGCATCCGGGTGGCGCGGCGGACCATCGCCAAGTACCGCGAGGCGCTGTCGATCCCTCCTTCCAGTGAGCGCAAGCGACTCATGTGAACGGCCCCCGGCCCGGGCGGTTCCGGGGGGTTGGTGAGGTCTGCGCTTTGCGTCACAGTGGAGCCATGCAACCAGAGACGGAGACGCAGTCGATGAACGTTCAGGTTACCGGACACCACGTCGAGATCACCCCCGCCCTGCGCGAGTACGTCACCGGCAAGATGGAGCGGCTGGAGCGGCATCTCGGACAGATGCTCGAGGCCCACGTGATCCTGAACGTGGAGAAGGAGCGCAACCAGGCCGAGGCCCGCATCGAGGTCGCCGGAGCCACGCTGTTCGCGGACGCCACCACCGACGACATGTACGCGGCCATCGATGCCCTCGTGGACAAGCTGGACAGCCAGGCCAAGAAGCACAAGGACAAGAGCAACGACCATCACGCCGCCTCCGCCCGGCGTGCGGAGCGTCCCGCCTGAATGGCCCGCCCCGCCGGTGGCATGGACGGCCCGGCGCTTCGCCGAGCGCGCGGTCCGGGAGCGCGGACGTGACCACGCAGCGTACGCCGGGCGCCGGGGCGGACGACTGGTCGCTGCCGCGGGTTCCGGATCTCACCCCGCTGGCACGGGCGGGAGTCCGGTAACGGCCCGGACATGAGCCGCCGCATCGATCTCGCCGCTGCCCTGCTCGCGCTGGCGGGACCACTGCGCCTGCGTCACGTCGCGGGACCGGACCCGGGCCAGCTCGACACCGCGGCCGGTGGCGCCACGGTCACGGACATCGTGGGTCCATGCACCGCGCGCGCCGGCCAGCCCGTACAGGTGGCATCCGGCCGCGCGCTGCCGGCGTCCTTCGGCCCGCGGTTGCGTCTGCTGGTGCTGTGCGACGACGCGCCCGCGCCGCCGGCGCTCCCGCCCGCCGCGACCGTCTGTCGTACCCCCCGCGCCACCGGTGAAGTGCTGGATGCATTCGGGCTGGCACTGGCTCCCCGGCTGGCGGAGCCTGTGGTCCAGCACGGCGTGCTGGTGCGGATGCACGGCTGCGGGATCCTGGTCACCGGCGCCGCCGGCGCGGGCAAGGGGATGCTCGCCCTGGGCCTGATCGACCGCGGCGCGGCCCTGGTCGCCGACGACGCCGTCGAGACCTACCGGATCGGCCGCGAGCGCGTCGGCGGCGTGTGCCCGGAGATGCTGCGGGGTTTCCTCGAGGTCCGGCCGCTCGGGCTGCTGGACATCGCCGGGCAGTACGGACCCGACCGGGTCGCCCCGGCCTGCCCGCTCGACCTGCGCGTCGAGCTGGATGCCGGGGCGTGGACGCCGGCCACCCCGGGCGACCGGCTGGCCGGGCCGCTGGCCGTCGAGCCGCTCCTCGAGGTGCCGCTTCCGGTGCTGCGCCTGGGTCCCGGCGCCGGGGCCCCGCTGCTGGTGGCGGCCGCCGCGCGGCAGCTGCAGCTCGACCGCGTGGGCGAGCCGCCGGCCGACGCCCTGCGGCGGCGGCACCGGCGATACATGCGAGGTGGACGCGGATGAAACTGGTGATCGTCAGCGGGCTGTCGGGCTCGGGCAAGAGCGTGGCCCTGAACATGCTCGAGGACCTGGACTACTACTGCATCGACAACATGCCGCTGGCGGTGCTCGAGTCGTTCGTCCTGGACACCGCGGCGACCGGGGATCCCGCCTACGAGCTCATGGCGGTCGGGGTCGACGCGCGCGCCCGCTCGCGCGACATCGCGGGCTTCGCCGACTGCGTCGAGCGCCTGCGCCGCGCCGGGGTGCAGAGCGAGACCATCTTCCTGCGGGCGGACAACGACATCATCCTCAAGCGTTACAGCGAGACGCGCCGCAAGCACCCGCTGACCAGCGGACGGGTGCCCCTGGCCGAGGCGATCCGCGCGGAGAGTGAGCTGCTCGCCCCCATCGCGGAACAGGCCGACCTGGTGATCGATACCAGCAGCACCACCATGCACCAGTTGCGCGACATGATCCGCGAGCGGGTGCACGGCCACGCCAACGTCATATCGCTGCTGCTGGAATCCTTCGGTTACAAGCACGGCGTCCCGGGCGACGCCGACTTCGTGTTCGACAGCCGCTGCCTGCCCAACCCCCACTGGGAGCCCGGGCTGCGCGCCCTTACCGGGCAGGACCAGGCGGTGATCGGCTACCTGGAGTCACAGCCGCTGGTGCAGCAGATGTGCGAAGATATCACTGGATTTCTCGATCGCTGGATCCCCTGCTTCGAAGCCGACAACCGCAGCTACGTGACCATCGCGGTGGGCTGCACGGGGGGCCAGCACCGTTCCGTGTATCTCGTGGAACGTCTGGCCGCGTACTTGCGGGGACGCGATCTCAAGGTGCTGGTGCGCCACCGGGAGCTGTCATGAGCATCGGTCTGCTGATCATTACCCACAACCGGCTCGGCGAGGACCTGCTGAGCACCGCGCGGGGCATGCTCGACAGCACGCCGCTGCTCACGCGGGTGCTCGCCGTGGACCAGGACCGGGCATTCGACCGGCTGTTGGAGGACGCGCGCCGCGCCGCCCGCGAGCTGCGTACCGGCGACGGGCTGCTGGTGCTGACCGACGCCTATGGCTCGACGCCCAGCAACATCGCCAACCGCCTGCGCGAAGAGGAGGGCGTCGAGGTCGTGGCCGGGATCAACCTGCCGATGCTGATCCGGATCTTCAATTACCCGGACCTGGGCCTGGAGCAGATGGCGCGCACGGCGGTGGAAGGCGGCCGCGCGGGCGTGCTGCTGTGCGCGAGCGAGGAACGGCGTGGCTGAGCGCGAGATCACCATCCGCAACAAGCTGGGCCTGCACGCGCGCGCCGCGGCCAAGCTGGTGACCCTGGCCTCGCGCTTCGACAGCGAGATCCGGCTGCGCAAGGGCGAAAGGACGGTCAACGGCAAGAGCATCATGGGTGTGCTGATGCTGGCCGCCGGCCAGGGCACGCGGCTGCGGGTCGAAGCAGAGGGCGGCGACGCGCGCGACGCCCTGGAGAAGATCGAGCAGCTGATCCGGGAGCGTTTCGGGGAGAGCGAATAGTGGTCGCCTCTGGTACGGACCCCCGCCGCGGCGGTCTTTCAGCAAGCGAGAGAGCATGAGCCTGTTTCTTTCCGGCATCGGGGTTTCACGCGGTATCGTGATCGGACGCGCCCGGCGCCTGTCCGGCGACCAGCCCGATGCCACCGAGGAGCGCATCAACCGCGAGCAGATCGAGCCGGAGATCGCGCGCTACCGGGCGGCGCTCGAGCGCGCCCGGGTGCAGCTCAAGGGCGTCCGCGACCGGATTCCGCCCCAGACCACCGCCGAGATCGCCGCGTTCATCGACACCCACCTGCTGATGCTGCGCGACTCGGCCCTGTCCGACGCGGTCGAGAGCCTGATCCGGTCACGCCGGGTCAATGCCGAGTGGGCGCTCAAGCTGCAGCGGGACGCGCTGGTCAACGTCTTCGAGCAGATGGAGGACAGCTACCTGCGCACCCGGCGTGACGACGTCGATCAGGTGGTCAACCGGGTGCAGCGGATCCTCGCCAATCAGGACCGGGCGCTGGCCGAGGAAACCGGCCAGCACCGCGACCCGGTCATCGTGCTGGCGGAGGACGTCAGCCCGGCCGATATCGTCAGCCTGCAGCACCAGGGGGTGGCGGCCTTCGTCACCGAGTTCGGCGGCCCGCTCTCGCACTCGGCGATCCTCGCCCGCGGGCTCAATATCCCAACGGTGGTGGGTGTGCGCAATGCCCGCCGCCTGCTGCGCGAGAACGAGCTGCTGGTCATCGACGGTCAGCAGGGCTCCGTGCTCGCCGGGCCCGACGAGCGCATGCTCGCGCACTACCATCGTCGGCAGAAGGAGGAAAAACAGCACCAGGCCCAGCTCGCGCGCCTGCGCAACCAGCCCGCGGTGACCCTGGACGGCACCTGGATCAACCTGCGCGCCAACATCGAGCTGCCGGAGGACATCGAGGCCGTGCGCCGCGTCGGCGCCAACGGCATCGGCCTGTACCGCACCGAGTTCCTGTACATGAACCGACAGGACGTGCCCGGCGAGGAGGAGCAGCTCGAGGCCTACCTGCGGGTGTTGCGCTCGGTGGAAGGGGCGCCGCTCACCATCCGCACCCTGGACCTCGGCGGTGACAAGCCGCTGGCCGCCGGCCGCGAGGGTGCCGTGATCAACAACCCGGCGCTCGGGCTGCGCGCCATCCGCCTGTGCCTGAAGGATACCGCCCTGTTCCGCCCGCAGCTGCGCGCCCTGCTGCGTGCCTCGGCCCACGGCAAGATCCAGATCATGGTGCCGATGCTGTCCACCCTGAACGAGTTCCTGCATGTCCGACAGATAATCGCGGAGCTGCAGGGGGAGCTACGCCGGGAAGGCATCCCGTTCGACGAGGACATTCCCGTCGGGGCCATGGTCGAGGTGCCCGCGGCGGCGCTGGCAGCGCGCATCCTGGCCCGGCATGTCGACTTTTTCTCGATCGGCACCAACGACCTGATCCAGTATACGCTGGCGATCGACCGCATCGACGACGAGGTCAACTACCTCTACGACCCGTTGCACCCCGCCGTACTGCAGCTCGTCAGCATGACCATCGAGGCCGGACGCGCGGCGGACATCCCGGTGGCCATGTGCGGCGAGATGGCCGGCGACCCCCAGTACACCCGGTTACTGCTGGGCATGGGGCTGTCCGAGTTCAGTATGCAGCCGGCCACCCTGCTGGAGGTCAAGCGCATCGTCACCGCCAGCGACACCCGCGAGCTGCGCGAGCTGGCCCGTCAGCTGCTGCTCTGTTACGAGCCCGAGCAACGCGAGCAGCTTCTCGAACGCATCAACGGCAGGTGAATATGCATGCCTTTCACGGTGGCTTTTCCCAGGGAAAGCGTGCCTCCCTCGGCCCCAGGCTGACCGCCCGGGTGCTGACCCAGGGGCGCCTGCCTTCGCGGATCTGGCCCTGGCAGCCGGCACGTACCATCCCGACGCCGTCATCCTCGTCCGCCGCCCCGACCTCGTCACCCGCGTGCGGTCGCGGTTTCCGGCGGCGCGGCATTTTTATCCCCAGAACCGGTTCCCCGAGACCTTCGGGCTGGTATTCGCCGAAGCCAACGCGCTAGGCACGCCGGTGCTGGCGCACGACTTCGGTGCCGCCCGCGAGGTGCTCAGCAACCCGGACGTGCGGCTGCTCGACGCTCGGAATCGGCAGGAAATCGTCGCGCGGTTGGCGCCAGGGGCACAGGCCGGTCGTCCAGCGCCGGGACGCGTTCCGGCCGGCCGCCGTGCTGGAAGCCTGGGAGGAGCTGCTGGCGGACGGCGCCCCGGCCGGTCTAAGGGGCTGCTAAAAGAGTCCCTCCATGGCCTTTTTCAGCAGCCCCCGAAGCGTCATTCCCCGGCAACGGTCATGCGCTCGATCAGGATCGAGCCGCAGCGCACGTTGCTGCGGAGATCCAGGTCGCTGCCCACGGCCACGACCCGGCGGAACATGTCGGCCAGGTTGCCGGCCACGGTGACCTCCTCGACCGGCTGGCGCAGCTCGCCGCCGGAGACCCAGAAGCCGGCCGCGCCCCGGGAGTAGTCGCCGGTGACGATGTTCACCCCCTGGCCCATGAGCTCGGTCACCACCAGGCCCTCGCCCATCTCGCGCAGCAGGCCGTCGAAATCGAGCCGCCCCGGCGCGACCGTCAGGTTGTGCACGCCGCCCGCGTTGCCGGTCGTCCGCATCCCCAGGCGGCGCGCCGAGTAACTGTCCAGCACGTAGCCCTGCAGCACGCCGTCCCGCACCAGGTCGCGGTCCGCGGTCGCCACGCCCTCGCCGTCGAACGCGGCGCTGCCCAGGGCGCCGGGCAGGCGCGGCTGCTCGTGGATGCGCACGCCTTCCGGAAACAGCTGTCGGCCCAGGCTGTCGACCAGGAAGGATGCGTTCCGGTACAGGTTCCCGCCGCTCACCGCCCCGGCCAGGTGGGCGATCAGGCCGCGCGCCATTTGCGGCACGAACAGCACCGGCACCTCGCGCGTGGACAGCCGCTCCGCTCCGAGCCGCCGCAGCGTGCGCCGCGCGGCCTCCCGGCCGACCGCTTCCGAGTCCTCCAGCCCGGCGGGGTCGCGGGCGAGCGTGTACCAGAAGTCACGCTGCATCGAGTCCCCGCTGCGCCCGATCACCGCGCAGCTGAGCCCGTGACGCGTCCCGCGGCGGCTACCGACGAAGCCGTGGCTGTTGCCGTAAACCTGCAGCGCGCGCCGGGTCTCGACGCTGGCACCCTCGGAGTTGCTGATGCGCGGATCCAGGCCCCGCGCACTGTCCTCGCAGCGCCTGGCGAGCTCGATCCCGTCATCGGGGGTCAGCCGCCAGGGATGGTACAGGTCCAGGTCGGGCAGATCCCGGGCCATGAGCTCCGGATCGGCAAGACCGGCGTGGGGGTCCTCGGCCGTGTGGCGGGCGATGTTGCAGGCGGATTCGAGGGCTTCCTCGACCGCGGCGCGGCTGAAATCGGCGGTGCTGGCCGAGCCCTTGCGCTGGCCGAAGTACACGGTAAGCGAAAGCCCCCGGTCGCGCTGGTGCTCCAGCGTGTCGACCTCGCCCATGCGCACGGTGACCTCGAAACCCGCGGCGAGGCTGACCGCGGCCTCGGCGGCACTCGCCCCGCGCGCCGCGGCCCGGTCCAGGAGATCCCGGACCAGCCGCTCGAGCTCGCCCTGGCGGGAGGTGATATCATCGTCCGGCAGTGGGGTCGGTTGGTGCATCGCGCCGCGGTCCGGTTGGGTGAAGATACAGCGACGGCATTTTACTCACCCGTTCGGGGGTAATGCCACGTTTCGAACAGCGCGTGCGCGCTGAGTGTAAGCTGAGTTTTAAGTTTTAAGTGTTATTACCACGGTGACAAAATAGGCAAATCGTGATATGATTTTTCCATGTTGCGATCCGATGCCCGCAAGCTTTCCCCCAGCGCGCAGGAAGCACTGCGCCGCCAGGCGATTCGACTGCGTGAAGACGGGATGACCTATGCCGAGATCGGGGCGATCGTCGGCGTGCATCCGACGACGGTTTGCCAGTGGTACAAGCGGTATCAACGGGCGGGCGAGGCCGGTCTGCGGGGCGGTCAGCGTGGCCGGCGTCCGGGCAGCGGATCGCGGCTGAGTGCGAACCGGGCCCGGCGTATTCGAGGCCTGATCACGGAGAAGTTGCCCGAGCAACTCAAGCTCTCGTTCGCGTTATGGACCCGCCAGGCGGTCGCCGATCTGATCGAGGCGCAGTATGGCGTGCGGCTGCCGATCCGCACGGTCGGCGACTATCTGGCGCGTTGGGGCATGACGCCGCAAAAACCGGCCAAACGCGCCTATGAGCAGTGCCCCGCGGCGGTCCAGCGATGGCTGGACGAGGACTATCCCGCGATTGCCCAACGCGCCAAAGCCGAAGGCGCCGAGATTCACTGGGCCGACGAGGCCGGGGTGCGCAGCGACGCCCGCGAAGGCCGATCCTATGCGCCGCGGGGCGCCACACCGGTGGCGCCGATTCCGGCCCGCCGGGTGCGCGTGCAGATGATCTCGACGGTCACCAACGCTGGGCAGATGCGCTTCATGCTCTTCCAAGAGCCGATGCACGCGAAGTTACTGATCCGGTTTTTCAAGCGGCTGATCGCCGGCGCCGATCGCAAGGTCTTTGTGATCCTGGACAACCTGCCCGTGCACCGCAGTTACGTCGTGCGCGACTGGGTTCGCGAGCACGCCGAGGAGATCGAGCTGTTTTATCTCCCCTCCTATTCACCGGACCTCAATCCCGATGAATATCTGAACAACGACCTCAAGGCGCGCGTGCATCGTCATCCACCGGCCCGGTCCGAGCGCGTGTTGCACCAGCAGATGCTCGGGGCGCTACGCAGCATCCAGCGACGCGTCGACCACATCCGCCGCTACTTCAGACACCCGAAAGTGCAATATGCGGCGTGAAATCCCTTTGGGTGTTTGGTCGCCGGAGTAATAGGTTTTAAGTGAGGGACGCCTCT
>Ga0209921_1000056_pt1 | contig 46286 bp, 45 predicted proteins | sample SalPonF2_C_D2_MG_FD_185730 | JGI IMG/M metagenome (GOLD analysis project Ga0209921, IMG submission 185730) | Salt pond soil microbial communities from South San Francisco under conditions of wetland restoration - Salt Pond MetaG SF2_C_D2_MG... ...
GATCGCCACGGTGGGGCCGGTGGTCGTCGCCGTGGTCGTCGGGCTGGTCGAGACGATAATCGCTTTGAGTCTGCTCAGCCGACGCGGCCTGAGGCTCATCCTGCCGGTCGGCATCGCTTACTCGCTGGCGGTCTGGGCGACCGCCGAAGCCTTCGGCGGCCCTTACAGCGCCGCGGGAACCGGCGTGCGCGGCAACGTGCTCGGCAATGTGATTATCTATCTCGTCCCGTTCCTGTTCTTGGGGACCCGGCTTTACGCGCGGTCGACCAAAGCGCCCGCTACCTGAGCGGTGGACAACGTGGGGCCCGGTGGGAGGAGTCAGCTCTCACACTCCAACATCCCACGCCGTTCCCGCCTCTGGCAAAAAACGGCACGGATCCATCTTCCCATGCTGGCCGAGCTCGCGGTCAGGGCGACATTCCCGCGCAACTGACACCTCGTGGCACGATCGGGTCCTGCCCGTGGTCGGCACAGGGGCTGGATCCGCTCCGCGGCTCCGCCGCCACCCGGTTCGGGGTATAGTCCCGGTAACGCAGTACCTGCCCCGGCAGCCCGCCGGGGCTGCCGCCGTGCCGCAGGAGTCGCCCGTCCCATGGTCAAGAAGCTGCTGCCCGATGCCGATCTTGCTCCCACCTACGGTTCGCGTGCCGCGACCGAGCCAGTCCCCCGGTACGCCCTGCCGGATGACGGGATGGAGCCCCGCACGGCCTATCAACTCGTGCACGACGAGCTGATGCTTGATGGCAATGCCCGGCTCAATCTCGCCACCTTCGTTACGACCTGGATGGAGCCGGAAGCCGAGCGGCTGATGGCCGAGACCTTTGACAAGAACCTGATCGACAAGGACGAGTACCCGCAGACGGCCGAGATCGAGACGCGCTGCGTGAACATGATCGCGCGCCTGTTCCACGCGCCCGGGGACGGCGAGCCCGTGGGCGTCTCCGCGGTCGGCTCGAGCGAGGCGGTGATGCTCGCCGGGATGGCGCTGAAGTGGCGCTGGCGGGCGCGGCGTGAGGCCGAGGGCGCGCCGGCCGGATCTCCCAACCTGGTGCTCGGCAGCAACGTGCAGGTGGTGTGGGAGAAGTTCTGCCGTTACTGGGAAGTGGAGCCGCGTTACATCCCCATGGCCGAAGGGCGCTACGTCGTCTCCCCGGAGGAGGTGATCGCCCGCGTCGACGAGAACACCATCGGCGTGGTTGCCATCCTCGGCACCACCTTCACCGGCGAGTTCGAGCCGATCGAGGCGATCCACGACGCCGTCGTGCGGCACAACGCCGAGCAGGGTCTGGCCGTGCCGATCCACGTGGATGCCGCCAGTGGCGGCTTCGTGGCCCCCTTCATCCACCCTGAGCTGCGCTGGGACTTCCGCCTGCCCAACGTGGTATCGATCAACGCGTCGGGGCACAAGTACGGCCTGGTCTATCCTGGCGTGGGCTGGGCGTTGTGGCGCGATCGCGAGCACCTGCCGGAGGAGCTTGTCTTCCACGTCAACTACCTCGGCGGCGACATGCCCACGTTCACGTTGAACTTCTCGCGCCCGGGCAACCAAGTGGTGGGTCAGTACTACAATTTTCTGCGTCTGGGACGGGCCGGCTACACCCGCATCATGGAAACGCTGCGCGAGACCGCGACCGGACTCGCGCACCGGATTGGCGAGCTGGGGCCGTTCGAGCCGATCACCGACGGCAGCGCCATCCCCGTGTTCGCGTTCCGGCTCCGGGACGCCTCCCGCTACTCGGTCTACGATGTCTCCGAGCGCCTGCGCGTGCGCGGCTGGCAGGTGCCCGCCTACAGCATGCCGCCGGCAGCCGAGGACGTCCACGTGATGCGCGTGGTGGTACGGGAGGGGTTCTCGCGCGACATGGCAGATCTGCTACTGGAGCACCTCGGAAGCGTCGTCGACGAACTGGAGGCATCTCCGCCGCGGCGACCGCGGCAGCCCGATGGGATCTTTCATCACGGGTGATGAGCGGGACGGTGCATCAGCGCGAGCGGTTGGGGGCGGGTCTAACATTCCAGCAACCGCTGCCATGGGTGTACGTAGAGTTCGCGAGAACGGAGCCAGGTCCTGCAATCACGCAGTCACCGGGAAAGCATGCACGCCCGGCAAGGCCGGGTGGCGTTTCGGGTGAACCGCGTGGCGGGGACGCGGGCAGCTACTGGGTTGCCCGCTGGATACGCTGCTTCTGTTGCTGCTCGGTCCGGTGCACGAAGCTGTTCATGTTCTTCTTGAAGCCGGGCACCTCCTGGGGCGTGGTCGGTACCCGGGGCGGCCCGCTGGTGGAATGCGCTTGCGGGGTGGCGGCCGCCGGGGGCGCCGGGTGATGCAGTGAGCGCGCCACCAGCAGACCGACGATGGCCAGGGCCACCAGCAGAAGAATCAGCCGCATGACGAAGTTCCCCCTGTAACGATCGCGACTTCACCGGCGCAGGGCGCCCGCTACCGGGCACGTGGCGCGATTCCGGCCGGAGCCGGTGCCCGTGGATACAGATTACCACCATTCGCCGTCATGCAAGATGCAGGAACGGGGCCAGTTCTTGCAATGATGCAGTCACCGGACAGGCGCGCACGCCGGTCGAGGCCGGATGCCGTTTCGGGCGAACCGTGCGCTAAGGCTGGGGGGCGGGAAGACAACGCCTTAATGCAAGACCTGACCGGGTTCCCGCACGGTGGACGGGGCGATCCTCATCGCCGGCTATCGAACCGGTCGCCACTGTGCTATAAGAGTCTGGCTCAGGCTGATCGCTACAGGTTTGCGGTCTGCCAGGCGCGGCGGGCGGATTGGCAGCTCCGACCCGGTTTCCCCGCCGCCATCCCCAGGTTATCCCTCTCTCAAGCCCGCCGGGGCTGCCACGGCTTGCGGGACAGCTTTCCTCCACACACTGGCACGTGCCGGTTCCCGTCCCCCTACGCGATGCAGCGTTGCGGGACCGGCCTGCGCCCAAGGACCGGGAGTGCAGTAGCCATGAGCAATCGCTTAGGCGCCTTCGTTCGTCTCCTTAGCCTGGTGTCCCTTGCCGCGTTCAGCCTGTTGATGACCCGGCCAGCGGCCGCAAGGTCGTACGTGGGGAACGGTGTTGCGGTCGGCGGCGGGTATGCCCGGGTCGTCATCGTGACGACGTCCGCGGGTACGCCGAGCTCGATCTCGGTCGTCATGGACAGGCGCGTCCTGCAGGGTATGCCCTCGGCGACGGTGACGCGTAGCGAGTGGGAATACCTGCTCCCGCTGCCCGACGGGGCTCCGCTCACCGGCTATGATCACGTAACGCTTACCTGGTATCCGCAGGGCCATGCGCCACGCGGCACATACGCGGCCGCGCATTTCGGTGTCCACTTCTACCTGGTCGGCCGCTCCGCGCAGGAGTCCGCGCGCTTCGACGACAAGGCCCGGTGGAATGCCGGGGCGGCGATCAGTCCCTCGCTGGTGCCCCCGGGCTATGTCGTAGTGCTCGACCCGGCGGTCGGAATGTTCGGGATGCACGGACTGAACCCGGAGGGACCGGAGTTCCACGGCGGGCCGTTCACCCGCACGTTTCTCTACGGTTATGACCGGGGCGCGATGATTTACCTGGAACCCATGGTATCGCTGTCGTATCTGAGGGCCGCTCCCGATGTCACGCTGCCCGTGGCGACGCCTGCCGCCTACAGCACTACCGGCCTCTATCCGGAGAGATACCGGGTGGCATTCGACCGGCGAACGGATTGCTACGTGGTCTCGCTGGTGGCGCTCAGGTCCTGGACGGGGAGCGGGGAGCTGTTGACCGGCCGCGCGAGTCGCCGATAGCCGGGAGAGCCGGCAGGCCTCTTCTGCCCGCAGACGCTCGCGCTGCGCGGCCTCTACCTGGATGCGGCCGACCCCGGCAGCCAAGCAGTTGCGGGTCGGGCTGGCATGCCGCAGCGCCGGCATCATTGCGCGACGACACTTGTCGCGAGTCGCGCCCACACTGCCGGGTGAGAGGTTCCGAGGTACATCCGGCGGACGGGAACCGGGCACACGGGGTTCAGGGAACCCGGGATTTACCGCATCCGGTACCCAACGAACGGGGGAGCAAGCATGGCTGGTTCGAATGAGCTCTACACGATCGTCAACGGCCGGAAGACGGATGCCCCGCTGCACGAGGAGATCCTGGACAACCCGGAGGCGGATCGGCTGCTGTCCGAGATGGCGGTGCAGCGTGCGATCGAAGATGGCCTGTCCGAGGAGGTCGCCAGGGAGCTGTATCGCTACCAGCGCTGACCGCCGGCCCGGAACGTCGCCGAAGACGTACCCGCTCAGGTCAACGGCTGGTCGATCCACTGCTTGAAGCCGGGCCGGGCACGGCAGTTCTCCAGCCAGGCCTCCAGGCGCGGCATCGACGGCCGGTCCTCGACCAGCTTCACCCAGCGGTAGGCCTGGATCGCGAGCGGGACGTCGGCCATGGTCACCCGGTCGCCCAGGATGAAATCGCGGTCCTCCAGCCTTGCCTCCAGGATCGGCCAGACGGCGAGGCCCTGCTTGACCGCACGGTCGACCGCCGCGTGGTCGCGCTCGGGCTCCGGCACGCGCACGAGGTTCCAGAAGATCGGGGTCATGAAGGGCACCACCGTGGTCTGCTGCCAGTCCATCCAGCGGTCGGCGTCGGCGTAGGCCTGCGGATCGGCCGGGCAGAGGCCGCCGCGGTCGTGTTTCGCCGCGAGGTAACGGACGCAGGCGTTGGACTCCCACAGGACGAAGCCGTCCTCGTCGATGGTCGGCACGCGGGCGTTCGGGTTCATGGCCAGGTAGAACGGCTCCTTCGTCCGGCCGAACTTGCCGCCCACGTCCTCGCGGTCGAACGGCACGCCCATCTCATCGCACGCCCAGAGCACCTTCTGCACGTTGGCCGAGTCCGAGCGGCCCCAGATCTTGAGCATCGCGGTTCCTCCTGTCAGACGGCGGGCATCCATCCGGGCCGGGTCGGGCCGGCCGTTCGGGGAAGACGGAGACGGTCCCCTCTCCCCGCGTCGGTTCCCTCCCAGCATACGCGCGCGAGCGGTGCCGGTCCCGCCGCAGCGCCGTCCGCTGGCGGGAGCCGACGCCCGCGCCGCCGGGATGCCGGGGCTACGGAAACACGGGCACCCGGGGCTCGGTGATGCCGCCTTCCTCGCGCGGGTGGTGCTTCCGGACCAGCGCGTCGATCTCGCCGACGCGGCCGGTTGGCACGTCCACGATCAGCAGCAGCTGGCCGTCCCGGATGGCGTCGCGGAAGCGCCGGACGCGCGTGTTGGGCACCGCCACGCCGATCATGCTCGCCATCACGGCGCCGAACACCATGCCGATCAGGGCGATCGCGAGAGAGGCGATGCCGCCGAGGGTCGCGGCGGCGGAGGGGATCGACACCACCGCGGCGCCGGCGGCCGCACCCAGCAGGCCGCCGAGGGTGCCGCCGCGTTCCAGGGCCGGCACGAAGTCGGTTCGCTGGGTCACGCCGGCTTTCGGCAGATCGTCCAGCGGTACGTCCTCCCTGGCGATCACGTGCATGTGCCGTTCCTCGATGCGTGCCAGCAGGAGCTGCTCGTGGAGCTTCCGTGCGCCGTCCGCGTGGGGGACCAGAAAGTACCGTCTGCGCATGCCAACCTCCTTGCGGATGTGGCGGGCTCTGCGGGCATGCCCTCTGTGGTGTGGGACGTCCCGGAAGCGCTGCCAGTTCACCGCCACGGTCCCGTAGTCCGGGAAAGGATGCCCCTTGCGCCGGGGCCGCATCCGGGATTATCGCCCGGGCCGGGTTCAGCCTGCCGGGGCCCGGGCTCGCATGGTGGCGGACGGGCGTGGCGCGGGCGCAGGTGCCGCCGTCCCGCGCAATTCCCGCGGTTATCCGTGGTATGGTCGGTACGGGTTCCGGGTTGGAGCGGATTGCGCGCGGGTCGGGCGCGGCCTGCGCATCACGTCCCGTGTCGGTGCGACATGGAGGTCCTCCCATGAGCGACAGCGAGCACAGCGAGTGGTGGCCGCACCGGTTCGCGCAGCGCTGCGCGATCGCCGCCGGCATCGCCCTGCTCGCCGTGGCGCTGGCCGTGTTCCTGTGGTCGGTGAGCCAGGGGCTGCTGGTGATGTTTTCCGCCATGCTGTTCGCCGTGATGCTGAACGGCCTGGCGAAGACCGTCTCGCGCCACACCCGCATCCGCCGGCAGTGGGTGCTCGCGGTCACGGTGAGCGTGGTCGCGGCGATCGTGATCGGGGTGTTCGTGCTGGGCGCGGTGCGCATCGGGCAGCAGGCGCCGCAGCTGCACCAGGGCCTGATCCAGTCGATGCACCAGATCCGGGGCAAGCTCCAGCAGCTCGGCCTGCAGTCTGGCTCGCTGGGCCTGGGCGGCCTGGGCGCGGGGCCGCTCAAGAGCGGGGCCGCGTTCTTCGAGCGCAACCTCTCGACCTCGATCGAGCTGGTCACCGACGCGTTCATCATCGTGATCGCCGGCATCTACTTCGCGGTCAATCCCGACGTCTACATTCGCACGCTGCTGATGGTGGTGCCGCCGCGCAAGCAGCAGCGCGTCCGGGAGCTCATCGACGAGCTGGGCGTGGGCCTGTGGCGCTGGCTGCTGGGGCGCTTCGCCTCGATGCTGGCGGTGGGCCTGATGACCATGGTGGGGCTGTCGGCGCTGGGCGTGCACCTGGCGTTCGTGCTGGGGCTGATTGCCGGGGCGCTGACCTTCATCCCCTACCTGGGCACGATCATCTCGCTGGTCCCGGCCGTGCTCATGGGGCTGCTGCAGTCGCCCATGACCGCCCTGTACGTGCTGCTGCTGTTCATCGGCGCCCACCTGCTCGAGGGCTATATCCTGTCGCCGCTGATCCAGGAACGCGCGGTGCACCTGGCGCCCGGGTGGCTGCTCACGGCGCAGCTGCTGGGCAGCCTGGCCGCGGGGCTGTTCGGCATCATCATCGCCGCACCGGTGATGGTGGTCGTGACCATCGTGGTGCAGATGCTCTACATCGAGGACGTGCTCGGCGAGAAGATCCGGCTGCTCGGCGAGTGACCGGGCCGGGAGGGGGCGCTGCGCGGGTGCGGCGGCTCAGGGAGAGGCCGTGCGTCCGTCCGCTGCGGTGCCGTCCGTGACCTTCGGATGCGCCTGCCGGATCAGCGCGTCGAGCTCCCCGGCGCGACCGGCCGGCACGTCGACCATCATCAGGATCCGCCCGGCGTCGATCGCCTCGCGGAAGCGCCGCACGTCGGGGTGCGGCACATCGATCGCGATCATGGTGGCCGATAGCGCCCCGAAGACCGCTCCGAGCGCCCCCATCACCAGCACGGCCGGGAAGCCAAGGACGTCGCCGATCGGCGGGACCATGATCGCGATGAGTCCGCCGCCCAGGCCCATCCCGCCGCCGATCAGCAGGCCCCGGCGCAGGGCCGGGAGCAGGTCGGTCCGTTGCGACAGCGGCACCTCGGGCAGGTCCTCCAGCAGGACGTCGTCACGGGCCATGACGCGGACCTGTCGCCACTGCAGGCCGGCCCGGAGCAGGTCGTTGAACAGCTCGCGGGCCTCGTCGACGTCGGACACGAGCAGAAAGCGCCTGTGCATCCTCAGCTCCTTGGCAGCCGTTGTCCCTGTGGACCCGCTCCGGCGGTCGCTCGTTCGTTCGGGGCGCGTCCACCGGCAAGTATGGCAAGCCCACGTGTTGCGGCAAGGCCCCAGCCTGGTGCAGGCGTGCTCCGAGACCGTGCAGCCGGGGCCTCGTCACGCGCCCGCCGAGCGTCCGCGCCCGTCGGCGCGAGGCACACCGGTGCAGGGCATCGCGGGTCTTCGTGGCGGGTGCGCGGGTCGCTGGCACGCTTCGTGCAAAAGTGAGGGCGAGGGCGCATGCAACGGCCCTCGACAAAAGCAAGCGATGTCTCTCCTCCCGTATGGCGTCTGGCACCTCTCCCCTGCGCGGTGCCAGGCGCCTTTCTTTTCCGGTCCGGCAGGGCTCGCCCCGGTCCAGCCACCCGTCGACGGCGGCGAAGAACCGGGACCAGGTGGTGGCGGTGCGGGCCTGCTGCTCCAGGTCCTCCATCGTCATGCCGCGCGCGTACGCCCGGGCCATCCGGTGCACGCACTCGGCCTCGTTCCAGTAGTGCCCGCGGTTGTTCTCGAGCGGACGGTGCAGGTCGCTGCCTGTCCGCAGCAGGCGCTGGTGCGAGGTCGGGGCGGCATTCATCCCGTGTCCCTTCCCGAGGAGCGTGGCGGGTTGTACTCGGCCCAGCCGCGGGCGACCCAGTTCAGCAGCCGCGAGGGATCCACGATCTCCAGGCGCGGCGGCTCGCCGGGCCGTCGCAGGATGATGTGGGGCAGCCGGCCGGCGACCTCGCGCAGGGCGATCGCCAGGGTGCCTGCCATGGGGTCGGACGCGAGCGGCAGCAGCAGCGCCAGCGACTGGTCCCGGGACTGCGCGGCGCCGGCCCGCTGGAAGTGCTTGTGGAACAGCCGGATGTAACGGGGCAGGGCGAGCGCGTAGCGCCCGTGCGGACCCGGCGCCGGCAGCACCGCGGGCACCCGGCGCTGGCAGATCGCGCGATCATGGAACCAGGCGAAGCTGCCCGCCAGCAGTCGTCCCAGCTCGCTCAACTCGTCGCCCGTCAATGGCCGGTCGATGAAGTAGATGTCCAAGTCGTGCTCCCCGCGCCCCCGGGGCCGGCGCTTTGCGGTCCGTCTCGTTCGCAGTCTAAGTGCTGCGGATGTCCTGGCATTGACCCGTGTCATCGGTACGCGGACGGGCCGCCGGCGAGGCCGGTGCGAGGCATTCCCGCTTCAGACGTGGCATGCTGTGGGCCAGCCACGCGCGCTCCCCGCGATCGCCGGGATGCGCCGTCATTCCTGAACCGGTTCGTCACCTGCGGGATCGGCAACGGACCGGTCGCGATATCCAAACAGGGAGGAGATCGACGATGCTGGACTTGCAGTTGCAGGCGTTGATGGAGCAGGCGGCCGAGGACGGCGTGCCGGACGTGGCCGACCTGTCGCCGGAAGAGGCGCGGGCGTTCTACCGCGAGTTCGCCGGCGCCACCGATGCGCCGGTCGCGGACGTGGAGATCGAGGACCGGCGCATTCCGGGTCCCGAGGGGGAGATCCCCGTACGGGTGTACCGCCCGCGCGAGGCGGGCCTGCGGCCGCTGCTGCTGTTCTATCACGGCGGCGGCTGGGTGATCGGCGGGCTGGACGAGTACCACGGCGTGGTCAGCAACCTCGCGGCGCAGTCCGGCTGCGTGACCGTCTCGGTGGATTACCGGCTGGCGCCGGAGCACCGCTTCCCGGCGGCGGTCGAGGACAGCTACGCGGCGCTGGAGTGGGCCGCCGCCCACGCCGGCGAGCTGGGCGCCGACCCGGCCCGGATCGCGCTCGCCGGCGACAGCGCCGGCGGCAACCTCACGGCGGTGATGGCGCTGCTGGCGCGTGACCGCAACGGCCCGACGCTGTCCTTCCAGGCGATGATCTACCCGGCCACCGCCGCCGGCTCGAGCCAGTACGACTCCTACCGCAAGTACGGCGAGGGCTACATCCTCACGGCGCGGGGGATGGACTACTTCTGGAAGCACTACATGGGCGAGGGCGCGGAGATCACCGACTACCGGGCTGCGCCACTGCTGGCCGAGGACCTCGGCGGCCTGCCGGCGGCCCTGGTGATGGTGGCCGGCTTCGATCCGCTGCACGACGAGGGGCTGGAGTACGCGCAGCGGCTGACGGAGGCCGGCACCCACGTGATGGTGACCGACTATCCGACCCTGTCGCATGGCTTCATCACCATGAGCGGGGTGCTGGACGCCGGCAAGCTGGCGGTCGAGCAGGTTGCCGCCGCCATCCGGCGAGCGGTTCAGTAGCCCCCGCGGCCGTCCGCCCGGGGCCGGGCGGGCGGCCCGCCGGCGCGCCGGGTGCGCGCGGGACGACGCGGCGGTCCCGGCTCGCGGGCCCCCGCCGCGCAGCCGGCCTCGGCCAGCGCGCACCCGTGGCACCCGGCGGCGGTGTTCGCGCGGCCGCCGCTGAGGATGCGCTTCAGGCGCGCCGGCAGGATCAGCTTCCAGGTCAGCCAGGCGCTGCTGGCCAGGACGAGCACGGCGACGATCGACTGTTGCCACATGTCACACTCCCGTGACCAGGCGGGCCAGGTGGAAGGTGCCGAAGGCCGCCACGTAGGCCAGCACCAGCATGTAGCCGGCCATCACCGCCGGCCAGCGCCAGGAGCGGGTCTCGCGCTGGGTCACCGCCAGCGTGGACATGCACTGCGGCGCGAACACGTACCAGGCCAGCAGCGCCAGCGCCACGGGCAGGGTCCACTGCGACGCCAGGGTTGCGGCCAGGCCGTGGCTGGCGCCGGTGGTCGCGCTCACGGCGTAGACCGTCCCCAGCGCCGCCACCATCACCTCGCGCGCGGCGAGCCCGGTGATCAGCGCGACCACGATCTCCCAGTTGAAGCCCACCGGTGCGAGCGCGGGCTGCAGCACGTGGCCCAGCATGCCCGCGAAGCTGTAGTTGATCGCCGGCCCGGTGGCGCCCGCCGGCGGTACCGGGTAGCTCGACAGGAACCACAGCACGATCATGGCGCTGGCGATGATGGTGCCGGCGCGGCGCAGGAAGAATCCGGCACGCAGCACCAGGCCATGGTAGAGATTGCGCAGGCCCGGGAGCTTGTAGTCGGGCAGTTCGAGCAGCAGCGGCTCCAGCGAGCCGCGCAGCAGCGTGCGCTTGAGGATCCAGGCAACGCCCACGGCACTGACGATGCCGGCCACGTACAGGCCGAACATCACCAGGCCCTGCAGGTTGATCATGCCCCAGACGGTACGGCGTGGCACGAACGCGGCGATCAGCAGGGTGTACACCGGGATGCGCGCGGAACAGGTCATCAGCGGCGCGATCAGCGTGGTCAGCAGCCGGTCGCGCGGGTTCTCGATCACGCGCGCGGCCATGATCCCGGGGATCGCGCAGGCGAAGCTGGACAGCAGCGGGATGAACGCGCGCCCGTGCAGGCCCACCTTGCCCATGGTGCGGTCCATCAGGAACGCGGCCCGCGCCATGTAGCCGAAATCCTCCAGCAGGATGATGAACAGGAACAGGATCAGGATCTGGGGCAGGAACACCACCACCGCGCCGACGCCGGAGATCAGGCCGTTGACCAGCAGGCTGCGCAGCGGCCCGGCCGGCATCAGCGCGGTGACACCGTGCTGCAGCCACGCGAAACCGGCGGCGATCAGGTCCATCGGCACCTCGGCCCAGCTGAACACCGCCTGGAACACCAGGAACAGCACCGCCAGCAGGAGTGCCGGGCCGAGCACCGGGTGCAGCACCATGCGGTCGAGCCACTGGGTGAAGCCCGCGGGGCGTCCGGGATGGCGCACGGTGCGGCCGATGATCGCCTGCACCGCGTTGTCGAGCGCGCGCAGCTCGGCGGCATCCGGCTCGCGCCAGGTCGCCGGGGTTCCGGTCGGGTCCGTCCCGAGGCGTGCCACGGCGCGGTCCAGCGCCTCGAGCAGGGTCCGGGTGCCGGCCCGGCGCACCGACACGGTGGGAACGACGGGCATGCCGAGCTCGGCCGAGAGCCCCTCGATGTCGATGTCGACGCCGCGCCGGCGGGCGATGTCCATCATGTTCAATGCCAGGATCACGGGCCGGCCGGTGCGGCGCAGCTCCAGCGCCAGGCGCAGCACCAGGCGCAGGCTGGTGGCGTCGGCCACGCAGACCAGCAGGTCCGGCGGTATCTCGCGATCGGCGCGGCCCAGGATCACGTCGCGGGCGACGATCTCGTCCGGGCTGCGACCGCGCAGGGAGTAAGTGCCCGGCAGATCGATCAGCTCGAGCTCGCGCCCCTGCGGCGTGCGCAGCATGCCCAGCTTGCGCTCGACGGTCACGCCCGCGTAGTTGGCGACCCGCTGGCGCGAGCCGGTCAGGGCGTTGAACAGGGCGGTCTTGCCCGAGTTGGGGTTGCCCACCAGGGCAACGCGCAGGGCAGGCATCTCGCTCATCGCGACGGTCCGTCGAACGGCTCCACCAGGATGCAGCGCGCCTCGCGGCGGCGCAGCGCGACCAGGCGCCGGCCGTCCAGCCGCACGCCGATGGGGTCGCTGGCGAGGCCGGCGACGTGCTCGATGCGCACCGTGGCCCCTTCCACGAAGCCCATCTCCACCAGGCGGCGCTCGACCTCGCCGGGCGGGAGACCGGACTCGTGGGCGGATGCCTCCGCGACGATGGCAGTGATCCGGGCCGCCAGGTATCTCGGCAGCTGCGCCAGGCTCGTGCGGCCTTCCTGGCGGCCCGGTGCCGTGGCTCCGGCGTCGCCGGGAAGGGGGGGAGTCGCTGTCAGGTCCATGGGCTCCGTGTGTCCTCCCGTTGCGGTAATGTTGCCCGGCAGTATCCGGACAGCCATGGGAATGATAACTATTCGCAACGGAGAAATATACGCGTCCCGCTCACGGACCGGTTTGACCTGGATCAACCGGCGGGGCGCACGCGCTCGCGGGGCCCGCCGATTTCGTCCCGGGCCGCCCCCGTGGGAAACTCGTGCGAGCGATCCCGGCCCGGGATCGGCCACATCCCATATACCCGGCGAGGAGGCATGGTGAACGGCGCGATACTGCAAGGCATGCGGGTGGTGGAGGCCTCGGCGTTCGTGGCGGCGCCGCTGGGCGGCATGACCCTCGCCCAGATGGGTGCGGACGTGATCCGGATCGACGCCATCGGCGGCGGGCTGGACTATCACCGCTGGCCGGTGACCGAAGAGGACGTGAGCCTGTTCTGGTGCGGGCTGAACAAGTCCAAGCGCTCCGTGGCGCTGGATATCCGTTCGCCCGAGGGACGGGAGCTGGCGCAGGAGATCATCTGTGCGCCGGGCGACGACGCCGGGATGCTGCTGACCAATTTCCCGCCGCGCGGCTGGCTGGACTACGAGGCCCTGTGCGAGCACCGCGCCGACCTGATCCAGCTGACCATCCAGGGCAGCCGCGACGGCCGTTCCGCGGTGGACTACACGGTCAATCCCACGCTCGGCCTGCCGTTCATCACCGGCCCCGAGGGCGAGTCCGGCCCGGTCAACCACGTGCTGCCCGCGTGGGACTGCGTGACCGGCCAGATGGCGGCGCTGGGACTGCTGGCGGCCGAACGTCACCGGCGCGCCAGCGGCCGGGGTCAGCACGTCACCCTGGCGCTGGAGGACGTCGCGCTCGCGGTGATGGGGCATCTGGGCTTCATCGCCGAGGCCCAGCTGGGACAGCACCGGGAGCGCTCGGGCAACTATCTCTACGGCGCCTTCGGGCGTGACTTCCGCTGCGCCGACGGGGAGCGGGTGATGGTGGTGGGGCTGACCTCGAAACAGTGGCGGGCGCTGCGCGAGGCGACCGGCCTGGGCGCGGAGCTGGAGGCGCTCGGGCAGCGGCTGGGCCTGGATCTCGCGCGCGAGGGGGATCGCTACCGGGCCCGGCGCGAGATCGCGACCCTGATGGAAGAATGGATCGGCGGGCGGCCGCTCGCCGAGGTGCGCGAGGCCTTCGACGGGCACGGCGTGTGCTGGAGCCGCTACCAGTCCATCCGCGAGATGGTCGACAGCGATCCGATGTGCTCGGAGGACAATCCGCTGTTCAACCAGGTCGAGCAGGCCGGGGTCGGTTCCCTGCTGGCACCGGGCATGCCGTTGCACTTCGCGGACGTCGGCCGCCGCCCGGCCGGGCCCGCGCCGCGCCTCGGCGCGCACACGGAGGAGGTGCTGTGCGACGTGGCGGGCCTGAGCAGCGCGGAGTACGGGCGCCTGCTCGAACGCGGGCTGGTGGCGGGGCCCGGGACCGATTGAGGCAACGCTTGCGGGCAGGTGTATTCTTGCGGGGAATCAACTAGAATTGGCATGTCGTGTCCCGATAAAGAAGAAGACGAACCGGCGGGCAACTCAGGCAACGGAGAAGCACGAACCGCGTGGCGCCCGGCCCGGGTGGTCGCGCCGGAGCCCGAGATGAACGTCTACTTCGTCGACCGTCCCCTGGATGGGCAGGAGATGTCCGAGGTTGCCCGGATCCTTGGCGGCACGCATCTCCACACGAGCTTTCCCTCCCTGCGCCAGTACCGTGTCCCCGGGGTGCTGCCGGCACCCGACGGAGACGGCCGCTACGCCCTTGGCCTGACCCGCTACGTGCCCGTGCTGCGCAAGCACTTCCTGCGCGTGGGCGCCTCGCGCCGCCGCGGCGAGGCGGCGGCGCTGGTGTTCCCGCAGCCCACCACGCCGCTGGCCGGGGCGCTGGCCCTGGCGCTGCGCGACGTCCGCGGCCGCTCCCCCTACGTCGTGATCCGCGGCTCGCGGGCCGACCCGGGGGTACGGCTGATCGACGTGGCGAGCCTGCTGGAGTGGTTCGGCGCAAGCCAGGGGGATCGTTTCCCCCGCAGCCACGGCTGAGGCGCCGGAACGCGGCGGATCAGCGCAGGCGCTCGACGCAGCGCGGCGAGTCGTTCACCGGCCGGTTCACGAAGGTGCTGACCGGATACGCGAGGGTCTCCTCGGCGGGCCACGGTCCGAGGCGCGCGAGCAGCGCTCGCGGGTCCGTGCTTTCGGGATCGAGCCACTCCCCGTACAGCGCCGGCGGCACGATCACCGGCATGCGGTCGTGGATCTCCGCAACGGCCTCCGAGGGCGGCCCCACCAGGATGCTGAAGCTTTCCAGGCGCTGCCCGGACCGTTCCCACCGGTCCCAGATGCCGGCGAATCCCCACACCGCCTCCGGATCGGGGGGACGGATGAACCACGGCTGCTTGCCGGCGCCGCTGCGCTGCCACTCGTAGTAGCCGGACGCGGGCACCAGGCAGCGGCGGCGCCGGACGGGCTCGCGGTAGCTCGCGCGCGCGGCGACCGTCTCGATGCGCGCGTTGATGGTGCGATAGCTGCTTCCCGGCTCCCGGGACCAGAAGGGGACCAGGCCCCAGCGCAGGGGGAGCAGCTCGCGCCCGCCGTCCGCCGCCGCGCGCACCACCGGCAGCTCCTGGGATGGGGCGGCGTTGTAGCGGTCGGGCCAGGCCTCGAACAGGTCCCGGTCGACGCCGAAGCGCTCGTTGACGCGATAGCGCGAATGGGGTCCGAACAGGGCATAGCGTCCGCACATGCGCGCGATCATACCGCCGCCGGCGCGGGCCGGGCCACAGGCGCTTGCGGTGGCGCGGCGGTCCGGTGCGTGGCCGGGCGCGTGGTACGCTCTGGCGATTTCGAGCATTCATCCGGAGGAGCGAACCGATGTCCGAGTACTTCGACATGACCGGCCGTGTCGCCGTGGTCACCGGCGGCAGCCGCGGGCTGGGACGCGAGATGGTCAGGGCGTTCGCCCGCGAGGGCGCCGACGTGGTGATCGCGAGCCGCAAGCAGGAGGCCTGCGACGCCCTGGCCCGGGAGGTCGAGCAGGAGACCGGCAGGCAGGCGCTGCCGGTGGCCTGTCACGTGGGCCACTGGGAGGACTGCGACCGGCTCGCGGAGACCGCGTGGAGCCGGTTCGGGCAGGTCGACGTGCTGGTCAACAACGCCGGCATGTCGCCGCTGTACCCGTCGCTGGACCAGGTCTCGCAGGAGCTCTTCGACAAGGTCATCGGGGTGAACCTGCGCGGGCCGTTCCGGCTCTCCTCGCTGCTGGGCAGGCGCATGGCCGAGGGTCACGGTGGCTCCATCATCAACGTCAGCAGCATCGCCGCCGTCGAGCCGGAGGCCCACGAGCTTCCCTACGCCACCGCGAAGGCGGGCATCAATGCCATGACCGTCGGGCTGGCCCGCGCCTACGCGCCGAAGGTGCGCGTGAACGCGATCATGCCGGGGCCGTTCCTGACCGACATCTCGAAGGCCTGGGACCTGGAGGAATTCGAGAAGCGCGCGCAGGAGCGGATCCCGCTGCGGCGCGGCGGCCAGCCGCACGAGGTGGTGGCGGCGGCGCTGTACCTGGCCACGGACGCCTCCAGCTACACCACCGGCTCGGTGATCAAGATCGACGGCGGCGCGGCGGCGTCCCCCGGCTGAGGCCGGGCCGGCCAGGGCCCGACCGGGCCTTGGCGCGCGGCAGAAAGTTCGATATATTTGGAACCATGAAAATGGAACAAGCCATCCAGTGTCTGTCGGCGCTGGCCCAGGAAACGCGGCTGAGCGTGTTTCGCATGCTGGTCGAACGGGGCCCCGACGGACTCACGCCGGGCGAGCTCGGTGCGGAGCTGGGCATCCCGGGCCCGACGCTGTCGTTTCACCTGAAGGAGCTGGCACATGCCGGGCTGGTCACCACGGAGCGCCGCGGCCGATCGCTGGCCTATCGTGCCCGCGTTTCCCGGGTGGACCGTCTGCTGGATTACCTGACGGCGCACTGCTGCGGTGGCGATGCCGACCTGTGTCGCGAGGACGGCTCGGCCGATCAGCGGAGACGGGCATGAGCGGACGCTGCCGGATCCTGTTCCTGTGCACCGGGAATGCCTGCCGCAGCCAGATGGCCGAGGGATGGGCGCGCCATCTGCGCCCGGACACGCTGGAGCCGTACTCCGCGGGCGTCGAGCCTCACGGCCTGGATCCCCGGGCGATCCGGGTGATGGCGGAGGCGGGGGTGGACATCTCCGGCCAGCGCTCGAAGCACGTGGACGAGCTCGCCGGGACCGGGTTCGACTGGGTGATAACCCTTTGTGACAGTGCCGCCGAGACCTGCCCGGTCTTTCCCGGCGCCGGCCGGCGGCTTCACCGGGACTTCGAGGATCCGCCGGCGCTGGCGCGCGGGGCCGCGTCGGAGGAGGCCGCGCTGGCGGTGTACCGGCGCGTGCGCGATGCGATACGCGCGTTCGTCGCGAGCCTGCCCGACGCCCTGGAATCCCGCGCAACCAATGCGGAGCCGATCGATGACTGAGCACGTTGCCCGCCGCATGGGCGTGCTGGACCGCTTCCTGACTCTCTGGATCTTTCTCGCCATGGGCGCGGGCGTGCTGATCGGCCGTTACGTGCCGGGCGCGGCCGGCTTCATCGACCACTTCAGCACCGGCACCACCAATATCCCGATCGCGGCGGGACTGATCCTGATGATGTATCCGCCGCTGGCGCGGGTGCGCTACGAGCTGCTGGGACGGACCTTCGGCGATACGCGGGTGCTGGGGGTGTCGCTGGTACTGAACTGGATCGTCGGGCCGATCCTGATGTTCGTCCTGGCGGTGGTGTTCCTGCACGGCCATCCGGCGTACATGACCGGACTGATCCTGGTCGGGATCGCGCGCTGCATCGCGATGGTGCTGGTATGGAACCAGCTCGCGCGCGGCAGCAGCGAGTACGGCGCCGCGCTGGTGGCCCTCAACAGCCTCTTCCAGGTGCTCTTCTACGGGCTCTATGCGTGGGTCTTCGTCACCGTCCTGCCCGGCTGGCTGGGCCTGTCCGGGCGGGTGGTCAACGTAAGCATGGGCGAGATCTTCTACACGGTGCTGATCTACCTGGGCATCCCGTTCGCGGCGGGGTTCCTGGGCCGCCTGCTGCTGGTGCGCGCGAAGGGGCGCGAGTGGTACGAGTCGGTGTACCTGCCGCGCATCTCGCCCCTGACGCTGGTGGCGCTGCTGTTCACCATCGTGGTCATGTTCAGCCTCAAGGGCGCGATGATCCTGCAGATCCCGCTGGACGTGCTGCGCATCGCCGCGCCCCTGGTGATCTACTTCGTGGTGATGTTCCTGGTGAGCTTCTGGCTGGCCTGGCGCTCGGGCGCGGATTACGAGCGCAGCGCGACGCTGGCGTTCACCGCATCGGGCAACAACTTCGAGCTGGCGATCGCGGTCGCCGTCGCGGTCTTCGGCATCGGCTCGGGCGTCGCCTTCGCCGCCGTGATCGGACCGCTGGTGGAGGTTCCGGTGCTGATCGGGCTGGTCAACGTGGCGCTGTGGATCGGGCGCCGTTACTACGCCGGCGCGGAACCGGCGGCGACCGGGCGTCGCGCGAACGCCGGACACCTCCCCGGGCAGGCTGGCGAACGGCCGGGAAACGAGCTGTCGTGATCCCGATCGGTGCGGCCCGCCTTCCGTCGGCGTATTCTCGCGGAAGGCGCATCGTTGCGGGAGGAGAATCCCGATGATCGAGATCATGCCGCAAAGCCGCGGGGCGATACTGGTCCTCAAGGCAACGGGACAGCTCACCGATGCCGACTACCGGGAGGTGCTGATCCCGCGCCTGGAGGAAATCATCCACCGCTACGGCAAGGGGCGGCTGCTGCTGGAGCTGGACGGCCACGGCTGGGAGCCGCGGGCCGCCTGGGACGACGCCCGCTTCGGGCTGAAGCATCGGCGGGATTTCGAGAAGATGGGCGTTGTGGGCGGCCCGGCCTGGGCGGACTGGGTGCTGGCGCTGGCACCGCTGCTGATCGACGGGGAAATGCGCAGCTTCCCGCCCGACCGGCGCGACGAGGCGCTGGAGTGGATCGCGACATAATAAGTTGTTAAGTTTTAAGTTGTTACGTGACTGAGCGTTGGGCGTCCCTTCATCGCGTTCGCTCGATCCGGGCGCGGCGTGCTGCATTTTCCCCTTTCCCGGCTCCCCATCCATCCCCGGACCCGGCTCCGCCGGCCCGGGTACCCTGACACCTGGACCCCGGGGCTGTTGGCGGCTCGCAGCCAGCACTGCAGCGATCATCGCCTTGGGAACTTGACAACTTTTTTTCGGCGTTTCCGATACCGCCGGTACGACGCCTCGATCCCGACCGACAGGGCCAGCATGGCCGCCAGTACGGTCAGCTTCGCGGGTGTGTCCATGGCGGTGCGTACCAGCAGGGCGGCGAGCGCCAGCAGGCAGGCCACGACCGCGGTCGCCGAGATCCAGCGCCGGCTGCCCGTCCGGTCGGCGCAGCGCACGTTGGCGACATTGACCGCGGCGAAAATCAGCAGGAAGCCGGCGCTGCCCATCATGGAAATGCTGGACAGGTCGAACAGGTTGGCCACCAGCAGGGTCAGGCCCGAGGTGACCAGAAGGCCCTCCACCGGGCGGTGCCACATCTTGCGTTCCAGTACCTCGGGCAGCTCTCCCTCGCGCGCGATGATGTAGCTCACCCGGGTCGCGCCGTAGAGCGTGGCGTTGATCGCCGAGGCCGTCGACAGCAGGGCCGCGGCGGCGATCAGGCTGAACCCGGCGCGGCCGAAGAAGGGCTCGGCAGCGGCGGCCAGGGCATAGTCCCGCGCCGCCACGATCCGGGCGACCGGCAGCTGACCCACCGTCACGGCCGCGACCAGGACGTAGAGCACGATCACGAACAGCACCGAGCCGAAGAACGCGCGCGGCAGGGTGCGCTCCGGCGAGCGCGCGTCCACCGCCGCGTTGGCGATCAGCTCGAAGCCCTCGTAGGCGAGGAAGATCAGCATGCCGCCCGCGACCAGGCTGAGCGGCCTGCTCCACTGCGCCGGCGCCAGGCGGGCGGTGTCCACGCTCCACAGCCCGGCGGCGACGAACAGGCCGAGGATCGCGATCTTGATCGCGACGATCCACGTTTCCGCGCGCCCGACCGCCGAGGAGCCGGCCAGGTTCAGCAGCGTCAGGCCCACCACGACGGCGCTGATGAGAATGTGCCTGACCAGCGCGTGCCAGGCCGCGGGCAGGAAGCTGGCACCGTAGCTGCCGAAGGCGGCGGCGTACAGGGACAGCATCACCACGTAGCTGATCCAGAGCAGGATGTTGGCGGCACCGCTGGCCAGCCCCGGGCCGAAGGCGCGGTTCAGGAACTCGACCGTCCCGCCCTCGCTGCGGAAGGTGACCGACAGGTGCGCGTAGGAGTAGCTGGTCAGCAGCGCCACCACCCCCGCCAGGGCGAAGGCCAGGGGTGCCCCGCCCCGGGTGAGCTGCACCGCGAGGCCGAGCACGGCGAAGATGCCGCCGCCCACCATGCCGCCGATGCCGATCGAGGACACCGCGAGAAGCCCCAGGGTGCCCCGCCGTTCACCCGTTTCCGTCGTCATCGCCGCCGAGTCCCCGGGGTACCGCGCATCGTTCGCACATGGGGCGCGAGTATAGGGTCGCGCGGAGCGTCGGCGAAAATCGGCATGTCGTCACGGGCCCCGGCATGCGCGCGTATGCGGGGTCTCGCTTTAACATAAGCTTGGATCTCTGCGTACTTAGAACTATGATTAATAAGGAGGAACCGGAATTCACCAGTGAACTAGGGAGGGGAAAATGGCTGAAGAAACCGGATCTGGATTCGGTGTCATCGAAGGCGTGCTGGGCGCCGGAGCTCTGGCGCTCGGCATCATCGGCCTGGCCGGTGTGCATCCTGCCTTCCTGGCGGCGATCGCGACCATCCTCGTCGGCATCATGTTCCTGCTGGAAGGCAACGCCATCGTACGGCGCGTGCGCCAGATGCTGCCCGAGGATGCGGCACCGGCCGGCAACGGACTGACCGTGCAGACGGGGGCCGGCGCGGCCGGCATCGTGCTCGGCATCCTGGCCCTGTTGCAGGTCGACCCGGTAATCCTGACCGCCGCAGCGGTGATCGCGTTCGGCGCGGCGTTCGTGCTGACGGCGAGCAACGCCGTGCAGTCGGCGGAAGCGGGAGTCGAACAGTCGAACGCGGGCCCCGAAACCAAGCGGGCGGCCCGCCAGCTCGCCGGCGCGACCGCCGGTGGCGGGGTGTTCCTCGGTGCCGGCAACATCGTGCTGGGGATCCTGGCCGTGGCGCTGATCGGGACCGCGGTGGCCGGCGCTCACCATCCCGTCAGCGCCGTGCTGGTGCTGGTCGCCCTGCTGGCGACCGGCGGCGCGGCGCTACTGTCGGGCTCGGCCGGACAGCGGCTGTTCGCCAGCATGGGCCTGTAACGGCCCATTCCCAATCCGGTACCTCGGGAACGGGGGCGTCGCGGGCGCGGCGCCCCCTTCCTCGTATGGACCCCGGGACTGCCCGGACGCCGGCGGGCGATGGCGTTCCCGGCGGCCTAGTGGCCTCCGGGAGCCGGTCCCTTGCTTACCATCACCAGGTCCGATGGCCGCACGTACTTGCGGAAGGCCTTCTGCACTCCCGTCGCGTCGAGGCTGAGGTAGTGCAGCGCCGCCCGGATGGGCTCGTCCAGCGGAAGACCCTCGGTGGAGCGGCTGAGCAGGCCGTCGGCGATGCTGTCCACGCTGGACTCCGACAGCGGGATCTGGCGCACCAGCTCGGCCTTGGCGCGATGCAGCTCGCTCTCGTGCACCGGGCTGTGGGCCATCGCGGCGAGGTCGTGCACGATGATCCGGCGGGCCGGCTGGACCTTGTCGGGGTCCGCGCCGAACCCGACCACGAGATGCCCGCGCGTCCGGTTGGCGTCGATGTCGGAGTGGACCGTGTACACCAGCCCGCGCTCCTCGCGCAGGTCGTGGTACAGGCGGCTGGCGTAGAAGCCGCCGCTGAGGACCTGGTTGCCCAGCGTCAGGGCGTAGTAGGCCGGATCGGTGCGCGTCAGGCCGAGGGTCTCCGCCATCACCACCTGGTCCTGGACCCGGCTCGGGTCCGGCACGTTGACGGTCTGCGGCTTGTTGGACGGCACGGAGGGCAGCTCGACGGGCGGCTTCGGCCCATGGGCCTTCCAGTCCCCGAAGTACCGGCCGACCATCTGCCTGGCCTTCGCCGGGGTGATGTCGCCGATGACCACGATGGTCGTCAGGTCCGGCCGGAACACCTTGTGATAGTAGGCCTGCACGTCCTTGAGGGTCAGCCCGCGCACGCTCGCGGGCGTGGCGTGCCGCAGCGTCGGATCGCCGGCGGGATAGAGCGCGGCGCGCAGCGCCTGCTGCATCTTGAAGTCGGGGCTGTGGATCCGGCCGGCCGCTTCCCCGGCCACCTGCCGGCGCACGACCTTGAAAGCCTTTTGCGGCAGGCGTGGCTGCAGCTCGTTGGCGGCCAGCAGCTGCATGCCGCGCTCGAGGTGACCGGACAGCACCTGCAGGGAGAAGTCGGTGCCCGCCGACTCGCTCGCGCCGATGTCATCCAGGGCCTTCCGGAACCGGACCCGGTTCATGGAATGCGTGCCGTACTGCAGCAGCTGCCCGAGGACCTGGTCGACGCCTTCCTGGCCCTTCGGCACGGTCAGCTCGGGCCGGTTGTGGATCCGGCCGTAGACGCTGATGGTGTGGCTGATGCTCTCCGGCTGCACGATCAGTCGCAGGCCGTTGGGGTAGGTGTAGACGGTCGGCCGCACGGTCGATTCGGGCACGCTGATGCTGGCGAGCGGCTTTGCCGCCCACCCGGGCAGCTTGACGTGCGAGACGTGGGAGGGCTTGAAGGACTCCTTGCCGCCGAAGCCGCCGCCGGAGGCGGTGGGCTTGCCCGATCCCTGCGGTGAGAGCAGGGCGACGATCGCGTGCTTCTGGTCGAGGTACTCGTGGGCCACCCGGTTCACGTCCGCCGGGGTGACCTGCTCGATGGCATGGATCTCCTCTTCCGGCGACCGGCGGCCTTCGACCGCCAGCGACTGTGACCACTGCATGGCCTGGCCGGAGATCGAGTTCTTCTGCGCTTCCGCCTGCGTGAGCACGTGGCGCTTGGCGGCCTTGACCAGGTCGGCCGGGACGCCGTGCTTCGCGGTGTGCGACAGGATGCCGCGCAGCTCACCCAGCAGCTTGTGCGGATCGGCGCCCCGCGGGAAGGCGGCGACCGCGAAGCCGAGGCTCGCGGGCTGCATGCCCTGGGTGTCGAAGCCGGCGTCCAGGGCCCTGCCGGTCGGTACCAGGTCGCTGTAGAGCTTGCCGCGCTGGTTGCTGAGCGCCTGCGAGAGGACCTGCAGGGCGGCGTATTCCTTCGGCCTGGCGTAGCCGGGCATGCGGAACGCGACCAGCACGAGCCCGTAGGGCTGGTCGATCTTCGACTTGATGGTGGAGGGCTTGACCGGCTGCAGCTTGAACTGCGGCCGCTGCGGCAGCTTCTTCGCCCGGATGTCGCCGAACTGCGAGCGGATCTCCTTCATTGCGGCGGCGGGATCGACGTCGCCGGTGACCACCAGGATCGCGTTGTTGGGCGCGTACCACTGGTCGTAGAAATGATGCAGCATCGCACCGTTGGTCTTGTCGAAGGACGGGCGGGTGCCCAGGGCGTCGTGGGCATACGGCGTACCGGCGAACATGCGCGCGAGGACCTTCTTGTAGGCGCGGTACTCCGGCTGCGACAGGTCGCGCGCGACTTCCTGCTCGATCGCGCCCCGCTCCTTCTTCCACAGCGACTCCTCGTCCAGGACGCCGCGCATGCGCGTGGACTGGATGTGGAGAGCGACGCCGAGGTACTGCTTCGGCACGGTGAAGAAGTACTGGGTCACGCTCTGCTGGGTGTCCGCGTTGAAGTCGCCGCCCATGGCGGCGCTGATGGCGGAAAGCTGGGCGGCCGACAGCCCGGGGCTGCCGCGGAACATCATGTGCTCCTGGGCGTGGGCGGTGCCGGGAAAGCCCCTGGGCGCCTCGTTCGAGCCGACCTTGTAGTTCATGACGGTGGTGACCACCGGCGCCAGGTGGTTGGGGACGATCACCACCTGCAGCCCGTTGGACAGGGTCGCGCGCACCACGCCGCTGTCCGCCCCGCCCTGCATGGATGCGGCGACGGCCGGCACGGCAACGGCCGCGAAGACCGCCGTCGCCAGGATGACGAGGCTTCTGCGGGCGAGCCGGGCTCGCCGGGAGGAGTGTGCGAGATTCACGTGTGGCCCTTTCTACGGATGACGCGCGGATACACAGAAGACCGCAACTGCGGTCCCGAGTTCAACCCCCCCCGCCCGCGGGTCAGCGCTTGATCGGCGTGATCTTGGAGCCCTCGAGGGTGAGGTTGTACATCAAGCCCTGCTGGCCGATGACAAAGCCGACGATCGGCTGGTTCAGCTTGCGCGCATCGACGGAACCGCTGGCGCCGAGCTTGATGAAGGCCACCGAGCCGTCCACGCCGATGTCCCAGCCGTTGCTCTTGCGGAAGCGCTCCAGCGCCTTGTGCTCGAGGAACACCAGGATGACGTCCTTCTTCTGGACCCCGAGCTGGAAGCCGATGGAGCCGGCCGCGATGCTGTAGTAACCGACGGTGCGGCCGTCGATGCGCAGCGCGCCCTCGCCGTATTCGCCGCCGATGCCGAGGCCCGCCTTGATCACGCCCGGAAAGACCAGCACGCCGCGGGCACGCTCGAGCAGGGCCTTGCCGCCGTCGACCTGCTTGTCGAAGCGGGCCAGGGCTGCATCGACGCTGGCGTTGATCTCCTTGGCGGTGGCGGCATGCGCGCGGGAGGGCACACCGGCGGCCATCAGGAGCAGGGTCAGGAGGGTCGCGAGCCGGATACCGGGTCGGATGAACATGGGGGTCGTCTCCGCCGTGGCGCCACGGGCCCGCCCGTGGCTGTCGGGCGCATGATAGCCCGCGCACCCGGTCGAAGCCATCTCCTCCGGACCGGCCGACGCTAGCCGCGGCCGATCGACGGGTCGCGTGCCATCGCCTCGAGCCGGCTGATGCGTTCCTCGGTCGAGGGATGGGTGGAGAACAGCTTCGCCAGCCGGTGCCCTGCCAGCGGATTGACGATGAACAGATGCGCGGTGGACGGGTGCTCCACGGCCGCCCGCATCGGCTCGCTGCGGTTGGCGCTCTCCAGCTTGCGCAGCGCGCCGACCAGCCATCGCGGATGGCCCGTGAGCTTCGCCGCGCCGGCATCCGCGCCGAACTCCCGCGAGCGCGAAACCGCCATCTGGATCAGCGTCGCGGCCAGCGGCGCCAGGATCATCATCGCCAGGGCGCCGAGGATGCCCCCGCCCTCGTCGTCGTCGCCGGCGAAGCCGCCGAACAGCAGGGCCCACTGGGCCATGCTGGCGAGCATCGCGATGGCGCCGGCGAGCGTGGCGGCGATCGCGCTGATCAGGGTGTCCCGGTGGCGCACGTGGCTGAGCTCGTGCGCCAGCACCCCGGTGAGCTCCTCGCGGTTCATCATGCGGAGCAGGCCGCGGGTAGCCGCCACCGCCGCGTGCTGCGGGTTGCGCCCGGTCGCGAAAGCGTTCGGGCTTTCGGTGTCGATGACGTACACGCGCGGCATGGGCATGTCCGCGCGCCGGGCCAGGTCGCGAACGACTTCATGGAGCTGCGGCTCCTCGTCCGGGCCGGCTTCCCTGGCGCGGTACATGGACAGCACGAGGCGGTCGGAGAACCAGTAGCTGCCGATGTTCATCACCCCGGCCAGGACCAGCGCGATGATCATCCCCGCGTTGCCGCCGATGAGCTTGCCGGCGAACAGCAGGACCCCGGTCAGGGCCCCCAGCAGCAGGGTGGTCCGCAATGCGTTCATAAGGTGCCCTCTGGATAACGGCCGTACCCCGCGAATATGGGGATCACCGCGGCAGACTCAAGGGGCCGGCTCGGGAAGCCGGAGTCGTCGAGTCGTTTGATGGCCGGAGCGTCAGCCCGGGCATGGCGCGCGCAGCCACTTACAACTTAAAACTGCCCCCCGGGGCGTTCAGGCATCCTGCGTACTGCCATGCTCGGCCATGCGTCGGAAGTCCTCGACGGATTCCGGCGTGGCGGCGACCACCAGGTGGTCTCCGACCCGCAGCCGGGTGTCGCCGTTGGGGATGATCTGCTTCTCGCCGCGGACCACGCTGACGATCAGGATGTCGGCGAACCCCAGCGAGCGGACCTCCTTGCCGGCGATGGGCGAGCCGGGCTCGATGTCCATGCTGTACAGCCGTTCCGACTCGTCGCCCTCGCTCAGCGGGACCGGCTGGCCGCTCGCCAGCCGCTCGGTGAACTTGTTCAGGAAGATGTCCTCCTCCAGCTGCACCTGGCGCTTGCGCAGCAGCTGCGCGACCGTCTGGTAGTAGCGCTCGTGATGCACCGGGCTCTCGGCCGGGCCGGCGACCTGCGCCTCGTACAGCGACGGGTACTTGATGCCGCGCGTGAGGGCGTACTGGATGATGTAGGCGATCGCGACCGCGAACATGGTCGGCATGATCAGGCGGTAGCCGCCGGTCATCTCGGCGACCATGACCAGCGAGGCGATGGGCACGCGGGCGGCACCGGCGAACAGCGAAGCCATGCCGACCACCGCGAGCCCGGTGGCACTGACATCGTGCACCCCCAGCTCGTGCAGCACCGCGGCGAACGCCGCGCCCAGCAGGGCGCCGACGAACAGGCTGGGCGCGAACACCCCGCCGGAGCCCCCCGAGCCGATGCTGAGCGAGAGCGTGATGATCTTGCCCATCGACAGCAGCAGCATGAACCAGATCGCCATGCCGGCGCCGCCCTGCAGGGCGAGCTGGATGAAGCCGTAGCCGCCTGCCAGGATCTGCGGCACGACGATGCCGATCAGGCCGACGATCAGGCCGCCGATCGCCGGCTTGATGTGCGGCGGCACCTTGATTTTCACGAACGCGTCGCGCACGTAGTAGAACACGCTCGGCAGGAACGAGCCCACCAGTCCCGCGAATACCGCCAGGATGCCGTACCAGACCAGGCTCGGGGCATTGGTGAAACCGACATTGGACGGAAGAACGAACAGCGGGGTCCAGCCCTCGAAGATCCCCGTGATGGCGTAGGCGACGGCGGCACCGATCAGGGTGTAGATCAGCGCACCGCCCTCGAAGGCGACGCTGGAGTAGAGGATCTCGACGCCGAAGATGGCCGTGCCCAGCGGGCTCTTGAAGATGGCGGACAGGCCCGCGGCCATCCCGACGAGCACCAGGAAGCGCCGCTCGTCGTGCGGCAGCTTGAGGAACGTGCCCAGGATCGAGCCGACGCCGGCGGCGATCTGGGCCGTCGGACCCTCGCGGCCGGCCGAACCGCCGGAGCCGATCGTGATGGCGCTGGCCACCGACTTGATCAGCGGGATGCGTGCCCGGACGTAGCCGTCGGTGCGGTGGAACGCCTTGACCGCGGCGTCGGTGCCGTGCCCCTCCGCTTCCGGCGCCCAGGTATAGACCAGGAAGCCGGATAGCAGGCCGCCCAGCGTGGTGGCGGCGGGGATCAGCCACAGCAGGTGGGGAATCTCCGGCAGGTGTCCGAGCTGGTGGGCAGCCTCGACCGTGAGGTCCTTGTAGCCGCTGATGGGGGTCAGGAGCAGTTGCTCCGCGGTGTGCAGCATCCACAGGAAAACCTGCGCGCCGAGGGCCCCGATCACGCCGAGCAGAATGCTCAGCAGAACGAGACGGGTGGTCTTGTTCAGTCTTAGCAACCAGTTCATGGCCGGATGGTCTGTCCCCCTTTCCTGAGGTGGCGAGCGTCGGGACCAGGCGGGGAGCCGCGAGGGCATGCACGGCACCGCCGGGAGGCGACCGCCTGGCGCTGGACACGTGCGTCCCGTCGCCGAACCGCGACACGCGCCGCTTGCCGGCGAGCTGGAAAGACGGTGCCACAGCCCGTCTTCAGCAACCCCTGGGCCCGCTGGTACGTCGCAAAGAGTCTCGACGAAAGAATAAAAAAAAACAGACCGGCTGGCCGGGAAGGTCAGCGGGACGCGCGGCATTATAACGCGAAACGGCCGTGTTGTGGGGGGCGGCGTGAATCGGGATGCGGGCACGTGGTACGTTGCTGCGGCATGAGCCCCGTCCGCCCCCCCTGCCATCGCCTCCGGATGTCACAGCCGAAACGCAGCGCGCGGACGGTCCGACGCCGAATCCTGTGCGTCTGCCTGCTGGCGTGCTCGCTGGCGAGCCCGCCGGCCGCCGCCAACACCGTGGTCCAGGCGATCCTGGCGGCGGACACGGCGCTGATCGGCCTGACGGCCCGTGCGCCACGAGGGCCCGCACGCCGGTCCGGCCTGGCCGTTTCGGCGGGCCGTTTCGATATCGTGCATCGGCGGGATCTTGCCACCCTGGGCTCGGTGGAGTACCGGCCCGGACGGCCGCTCGTCTGGAAGCTCCGGCCGGAAGTCGGTGCCGCCGCCACCACGGACGGCGGGGGATTTGCCTGGGGCGGGCTGCGCTATGCGTGGCACGCGGGTGCGCACTGGCGCCTCGCGGCGGACATGGCGCTGGCGGTTTACCACCGGGGTGCGGGCAAGCGGCTCGGCGCCCAGGTGCTGGGGCGGTCCGGGGTCGAGGCCGGCTGGTGCGGAGCCCATGGCCGGTGCCTGATGCTGGGCTTTCACCATATGTCGCATGACCACTTCTTCAGCCACTACAATCCCGGCGTCGAGATCCTGCGGCTGACGCTGGTATGGCCGCTGGACGCCCCGTCCGGGGGATTCTCCGGGTGGGCGGGTTCCCCATAGTGTGTGCTCCGCCGCGGCGACCGGTCGTCGCGGCGAGTTTGTAAAACTGTGACGCGGATCATGGAACGGGGCGGGGCCATGCTGTGATTCTGTCGTGCACGCGGCGGCCGCCTCGGCGGTCGGTCTTTCCGCAAGACAGGCAGTTGTTGACAACTTGTAACGGACGAAGTCAGAATGCCTTCGTAATAGATTGAAGATAATGAATTTAGGGTTCTGCGATCCATGGACGGCTTCCCGCAGGCGCCGGCTGGATCGGCAAGGGGCAATGGAAAAAGGAACAATAACCCTGGGGGTGGCTTCTGCTTTCCTTCCTCGCGAAGAAGCCTGCGTCCGGCGAGCTGAGCGGGCTGCACTGGACAGAATCTGACGTAGCCCTGGCGCGGGTCAGCCGCGAAAAGGCGGGCATTCCCCGCCTGCTCGACTGCCGTCACCAGTCGCTGGCGACCGGGGATTCGGCCGAGCGGGCACTGGGCGAGCTGGTCGCCCGGTCCAGCGTCAAGCGGTCACTCTGCAGCGCCGTGCTGGCACCATCCGACTACCAGCTGCTGCTGGTCGAAGCCCCCGACGTCGATCCCTCCGAGCTCAAGCAGGCCGTGCGCTGGCGAGTCAAGGACCTGATCGATTTCCACATCGACGACGCGATCCTGGACGTGTTCGACATCCCGGGGCAGCTCGTGCGGGGGCGCGGACGCATGATGTACGTGGTCGCCGCGCGCAGCTCCCTGCTCAGCCAGCGCATCGCCATGCTCGAGGACCTCTCGCTGCAGCTGGAGGTGATCGATATCGCGGAGCTTGCGTTGCGCAACGTCGCCGCGCTCACGGGCGAGGACGTCTCGGGCGTGGGGCTGCTCTACCTCGCGCCGGACTACGGCCTGATCACGGTGACGCGCCAGTCGACCCTGTACCTGGCCCGGACCCTCGACACGGGGCACGAGGCGCTGGCGGCAGCCGGCGGGAGCGGCGGGACGCCGGGTTCGGGCGGCGCCCTCGAGAGCGTGGTGCTGGAGATCCAGCGTTCGCTGGATTACTACGACAGCCATTTCTCGCAGGCGGCGGTCGGGACCCTGTACGTCGTTGCGCCCTCCGGGGGAGAGGCGATCGTGAGCGGGCTGGACACCGCCCTGGGCATGAACGTACGTCAGCTGGACCTGCGTGACGTGATGGAATGCCCGGACGATCTCGATCTTGAGCTCCAGGCCCGCTGCATGCTGGCGGTGGGTGCGGCGCTCCGGCACGAGCAGGCGACACTGTGATGCAGCAGGTCAACCTCTATCAGCCGATCCTGCGCAAGCAGAAGAAGATCTTCTCCGCGGTGACCATGCTGGAGATCGGGGCCATCTTCGTGGTCGGCCTGCTCGCGATCTACGCCTACGGCCTCTGGCAGGGGCGGGCCCTGCACCAGGAGGTCGCCCGCCTCCAGGCGCAGCGCAAGGCGAGCGAACAGCGCCTGGAGACGCTTTCCCGGCAGCACAAGAGCAATTCGCCCAGTGCCATCCTGGAACATCGCCGCAAGCGGCTGGTCGCGGAGAAGCAGCGCAAACAGCAGGCGCTGGAGCTGCTGCAGGGCCGTACGGTGGGCAACACCGCCGGATTCGGCGGGCAGTTCCGCGGGCTGGCGCGGCGCCGGGTCAACGGCCTCTGGCTGACCGGTGTCGACATTTACGACGGCGGCAGCCAGATGACGCTTTCCGGCAAGACCTACTCGGACAAGCTGGTGCCCCGTTACCTGCAGCTGCTGGGCAAGGAGAAGAGCTTCCAGGGCACTGATTTCCGCGAGGTGGCGCTCAAGCGCGACGACAAGCACGCCTGGCTGATCGACTTCCGCATGAGCACCGCGGCAAAGAAGCAGGGGAACGGACGATGAGGCGGTACCTGCAGCGCCTGGCCGGCCGCTTCGACGCGCTCACGCTGCGCGAGCGCACGCTGGGCGTGGTCACGGTCCTGGTGGTGCTGGGCGTGCTGTGGAACATGCTGCTGATGGCGCCGATGCAGCGCTATCACTCCCGCGAGCAGGTCCGCCTGAAGCAGCTGCGTCACCGCATCAGCCAGCTGGACCAGCAGAGCGCGAAGCTGGTCCAGTCCAGCGGCGCGGGGTCCAACGCCGCGCTTAAAAAGCGGATCGCGGCGCTGCAGAAGGACATCGCCGGACTCGATACCCGGCTGCACGAGGCCAGCGCAGGGCTGATCGATGCGAAGGACATGCCGCGGGTGCTGGAGAAGGTGCTGGAGCGCCAGAAGGGGCTCAAGCTGGTCGAGCTGCACGGGCTCCCGGCCAAGCCCCTGTTGCCGGCGGGCAAGAAGGGCGACCCGCCGCGGGCCCAGGTCTATCGCCACGGGATCGTGATCGAGTTCGACGGCAGCTACCTGGCGACGATGCGCTACCTGGAGTCATTGCAGAAGCTCAAGTGGCGCTTCTTCTGGGACCGCGTCGATCTCCAGGTGAAGCACTGGCCGCGGGCGCACGTGCGCCTGGTGGTTTACACGCTGGGACTGAGGGAGGGCTGGGTCGGTGTTTGAGCACGGGCCTGCAGCGCGGGCGCTGACAGCACTGGCGGCGGCCGCGATACTGTGCGCCGCCGTGCCGGCCGGCGCGGCGCGCCTGGGGGATCCCACGCGCCCCACGCCGGTGCATCCGCACGGCTCCCGGCACCACGCGCAGCGCTGGCGGCTGGACTACACCCTGGTCGGACCGGAGCGCCGGCTGGCGGTGATCAACGGCAGCACCGTTCTGCCCGGCCACGTGGTGGACGGGGCGCGCCTGCTCCGGGTCGGCCCCGGACACGTGGAGCTGCGCTACCGCGGGCACAGGATCGAGGTGACGATGGCAACCAGCGCAGTCAAGCGCCCCGCACGGCACAGAGTCCCGAAGGAGCATCGACCGTGACTCCACTGACAAGAATCGTCTCGCTGCCGGCCCTGGTCTGCGCGGCCGCACTGTTCGCCGGCTGTGCCACGACCTCCGGCGGTCCCGCCGGCGGCTCCGGCCCGACGTCGCCGGGCACGTCCTCCGGCAACCGGCACGTGCGCAAGAACAGCACGCCCGGCGTGCCCGGGGAGGTCTCGGCCGCGCTGATGCCGCCGGTGCAGGTGGGCGCCGGCAGCGGCAACGGCGGCGGCGCGGGGGAGACCCCGCCCTCGCAGCAGCGCTTCGACATCGACGTGCACGACATGCCGGCGCAGAAGTTCTTCGTCGGCCTGGTCAAGGACACGCCGTACAACATGACGGTCAACCCGAAGGTCAAGGGCAGGATCTCGCTGACCCTGAAGAACGTCACCATCCCGGAAGTCATGCGGACGGTGCAGGACGTGTACGGCTATGACTACCGCAAGACGGCGGCCGGCTACCAGGTGATGCCCGCGGCGCTGCAGACCCGCATCTACCAGGTGAATTACCTGGACGTGGTCCGCAACGGCGACTCCCGCACCCGCGTGAGCTCGGGCCAGTCGACCAACGAGATCGGTCCCAACGGCGAGCGCCTGCAGCGGGGGGGGTACAGCGGGAACGGGAACAACCAGACCCAGGAGGGCGTGGGCCTCGCCGGCAGCGAGATCCAGACCATCAGCAAGTCGGACTTCTGGAAAAGCCTCAAGGACAGCCTGGATGCCATGATCGGCGACAAGGACGGGCGCAAGGTGGTGATCAACGCCGACTCGGGGCTGGTGGTGGTGCGGGCCATGCCCAACGAGCTGCGCCAGGTCCACGATTTCCTCGAGCGCCTGCAGAAGAACGTGCAGCGCGAGGTGGTGCTGGAGGCGAAGATCCTGGAGGTGACGCTGAACAAGGGCTTCCAGGCGGGCATCAACTGGGGGGCCCTGAGCCGCCACGGCAGCGACAGCTATTTCGCCGGGCAGGTGGCGGGCCAGAACCTGTTCAGCAACGGCGCCTCCGACCTCGCCGGCACGCCGCTCAGCATCAATCCGGGCAGCGGCAGCGGTTTCACCGGCTTCAACAGCACCGCGGTGGGCGGCACCTTCGCGCTGGCGCTGAACCTGTCGGACTTCAACGCGGTGATCGAGCTGCTGCAGTCCCAGGGTGACGTGCACGTGCTGTCCAGCCCGCGCGTGGCGACGGTGAACAACCAGAAGGCAGTGATCAAGGTCGGCTCGGACGAGTTCTTCGTCACCGGCGTGAGCAACAACACCGTCACCGGGACCGCGACCACCAGCAACCAGAACATCCAGCTCACGCCGTTCTTCTCCGGCATCGCGCTGGACGTCACGCCGCAGATCGACAAGAAGGGCAGGGTGATCCTGCACGTGCACCCGACCGTGAGCCAGGTCACCGACCAGAACAAGGAGATCACGGTCGGCGGACAGAAGCAGAACCTGCCGCTGGCGCTGAGCAACGTGCGCGAGTCCGACAGCATCGTGCGCGCCGCCAACGGCCAGGTGGTCGTGATCGGCGGGCTGATGCAGGACAAGACCAACACCACGCACTACTCGACGCCGATCCTGGGCGACATCCCGGTGATCGGCAGCCTGTTCCGGCAGGTCAAGCACACCAAGGAGAAGAGCGAGCTGGTGATCCTGCTCAAGCCGGTGGTGGTCGACAACCCCGACGTGTGGAAGAGCCAGGTCCAGGGCGCGCAGCAGCGCGTGCACGACGTCAACCCGGAGTTCAAGTGGCCGGCCGGCGCGTCCGCATCCAACTGAGACCCCGCGGGGGACCGCGCGAGGCGCCCGGCGGGGCGCCTGCGGCTGCCCACACCGGCGCAGCGGGAGCCGCGTGATGTACCTCGAGCATTTCGGCCTGAACGAGCTTCCCTTCAGCATCACGCCGGATACCGGCTACTTCTTCGCCGGTTCCGACCACCAGGCCGCGCTCAACATGCTGCTGGTGGCGCTGCGCAGCGGCGAGGGCTTCCTCAAGCTGGTCGGGGAGGTCGGTCTCGGCAAGACGCTGCTGTGCCGCAAGCTGCTGGCGGCGCTCGAGGACGAGTTCGTGACCGCCTACATCCCGAACCCCGAGATCACCCCCAAGGCGATGCACGTGCTGCTGGCCGAGGAGCTGGGCTTCCATGTGAGTGCTTCGTCCACCCAGGAACGGCTGTACAAGGCGATCACGCGGCGCCTGGTGGACAATGCGCGGGCGGGGCGCCGGACGGTGCTGCTGCTGGACGAGGCGCAGGCGCTGAGCGACCAGACGCTGGAATCGGTACGGCTGCTGACCAACCTGGAAACCGAGAAGTACAAGCTGCTGCAGGTCGTGCTGGTGGGACAGCCGGAGCTGGAGCGGCGGCTGAACCGGCGCAACATCCGCCAGCTGCGCCAGCGCATTACCTTCAGCCACCGCCTGCGACCGTTCGATCGGGATACCTTCGAGGCCTACGTCGCCCACCGCCTGTCGGTGGCGGGCTACCGCGGGCCGGCCCTGTTCTCGGCCGCGGCGCTGCGGATCATCTACCATGCCAGCGGCGGCGTGCCGCGACTGATCAACATCCTCTGCCACAAGGCGCTGCTGGCGGCCTACGGGCCGGGCGCCTTCCGCGTCGCCCGTGCCCACGCCCGGGAGGCGGTCGCCGATACCGAGGGTGCGCACGGGCGCCGCGCGGGACCCGTCCCGGGCGTGCTGCGAAGCCACGGCTATGCGCTTGCGGCGGCCGTGGCGGTGAGCCTGGGACTGGCCTGGCTGCTGGGAGGACTGCTTTGAGCCTGCTGAATCGCATGCTGCGCGACCTGGCGCAACGCCAGCCGGCCGGCGGCGACGAGCTCGCCGGTGTGCGGCCGGTGGGACAGCGTCCGGCACGCCGCTGGCCGCGACAGCTCGCGTTCTTCCTGGCTGCCGTCGCGCTGCTGACGGGGGCCCTGCTGGGCGGACGTGCGCTCTGGCTGCAGCTGCACCGTGCCGGCGTGCAGGCGCGCGCCGCGGACGGAGGGGCTGCTGCGACGGCAGGCGCAGCGGCCCCGGAAGCCGCCTCCCGGGCCGGCGACGGCAGCCACGGTGTACCGGCTCCGGGCGGGCCGGAGAAGGCCGATGCGCGGCCGAAGCCCGCCGCCCCCCGCCTGACCGGCGTCGCGCAGGGCAGCGGCAAGGCCGCGTGGCTGACCCTGAGCTTCAGCCGCGATGTCGACTATCGCGTGGAGCATGGCAAGAGCGCGGACAGGGTCCGGGTGATCCTGCCTCACGTCACCGCGCCGAGCCCGTTGCCGATCCTGGACACGGGACGCGACGGCGTGCAGGGGGCAAGCCTCGAGCAGAACCAGGGGAACCTGGTGGTGGCGATCCGGCTGGCGCCCGGGACGCAGCTGCGGGACAGCTACCGGCCCCCGGGCGACGGGCAGCCGGCAAGCCTCGCACTGGCGCTTTCGGGCCCGCCGGCGTCCGGCAGCCAGGGCGGAACGAGCAGTGCGTCGGCGACCGCCAGCGCGGGCACCGGATCGTCCGCATCGGCCCCGGAACCCGGTGCCAGCGCCGGCGGCGCGAAGTCGGCGGGCCGCTCGAAGCCCGCGCCTTCGCCCGGCACCGGCGAGAGCAGCGGGGAGGCCTCTTCGAAGGCGGGCGTGCGAAAGCTCGCCAGCGCGGCGGATGCCGGGGCCGGTGCCTCCGGCGATCAGCCGGTCATGGAGAAGCGCCGCGACGTGCCGGATACGCAGCAGCGCGTGCGGCATCTGCTTCAGCGCGGCGACAACGCGCTGGGCCAGGGCCAGCTGGCCACCGCGGAAGCCGACTACCGCTCCGCTCTGCGGGCGGACCCGCACTCGCGCCAGGGGCGGCAGTCCCTGGCCGCGCTGATGATCCACGAGCAGCGCTACCACGAGGCGGCGCGGCTGATCGACCGGGGCCTGGCGGATGCCCCGGGCTATTCGCCCTACGTGCGCCTGAAGGCGAGGGTGGTGGCCGCCGACCAGGGTCCGAAGGCCGCCCTGGCGCTGCTGCAGAAATCGCCCCCGGCGGTGGAGGACGACCCGGCCTACCATGCGCTGATGGCCGCCCTGTACCAGCGGACCGGCCAGTACGCGCGCTCGGTGCACCAGTACCGGGCGCTGGTGGAGGTCAACCCGGACGCGGGCGTGTGGTGGCTGGGGGCAGCCATCTCCCTGGAAGGGGAGCAGCATCCGCGGGCCGCGCTGCAGGCCTATGAACGGGCGCGGGACACGAGCAGCCTCGGCCCGCGCCTGCTGGCCTACGCCAACTCGCGCATCAAGGCGCTGACGAAGACCGTGTCCGGTACGACCGGATCGGGGAGCGGACAATGAGCGCAGTACGTCAGAAGATCCGCATCGGCGACCTGCTGGTGTCGAACAAGGTGATCTCCGAGCAGCAGCTGCAGGATGCGCTGGCCGAGCAGAAGAAGACCGGGCGCAAGCTGGGGCGGGTGCTGATCGAGCTCGGCTTCATCTCCGAGGACCAGCTGCTCGACTTCCTCTCGCGCCAGCTCGCCATCCCGGTGGTCGACCTGCGTCACTACAAGTTCTCCCCGGACGTCGTCCGGAAATTGCCGGAGACCTACGCCCGGCGCTACCGCGCGATCGTGCTCGCGGATACCGACAACGGGATGCTGGTGGGGATGGTCGATCCCACCGACATCTTCGGCTACGACGAGTTGAGCCGGATCCTCAAGCGCCCGATCAAGCAGGCGCTGGTGCGGGAGAGCGACCTGCTGCGCGCGATCGACACCGTCTATCGGCGCACCGAGGAGATCTTCAGCCTGGCCGAGGAGCTGGGCGAGGAGCTGTCCCAGAGCGACTACGACCTCGCGCGTCTGCTGGAAGAGGAGGAGGACGTCGACGCCCCGGTGGCGCGCCTGCTGCAGTCGATGTTCGAGGACGCGGTGCAGGTGCACGCCTCGGACATCCACATCGAGCCGGACGAGTCGGTGCTGCGCATCCGCCAGCGCGTGGACGGCGTACTGCAGGAGCAGATCATCGAGGAGCGCCGGATCGCGTCCGCGCTGGTGACCCGCCTGAAACTGATGTCGGGCCTGGACATCTCGGAGAAGCGCCTGCCCCAGGACGGGCGCTTCAACATCCGCGTCAAGAACAGCAGCATCGACGTGCGCCTGTCGACCATGCCGATCCAGCACGGCGAGTCCGTGGTCATGCGGCTGCTGGACCAGTCCCACGGCATGCTCTCGCTCTCCCAGCTGGGCATGCCGGAGTCCATGATGTCGCGTTTCCGCGGGCTGATCCGGCGGCCGTACGGCATGGTCCTGGTGACCGGCCCGACGGGCAGCGGCAAGACGACGACGCTGTATGCCGCGCTCAGCGAGATCAACCAGCCCGGCAGCAAGATCATCTCGGTCGAGGACCCGGTGGAGTACCGCCTGCCGCGGGTCAATCAGGTCCAGGTGCACTCCCGCATCGGGCTGGACTTCGCGCGGGTGCTGCGCTCGGCGCTGCGCCAGGACCCGGACATCATCATGGTGGGCGAGATGCGCGACGCCGAGACCGCGGAGATCGGCCTGCGCGCGGCGATGACCGGCCACCTGGTGCTGTCCACCCTGCACACCAACGACGCGCTGGCCACGGTCAACCGGCTGCTGGACATGGGGGCCGCGGGCTACATGGTCGCGACCGCGCTGGACGCCATCGTCGCCCAGCGCCTGGTCCGGCGCGTGTGCGACAGCTGCGGGGAGGACTACGAGCCGCCGGCCGCGGAGCTCGCCTGGCTGCGCGGCACGCTCGGCCGGGAGGACGTCAGCGGCATGCGCTTCCGCCGCGGCTCCGGCTGCGCCTACTGCAACAACACCGGCTTCCGAGGCCGCATCGGGCTCTACGAGCTGCTCGAGATGAACGACGACATGGTCGAGGCGTTGCGCCACGAGGACAGCGACGCGTTCGCCCGCGCCGCCCACCGGCGCGCGGATTTCCGTCCGGTGGCACTGGCGGGGATCGACTACGTCGCGGCGGGGGTCACCCCGCTGGCCGAGGTCATCCGGGTGGCCGGCCGGGTCGACGAGATGCCGGCCCCGGCACCCCGGCCGCTGACGGAAGAGACGCCCTGACGGGGAGCGCGCATGCCGCATTTCGAGTTCAAGGGACGCGATGCCCGGGGCGAGCTGGTCAGCAGCCGCCTCGAAGCCGACAGCATCGACGCCGTGGCCAACCAGCTGATGAACTCGGGCATCACGCCCCTGGAGATCGAGCCCTATACGCCGCGGGTGTCGGCGCGCGAGCAGATCGGGCGGTTCCTCGGGGCGGGCCGCCCCACGACCGACGACCTGGTGCTGTTCTGCCGGCAGATGTACACCCTCGCCCGGGCCGGCGTGCCCATCATCCGGGCGCTGACGGGCCTGCGCGAGTCGACGCGCAGCCCGGTGATGGCCGAGGCGCTGGACGACATCATCGACAGCCTGGAGTCCGGGCGCGACCTGGCCGGCTCGCTGGCGCGCCATCCGGCGATCTTCTCGCCGTTGTTCGTCAACGTGGTGCGCGTGGGCGAGAACTCCGGGCGCCTGGAGGAGTCGTTCCTGCGCCTGTACGAGTACCTGGGGTTCGAGCAGGCCACGCGCAAGCGGGTGAAGGTCGCGCTGCGCTATCCGGCGTTCGTGGTGTTCGCGGTGGCCGTGGCGATCGTGGTGATCATGTGGATCGTGGTGCCGCCCTTCGCCCAGGTCTTTTCCAGCATGGGCGCGCAGCTGCCGCTGCCCACGCGCATCATCATCGGCATCTCCAACTTCTTCGTGCACTACTGGTACGTGCCGATCGCGGTCATCGCCGGCGCCGCGTACGCCGCCCGGCGCTACGTGCGCACCGAGCGCGGCCGCTACCGCTGGGACAGGCTCAAGTTCCGCATCCCGGTCGTCGGCAGCATCATGCTGCGCTCGGCGCTGGCGCGCTTCGCGCGGGCCTTCAGCATGTCCTACCGCTCGGGCGTGCCGCTGATCCAGGCGCTGTCGCTGGTGGGGCGCGCGGCCGACAACGAGTACCTGCGCGAGCGCGTGAACGAGCTGCGCAGCGGCGTGGAGCGGGGCGAGGCGATCAGCCGCATCGCCGCCACCACCGGGCTGTTCACCCCGATGGTGCTGCAGATGATGGCGGTGGGCGAGGAGACCGGCGCGATCGATGACATGATGCAGGAGGTGGCGGAGTTCTACGAGCGCGACGTGGCCTACGACGTCGAGAACCTGGCCGCGGTGCTGGAGCCGATCCTGATCGTCGCGGTGGGCTGCCTGGTGCTGCTGCTGGCGCTGGCGGTGTTCCTGCCCATGTGGGACCTGTACAACCTCGCCGCCTCCGGTGCCTGAGCGGGCGCACATGGCGAGCCTCCCGACACGCGGGCGCGTGGGCCAGCGCCAGCGGCGCATGCTCGAGTTCGCGCTGGTGGTGATCGTGATCAGCCTGGTGGTGGCGGTCCTGATCGACCGGGTGCAGAAGGTGATGGTGGAGGCCGAACGTGCCTCGGTGGTGCAGGTCGTCGGCCAGCTGCGCGCCGCGCTGGGGATGGACGTGGCAAGGACCGTGGCCGAGGGCGATACCCCGAAGCTCGCACGGCTGCAGGGCGCCAACCCGATGAAGCTGATGGACCCGCCGCCGGCCTCGTACGCCGGCACCGTGACCGGCCCGGACAGCAACCTGAAGCCGGGTCACTGGTACTACGACCCGAAGAGCCACGAGCTGCGCTACCGGGTGCGCCGCCCCGATGCGTTCGTCACACCCGCAAAACCGGGCGACGAAATCCGCTACCGGGTGGTGCTGGTCTACCGGGACGCCAATGGAAACGGGCGCTACGACGGTCCCCCGGACCAGGCCTACCGGGTTGAACTGAAGCGGGAAAACGCATATCACTGGATCATAAAAGGCGGGAAGGGGGGGCAAGAATGAACACCGCACTGCCGCTTTCCAACGTCACGCTGCTGCTTGCCTGGCTGGCCATCGCCGCGCTGGCCTTCGCGGCCGTGGTGGGCGCCTGGCTGCTGGTGCATCCGGGCTCGCTGCTGCGCGCGGACCGGAGCACCGGCCGGTGGATTTCCACCCGTCGCGCGCTGCGCTTCCTGGAGGTGCCGCACCGCTGGGAGCGTTTCTTCTACCGGCATCACCGGGTCTTCGGCGCGATCATCTTCTTGGGCAGCGCCTATTGCCTGTGGGCCTACGTTTTCCGCTACGATCCCGCCAGGATGGAGCACGTGATCGCGGGTTCGCCGGCCGCGGAGGCCATGGGCTGGCTGCTGCCGGCGGTCGAGGTGATCTACGTCGTGCTCACCGTCCTGACCCTGGTCGCCGGCGCCATCTTCTACCTGCGTCCGAGTCTGCTCAAGGGCTTCGAGGCCGCCGCGAACACCTGGGTCTCCACCCGGCGTCTCGGCCGCGGGCTGGAGCACGAAAGCCACGCGGTGCAACGCCTGGCGGGCGGGATGCCGCGGCTGGTCGGCCTGCTCGTGCTGGGGCTCAGCCTTTACTCGATCGTGGTGCTCGCGGCCGCGATAAGCGGCTGATCGGGCGGACTTTGTGACCGGGTGCACAGTTTCGCGGACGAACGGTTCCTGCGCGCTTTCCCGACATGCTAACGTTGGCCCTGCGTGCTTCCATGCCGCTTCGGGGCTGGACCGGGCTGCGGCCCGGCGAGGCTTGGAAGGCGGATTTTCGCAAACCAGCGGTGCTCACCCCCGGCCGCGGCCGGATGAGACCAATGGAGAAGCAATAATGACTCGACCTGTAATCAAGAAGAACGACCAGCGCGGTTTCACCATGATCGAGCTGGTCTTCGTGATCGTGATCCTCGGCATCCTGGCGGCCTTCGCCGTGCCGAAGTTCGTCAACCTGAGCAAGGATGCCCGGGTCGCCAGCTTACAGGGGCTCCAGGGGAGCCTGCAGAGCGCCGCGGCGTTGGTGCATGCCCAGTTCCTGGCCGAGAACCTCAGCTCCAGCGGCACGGTGTCGATGCCCGACGGGACCTCGGTAGCGCTGAACGGTGGTTATCCAGACGGCACAGCCGGTGGGATTGGGAACGCCGTGCAGGGTCTCAACGGATACGTCTCCAGCTATAGCGGCACCACGGCCACCTTTAAAGTCAAGGGCAAGTCCTCAGGCTGCGACGTCACTTACGATCCCACGACGAATCCAATGACCACGCTTACAAGCACTAACTGCTGACCGGTGAGCCAATAATCCGGCTCAGGGAAGGCGGCCGCACGGCCGCCTTCCTGTTCCGGCCTCTGACGGGCCCCTGACATGTTTTCCGGAAAGCGTACCCGGCGGTCACACGGCCCCGGCTTCACCATGATGGAGCTGGTGTTCGTGATGGTCATTGCCGGCGTGCTGGCAGCCGTCGCCATCCCGCGCTTCGTCAACCGCTCGGCCTTCAGCGCGCGGGGCTATTACGAGGAGCTGGCCGCGGCCGCGCGCTATGCCCAGCAGCGGGCGGTTGCCGGCGGCTGCCACGTGGAGCTCCAGGTCACGGCCTCGGGCTTCTCCCTGCTGCAGCCGGGCAGCTACTGCGGCAACAGCTTCGGCACGCCGGTGCCGAAGCCGGGTTCCGGCGGCGCCTTCACCGGCAGCGACCCGGTCCCGGGCGCCACCGGCGGCGTGCCCGCCACCATCGTCTTCAACCCCGACGGCAGCACCGACCAGGCGTCCAACGTGACCGTCACGGTGGGCGGCCATACGCTTACCATCCACGCCCGCACGGGCTACGCGGAGACCGGCTGATGGGCGGCCGGCGCCAGCAGGGGCTGAGCCTGGTGGAGCTGGTGGTCTCCATCGTGATCATCAGCGTGGCGGTGGCGGGCGTGCTGTCGGTGTTCGCGTACAACGTGCGCTACAGCGCCGACCCGCAGCGGACCCAGCAGGCCGTGGAGGTGGCGCGCGCCTACCTGGAGGAGATCCTGGCGCGGCCGGTGTACAACCCGGCTTCCGGCGGCAGCTCGACCTGCGGCAGTCCCGGCGTGCCGCGCTCCGACTACGACTACCTGCTGGAGTACGACGGCCTGAGCAACAGCCCGCCGCAGGACCAGACCGGCGCGACGCTGCCCCTGCCGGGTTACACGGTGCACGTGTCCGTCACCTGCCCGGGATTCGCCAAGCCCGCCCTCGGGCCGGCCGGGCTCACGGTCCCGGCGACCAGGGCCTTCCGTGTCGACGTGACCGTCAGCTACGGCAACGGCCACAGCATCACGCTCTCCGGCTACAAGGTGTCGTCATGAGCGTCGCGCGGTCCCGGGGATTCTCTCTGATCGAGATGGTGGTGGTGATCGCCATCGCCGGCATCATGGCGGCGGTCGCGGGCCTGTTCATCCTGGGGCCGGTGCGCAGCTTCCGCGCGCAGTCCCGGCGCGCGGCGCTGGTCAACGACGCGGCGCTCGCGCTGCTGCACATGAGCCGCGACATCCACGCGGCGCTGCCCAACAGCGTGCGGGTCCAGGGCGGCGAGCTGGAGCTTCTGTACACGCTCGACGGCAACCGCTACCGCAGCGACGCGCCCGGCTCCGCCGCGGACCGGTTGCAGTTCAACAAGGCTGACGCCGCCTTCGACGTCTTCTCGCCGTTCACCGGCCTGTCCTCGGCGAGCCAGTACCTGGCCGTGTACCCGCTGGGCGAGCAGGGCGCGAATCCCTACAGCGATCCCGTGATGACGCCGGCGATGAACATCACCCAGGCGAGCGTGCCGGGACCGGGGTCGGGCGGGTCGAGCGAGACCCGGATCACGCTGCCCGCCGCGCACCAGTTCCCCTACCAGTCGCCGGCGCATCGCATCTACCTGGTCAGCGGGCCGGTGAGCTACGTGTGCAGCAATGGCAGGCTGCTGCGCTACTCGGGCTACCCGCTGCAGTCGAGCCAGCCCACGGCCTCGGCGCTGGCGGGCATGGCCGCCTCGGGGGCGGCGCAGGTCGGGACCGTGACCGCGGACCTCAAGTCCTGCTCCTTCAGCTACCAGACGCTCGGCAGCGCGCGGCGCTCGGCGCTGGTCACCATGCAGGTGGTGCTCTCCCGCGGCGGCGAGCAGGTCAAGCTGATGCGCCAGGTGCACGTGGACAACACGCCATGATCCGGATTCAAGGCAAAACGCGGCAGGCCGGCTTCTCGATCATCTCCGCGATCTTCCTGGTGGTGATCCTGAGCATGCTGGCGGCGTTTATGGTGTCCATCAGCAGCGTGCAGCACACCACCGCCGCGCTTGGTGCGCGCTCGGCGCGGGCCTACTATGCCGCCCGGGCGGGGCTCACCTGGGCCACTTACCAGGCCGAGAAGGACACCGGCTGCGGCAACGTCGACGGCAAGAGCTTCACCATCAATGATCCCGGCTCGACGCTCAACGGGTTCCGGGTCTCCACGGCCTGCACGATGACCGACCACCAGGTGCAGAACCAGACCCTGCACTTCGTGGTGCTGAGCGCGACCGCCAGTGCCGGGACATGGGGCAGCGGCGACTTCGTCTCGCGCCGGATGCGGGCGAAGCTGACGCTGCCGTGAGGGGGCATCTCCGTGACTCGAACATGCACCGCAAACTGCACGCGAACACTTGCCGGCATTCTCCTGGTGCTGCTCGCGCTGCTCGGCACCCGGCCTGCGCAGGCGATCTCCACGACCGACCCCAACGGGCCGCAGCACATCGGGAACAATCGGCAGGATCGGAACAATTACTGGGGCGGTGCGCCCTTCGACGGGCAGACGTACGACTGGCGCTTCAACATCGGGACGCCGTGGAACCTGAACTCGATCGTGTTCAGCGGCGTGGCGAACCTGCAGGATACGGGCGGTGCGGCACAAATCTTCTTGCTGGACCGCTACGTCTACGATTACACCGGATGCCTTCTTTGCCAGGTCACGATCTCCGGGGCCAGTGTAAAGCTGCTAAGGGGCAACAACGTCGAGTACAGCGGAACGCTGAACCAGGCGAACCTGAACAACGGCGGCATCACGCTCGCGCCGTCCACCTGTGTCTCGCTCAAGCCGGGCAACTACACCCTGGAGGTGACCGCCGGGACGGTTACCGCTCGGGGCCTGGGCAACAACTACGACGCGTACGACGACATCGCCTGGCAGTCCGTGACCATGAACTATACGGCCTCCGCCTGTTCGGGCGGTGCCGCGGCGAGCCCGGGTCCGTTCAACGCCTATACCCCCGGCAACAACCCCTATATCTTCACCCAGGTCGCGGGCAGCACGATCCCGCTGACCGTCGCGGCCTACCAGCAGAACGGGTCACTCGACACGAACTTTCGGGGCACGGTGACCGTGACGCTGATGAATGCCACTGACAATACCGGGATCTTCGATACCACGACGGACTGCCGCTCGAGCTGGACCACGGTGGCGGGCATCAGCGGCACCGCCACCTTCAATCGCCAGGGTACCTCCGCGGTGACCCTGCCGGCGGACCCCGACGTGCTCAAGGATGCCGTGGTGCAGATGACCGAAACGGACCAGCGGGGGAGGACCCGTACAGCCTGTTCCACCGACCATTTCGCGATCCGGCCCGACCACCTCACCGTGCAGGTGACCAGCGGCTCCGGCCAGCAGCTCAACGCGACCACCGCCAGCGGGACACCGATCCAGGCGGCGGGAGCACCCTTCCAGGTGACGGTCACCGCCTGGAACAGCCAGGGCGCGGTGACCCCGGGTTACCAGGGCCCGCCGAACGTCACCGCCACGGCCTCCGTGCTCGGAGCGAACCTGGGAAACCTCGCTGTTCCGGCAGCCTGGACCGCAAACGCCGGACAGGTCACCAACACGCAGGTGGCGTACAGCGAGGTTGGAGCCTTCACCCTGCAGGCACAGGATACCGGGTTTGCGGCGGTGGATGCCTCGGACCCCGAGTCCGCCACGCGGCGTGACGTACCGCCGGTGACCACCGATGTGGGTCGGTTCGTGCCGGCGGACTTCAACATCACCGTGGGCACGGCGCCGGTGTTCGCCACCGCCTGCGGCGGCTTCACGTACATCGGCCAGCCGTTCGGCTTCGCCACGCGGCCGGTCGCCAGCGTGACCGCGGTGAACGCCCAGGGGCAGGCAACGACCAACTACACCGGCTCACTGTTCAAGTTGAGTCCCTCGAGCGTGCGCAACCAGACCTACAGCAGCGCCAACGGACACGCCGTGGACCAGGGATCACCCCCCGCGCCGACGGTGCAGGATCTCGGCGGCGGCAAGGCCAGCATCACCTTCGCCACCGACCCGGCGGGCATCGCGATGACCCGTTCCGAGCCGCCGGTGGTGCCCTATAACGCGCAGCTGAGCCTGTCCTGGAGCCTGACGGATTCCGACAACGTCAGCTACTCGGGCAACCCCTTCACCTTCAACGGCAACGGCGGCGGTATCGCCTTCAGCAGCGGGGCGCAGATGCGCTACGGGCGGCTGCTGCTGGTCAACGCCTACGGATCGCAGCAGCTGCCGCTGGACGTGCCGATCCGGGTGCAGTACTACGCCGGCCTGGGCGGGGGCAACGACGGCTTCGTGCAGGCCACGGACGACAGCTGCACCACCGGCGCCGCCATCACCCCCTCCAGCGACATCACGCTGGACGAGAGCCAGCTGGGCAACGGCAGCTCCGGGCAAACCTCGGTGACGGCCCTGTCGATCAGCGGCGGCAGCGGCTCGCTGACGCTCGCCTCGCCGGCGCCGGCCACGGGCAAGGTGGGCGTCGACCTGAACCTGGGGCCGTCCTACTACTGGCTCGAGCCCGATCTCAACGGCGACGGCAGCTACCAGGATCCCACCGCGATCGCGTCGTTCGGGCTGTACAACAACGGCGGCACGAACATCTACCGGCGCGAGGTGGTGCCGTAGCATCCGCGGCGAGTGTCCGCGCCGAGGCCGGGTTGACGAGGCCGTCCGGACAGAGCGGCAGTGGACGGCGGGGAGGTCTGGTTTTAGGTTTTAGGTTTTAGGCAAGACCGCGACCTCACCCGTTGCCGGGGAGCAGGTCCGGCAGGCGCAAGCGCCTGGAGAAGTCGTCATGCGCGGCTCGGGGTTGCGGCCGAAAAAAGGCGTCCGACCTTTCGTTACCTAAAACCTAAAACCTAAAACCAGACCTCCTCCACCCTTGTTCGAGTCGACCCGGGCGCAAGCCCGGGTCGACCACGCCACGATTGCCCGGCACCGTCGACGTCGCGGCCGGCTCGCGGTGCCCGATCAGGGCGTCTCCTCCGTGTCGCTGCGCTTGCGCGCACCGGTGCCGCCGCTGCGACTGCGGGTCGAGCGGCTGGTGCGGTTGCCGGAGCGGGCAGTGCTCTTCGCGCCCTTCGCGCGCGTGGAGCGTCCCGGGCTGCCGGAAGACGAGGTCGCACGCCGTGTCCCGGTACGCCGGCTCGCCGCCGCCTTCTGCTGCGGGAACTCGTCCACGGAGATCACGCCGTGGACCGCCTCGAAGGCCTCGCGCAGCGTGCGCGCCTCGTCGTCGTCGATGACGCCCGCCTTGAGCCCCTCGTCGACAGCTTCCGGCACGCGGGCGGGCTCGATCTTGCGCCCGAGTCCGCGGGCCAGCTTGGTCTCCAGGGGTTCCGCCGCCAGCGTCTTGCGCAGGGCGTCCTCCAGCCGGCCGACGGCGTCCTTGGGGTCGCTGCTGCGGAAAACCCCCTCGACCAGGCGCTCGCGGGTCTCGCCCTTGCCCAGCACGCGCTCGGCCACGCGGTGGCCGACGACGTCGGACGGCGGGGCGAAGCGGGCGCCCCAGGGGAACACCAGCCAGTGCAGGCCCGCACCGGTCACCTTGCCGGGGAAATTGCGGAAGACCTGCCGGAAGCGCTCCTGGATGCGGAACATCAGCTCCTCGCAGGCCCAGCGGACCAGCGCCAGGTCCTCCGGCGGCCGGCCGTCGTCCTCGAAGCGCTTGAGCACGCCGCTGGCCAGGTACATGTAGCTGAGGATGTCGCCGAAGCGTCCGGACAGCTTCTCGCGGCGCTTGAGATCGCCGCCCAGCATGAACAGGGCGATGTCGGAGGTCACGCAGAACGCGGCGCTGATGCGCGTGAGCTGGCGGTAGTACTGCTGCGTGACACCCCGGGTCGGCGCGGCGACCAGCCGCGCCCCGGTCAGGCCCATCCAGAATGCCCGCACGGCGTTGCCGATGACGAAGCCGGCGTGCTGCATCAGCGCCTGGTCGAAGTCCGCCTTCCCGCGGTCGGCGTTGTCGTCGCCCGCGGCCAGCATCTCCTTGAGCAGGTGCGGGTGGCAGCGGATCGCGCCCTGGCCGAAGATGATCATGCTGCGCGTGAGGATGTTGGCGCCTTCCACGGTGATCGCGATGGGCAGCTCGTTGTACACCTGCCCCAGGTAGTTGTTGGGGCCCTGGCAG
>Ga0209921_1000057_pt1 | contig 45842 bp, 42 predicted proteins | sample SalPonF2_C_D2_MG_FD_185730 | JGI IMG/M metagenome (GOLD analysis project Ga0209921, IMG submission 185730) | Salt pond soil microbial communities from South San Francisco under conditions of wetland restoration - Salt Pond MetaG SF2_C_D2_MG... ...
CAAGCTCGCGCAACAACACCCCACCGCCGTCAGAACTGATCCTGCCGCCGTCGAATCGGCCCACCACCTGGCGCGATCCGAGGCGGTGCAATTCCAGTTGTTTTGGCTTACACTCTGTCGTCATAAGGCCGCCGCCTGTTTGTGTCATAACGTTTTGATTGCACAAATATTATGACATCAGGCGCGGCCTTTCTCTATGCCTGCGTTGAGAAATCCGGGCTAGCTGCGCCGGTTTTTCCATCCACTGCATAAACGTCCATGCGGCCTTCTTGGCATCAGCCGAGATCCCCTTGAACATTACCAGCGAGCCGCCGCCGATAGGCACGGCACGGCGCACATTGCCGGGGACGAAGGCAACGCCCAGGGGAAAGTGCGACGCGTGACTGCGGATGTAGCCCAGAGCGCCCGTGGACAGCACGATCATACCCACTTTGCCGCTGAGAAACTCCGCGGTACCGGCTTTGGCCGTGGTAACGCCCTTGGGCATCACGGCATAGCGTTGCGTCAGATCGCGCCAGAAACGCATGGCACCGATCACCGACGGCTGATCCAGATAGACCTCGCCGGGAAACACCGTGTTGTAGAACTGACCGCCGTTGGCCATCGACAGCGACTGCAGGAGCCATGCGAGATAGCTGCCGTTGCTGGACGGAATGATCAGGCCCCAGTGGCCGGCCTTTGTGTCGGTCAGGCGCTTGGCGTCCTTGACCCACTGCGGCCATGTCTGCGGCGGGTTCTCCGCGTCGAGCCCAGCGGCCTTGAACAAGGCCTTGTTGTAATACAACACCGGGGTGGAATTCTGGAACGGCAGGGCATAAACGGTGCCGCGGACCATGGCATTCGGGCGCAGTGCAGCCCAATAGTTTTGCATGTATTGCCGCGGTTTGTGTCCGGCCTGCTTGAGCAGCGGGCTCAAGGGCTGGATCATACCGTTAATCGCCAGATCCGAGATGAAATTGGCCGATTCGAGCGCCACGGCGGGCGGCTTGCCGACCCGAGCCGCACTGGTGCTTTTGGTCAGCGTCTGCCCGTAGCCGCCGCTGAACACTGCATCGACGTGGATGCCGGGATGGTGCCGGTTGAACTGGTCGACAATCTTTTGCATTTGTGCCGCAAGATTGCCCTGGACCGCCGCTGGGAACATGAACTGGATATTGGTTGCAGCCTGGGCGGGCAATACCAACACCGCCGCCATCAACACGGCGGCACCCATTCGATACAGTATCGTCATCTGTAACCTCCTCTCTCGGCGGGGCATTACTTCAACCCCGAAAACATGAAGCTATTCACGATGTGGCGCTGACACAGCACGAAGGCGATAAACAGCGGCGCTATAACCAGCAGCGTGCCCGCCGCGATCATGCCCCATTCGTTGCCGCCCTCGGCGCCGGTGGCGAAGGAAGCCAATCCGACGGTCAGGGTGTAGCGTTGCGGCGAATTCACCACCACCAGCGGCCACAGGAATTCGTTCCAGTGAAAAACAATGCTGACGATGGAGAAGGCGACGAGCCCGGGGCGGGCGAGCGGCAGCAAGACGTGCCACAGCACCTGCCACCACGAAGCCCCGTCCATCAACGCCGCCTCCTCCAGCTCGCGCGGAATCGAACGGAACACCTGGCGCATCAAAAAGACGCCGAACGCCGAGGCAAAGTAGGGCGCCATCATTCCGGCCAGCGAACCGTAGAGGCCGGCGTTGACGATGGTCTGCAGATTGGGCACCAAAAGCACCGGCGGCAGCAGCAGAAGCTGTACCAGAAACAGCGCGAACAACGTACCGCGGCCCCGGAAGCTTAAGCGGGCAAATGCATACCCGGCGAGCGAGACGGTCACTAGCTGCACCAGCAGGATGCCGGACACCACCAGCAACGTGTTCAAATACCATTGCCCGAAGTCGCCCGCGGCAAGCGCGCTGGCGAAGTGCTTAATGGTGGGTTCGAAGGCGGGCCACAGCGAGGCTATGGCGACATTGTCGCCACTGGGCCTAAAGGCGGCGATCAGCATCCACAGAAAGGGTGTGGACCACAACAGCACGAAGCTGGACAGGGCGAGCGCCACGAGCCGCCGTCTATCGTGCGGCATCATCTTCACGGGGGCCCAGCACGCGGAAGTAAAAGGCCATCAATAGGACCAGCAGCGCCACGATAACCACGGTGGCCGCCATCGCCCTGCCGGTGTTGCCGAACTGGTAGGCGTTTTCATAGACGTAGTAGAGCAGCAGATTGGTGGCGTCGCTCGGCCCTCCCTGCGTCATCACGATGACTTGGTCCACCTGGGTGACGCTGTAGAGCGTGGCGAGGACGATCACAAACAGCAGCGTCGGGCGCAGCAGAGGCAGCGTGATGCGGCGCAGGCGCTGCCATCCGCTGGCGCCGTCGAGCATCGCTGCCTCTTGGAGCTCCGACGGAATCTGGGCCAGGCCGGCGAGGAAGAACAGCATGTAATAGCCGGCATTTTTCCATACCGTGACAAGCACGATCGCTGCCATGGCCCAGTGCGAGTCGCCCAGCCAATTCACACCGGGCAAACCGGCCCTGCCGAGGTAGTAATCGATCAACCCCACCTGGGGCATGAACAGAAAGCTCCACAGGGTTGCCGCCGCCACCATGGGAACCAGAGACGGAAAGAACAGTGCGGCCCGCAGCCAGTGATTGATGCGCGTGGAGCGGCGAAGCCACAGGGCGAGCATCAGGGCCAGCACGATACTGGGCACCACCGTGGCGACGCTGTAGACGAGGTTGTTGACCAGCGCTTTGTGAAAGCTCGGGTCGGCGAAAACCGTCACGTAGTTGGCCAAACCGGCGAATGTGGCAGGGGCGCCGGCGAAGCCAGCCTGGTACAACGAGCCGACGATCACTTTCGCCAGTGGGAAATAGGTGAAGGTCACCAAAAAGAAGAGCGCGGGCGCAATAACGATATAGGGGCGCACGCGAGTGGCGGCCTCCTGCAACGCTCTTGCGTGCGGCGCCGACGCCAGCGCGCGAGACGGGGCGGGCGGGTGCCGAGCGATGCCGTGGTTGGAGGCGACGTCGTTCATCGCCGCCGCACTGTACGGGGCGAGGGTGTCAGCGTTGTGACACCCATGCGCATGGCTGGGACACGGTGTTTCTGCGTAGCCCTTTGTGAAGCGGGCAGCCTGGCTTTGCGCAGGGCAGGGCGTTTGCCGCTCGACCCACGCGCCACACTGCGCTGAGACCGGTTTTCGTTCCGCGCAGCGGGCCTTAGGGCGGAAACTTCAATGCGCGGTGCAGTTTGTTGACGCTCATCAATGACCTCTGCCGGCCACTGTTCATACTACATGGCGTGGGAGGAATTATTGTGCGTGGGACAACGACATGATTGCCGTGCTGCTGACAGCAAGTCACCGACTCTGTAATGCTTTGCTTACCGAGGCGCGTGTAGCGCTGGCTGACGATGACTGGCCGGACGCGGCCGATCGCCTGCAGGAATTTGCGTCGCGCATGGAGCGCCACATGCACGCCGAAGAAGTCATCGTGTTCCCGTGGATCGCCGGCCACAGTCCGGGGGCGTGCGACGCCCTCGCCCGGTGCGGGCGCGAGCACCAGGAACTGCGCGCGCGGCTGCGCATGGTGCTGCAGGACGTCGCCAGGCGGGACAAGTCAAGTGCTGCACAGGCCATCAGTGAGTTAATGGATTTTCTATCCTGTCACTGTATGGCTGAGGAGCGGATGATCTATTCGCTGTCGCAAAACATGGATGAGCGCACCGTGATGGCTCTGGCGCGTGCACTGAGCGGGCCGGAGGAGGGTGCGCCCGGGTCGCCCGCGGGCCCCGTATTGCCGACGAGTCACCAGTTGCACTGAACGCGCAAGTCCTTAATGCGGGCGCGGTCGCCGCGGACGGGGCCGGGATTGACGGTCGACCCACCCGCGGCTCCACGTCGCCGGTTCACATCCCGCAGGAGCTGCGCAAAGCGCCCAGACTCGGTATGTGGATCCGCTTGCCCTCGCGTTCGACCAAACCGCGGCGCTGCAGCTCCCCGAGCGTGCGGCACACCGACTCATGCCGCATGCCCAGATAACTTGCCACGTCGGTGTAATGCATGGGCAGGTTAAAGCGCTGTGCGGCAAGATGGCGGCGCTGGCAGTTTTCGCTGATCTCGAGCAAGAAGGAGACGAGCTTTTCGGCGCTGGTTTTAAAAGCCAGTGCCAAATGGTAATCGTATTCGCGCCGCAGGCGCTCGCTCATGAGCTTGACCAGTTGGCGGCGCACGGGATCGTCGAGGGTTTCGACCGGAATACGGCACAACCAAGTGTCTTCCAGTGCGACGAAAGTGCGCGCCCACGCGGTGTGTTCGGGTTCGGCCAGGCCGATGACGGCCCCTGGGAAGCGAAAGCCCACCACCCGTTCGTTGCCGTCCGCACTGTTGATGATCGCCTTGAGCGAGCCGACGCGCAGCGCGTAGAGCGCATGCATGGCATTGCCCTGGCGCACCATGACCTGACCCGCCCTGACTGGCCGGGGCTGGCGCGAGATCGCGCGCTCGAAGCTGGCCAAGTCATCTCCATCCAGTTCCGCCGGCAGGCAATGGGGCTTGAAAAAACACATCCCGCAGGCAGGGTGGCTTGCCGGGCGTGTGACGGTGCCTTCGTGGGCACCGGGGTTTTGAGTGGGCATAACGTTTGTCTCCCTTGCACACCCGTCGGACGGATATCACGGTGATTTTGCGGAGCCGCTCACGTTCAACCGTAGCGCATCTAGCGGATTTTTCATTGATGCGTGTCATGTTTCGGGCTTTTGCTGTGTTCAAGGCGTTGCCTGCTGAAGCGTGGGGATGCGCTCTTGAAAGCGGTTGTCCTTGCCGCCGTCGAGTAAGCTAGGCTGTGGATGTCATTTATCGTCGCCTATTGAACCCCGGCGGCGGCGCCGCGCGGGTTTCACCTTGCTTATGAGCGATCAACGGCTTTCACGCTGCAGCAGTTGTGTCCAACAACCTGGCTGTATTCCGGCGGTTATCGACGGGCCGGCGCTCACCGCATTCGAGCGCCATATCATGCAGACGGGGCCTGTCAAGGCGGGTCGGCCGGTGGTGAACACCGGCGCCCGGTTCGACTCCCTATATGCGCTGCGCCGCGGCATGGTCAAGCGCTCCCGGCGGGGCTCGCACAGCACGGAACGTGTGCTCGCGTTTTATTGGTAATAAAGAAAACCACGCCCTGTGGGCGTGGTCAGAGTTCAACGGCTTTGCCAGTTGAACGACTCATTTGGTACTCCTTGGGACGTTGTCCCCACAACGATCCCGAAGGAGCAGAGCAAATGAGTCGTTTTCGCAAGCTATCACACACGATTTGGCACTGTCAGTATCATGTGGTGTGGGTTCCGAAGTACCGCTACCGGATTCTGACGGGGCGGGTATCGTCGGAGGTGAATCGGTGTATCCGAGCGTTTGTCGAGCAGCAGAAAGCCGAGGTGGTCGAGCTGAACGTTCAGGTGGACCACGTGCATCTGTTGGCGTTGGTGCCGCCGAAGGTCTCGATCTCGGACTTTGTCGGCACCCTGAAAGGGCGCACGGCAATCCGAGTGTTCAATAAATTCCGGGAGTTGAAGCGCAAGCCCTACTGGGGAAATCGCTTCTGGGCGCGCGGGTACTGTGTCGATACGGTAGGGCTGGACGAGGCCAAGATCCGCGCATACGTGCGGTATCAGCAGGACCGGGAGCGTCAAGCCGAGCAACGTGGTTTGGAGCTGTAAATCCGCTTGAGTTAAGCCGGGGACAGCAGCTGACCTTGCCTCCTCAGGAGGCAAGGCAGTCTATCCCCTTCCAGGGGTAAATCCAAAACCACCCGCTTTGCGGGTGGATTCTTTACTTTTCCCGGCGATTTGATCGGGTTGGCTGAGCTGCAGCAGCGAACCTGGCGGGATTGCGTGGCGGCATTGGATGAAGCGTGGTTATGCCGCATTCCGTTGCGGTTGCTGAAAGAGGACGCCCTCAGCAGCCGGCTCGCGGCGCTGACCAGCGCGCGTTTGCGTGACCAGTACGATTTTCAGGGTTTTTGGGGCCACGCCAACCGTGAGCAGCGCGTGGCCGCGGTGCTGCTCACCGCCAGCGTCCGGTTGTACCCGCCGGGCCATCATGGCGGTCCGTTCAAGTTACCCATTACCAATAAAGACATGGGCAGTTATCTGGGTCTGCGTCCTGAGTCGGTGAGCCGCGCCCTGGGCCGCCTTGAGGCAGACGGCTGGATCGAGCGTCGCGGCCGGCGGATCACCCTGAACGACGCCGGCGGCATGCGGCGATTCGCAGATGAGAGCCGCCGCGCGCAACTTTGAGGACAAGCATTCCCCGCTCCTATTCGGTTTCGTGGTACGAGCGGGCGCGCTCGCCAGCCCGGCCGGCGGCCGGCAGTCGGGCCGCGCATCCCTTATCCGGGAATCCGGCACATGTCCGGACTCGCCTCCGGTTTTGCAAAGTGCGCATAGCCGGGTTCGTGGATCCGGTCCGGAGGGGGTGTTATCGGCGCCTGTCTCTCCCAGCAATCCGCTGATCAGGCGGTCTTGGACACTTTAGTTAGGCCGCCGTATGCTGATTGACGTTTTATGGTGCGGCCGGCAGCTCAATCCGCTTGATCCTACTGCCTCAGTCCGCTGATTTTGACCGCGGACGACGCACTTTCGAGCGCATCGGCACGGCAGCGCCTGCGGCTGGCAGGGGCCGGCCATGCGCCGGGCGGACCCTATGACGGAAACACGGTTAAGCAGCGTGCAGCATTCGGGGCCTTCGCCTTCCCGGGAACCGTCTGTGGAGAAGCAGGCATTCAAGTTGCTCGAGCAGGTGGTGCGTTGCGCGGATTCACAAGACCCGCGCCGCGTTCTGGTGGAGGGGCTGCGTTGCCTGGAGGGCGTCTGGGGCGCGTGGCTGGGGCAGCCGGACGCAAGCCAGCGCGTGGTAATCGGTACCGTGTCCGACGCGCGCATGCAGGCGTATGTGGACTGCATCGAGATCCGTGTCGACGATACGCCGGAAGGCCGCGGCCCGGTGGGGCGGGCTTGGCGTTCCGGGCACATTCAGTGGGTCGATGACTGGCGCCACGACCCGGCGGGCAGCCCCTGGTTCGAAGCGGTTGCGCGTTTCGGCATCCGGTCCTCCGCCGCCATCGTGCTGCACGGCCGCGGCGGGGCCCGGGAAGTCCTCAACATCTACAGCGACCGTGAAGCTTGGTTTTCCTTCGACGGCTGGCCGGCGCTGATCGAGCACATCGCGTCGGTCTTTGGCCTGATTCTCGAGGAATGGGATCTGCGCCGGCGCCTGGAAGACCTTGCCCGGCTCGACCCGTTGACCCAGCTCCCGAACCGGCGTGCCCTGGAAGAATATCTGGAGCGCGCGCTCGCACGCAGCCAGCGCCAGGGATGGCCGTTCGCCGTGGGCGTCATCGACCTGGACGATTTCAAGCTGATCAACGACCGCTTCGGGCACGAGGCGGGTGACCGCCTGCTGGAATGCATCGCCGGGCGCATGCGCGCGAGCCTGCGCCGTGAGGACTTCATCGCCCGCCAGGGGGGCGATGAATTCATGGTGGTGTGCGACGATTTTGGCGACGAGGAGGATCTGGAGCAGTTGCTGGAGCGCCTGCACGCTGCGATCGTGGCGCCGGTGGATTTGCCCGGCGGAGCCAGCGTACAGGTGGATGCCAGCCTGGGGCTTGCCCTTTGGCCGTCACGGGAACCGGACGACGATCCTAGCCCCAGCGCTTTGCTGCGCCAAGCCGACCTCGCCCTCTATCACGCCAAGCGCGGTAAGGTGACGCGCTCGCGCTGGTGGCATATCTACACTCACGGCGGCACCGCAGGGCTGTCGGCCGAGGACGATCCAGCGCCTTCGGTGCCGCCGTTTGGCGAGGCCGCGGCGGGCGCGCTGCACCCCATTCAGGACTTGCTGGCGCCCGTGAACGAGCGCTTCGTCAAAGCGCTGACTGTGGAACTGGCGAAGCAGGCGCAATTGGCACCGCTGCTGCATGCCCTGACGCACGACGAGTTTGAGCGCCTGGAGCGGCGACAGCAGGGTTATTTCACGGCTCTGCTCGATCCCGGACTGGCGCAGGCGGCGCACAGCCGGGCGGCGCGGCGCATGGGACTCATTAACGCCGGCTGCAGCCTGGATGAGACCTGGGTGATGCGGGCTCATGAGATCTTCCTCGACAGCGTGCTGGCGGCGGTGCCGTATCATCCCGTGCGTCTGCGCCAGGCGTTGCCGGTCATTTCGGCACGCCTGGCGTGCGATCGGCGCGCTCAATTGGAGGGCTATCGCGAGGCGGCTCGCGCCCGTAGCGGCGTGCTTGGCCGGCTGACGGCGCGCCTGGGCGAGGTGCGCGACAGTCTGCATCTCACGGAGCTGCTGATGCAGTCGCTGAGCGGTCTGGCCGAGATCGCGGCCGTGTGCGCGACGCGCCCGGATCAGGCCGGGATACCCCTAATCACGGCGCTGGAAGGCACGGTCGAGGTCGATGCCTCACAGCTCCAACGCGCCCTCAGCGCCGAGGCGTTTGCCGCTCTCGTGGCGGCAACCCGGCCCGAACCGGTGGAGGCCGAGCGCGGTACCTGCGCCATCGGCCACTGCCTGAACTTTGCCACCGCGCAGTCCATGCCGGAGTCGCTGCGCCACGAGCTTTACCGGCTCGGCCTGCGCTCGGCGGCGGTGATCGCCTGGCCCGACGGACGCGTGCCGGGCCATATCTGGCTGTTCAGCCGTTGGCCCGGCGGCTTCTCCAGCGCCGAGCAGCGGACCTTCCTGCAGCAGCTCGGCCAGGAGCTGGCGTTAGGCTGGGCCCAGCTTCCCGACCCGGGGCTGTTTACCGTGGACCAGCGCGGGCGGCGCCGCGGCGCGCTGCGCGACGGCCGTCTGGTGATGCACTACCAGCCGGTGATCGAGCTCAAGACCGGAGCCTTGGTCAAGGTCGAGGCGCTGGCACGCCTGCTGGAGGAGGGGCGTTTGCTGGCACCGGCCGAATTCCTGCCTCTGCTCGATTCTGAAGAACTTTTCCTGCTGTATCGTCAGGGTTTGGAACAAGCTCTGAGCGATGCCCGCTGCTGGGCCGGGCGCGGGCAGTCGATTAGTCTGGGCCTCAACATCCCGCCGCAGGGCTTGGTCGAGCCGCGCTATCGTCAGGCGACGGCGGAGCTGCTGGCAGCGATCCCGTTGCCGGAAGAGGCGCACCTGTTCCTCGAAGTGCTGGAGACCGAACGGCTCGAGCTTGCGAATCCGGACGAGCTCATGACCCACTTCCGCAGTTGGCTTGCTCTGGGCGTGCACTTCGCTGAAGACGATTTGGGCGCCGGCCATAGCTCGCTGCTGCGCCTGCATCGGCTGCCTTTCGAAGTGGTCAAGATCGACCAGGGTCTGGTGCGCCTGCACACGAGCCAGAACGATCAGGTCGCGGTCCGCAAGGTACTCGCGTTCATTTCGGCGCTCACCCACCTCGCCCATGCACTCGATTTACGGGTAGGCGTCGAGGGACTCGAGAGTGAGGCCCTGATCGAGGCGGCGGCTGCGCTCGGCGCGGACTACGGTCAGGGCTATGCGATCGCCAAACCCATGCCAGCCGAAGAGGTGGCTGCCTGGGCGGCCGGGCGCGCGGGCCACGTCCTGCCCGGTTATCGCATAGCGGAAGCGGACTTGGAGCACGCGTATCAGGGACTCTACGACGCGGTGCGCCAATCCGGCGTCAATTCAGGCGCGCATTCCGCTGCGTACAAGCGCCTTTACGATTTGCACGCCGAGCGTGTGGCGCTGCGTATCGACTCCCGGCCGATGCCCGAGCAGGACAGCTAATCGTTCTCGTGCGCGCGCTATCGGAGCCATCGGCGCCTCCCGGTACCTGAGTGCAGGCGCTCGTAAAGCGTGACGATAACTGCGTCCTTGGCCGGGCCGGATACGTGCCAGCGCGAGACCCAGCGCTCCAGGCTGGACGCGCGGAACAGGCCCAGATAGAGATCGTCACCGCAGTGATGACGGGCATGACAGCGTCCCGTGCTCAGATCCAGCCGATGGAAAAAGCGCCCGTCCTCGAATAGCACGTCAGCCATACCCGCGCCCCGGATCAAGTAGCGGTGGCGGCGGTGGGCGTGGCCGTTGAATCCGAGATAGTGCACCCAGGTCGATTCGCGGTACTCCACGGGGGCTGCGCGGCGCTCCAACCAGGCGTGACCGAACGCACTGCCGTGCGCGCAGCGGCGGCGGTCTCTCATGTGGCGGGTTAAGCGCCATTCGCCGCAGAGAAAGGCGGCGAGATCATCCACCGGGACTGCCATTAGGGCCCTTAGCCGCCTCGCTGGGCCATCCAGGCGTCACCGGCGCGCACGGTGGCCGCTGCCAGCACGATCTTGAGCGCATCCGCCGGCAGGAACGGCAAAACGCCGGCGAGCCACGCCTTGTCCGGGCCGATCAGGAGTGCCAGCCACGCGAAGCCCAGCGCGAAAACGACGGCATCGGCAACGGTCATGGCCAGCAGCAGCCGGGGCATGGTGCGGCGCCGGCCGCGGACGGTGAGTGCACTCAGCAGTGCGGCCGCGACCAGATACCCGACGAGGTAGCCACCGGTGGGGCCCATCAGATAGGCGGGGCCGCCGCCATGGGCGAAGACGGGCAGGCCGGCGAGGCCTTCCAAAAGGAAGGCGCCGACCGTGGCGGTCGCCAGCGCAGGCGCGTAGAACGCGCCGATGGCAAGCACCACAAGCGTCTCCAGCGTCATGGGCACGGGCCAGAACGGCACCTGCACGTGGGCGCTCAGTGCCAGCAGAATGTCGGCGAACACAACCGCGAGGCCGAGCTGCAGCCAGCGCGGCCAGGCGCCGAGCGCGGTGGGGCGAGGGGCGTGGGATCGAGCGGGCTGGATCATGAGCGGTCTCCTGCGAGGCAATGGCAACCGCATCATCTTAGCGACTGAGAGTGCTGCGGCCAATTTTGCCCGGAAGTTGAGACAGCGCGAGGAGGCCAACGCCGGACGCGGGCGGCCGGCGCGATGGCGGCCGCCCGTACGTTGTACGCGCGCCTAATGCTTGTGCGGACTCAACGGCGATCCCAGTCACGCCGGCGTTCGCGACGCCAGCGGTGATCGCGATCGTGCCGCCAGTGCCGGGCGCGGTGGCGGCGGTGGCGCCAGCCCCCGTCCCGGTCGTCGTCGCGAAGATAGATGCGCGGCGCAGGCACGGCATAGCCGCCGTAGTAGGCGGGTGCTGGCGGGTAGGTGTAGACAACCGCGGGCGCTCCGCCGTAAACGACGCTTGGCGGTGCAAGCACCGCACCCAGCGCGAACCCCACGGCCGCGGCGGCGAAATCATGGTCGTGCGCCTCGGCCGCGGGCACCGCCGCCAGCGCCAGCGAAGCCGCGGCGGCGGCGCCGATCAGCAGCTTTTTCATCGTTTCGTCCTCCCGGTTGGGGCGCGCAGGGAGCGCGCCGAGCGTGTGATGAAGCCTTTGAATGACAAGATAGCTGTAGCAAACTGAACGCAGGCTGAACGTGCGCGGCGGCGACACGGCCAGGCCGTTGCGGCTGGCCGCAGGAGCCGCTGCCGTGAACTTCCGCTCGTCAGCCATCGTCAAACAGACACGAGCACTACGTGCCGAACAGGAGGTCATGATGGCTATTCCTCGGCCAAGCTATTCCACCGGCGAGCTCATCCGCCTGGCGTATCCGGGTGCCTGCCCCATCTCGGACAGTTCCGTGCGCGAAGAGCAAGGCAGCGGCGGCACGGGCGAGCATGCATACTGCGTCGGCGGGGCCGTCTACATGTTCGTCCACGGTATTGGCGTCGCTTCAGCCAACCGGCATGAGCGTTTCCCGCCCGTTACCAATATCGCTGCGGCGCTCAAGTCCCTGAACGGGCAGCTCACGTGGGCGCTGGCAACTACTTATGCGCTGTCCATCACCCAAACCAACGATATTCCGACGTTGGGAGGCCCGGAGCGGGCATGGGGATTCGTGCAGCAGGCACTGGAGGCGCCGTGCCGGCGCAAGGCACCGTTCGGGCGCTTGACGGCGCGCGTGCGCGCGTGCATCGAGCGCGCGGAAGCGGCCGTATGAATTGACCCCGCCGGCGCTGGTGGCAGCGTCCTTCCGGGGCATGGGATACAAGGCGCGCGCCGACCGGCTTTGTGGATCATGGGCGGTGCAGCCCGATGCTGCCGGAGCCGTTTGCCGCAGGGTAGCCCGGGCTAGGCTTGCGATTCGCGCGTTTGTATAATAACCAGTTGCGCTGAAGGGCGGCCGGTCGCGCGGCGGTGGCCCGACAGGCATGCGAAAGTGGCGGAATTGGTAGACGCGCTGGCTTTAGGTGCCAGTGGGGTAATCCCGTGAGAGTTCGAGTCTCTCCTTTCGCACCAAATTGAGTTGAGGCGCGCCGGGCGGTGCCGCGAGGGCGTTCGAGGGCCCTTGGCGCTGCGCGGCGAGCGTTAAGAAGCTGTTGAAGAACCGTCGCGAGCTGCCGAGCGCAGTAGGTTATTCAACGGCTTCTAAGACCCCCGCTGCCTGATCGGGCGTCGGGGGGCGTTTTTTTGAGCCGCATCGAGAGAGGGGTGAGCGGATGGAAGTGTCAGTGGAGAATCCGGGCGGACTCGAGCGCCGCATGCGGGTGCAGGTCCCGTCGCAGCGGGTCGAGGACGCGGTGGCGGAGAAGATCAAGCGTGTTGGCCGCCACGCCAAGGTGCCCGGCTTCCGTCCCGGCAAAGTGCCCATGAAGGTGCTCTACCAGCGATACGGGCAGCAAGCGCGCCAGGAAGTGCTCAGTGAGCTGCTGCAGTCGACCTATACGCAAGCGCTGGGCGAGGTCGAGCTCAATCCCGCGGGTCAGCCGCAAATCGAGTTGGAGCAGCAGGAGCCGGGGGCCGACCTGGAGTACGTGGCCACTTTCGAGGTCTATCCCGAAATCCAGGTCAACGGACTGAGCGGGCACGTGGTCGACGAGCCTGAGGTCAGTGTGGAAGACGCCGACGTGGACAAGACCATTGAGCGTATTCGCAAGCAGCACCAGACCTTTGAACCGGTCGAGCGCCCCGCGCAGGACGGCGACCGGGTCACCATCGACTTCGAAGGGCTGATCGACGGCAAGCCGTTCGACGGCAACAGCGGCGAGGATGTGCCGGTGGAAATCGGCTCCGGGCGCTTCCTGGACGAGATGGAAGAGGCGCTCAAGGGCCACCAGGCGGAGGAATCCTTCAGCGTCCACGTCAATTTCCCTGCGGATTATCCGTCCGACGAGCTCAAGGGGCAGCAGGCCGAGTTCCAGGTCAGCGTGAACAAGGTCGAAGCCCCCAAGCTGCCCGCGATCGATGAGGAGTTTCTGCAAACGCTGGGCGTCGAGGAGGGCGGCGAAGAGGCGTTGCGCCAGAAGGTGCGCGAATCCCTCGAAGGCGAGCGCGACAAAGCGGTGCGCAATCAGGTGAAGCAGCAGGTGCTCGATGCGCTGTACAAGGCCAATCCGCTGGAGGTGCCGCAGAGTTTGGTCGAGCAGGAGATCGAGCGGATGCGGGGTGAGGCGGCACAGCGTCTGCCCCAGGGGCAACGCGATCCTCAGCGGCTGCGCGAGCTCATGCCGGACAATCTGTTTGAAGAGGCGGCCAAACGCCGTGTTACGCTGGGCTTGCTCATCGCCGAGATCATCAAAGAGCGCGACATTAAGCTCGATTCCACCCGCGTCGACGAGATGCTTGACGAGCTTGCCTCGGGCTACAGCGAACCCGAACAGGTGATTCAGTATTACCGCTCCAACCCTCAGCTGCTGCAAGGCGTGGAAGCCATGGCCATGGAAGAGCAGGTGGTGGATGCCCTGCTGGAGGACGTGGAGCGCAAGCCCGTGCGCGAGAGTCTCGATGAGCTCATGAAGTCGGCGGGCGAAGCCGAGCCCACCCAATAGCGTGCCTAAGCTTGCACGGGGAAATCGTTATGACTGACCACGATCACGCAAACGAGTCGACCGTCTCCCAGCTCATCCCGATGGTGGTGGAGCAGACGCCGCGCGGCGAGCGTGCCTACGACATTTACTCGCGCCTGCTCAAGGAGCGGGTCATCTTCATCATCGGGCCGATCGAGGATCACACGGCCAATCTGGTCGTGGCCCAGATGCTGTTTCTGGAATCGGAGAATCCGGACAAGGACATCCACCTCTACATCAATTCCCCGGGCGGCGTGGTGTCGGCGGGGCTGTCGGTTTACGACACCATGCAGTTCGTCAAGCCGGACATCTCCACCATGTGCCTGGGTCAGGCCGCGAGCATGGGGGCCGTGCTGCTGGCCGCTGGCGCCGACGGCAAGCGCTTCGCTTTGCCGCATTCGCGAGTGATGGTGCACCAGCCGCTCGGCGGCTTCCAGGGACAGGCGTCGGATATCGAGATCCACGCCAAAGAGATCCTGCAGACGCGCGAGCGCCTGAACAAGATCCTGGCGCACCACACCGGACAACCGCTGGACAAAATCTCCCGCGACACCGACCGCGACTACTTCATGAGCGGCGACGAAGCGGCAGAGTACGGCCTGGTGGACAAGGTACTATCCTCGCGCGGCGCTTGACTGCCCCCGTTTTTCGTGCCCCGCCCGGCGCGAGCTTGCGTGCGGCCACGACGCTTTGACCGGCCACGCTGAATGGATGCTTTTGTATTCGGCGGGGGCGTGATATACATGAGAGAAACGGGTTCTCAAGCCAGCGCGAGCGGCTTGCAACGACGAGGTTAATCCCATGAGTGAGGACACACGCGGCAGCGGTTCCGGTGGTGGGCGCACGCTGTATTGCTCGTTTTGCGGCAAGAGCGAGCACGAAGTGCGCAAGCTCATCGCCGGCCCGTCAGTGTTCGTCTGCGATGAGTGTGTCGAGCTCTGCAACGACATTATCCGTGAAGAGCTGCAGTCCAAGCCAGTGAACAAGGGCTTGCCCAAGCCCCGCGAGATCAAAAAGAGTCTCGACGATTACGTGATCGGCCAGGAGGACGCCAAGAAGGTGCTGTCCGTGGCCGTCTACAACCACTACAAGCGGCTCAATGCCAGTCCCAAGGACGACGGGGTGGAGCTGTCCAAGAGCAACATTCTGCTCATCGGTCCCACCGGCTCCGGGAAGACGCTGCTGGCCGAGACACTGGCGCGCATGCTGGATGTGCCGTTCACCATCGCTGACGCCACCACGCTCACCGAGGCGGGCTATGTCGGCGAGGATGTGGAGAACATCATCCAAAAACTGCTTCAGAAGTGCGACTACGAGGTCGAGAAGGCGCAGCGGGGCATCGTCTACATCGACGAAATCGATAAGATTTCGCGCAAGAGCGAGAACCCGTCGATTACGCGTGACGTCTCCGGCGAAGGCGTGCAGCAGGCCTTGCTCAAGCTCATCGAGGGCACCATCGCGAGCGTGCCGCCCCAGGGCGGGCGCAAGCATCCGCAGCAGGAATTCCTGCAGGTGGACACGCACGGGATCCTGTTTATCGTGGGCGGGGCTTTCGCAGGCCTGGACAAGGTGATCCGCTCGCGCATGGAGCGCGGGGGCATCGGTTTTCAGGCGGACGTTAAGAGCCAGAACGACGGACGCTCGATCGGCCAGGTGTTGTCGGCCGTGGAGCCTGAGGATTTGGTCAAGTACGGCCTCATTCCGGAGTTCGTCGGCCGCCTGCCGGTGATCGCCACGCTGGATGAGCTCGACGAACAAGCCTTGGTGTCGATCCTGGTCGAGCCCAAGAACGCGCTGGTGAAACAGTACGGGCGCCTGTTCGAAATGGAGGGTGCCGAACTGGAGCTGCGTGAGGACGCATTGCAGGCCATCGCCCGCAAGGCGATGGTGCGCAAGACCGGCGCGCGCGGCTTGCGCACCATTTTCGAGACCATCCTGCTGGATGTGATGTACGAGCTGCCATCCATGGAAAACGTGACCAAGGTGGTGGTCGACGAGGCCGTGGTGCGTGGCGAAGCTAAGCCGTATATCGTCTATGAACACGGCGAGCAGAAGGCGCTGGCGGCTTCGGACGCCCACTCCTGATCTGAGGGTTAGCACTTCGCGCCTGCGTCGACGCCGGCACACAGCGACCGGGGCGCTGTGTGCCGGGCCCGCCTTGAAAACCAGGACGGCAGGCCGCATGTTCTTTCCGAGTCGATATTCGTGATCGTGGATGCGCCGGTGTGCGCATCCGCCGCCTTTCCGTGAACGAGGTTTCCAAGATGGAACAGCCCAAGGACCAGCAGGCGCCTGTTTTGCCGCTGCGTGACGTGGTGGTCTACCCGCACATGGCCATCCCCCTGTTTGTCGGGCGCGAAAAATCAATTAAAGCGCTCAACAACGCCATGCAGAGCGACAAGCGTATTCTGCTGGTGGCTCAGAAGAGTGCCGATGTGGACGAGCCCGGCGAGGACGATATCTACGCCGTCGGCACCCTGGCCAGCATTCTGCAGATGCTCAAGCTCCCCGACGGTACCGTCAAGGTGCTGGTGGAGGGCTCCGACCGGGCGCGCATAGCCGCCCTTAGCGAAGACGACGGCGCGCTGGTGGCCGAATGCGAGGCGATCGAGGAGCCGGACGAGGACGAGGAACGCGAGAACGACGCGCTGATGCGCTCGACGCTGTCGGTGTTCGAGCAATACGTCAAGCTCAGCAAGAAGGTGCCGGCGGAGCTGTTGCCGTCGCTGACCAGCATGGACTCGGCGGGGCGGCTGGCGGATACCATCGCCGCTCACCTCTCGCTGCGGCTCGAGGACAAGCAGAAAGTGCTCGAAATCGAGGACGTGCACAAGCGGCTCGAGCACGTGCTGGCGCTGGTGGAGGGCGAGATCGAGGTGCTGCAGATCGAAAAGCGCATCCGCGGTCGCGTCAAGCAGCAGATGGAGAAGAGCCAGCGCGAGTACTATCTCAACGAGCAGATGAAGGCCATCCAGAAGGAGCTGGGCGAGGGCGAGGAGGGGCCCAACGAGGTCGAGGATCTCGCGGACAAGATCGCCAAATCCGGCATGCCCAAGGAGGCCAAACGCAAGGCCGAGGGCGAGCTCAACAAGCTCAAGATGATGTCGCCGATGTCCGCCGAGGCGTCGGTCATCCGCAACTATCTGGAGTGGATGACCAGCGTGCCGTGGAAGAAGCGCACCAAGAGCCGCATCGATCTCAAAGACGCCGAGAACATCCTCAACGAGGACCACTACGGGCTCGAGGAGGTCAAGGAGCGCATCCTCGAATACCTCGCGGTACAAAAACGCGTCAAGCAACTGAAGGGACCCATTTTGTGCCTGGTGGGCCCGCCCGGCGTGGGCAAGACGTCGCTGGGCAAGAGCGTGGCGCGCGCGGTCAACCGCGAATTCATCCGCATGAGCCTGGGCGGCGTGCGCGACGAGGCCGAAATCCGCGGCCACCGGCGCACCTATATCGGCTCGCTCCCCGGCAAAATCATCCAGAACATGTCCAAGGGCGGGGTGAAGAATCCGCTCTTCCTGCTGGATGAGGTCGACAAGATGGGCATGGACTTTCGCGGCGATCCGGCCTCGGCGTTGCTCGAGGTGCTGGATCCGGAGCAAAACCATACCTTTAACGACCATTATCTGGAAGTCGATTTCGACCTCTCCGAGGTGCTGTTCGTGGCCACGGCCAACACTATGAACATTCCGGCACCGTTGCTGGACCGCATGGAGGTCATACGCCTGCCGGGCTACACGGAGGACGAGAAGGTCAACATCGCGCTGCGCTACCTGCTGCCCAAGCAGCTACGCAACAACGGGTTGCGCGAGGGCGAACTGCGCCTCTCCGAAGGCGCCATTCGGGATACCATCCGCTACTACACGCGGGAGGCCGGTGTGCGCAACCTGGAACGGCTGCTGAGCAAGCTGGCGCGCAAGGTGGTGCGCGAGCAGATCAGCAAGCCGCGCGAGGGCGGTGTGCACATTACCGCGCGCAACCTGGCCAAGTATCTGGGCGTGCGCCGCTATCGCTTCGGCCGGGCCGAGGAGGCCGACCAGGTGGGTCAGGTCACGGGTTTGGCGTGGACCGAGGTCGGCGGCGATCTGCTCACCATCGAGGCGGCGGTGATCCCCGGCAAGGGCAAGCTGACCCAGACCGGCAGCCTGGGCGACGTGATGCGCGAGTCCATCGAGGCGGCGCAGACCGTGGTGCGCGCGCGTGCGGACCGCTTGGGCGTGGATCCCGGCTTCAGCAAGAAATCGGACATCCACATTCACGTACCGGAAGGGGCCGTGCCCAAGGACGGCCCCAGCGCCGGGATAGCCATGTGCACGGCGTTGGTGTCCGCGCTCACTGGCATTGCGGTGAGGGCCGACGTGGCCATGACCGGCGAAATTACGCTGCGCGGCGAAGTCCTGCCCATCGGCGGCCTCAAGGAGAAGCTGCTGGCGGCGCGGCGCGGCGGTGTGCGTACCGTGATCATCCCGCAGGAGAACGAAAAGGACCTGACGGAAATCCCGACCACGATTACCGGCAAGCTCGATATCCGCCCGGTGCGCTGGATTGACGAGGTCCTGGAGATCGCTTTGGTCCGCAGGGCGGCCGGCGCCAAAGATTCCGGCAAAGGCCGGGAAAGCCAGAGCGAGAGCGGTGACCAGCGTGTAGACGTCCGTGCGCACTGATAGGGAGGCTTGGGGCGCCGCTCGGCTCTGACGAACGGCGCCCAGCCCAGTATTGACGCCATGTTCAGGGGCTTGGTATAAAACCGACTGCGTTGGGCGCTGACCGGAGATCGCAGCCGCGCAAGCCCGTTTTGCTCAGCAACGCGATGCAAACCCGTCCGATGGGGCGGGGGCTCTGGGTGTACTGCAATCAAATGCACAAAAAGGACAGGGGACATCCGTTTATGAATAAATCCGAATTGATTCAATCCGTGGCGCAGGACGCCTCGCTCTCGAAAGCGGATGCGGCGCGCGCCGTGGATGCGGTGATCGACGGCATCACCGGGGCTCTTAAGGAGGGGGAGAAGGTTTCGCTGGTGGGCTTCGGCGTATTTTCGGTGCGCGAGCGCGCGGCGCGTCAGGGACGCAATCCCCGCACCGGGGCGCCGTTGCGCATTTCGGCCAGCAAAACCCCCGGTTTCAAGGCTGGAAAAGCGCTTAAAGATGCGGTAAGCTAGCGCGCCTTCCCACCGGGAAACCGGGGGTGCTTAGCTCAGCTGGTAGAGCATCGCCCTTACAAGGCGAATGTCGGGGGTTCGACTCCCTCAGCACCCACCAGGAACAGCGGAGTGGTAGTTCAGTTGGTTAGAATACCGGCCTGTCACGCCGGGGGTCGCGGGTTCGAGTCCCGTCCACTCCGCCATTTTTGAGTCAAGGCGCCCGCTGGCGCCTTTTTTGTTCGCGCTCGCCTGCGCCGGCGCCTTGGCGGGGCTCAGGCGGGTCGCTATGCGAGTCGGCGGAGACCCATGCTTCAGTCCATTCGAGACCGTGCCTCGGGCATCATTCTTTGGTTCGTGGTCGCCATTATCGTGGTGCCCTTCGCGTTCTGGGGCATCAGCAACTACTTCGGCACGGCCGCCCAGCCCAAGCTCGCCACGGTCGGCGACGCCCACATCACCCGGGCCCAGTTCCAGAACGCCTACGAGCGCCAGTACCGGCGTCTGATGCAGACGATGGGCAAGCAGTTCAACCCGGACCAGATTGACCAACAGGCCTTTCGCCACCGGGTGCTCGAAGGGCTGATACAGCAAGCGCTGATGTCGCAGCAGTCCATCCGCGACGGCTATCAGGTCAACAACCAGCAGATTTTGTCCTATCTGCGCCAGATACCCGCTTTTCAAAAGAACGGCAACTTCTCGTTAGACCGCTACAAACAGGTCCTGGCGCGCCAGGGCATGACGCCGGCCCAGTTCGAGAACGAGCTGCGCCAGTCTCTGCGGGTACAGCAACTGCAGCAGGGCATCACGCAGTCAGCGTTCGTCACCAAGCAGGAGGTGGACCAGATTTATGCTCTGCGCCACGAGGCCCGCAAGATTCAGTACCTGGTTTTCGACCCCTCGCAGTACACGCCAAAGGTGCAGGTGAGCGACAGCGATATCCAGCACTACTACGAACAGCACAAGGCGCAGTTCAAGACACCCGAGCAGGTGCAGTTGTCCTATCTGGACCTGGACTTGAGCGAGATTGCGGCCAACGTGAAAGTCAAGCCCGGCGACTTGCACGCGCTCTACAAACAGGAGAAGAAGCGCTTCACCGTCGGCGCGCAGCGCCAGGCGCGCCACATCCTGATCAGCGTGAACAACGGTGACTGGTCCGCGGCCAAGAAAAAGATCGAATCCATACGTCAGAAGATCGAGAACGGGGCCAGTTTCGCCGATATGGCCAAGCGATACTCGGACGACACCGGCACGGCCGATCAGGGCGGCGAGCTGGGCTGGGTGACTCAGGGCAGCATGGCGGCACCGCTCGATAAAGCCCTTTTCTCGCTCAAGCCGGGGCAGGTGAGCCAGCCGATCAAGACCCGCTTCGGCTGGCAGCTTCTCAAGCTCCAGGACGTGCGTGCGTCGCATACCAAGCCCTTCGACGATCCGGCGGTACAGAAATCGCTCGCTCAGCAGTACCGTCGCCAGCAGGCCAAGCACAAGTTCCAGAAACTCAGCGATGAGCTGGATCAGAAGACCTTCGTCAACCCGGATTCGTTGCAGCCGGCGGCGAAAGCGCTGGGGCTGAAGATCCAGACCAGCGACTGGCTCGCCAAGAGCTCGCACAAGGGGCTGTTCCAGTATCCCAAGGTGCGCAAAGCCGCCTTCTCCGACACCGTTTTGCATCAGCACTCCAACAGCCGGCCCATCGATGTCGGTCAGGACCATGAGATCGTAGTGCGCGTGAACGATTTCCGGCCCAGCAAGCAGCTTCCGCTCAAGGTGGTACACGCAGCGGTGGCCTCGAAGGTGCGCCAGTCCAAGGCGGGCGCCAAGGCAAAGGGTCAGGCAAAGGCTCTGGTCGAGGAAGTGTCGAAGCAGGGGGGCGGCCTCGCTGCGGCGGCACCGGCGGGCATGCAGGTGCAGTCGCCGGGCTTCATCCAGCGGGATAACAGCAAGGTCCCGGCGCAGGTGGTGCACACCGCGTTCGGCATGGCGCGTCCTCACAACGGCAATGATGCGGTGAAGAGCGTGGCGTTGGGCGGCGGCAAGGTGGCGGTGGTGTCGTTGCAGGCCGTTAAAGAGGGCGATCTTGCCAACGCCGGCAAAAAAGAGCGCCAGCAACTCAGGGCAGGGCTCGAGCGCCTGGCCAGTTCGTCAGAGCTGAGCGCTTATCAGCGCGCCCTGCGCAAGCGCATTGGCGTGCAGGTTCATACCTCCAACCTGCCGGCCCAGCCGTGAGGTCTTTGAAGCTGATGAATAACCTACTGCGCTCGGCATTACGCGGCCGTGCGGTGCTCGAAATCCTCATGTATTGATCCATACACTGCGGTTTCTGCGCGCCGCGCGACCACGGACTGTCTTCGCTCGCGACGGTTCTTCAACAGCTTCTTTGGGCGTGTTGGTTGCGTTGGCGCGCGCCGGCGTTGCGGGCGGGGCTCAGTCGTCCTGTTGCACCAAGCCCATGATGTGATAGCCGGCATCTACGTAGACCGTTGCGCCGGTGATGCCGCTGGCGAGGTCGGAGCATAGAAAGGCCGCGGTGTTGCCGACTTCCTCGATACTGACGTTGCGCTTCAGCGGGGCGGCATCGGCGGCACGCGAGAGCATGTCGCGGAAGCCGCGGATGCCGGCTGCGGCGAGCGTCTTGATGGGGCCGGCGGAGATGGCATTGACCCGCAGGTTGTCCGCGCCCAGATCAGCCGCCATGAAACGCATGTTGGCTTCCAGGCTGGCCTTGGCCGGCCCCATCACGTTGTAGCTGGGCACCGCGCGCACAGCGCCAAGGTAAGTCATGGTCAGCAGGGCGCCGTTGCGCCCCTGCATCATGGGCCGGGCGGCTTTGGCGAGCGCGGCGAAGCTGTACGCGCTGATGTCGTGGGCCACGCGGAAACCGTCGCGGGTCACTGCGTCCAGATACCGTCCCTGAAGCTGGTCGCGGGGGGCGAAACCGATCGAATGGACCAGGATGTCCAACCCGTCCCAATGTTGGCCGAGCTGCTCGAACGCGCGCTCGATCTGCGCGTCCTCGGCGACGTCGCACGGCAGACAAATGTTCGAGCCCAATTCGCCCGCCATCTCGCGCACGCGCGCCTCCAGCTTGTCCCCCTGATAGGTGAAAGCGAGCTCGGCGCCTTCTCGGCGCATGGCCTGGGCGATGCCCCATGCGATGGAGCGGTTGCTTGCCAGGCCCGCGATCAGAGCCCTTTTCCCGTTCAGGAATCCCATGATGCGAATGCTCCTTGACAGTCGGTCGCCAGCACGACGGCGCGGTCCGCTCAGGTAGAGGCGTTGAGCACGACCTTGAGTCGCTGACCGGCCTGCAGATATTGATTCTGGTCGAGGTTATTCCAGTTCTCAAGCTGCTGCACGTTGACCTGGAACAGGCGCGCGATGTGCCATAAAGAGTCCCCGTGCTTGACCGTGTAGTACACGGTGTGGTGTTGCGCGGATCGCCCGCCACGGGGCCCGGACAAGCGCAGTGTCTCGCCGGGCTTGAGCGCAGACTTGCCGGAGAGTCCGTTCCAGCGCGCTAGCTGCGCCACGCTCAGCCCGTGCTGATGCGCGATGCCCCACAGCGAGTCGCCGCGCCGGACAGTGTATTGGCGGCTTGAGTGCGCGGTCGGCGCGGTGCCGTGCTCCGCCCCGGGGTGCACGCGCAGCTTTTGCCCGGGATGCAGCGTGGCGTGCTTGGAGAGTCCGTTCCAGCGCGCGAGCTGGGCGACACTGACCCCGTAGCGGTGCGCCACGCCCCAAAGGCTGTCGCCCGATCGTACCCGGTGCACCGCCGGTTTGGCGTGATGCGCCGGCGCGGTGCTGTGCGCCGCCTGCGCCACGTCGTAGTGGCTGACGCGGGCGCGGCCGGCCGGGATGACCAGATTCTGTCCCACCCGGATGAGGTTGCGGTGCAGATGATTAATGCGCTTGAGCAGGCGCACGCTGGTGCCGTAGTGGTGCGCTATGGTGCTCAGCGTGTCGCCGCGCGCGACGCGGTGGCGGCGCCAGGTCACCAGGCGCTTGTGCGGCACCTTGGTGATTTTTTTCTCGAAGCGCTTGGCGGCGGAGATGGGCAGGAGCAGATGATCGGGCCCGTCGGGCGCGGTAGCCCAGCGTTTATAGCCGGCATTGAGGTCGCGTACGCGTCGCAGGGGCAGGCCCGAAAGCTTGGCCACCAGGCGCAGATCCACCTGTCCCGGCAGTTTGACGCTCTTCAGCAGCGGTTTGTTGGGCAGTGACGGGAGCTGTACGCCGTAGCGCTTGGGATGGGCGATGATGGCTGCGAGGGCGAGCAGCTTGGGGACGTAGGAGGCCGTCTCCTGCGGCAGCGACAAGTCCCAGAAATCAGTCGGCCGCCCGTGAGCCTTGTTATAGGCGACGGCATTCTGGATTCGCCCGCCGCCCGCGTTGTAGGCGGCAATGGCCAGGGTCCAGTTGCCCTGGAACAGATTGTCCAGGTACTGCAGGTAATCGAGCGCGGCCCGGGTGGAGCTGCGCACGTCGCGGCGGCCGTCGTACCACCAGTTATCCACCAATCCGAAGCGCCGCCCGGTGCCGGGCAGAAATTGCCACAGCCCCACCGCGTGGCTCCTGGAGTACGCCGTAGGCTTGAACGCGCTTTCCACCGCCGGCAGCAGGGCAAGCTCCATGGGCATGTTGCGGTGGTCGATGGACTGCACGATATGCCACATGAAGGGCTCGGCGCGCTGCAGCGTCGCCTGTAGGGTCTTACGCCGGGACAGGTAGAACTTGATCCAGTGGTGAACCTGCGGCCGGTCCGTCTCCTGCTGCAGTTCGAACCCGCGCCGCAAACGCTGCCAGAGGTTGTTGGGGGGGCCTTGCTCGGCTGCATTGGCCCCGTTGCCGGCTTGCGCCTGGGGGCCGATGCCTTGGAACGGCGAAACGGCCTGTTGCGCATTCGCCGGGCGCGTCGTTTGGGATGTGCCGCGGGAGGCATGCTGCTCGGTGGCGCACCCCGTCAGAATGAGTAAAACAGTCCCCAGTGTCAGCAGCAGCGGCCAGCGCGTAGGTACCATTGTTCCTTAACGAGACGAAGCAGGACGAAAGTTGTTCTTCCACTCGCGCAGCACGGCGAAAACCTCAGCCGGCGACGACAAGGTTGTGCCGGCATGCTGCTCCGCCGAGCGCGCTACCGCTGCGACGCGGCAGCGCAGGAAAGGGTTGACGGCGTGCTCGGTTTTTAGATCCGAAGGCAGCGAGGGTTTGCTTTGCTCACGTAACCGACGGACTTTTTCGGTGTAAGCACGTATCTCTTCGTTGTCTGGCTCGACCGCCTGAGCGAAGGCCAGGTTGGCGAGCGTGTATTCGTGGCCGCACAGCAGGCGGGTGTCGTCGGGCAGATCGGCGAGCCGGTCGAGCGAGGCCAGCATCTGCCCGGGCTCGCCCTCGAACACGCGGCCGCACCCGGCGCTGAACAGGGTGTCCCCGCTCAGTAGCAGCCCCGCGCCGTAATAGGCTACATGTCCCAGGGTGTGGCCGGGGATGGCGATGACGCGGAAGGTTTCTCCCAGCACCGGTACCTCGTCGCCGTCATTGAGGGGATGGGTCGTGCCGGTGATCGGTGCGCGCTCGTTGGCCGAGGCGAACACCGGGACGTCGAAGCGCTCGCGCAGAGCCCGCACGCCGTTGGTGTGATCCCAGTGGTGGTGCGTGACCAGAATGGCGGTCAGCCGCAGGCCGTGCGTGCGGAGGTGCTCGAGCACTGGCTCGGCTTCACCCGGGTCGACGACGACCGCGTCCCCGTCCTCCCGCGAGAGAGTCCAGACATAGTTGTCCGCTAAGGCTGGGATCGGCGTCAGGGAAAACATCGCGCTAATAGTGTCAGCGCACCGGTGGCGAGTCAACTTTGCGAGCGATGCCGCCGGCTTGGCCGCGTCCGTCCACACGGCGCGCGCGATATGTTATAAAACGCTTGTCAGTGGCAGGGCCAGGCTGGCTCCGGCCGCCGTGGAGAGACGGTGGACCAGGTCGACGCGGGTGGTGGATGAGCAAGCGCATGCCGACATCGAAGCGCAGGGGCCGCGCCCACGGGCGCGCTATCGTGAAGCGCGCGCAGCAGCAGCCTTTGATCGGGCGTGAAGTTCGCGCGTGGTTCCGCAGCACTTACGGCAGCGCCTGGCTGACTTTGGAGAAGCGCCAGATCGAGTCGGTCATGCCTCTCATGGTCGGCACCCGTCTGCTTCAGGTCGGTAACTGGGGCCGGGGCGACGAGCTGCTGCGCTCAAGCCGGCTCTTGCAGCACTGGGTGATCGGTCTGGTGGACGGGTTGGGCGCGGATGCGATCACCGACGGTACAGCCCTGCCCGTGTTAAGCCGCAGCGTGGATGCGGTGGTTCTGCCGCACGCACTGGAGCTCGTGGGCTCGCCCGAGGCGCTGGTTGGCGAGAGCGAGCGTGCCCTCGTGGACCACGGACAGCTCGTGATAACCGGCTTTAATCCGCTCAGCGGCTGGGGCGTGAAGCGCGCGCTCAAAGCGCGCCGGGAAGGCGGATTCCCTTGGCAGTCGCAGCCCCTTACGTTGCTGCGTTTGCGGCTTCTGCTGGACAGCCATGGTTTCGACGTGGTGCGCGTGCGCCGCTATGGCCTGGGGTTTCCGCGCCTCTGCGGCGACCGTAAGACCGACCTGGCGCGCCCCATCGATTTCGCCTGCCGCGGTTTGAGTAATGCGTACCTGGTGGTGGCGCGCAAGCGCGTAGCCCCGCTTACCCCCATCGGGCGCGTATGGCGCCCGGCCCCCAAACTGAATCCCGCCTCCTTGCCCTGTCGGGCTGCGGCGCGCACGCGCGCCGGGCGCGAGCCCGCATGACTCGTCGCGCCCGGGGATGGCGGTGAAGTCGGTGACCGTATATACCGATGGCGCCTGTAAGGGTAATCCGGGGCCGGGCGGTTGGGCGGCGATACTCGACTACCAAGGCCGCAAGCGCGAGTACAGCGGCGCCGAGCAGCAGACGACCAATAACCGCATGGAGCTGATGGCGGCGATTGCGGCCCTGGAAGCGCTCAAACAACCCTGCCGCGTCGAGCTGTATACCGACTCCAACTACCTGCGCCAGGGTATAACCGAGTGGCTGGCCAACTGGAAGCGGCGGGGCTGGAAGACGGCGGCGCGCAAGCCGGTGAAGAACCGCGACTTGTGGCAGCGTCTGGAACGCGCCGCGGCGGCCCACGAGGTGCGCTGGCACTGGGTGCGCGGACACAGCGGTAACGCCGGCAACGAAGCGGCTGATCGTCTGGCCAACCGCGCCATCGAGGGTCTGCGCTAAACACGGCGGCATCCCGGGTCAGCGCCGCGGGCTGCGGAGGTCACCCCGGCGGCTGGTCGGGCCTTTTGTTCGCGCTCAGAGGGAAACATACCTTATGCGACAGATCGTGCTGGACACCGAGACGACCGGCCTCGATCCCCAGGAGGGGCACCGCATCATCGAGATCGGGTGCGTGGAGCTCGTGAACCGCCGTGCCACCGGCAACGACTACCATACCTATCTCAATCCCGAGCGCGACATCGACGCCGGCGCGGTGGCGGTGCATGGACTGACCAACGCCGATCTGGCCGACCGGCCGCTGTTCGCCGAGGTGGCGGACGACCTGCTGACTTATCTGCAGGGAGCGGAGCTGATCATCCACAACGCCGCGTTCGACGTGGGCTTCATCAATCACGAATTGTCCCGGAGCGGACGCGACGCGACGCTGGAGGCCTCGTGCCGCGTGGTGGATACCCTCACGATGGCCCGTGAGCGCCATCCGGGGCAGAAGAACAGCCTGGACGCTCTGTGCAAGCGTTATGAGATCGACAACTCGGGACGCGCACTGCATGGTGCGTTGCTTGACGCACAACTGCTGGCCGATGTCTATCTGGCCATGACCGGGGGGCAAACCGATATGCACCTGGAGAGCGAGCGTCCGGCGATCGAGCGCGGCACCACGGGCCTGGCGCAGCGCCTGGCTGCGGCCGGGCGCCGGCCGCGCGTGATCCGCGCCAGTGCCGGGGAGAGCGCAGCGCACGCGCAGCGCCTGCAGGCGATTGCCCGCGCCAGCAACGGCGCAGCGCTGTGGCTCCAGGACGACGAGGGCTGAACCGGCCCGCTTCAAACGCCCGCAGCCCATCAGGGGAGAGCGCATGTTGACTAGGCGAGGCCGCCTCGCGGCCGCAGGGTTCGGGTTTTGCGCCGCGGTGCTGCCGGCAGCAGCCGGCGCTGCCGAGAGCGCGTCTTCGCTCGATCTGGCTGGGCGCTGGGAGGGTCTGGCGGCGCTGGCGCTGTTCGTGCTCGCCTACGTGCTGGTCGCCACCGAGGAGTTCACGGAGCTACGCAAATCCAAGCCCGTGGTGCTCGCCGCCGGTCTGATCTGGGGGCTGATCGCCCTCGCTTACGCGCTGAGCGGCGTCGGCGGGCACGTGGTGGAACACGCGCTGGCCCGGACGCTGGAGGAATTCGCGGAGCTGTTTCTGTTCCTGCTGGTGGCGATGACCTACGTCAACGCCATGACCGAGCGCAATGTTTTCGAGGCGCTCAGGGCATGGCTCGCGCACCGCGGGTTCAGCTACCGCCAGTTGTTCTGGATCACCGGGGTTCTGGCTTTTTTCATCTCTCCCTTCCTGGACAATCTCACCACCGCGCTGGTCCTCAGCGCGGTGGTGCTGGCGGTGGGCGCGGAGAGCCCGCGCTTCATCGGCCTCGCCTGCATCAACATCGTGGTCGCGGCCAACGCCGGCGGCGCTTACAGCCCGTTCGGCGACATCACCACGCTGATGGTCTGGCAGGCGGGCACGGTCACGTTCGATCAGTTCTTCGACCTCTTTATCCCGTCGGCGGTCAATTTCCTGGTGCCGGCGCTGCTCATGCACTTCGCCGTGCCTGGCGTGAGCCCGCCGCCGGCGGCCGAGGGGGGGCATCTCAAACGCGGCGCCGTCCGCGTCATCCTGCTGTTCGGCGCCACCGTGCTGACCGCGGTGAGCTTTCACCGCTGGCTCAATCTGCCTCCGTTCCTGGGCATGATGATGGGCCTGGGCTACCTGCAGTTCTTCATGTTCTACCTGATGAAAACGGATCTGCTGTGGGAGCGGCGGCTGGCGCGCTACCGGGATGCCGACCAGGTACCGCCGCCGCACCTGGAGCGCCGGGCGGATCATATCGAGGGCGCCGAGACGTTCAACATCTTCGGCCACGTCGCCAGCGCCGAGTGGGACACACTGCTGTTTTTCTACGGCGTCATCGTCTGCGTGGGGGGCCTGGGCTTCATCGGCTACCTGGCGCTGGCCTCGCACGTGATGTATCTGCAATGGGGGGCGACCGCGGCCAACGTGGTGGTGGGCGTGCTGTCCGCGATAGTGGACAACATCCCCATCATGGCCGCGGTGATTCACATGAACCCGGCGATGAGTCACGGCCAGTGGCTGCTGGTCACGCTCACCGCCGGCGTGGGCGGCAGTCTACTGTCGATCGGCTCGGCGGCCGGGGTGGCGCTGATGGGCCAGGCGCGCGGGCTGTATACGTTCATGACCCACCTCAAATGGACACCCGCGATCGCCCTGGGCTACGCGGCCTCGATTTGGGTTCACTTGTGGTGGAACGGCGCTATGTTTCACTGAACGCCCTTGCCTGTCCCGGCCGTGAAAGCGCTTGCGTCACTCGCCGCGCCGGCGCCGCGCATGGATGCGGCGCCGGTGGCGGATATGGAAGACCGCCGCAAGGCCGAGGCTTGCGACCAGCAGCCCGAGCGAGATGAAGAGCTGGCGCTCGTTGAACAGGCGGGCTGCCGAGAACGAGTCCAGATGGGTCAGGAAGTTCTCGATGTCGATCGAGGCGCCGAAGCTGACGAAGGTGACCATGGGCGGCATGATGCCGATGAACGTGCCCAGCGTGTATTTGACCCACGGCACCGCCAGAAATCCGCACACGAAGTTGACCGGGTCGAAAGGCAGGTACGCGGCACGCAGGATGACCACGGTGGCGACGGCATGCTCCTCCAGCGTCTGCCGCCAGCGTGCGATCAACCCCCTTTCCGATTGCGACACGGTGTCCCCGCCGACGAAGCGCGCCAGCCAATAGGCCGTGTTGGCCGACAGGTTTTCGCCCAGTATCGCCACCGCCCAGCCGCCCCAGAAGCCGAATAGGCTGCCGGAGGTGATGGTGAGCAGCATGGCCGGAAACAGGATGATCGGGCGCAGGGCGTAGAGCAGCAGATAGACCGCCGGGCCCCAGGCGTGGTGATTGACGAAGCGGTAGACGAGCAGAATCATCTGCGCCGGGCCGAAACCGCGTAAGTGGCCCCAAGCGAAGGCGGCCGCGATCACCGCGAGCCACAGGCAGGCGATGATGATGCGGGCGCGGCGGCTTTGGATCAGCATGATGGCGGGGCACTTCCTCTTGGTCGCGGGCACCGTCGCCGCATTGCGGCACGGCCTCCCGCGGGCTGCAAGCGCGTTCGGTAAAACCGGCCGGCCGTCAGCCCGGGACCTTGCGCGCGTGCGCGGTGATGATCTCGAAGTAGGGTGGGCGCGGCTCTCGCGAGGTGACCTCGCACAGCTCGACCTCGAGGCCGGCCGCGGTGAGCATGTCGGCTACCGCGCCCACCTCGAAGCCGAGGTTCAGGTGATCGTACGCGGCGACCGTCGCTTCGTGGCGGTGACGTCGCAGCGTCGCGAGCACCGCCTTGCCGCCCGGCCGGAGCACGCGCGCCGCCTCATCGAGCGCAAGCTGCGGCTGGCGGGTGAAGGTCAGGGTATGCATCAGGAAGACCTGATCGAAGGATGCGGTGGCAAAGGCCAGCGCGTGCATGTCGCCCTGATAGAAGTGCACGTTGCCCAAATGCGCCAAGCGCCGGCGCCCCGCAGCGACGACTTTGGCACTGATGTCGACGCAGGACACCGAACGGGCCTTGTGCCCCAGCAGTTCGGACAGAACCCCGTCTCCCGAGCCGCAGTCGAGCACGTCGCCCAGCTCGAGCAGCCCGATCAGCGCCCGCGCCGTCGCCTCCCAGGTGCGCCCCGGAGAATAGTGCGACTCCATGCGCCCGGCCACCGATTCCGCCCAGGTCTGGCGCAGGGTGCGCGCGCGCACGATCTCGCGCGCCCGCTCGCGGTCGCGCTCGATCTGGTCATCCTGCACGTTCTTGCGCAGCGCCTCCAGCAGAAACTGGGATGCTTGCGGAATGCTGTCGTCGGAGAGGGAATAGAAAACGCTGCTGCCGTTGCGCCGGTCGACCACCAGCCCGGCTTCGCGCAGCTTGCCGAGGTGGGTGGAGACCCGGCTCTGCGCCAGCCGGGTCACCTGCGTCATCTCCGCCACGGTCAGTTCCTGGAACTCCAGCAGCAACAGCAGCCTTAGCCGGGTAGGGTCGCCCAGCACCCGGCACAATTGGGTGCCCTGTTCCAGGGTAAACGTGTCCATGCAATCGAGTGGTGCCGCTTCTGCGCCAACGGGCGTGGCCATTATATATAGCCGGTGGCGGGCGCGGCTCGCCTCAGACGGCCTCGAAGATGCCCGCCGCGCCCATGCCGGTGCCGATGCACATGGTCACCATGGCGTATTTGAGCGCATGACGCTTGAGCGCGTGCACCGCGAGCGCGCTGCGGATGGCGCCGGTTGCCCCCAGCGGATGGCCCGAGGAGATCGCGCCGCCGTTGGGATTGACTTTGGCCGGGTCCAGGCCCAGATCGCGGATCACCGCCAGCGACTGGGCGGCGAAGGCCTCGTTGAGCTCGATCCAGCCCATATCCGCCTGCGCCAGGCCGGTTTGCTTGAGCACCTTGGGGATCGCCTCCTTGGGGCCGATGCCCATGATCTCCGGCGGCACGCCGGCCACCGCAAATCCCACGAAGCGTGCCAGCGGCTGCAGCTCGTAGTCCTTGATCGCCTGCTCACTCGCCAGCATGAGTGCGCCCGCACCGTCCGAGGTCTGGGAGCTGTTGCCCGCGGTGACCGAGCCCTTGGCATCGAACACCGGGCGCAGCTTGGCGAGCTTGTCGGGGCTGGTGTCCGCGCGCGGGCCCTCGTCGTGCTCGACCGGCCTCTCGACTGCTCTGCGCTCGCCGCCGGCGCTGTCGGCGTAATGCTCGCGCACCGTGTAAGGCAGGATCTCGGTGAACTCGCCGGCCTCGCGTGCCTTGAGTGCGCGCTGGTGGCTTTGATAGGCGAAAGCATCCTGGTCCTCGCGGCTCACCTGCCAGCGCTGGGCCACTTTTTCGGCGGTGATGCCCATGCCATACGCGATGGCGACGTTGTCGTCGCTGAAGATGGCCGGATTGAACGCCGGCTTGTTGCCCATCATGGGGATCAGGCTCATGCTTTCCGTGCCGCCGGCGATCATCACGTCGGCCTCGCCCAGGCGGATGCGGTCGGCGGCGAGCGCCACCGCCTGCAGTCCCGAGGAGCAGAAACGGTTGATGGTCATCCCCGGCACCGCGTCCGGCAGTCCGGCGAGCAGGGCGGCGACGCGCGCCACGTTCAGGCCTTGCTCGGCCTCGGGTTTGGCGCAGCCGGCGATGACGTCGCCGATGCGCTCGCGCGCCACGTTGGGGGCGTCGTCGAGCACGCCGCGGATGGCATGCGTCAACAGGTCGTCCGGGCGCGTGTTGCGGAACACGCCGCGCGGCGCTTTGCCCACGGGCGTGCGCCGGGCCGCGACGATATAAGCGTCTTGAACTTGTCGTGCCATGGCAATGGCTCCTGGTATGCGGGGGCCGCCGCGCCGATCAGTTGCGCAGCGGCTTCTTGGTCTTGAGCATTTGTTCGATGCGCGCCTGCGTCTTCTGCGTCTGACCCAGATCCACGAAGGCGCGGCGTTCGAGCTGCAGCAGCCAGTCCTCGTCCACGCGGCTGCCCGCTTCCACCTCGCCGCCGCACAGCACGGTGGCGATGTGGGCGGCGATGCGCTCGTCGTGTTCGGAGATGAAGTGGCCCTCGCGCATGTTCACGAGCATGGCCCTGAGCGTGGCGATGCCGGTCTTGCCGGCAACCGTAATGGCCTGCGCCGGCAGGGGCGGGCGGTAGGCCGACTCGGAGAGCGCGTTGGCCTGCACCTTCGCCACGTAGAGCAGTTCATACTTGTTGAATACGACGGTGTCGGCGGGGCGCAGGAAGCCGAACGCCTGTGCCTCGTAGGCGCTGGAGGCCACCTTGGCCTGGGCAACGGTTTCGAAGTAGCGGCGGATGAACTGGAACACGTCCTTCTCGTTCGCGTACGACGCCTTCTCCTGTGCCCGGCGCGCTAGCTCCTTGAGCCCGCCGCCGGCCGGCACCAGGCCCACGCCGGCTTCCACGAAGCCCATATAGCTCTCAAGCGCGGCCACCGTGTGCGAGCAGTGCATGGATAGCTCGCAGCCGCCGCCGAGCGCCATGCCGCTGACCGCGGCGACCACCGGCACCATGGCATAGCGCACGCGTGCGGTGGTGCGCTGGAATTTGGCGACCGCCTGCTCGAAGGCATCGAACTGGCCGGCCTGCAGCGCGGGGGCGAATTCCGCGAGATTGGCCCCGACCGAGAACGGTTCCTTGTCCTGCCAGATCACCAGGGCGCGGTAGCGGGCCTCGGCCTCGTCAACGGCGCGGTTGATGCCCTCGAGCACGCCCTGACCGATGGAGTGCGCCTTGCTCTTGAAGCTCAGGATGGCGATGTCGTCGCCGGTATGCCAAAGGCGCACATCATCGGTCTCGAAGATCGTGGTGCCGCGCTCGCGCGTTTCGCCCAACAGCAGCTCGGGGAATAACTGCCGCCGGTAGACGGGCAGGTCCGAACGGGGCCGGTAGGTGTCGGCCGCGGGCGAGTAGGAGCCGCGGTCGTCATGCACGCCCCGGCGCTGCGGATCCCGTGCCCACTCGGGCAGAGGCGCATCGCTCATCGCCTTGCCTGCCTCGATGTCCTCGCTGATCCACGAGGCCACGCGCGCCCAGCCGGCGGCCTGCCAGGTTTCGAACGGGCCCATCTGCCAGCCGAAGCCCCAGCGGATGGCAAAATCCAGGTCGCGCGCGTTGTCGGCGATGTCCGCCAGGTGATAGGCGCAGTAATGGAAGGTGTCGCGGAACAGGGCCCACAAAAACTGTGCCTGCGGGTGGTCGCTGGTGCGCAGCTTGTCCAGCTTGTCGCCGAAATCGCTGAGCTTGAGTATCTCGGCCACCTCCGGCGCCGCTTCCTGCCTGGACGGGCGGTAGTCCTGCTGCTCCAGGTCCAGTACCTGGATCTCCTTGCCCTGCTTGCGATAAACGCCCGCGCCGCTCTTGGCGCCCAGTGCGCCTTTGTCGATCAAGCTCTGGAGCCAGCCCGGGATCTGGAAGTGGGCATGCCAGGGGTCATCGGTGAGCGTTTCGTCCATGGTGTGGGCGACGTGGGCGAAGGTGTCCAGCCCGACCACGTCGGCGGTGCGGTAGGTCGCGCTCTTGGGCCGGCCGATGGCGGGCCCGGTCAATGCGTCCACCACGTCGAAGCCCAGCTCGTATTGCTGCGTGTGATGAATCGCCGCCAGCATGGCGAACACGCCGATACGGTTGCCCACGAAGTTGGTGGTGTCCTTGGCGCGCACCACGCCTTTGCCCAGCGCGGTGGTGAGGAAGGCCTCCAACTCGTCGAGCAGCTCGGGATCGGTCTGGCGGTGCGGGATCAGCTCCACCAGGTGCATGTAGCGCGGCGGATTGAAAAAGTGCACGCCGCAGAAACGCCGGCGCAGCGCCTCGGGCAGCGCTTCGCCCAAGTCGTTGATGGACAGGCCCGACGTGTTGCTCGCGAACACGGCGTTTTCGCCGATAGTCGGGGCGACGCGCTGGTAGAGGTCGCGCTTGAGGTCCGGGCGCTCGGCGATCGCCTCGATAACCAGGTCGCAGTCGCGCAAGCGTTCCAGGTGCTGCTCGTAGTTGGCCGGATGGATGTAGTCCAGCCGGCTCTCCAACGCCGCCGGCGCCGGCTTTTGCTTTTTGAGCTTGTCGATGGCGGCCACGGAGTTGGCGTTTTTGTCGCCGCCCTCGGCCGCCAGCTCGAACAGAGTGACGTCGACGGAGGCGTTGGCCATATGCGCGGCGATCTGGGCACCCATGACGCCCGCGCCCAGCACGGCGACCTTCCTCACGAGAAATTTCGACCCCTCTGGCATGATGACCTCACGAAGTTGGCGAAAAGACTGGCCCCGGCAACCGGCATCGACGGCTGCCGGCCCGGCGCTGTCGAAACACGGGGCGGCGCGGCAAAAGCGAGCGGTTGCCCGCCTCGCACCGAGTATACCGCGCCGCGCGCACCCTTCGCAGGCGCGCGCCCGGCGCCGGCGGTTACTCGCCGGCGAAGAGCTGGCGCTCGAGACTGCGCATGCGCGCCTCCATGGCGCGCAGCCGCTCCAGCAGATCGACCGCCAGTGCCGCGCCCGGCGTGTTCACGCCCAGGTCCTGCGCTAGCTGCACGGCGATGCGCGCGCGTTCCACTGCCGCCATCGGAAAGCGCCAGCGCAGCGGGTCGTCCTCGGGATTGGACGGCTCGATGATGCCCTCGTCGATGAGCTCGGCGGCGAAAGCGGGCGAAAGCCGGCCCAGGCGGCACAGCTCGCGCAGGCTCACGCTCTGCTCGCGGTGCAGGACGAAAAGCAGCGTGCGCGCGCCCATCGTTTACACCCCCAGGTGCGCTCGCGGGTTGAACGGCATCTCGCGCGCCATGCGCTCGTAGAGCTCGCGCTGGTCGTCGCTGCGCGGCTTGGGCGCGACGATCTGCAGCACCACGTACTGGTCACCCGGGTTTTTGCCGGGCAGGCCGCGGCCCTTGAGCCGCAGCTTCTGGCCGCTGCGCGCGCCGGCGGGGATGCTGAGATCCACCGTCCCGCCCAGCGTGGGCACTTTGACGCGCGCGCCCAGCGCCGCCTCCCAGGGCGTCAAGGGCAGATTGAGATAAATGTCTCGCCCCTGCGCCGTGAAATGGCGGTGCGGCTCGAACTCCACCTGCAGGAACAGATCGCCGCGCGTGCCGCCGCCCAGGCCCGGCGAGCCCTGGCCGCTCAGCCGGATCTGCTGGCCTTCGGTGACGCCGGCGGGGACCTTGACGTTGATGGTGCGGTTGCGCGTGACGGCATTGCCCTGGGCATCGTACTCCGGTACTTGGAGCTGGATGGTGCGGGTGGCGCCGCGGTAGGCGTCCTCCAGGCTGATGCGCAGGCGCGCGCGCTGATCCTGGCCACGGGCGCGGAAGCCGCGTGCGCCGCGGCGCGCGCCGCCCATGCCGCCCATGCCGCCTCCGAACAGGGTGGAGAAGAAGTCGCTGAAATCGCCGCCACCGAAGCCGCCCATGCCGCCGGGTTCGCCGCCGAAGTGCGTCTCCCAGCCGGGCGGCGGTTCGAAGTTTTGTCCCTGCTTCCAGTTGGCGCCCAGTTGATCATAAGCGCGGCGCTTCTCCGGGTCCTTGAGCACTTCGTAGGCTTCGCTGACTTCCTTGAAGCGCTCTTCGGCATCCGCCTCGCGGTTGACATCCGGGTGGTACTTGCGCGCCAGCTTGCGGTAGGCGCGCTTGATGTCGTCCTGCGAGGCGTCCCGGGAAACCCCTAGAAGTTTGTAGTAGTCCTTGTATTCCATGAGCGTGCGATACGGTTGATCTCATCGTTAAGTTCAGCTCGGCCGTGCTGCGGCACAGGCGCGGAGCCGGGCCGGCTGTTGGGGCCCGGCCGGCTCGTTCAGGCCGCGTCCGTCGCGGCCTGGTCCGCCGTAAAGGTAATCTCGTCGTCCTGTGCGTCGACGCGGATGGTCTCGCCGGGGCTGAACTCGCCGCGCAGGATGCGCTGCGCCAGCGGGTTTTCCACCAGCATCTGCACCGAGCGCTTGAGCGGGCGCGCCCCGTAGACCGGGTCGTAGCCCGCCTCGGAGAGCTTGTCCAGCGCGGCGTCGGTGATTTCCAGGCCCATGTCGCGTCCCTTGAGCCGGGTACGCAGGTATTCGGTCTGCAGCCGCGCGATGGCGCGGATCTGATCTTTGGCCAGCGGGTGGAACACCACCACTTCGTCGATGCGGTTGACGAACTCGGGGCGGAAGTTCTGCTGCACCACCTCCATCACCGACTGGCGCATGGTGGCGTAGTTTTCCTCGCCGCCCAACTCCTGGATGAGCTGGGAGCCCAGGTTGGAGGTCATCACGATCACCGCGTTGCGGAAATCCACCGTGCGGCCCTGTCCGTCCGTCAGGCGCCCGTCGTCGAGCACCTGCAGCAGCACGTTGAAGACCTCGGGATGGGCCTTTTCCACCTCGTCCAGCAGGATCACGGAGTAGGGCTTGCGGCGCACGGCCTCGGTGAGATATCCGCCTTCCTCGTAGCCCACGTAGCCGGGGGGCGCGCCGATGAGCCGGGCCACGGAGTGGCGCTCCATGAACTCGGACATGTCGATGCGCACCATGGACTCTTCGGTGTCGAACAGGAACGAGGCCAGCGCCTTGCACAGCTCGGTCTTGCCCACACCGGTGGGGCCCAGAAACAGGAACGAGCCGATGGGGCGGTTGGGGTCGGACAGCCCCGCGCGCGAGCGCCGGATGGCGTTGGACACGGCATTGATGGCCTCGTCCTGGCCGATAACGCGCCGGTGCAGCTCCTGCTCCATGCGCAGCAGCTTATCGCGCTCGCCTTCGAGCAGCTTGGACACGGGAATGCCGGTCCAGCGCGAGACCACTTCGCTGATCTCCTCTTCGGTCACGCTGTTGCGCAGCAGCTTGAACTCGCGGCGTCCGTCGCCGCTGGCCTCCGTTTCCTTCAGGCGGCGCTCCAGCTCCGGAATGCGCCCGTACTGGAGTTCGGACATGCGCGTGAGGTCGCCGGCGCGCCGGGCGGTGTCCAGCTCCAGGCGCGCCCGCTCCAGCTCCTCCTTGACGCTCTGCGCGCCCTGCACGGAGGCTTTTTCCGCCTTCCAGACTTCCTCCAGGTCGCTGTATTCGCGCTCCAGCTTGTCGATATCGGACTCCAGGCGCTCCAGGCGCTTGCGCGAGGCCTCGTCCGACTCTTTCTTGAGCGCCTCGCGCTCGATCTTGAGCTGGATCAGCCGGCGCTCCAGCCGGTCCATGGCCTCGGGCTTGGAGTCGATCTCGATGCGGATGCGGCTGGCCGCCTCGTCCATCAGGTCGATGGCCTTGTCCGGCAGCTTGCGGTCCGTGATGTAGCGGTGCGAAAGCTGGGCGGCGGCGATCAGCGCGCCGTCGGTGATCTCCACGCCGTGGTGGACCTCATAGCGCTCCTTGAGCCCGCGCAGGATGGCGATGGTGTCCTCCACCGTGGGCTCGTCCACCATCACTTTCTGGAAGCGGCGCTCCAGCGCGGCGTCCTTTTCGATGTGCTTGCGGTACTCGTCGAGCGTGGTGGCGCCGATGCAGTGCAGCTCGCCCCGGGCCAGCGCCGGCTTGAGCATGTTGCCGGCATCCATGGCGCCCTCGGCCTTGCCGGCGCCCACCATGGTGTGCAGCTCGTCGATGAACAGGATGATGCGCCCTTCCTGTTTGGCGAGATCTTTGAGCACGCCCTTGAGGCGCTCTTCGAAGTCGCCGCGGTACTTGGCGCCGGCGAGCAGCGAGCCCATGTCCAGCGACAGCAGTCGCTTGTCCTTGAGCCCCTCAGGCACCTCGCCGTTGATGATGCGGTTGGCCAGCCCTTCCACGATGGCGGTCTTGCCCACGCCCGGATCCCCGATCAGGGCGGGGTTGTTCTTGGTGCGCCGGGACAGCACCTGGATGACGCGCCGGATCTCCTCGTCGCGGCCGATGACCGGGTCGATTTTGCCCGCCTCGGCGCGCTCGGTGAGGTCGATGGTGTATTTCTCCAGCGCCTGGCGCTGGTCCTCGGCGTTGGGGTCATCCACGCTCTGGCCGCCGCGCAGTTGATCGATAACGCGTTCCACGGCGTCTTTGTCGGCGCCGCTCTCGCGCAGGAGTTTGCCCAGCTCGCCCTTGTCCTCGACCGCGGCCAGCACGAACAGCTCGCTGGAGACGAACTGGTCCTTGTGCTTTTGCGCCAGCTTGTCGGTGAGGTTGAGCAGGCGGTTGAGGTCGCTGCTGATCTGCACCTCCCCGGTGGCCTGACCCAGGCGGGGCAGGTTGTCCAGCGACTGCATCAGCTTCGAGCGGAGCTGGTTGACGTTCGCCCCGGCCTGCGACAGTACCTGCGAGGCGCTGCCGCCCTCCTGGTCGAGCAGGGCGAGCATCACGTGCTGCGGCTCGATCTGGGGCTGGTCGCGGCCCACGGCCAGGCTCTGGGCGTCGGCCAGCGCGGTCTGAAATTTACTGGTCAGCTTGTCCATTCTCATGCGTCATTCCCCATGGCTTGCATGCGTTCACGGTCCGGTCGCCTGTCCGGCTGACGGCCTGATGTTCTTTGCGGTTCGCCGTCGATTGCATTCCGTTCCGGCACGGTTCAGCCTTTACAAAATATGTTCACACCGGCGCGCACGGCGCCTTCAGATGCCCATTAGATGGGGTTGGAAGGGGCGGTTTGCAAGGTGTGCGGCGCACAAAAAAGGCGGCCTTTGCGGCCGCCTTCGCACGTCGCGTGGGCCGTGCCGCTACCCCGTCTTGATCTCGATGCGCCGGGGCTTGTGAGCCTCCTTTTTGGGCAGGCGAACCGTGAGCACGCCGTTACTGACCGATGCCTCGATACGCTGCGGGTCGAGCTCATTGCTGAGCGTGAAGCGGCGCGCATAGCGCGTGCCGCGCAGCTCGGCGTACGTGGCGTGAAGGCCGGCGGGCATGTTCACCTCGATGTTGCCCGCGATGGCAAGCACCTGGTGCTCGACCTCGACTTCCACGCTTTCCGGCGCGACGCCGGGCATATCGGCTACCAGCACGATACCATCTTGATTTTCGAAGATATCCACGGCCGGCACGATGGCGGCGGCTTCGGCGCGCGTCGTCTGTGAGCGCTGATTCGCCTCGCGGCCTTGGGTATGCTTGACGTCGTGGGTCCCGGTTGCGGTTGGTTTGTCCGTAGCCATCCCAGTTGTCCTCCCAGTCAAACCGATTTCACTTGGATACGCCGCGGCTGTACTTCCGAGCGCTTGCCGACCTTGATGGCGAGTACGCCGTTGCTGAACGACGCTTCCACGGCCTCCGGGTCGACGGTGTCCGGCAGCGTGACCATGCGGTTGAACTCGCCCTGGAAGCGCTCGCGACGGTGTGCGGTGTCACCCTCGCCGGCGCCGCCGGCCTTGCGAACGCCGCGGATGCTGAGCAGGTTCCGCTGCAGGTTGACGTCCAGCGAGTCGGCGTCCATGCCGGGGGCGAACACGTACACGTGCACCGCGTCCTCGGTCTCCCCGGTATTGATCAACGGATAACCGACCCGCGGGTTGTAGCGGATGCCCGAGCGTTGCGGGTTCATCAACAGGTTGTCGAATTCCTGGCGCAGGCGGTCCAGGTCGCCGAAAAGCGAATCGTCAACGTTCCATAAGTTTGCCGCCATTGCTGTTGCCCTCCGTAACGGTATGGCGCGGCGCCCGGCGCCCCGCCAGGTTTGTTGCTGCGCTCTTGTTCGCTAATTGGGCCGGCGCGGCGAAATTTCAAGCGCCCGCATGCGGGTCGGATGGGCGGGGGCGTATACTGCGCCGCATCTGTTCCGCGAATTCGGGCAGCCGCCGGTGCGGCTGGCCCTCGCGGCGTTTTGCCGTTCGCCCCAGCGGGCGGCGTCTACCGCAAGGCCCATAGCGACGCTGGATAAGGGATGACCAAAGCCTACGACGATCAAGATTTCATGATGAGCCATGAGGCGCAGCCGCTGCGCATGCTGGCGGAGTATCTGCACCCGCGCGAGCGTTTCCAGCGTTGCGGGGTCAGCCGCGCCGTCATCTTTTTCGGTTCGGCGCGAACGCACAGCCAGCCGCCGCAGACGGCAGCAGATGACGCCGACTATTACGGCGCCGCCCGCGAGCTGGCGGGGCGCGTGGCAAGGTGGACCACTGACAACCATCCGCCGTCGAGCCGTTACTTCATCTGCACCGGGGGCGGCCCCGGGATCATGGAGGCTTCCAATCGCGGCGCCTGGGAGGTGAACCCGTCCCTGTCCATGGGGCTGAACATCTCGCTGCCGTTTGAACAGCGCAGCAACGGCTACCTGAACAAGGACCTGGACCTGGAGTTCCACTACTTCTTCATGCGCAAGTTCTGGTTTCTGAACCTGGCGAAGGGGCTGGTGATCTTTCCCGGTGGATTCGGCACCATGGACGAGTTGTTCGAGGTACTCACCCTGATCCAGACGCGCAAGAAAGAAGGGATCCCCGTAGTGCTGTTCGGCTCGCGTTTCTGGCGCCGCCTGATCGACTTCGACCTGTTTGTGGAGCAGGAGATGATCCTGCCGCGCGACCTGGATTTATTCCATATCGCCGACTCGGTGCCGTCGGCGTTCGAGTTTCTGGTGCGGAGGCTCTCCACGCCGCCAGCGAAGGTGAACAAATAGGCCAGTCGGCACCGGCGCCGCAGGTTTTGCCGGTGCGGATTGGCGTTACCTCCGGGCGGCGTCGCCCGGGCCGCTCTCCAGTTCGTCGAACCAGGCCGCCTCCTCGAGCTGGCGGCGGAGTTCCCGCTCCTCGCGGTAGCGCTCGGCGTCGCGCCAGTCGCGGTGGCGGGCGCCGGGTGCCGGCGATGCGGCGCTCGACGGCTGCAAACCGATATCGTCGATGGTCTCGTCCCAGTCGTCGGCGGACGGTTCGAACGTGTCGTCCGCGTGGTAGCGGCCGGGCGGGTTTCGTTTCTTGCTCATGCAGGATACCTTGACCTGGAGTCGGGAGCGGGCGGTGCCCGCGCGATTGAAATGCCTTTTAGCACCTTTTGCCCGGGTTGCAAATAGGGTCCTGATTGCATTTTTGCGGCACCGCCCGAGCTGCTGCCGGCAGGCGGTTTCAGCAGCCTTTTATGCGTTTGAACGGCGACGGAGGAGAGTGCGTGCGCCTGGATCAGACCACGCTGGAGTTGCACTCGCGCGGCCGTGGAAGCTACGACATCACCGGCGAGGTCGCGGCATGCGTGTCCTCGGCCGGGGTCGTCACCGGCCTGTGCCAGGTCTTTCTGCAGCACACGAGCGCCTCGCTCATGCTGTGCGAGAACGCGGATCCGCAGGTGAGGGTGGACCTGGAGACGTTCATGGCCGACCTGGCGCCGGACGGCGACCGCCGGCTGGCTCATCGCACCGAAGGGCCTGACGACATGCCGGCGCACATCCGTGCCATACTCACCGGGGCCAGCGTGCAAGTGCCGGTTGCCCAAGGGCGTCTGGCGCTCGGTACCTGGCAGGGCATTTACCTGTGGGAGCATCGTACGGGCGCCTATCGCCGCCGCGCGGTGGTGACCGTGTGGGGAGAGTGAGCGTGGGACGATCGGCGGCGGGACAGTGGCGCTGGGCGGTGGTGGTGCTGTCGGGGTGGGCGGCCCTGCTCGTTGCCGGCTGTGCGCTTACCGGGCGCCATGTGGAGCCGCCCAAGGTCCATCTGGTGAACGTCAAGCTCGAGCACGCCACGGTGTTTCGCCAGCAGTTCGTGGCCACACTGCACCTGAGCAACCCGAACGACGTGTCCCTGCCGGTGAAAGCGATCGAATACAACGTGCGCGTGAACGGCAAACACTTTGCCGACGGCATGACCGACCACGCGTTCACGTTGCCTGCGCTTGGCCAGACCGATGTGGACGTGCAGGTCAACACCAGTGTGCTCGACTGGGTGAGCCAGCTCTACCAGATCAACCGCAGCCGCCCGCAGCACGTGCCCTACCGCATCAGCGGCAAGCTGCACCTGGGCTCATGGGTCTCGCGTACGATCCCGTTTTCCCACAAAGGACAAATTCCGACGCAGGGCCTGTTCTCCGAAGGTCATTGAAAGCGCGTCGGCGAAGGAGGCCAAGATGAAGTTCTACGACTGTGCCGGCGCGCCGAGCCCGCGGCGCGTGCGCATTTTCATGGCTGAAAAAGGGCTGGACATCGCTGCGCAGCAGGTCGATCTGCGCGCGGGCGAACAGTTCTCCGACGAGTTCCGGGCGCTGAACCCGGGCTGCACCGTGCCGGTGCTGGAATTGGACGACGGCACCGCCATCCACGAGGCCGAGGCCATCAGCCGTTATCTGGAGGCGGCCTACCCGCAGCCGCCGCTGATGGGCGTGACCCCGGTCGAGCAGGCGCGGGTTGCGATGTGGGAGCACCACATGGAGCACGACGGCTTCCTCGCCGTGGCCGAGGCGTTTCGCAACCAGTCGTCCGGCTTCAAGGGGCGCGCGCTGCCCGGCAGCCATCCGGTGGAGCAGATCGCGGCGCTGGTGGAGCGCGGACGCCAGCGCTACCGCAATTTCCTGGCGGATCTGGATGCACGCCTGGCGCAATGCGAATTTGTCGCCGGGCCGGCCTTCACGCTGGCCGACATCACCGCCCTGGTGACCGTTGACTTCGCCGCGCGCGCCATCAAGATCGACGTACCGTCGGAGCACGCCCACGTGCGCCGCTGGCACCAAGCCGTGAGCGCGCGCGACAGCGCCAAAGCCTAGAAGGCAGTTCGTGGTCGCCCGGAGCGCAGAAACCGCAGTGTATAGATCAATACATGAGGATTTCGAGCACCGGACGGCCGCGAAATGCCGAGCGCAGTAGGTTATTAAACAGCTTCTACTCGTGGCGGTCGGTCACCGCCCCGATGCTGGCCGAGGATACGAGCTGGGCGTATTTCCATAACGTGCCGCGCTCGGCGTTGAGGGCGGGCGGGCGCCACTCGCCGCGCCGGCGCGCGAGCTCCTCGTCGTCGACCTCGAGCTGCAGCAGGCGATTGTCGGCGTCGATGGTAATGGCATCGCCCTCGCGCACCAGGGCGATGGTGCCGCCTGCGGCCGCCTCCGGCGCCACGTGCCCAACCACGAAGCCGTGCGTGCCGCCCGAGAAACGCCCGTCCGTGATCAGCGCTACGTCGCCGCCCAGACCGGCGCCGATGATCGCGGAAGTGGGCGAGAGCATCTCGCGCATGCCGGGCCCGCCCTTGGGCCCTTCGTGGCGGATGACCAGAACGTCGCCCGCCTTGATCTGCCCGTCCAGGATGGCCTGCAGCACCCCGTCCTCGGATTCGAACACACGCGCCGGACCGGTCATGGCGCGCTTTTTGAGCCCGCTGATTTTGGCGACGGCGCCCTCTTCGGCGAGATTGCCCTTGAGAATGGCGAGATGGCCCTGCGCATAGACGGGTTTGTCCCACGGCCGGATTACCGCCTGGTCGGCGGGCGGCTCGGCGGGCACGCCGTCGAGCGTCTGCGCCAGCGTTTTGCCGGTGATGGTGAGGCAGTCGCCGTGAATGAGGTCGTGCGACAGCAGCATCTTGAGCACCTGCGGCACGCCGCCGGCGCGGTGCAGGTCCACGGTGACGAAGCGGCCGCTGGGCTTGAGGTCGGCGAGCACGGGCACGAGCTGGCGGATGGTCTCGAAATCGTCGATGGTCAGCGGCACGTCGGCGGCGTGGGCGATGGCCAGCAGATGCAGCACGGCGTTGGTCGAGCCGCCCAATGCCATGGTCAGCGAGATCGCGTTCTCGAACGCCTTGCGTGTCATAATCTGGCGCGGCAGGCGCTGGTGGCGGATGGCGTCCACCAGCACGCGCGCCGACTCGGCCGCGCTGTCGGCCTTTTCCGCGTCTTCTGCGGCCATCGTCGACGAATAGGGCAGGCTCATGCCCATGGCCTCGAACGCCGAGGACATGGTGTTGGCGGTGAACATGCCGCCGCAGCTCCCCGCGCCCGGGCAGGCATGGCGTTCGATTTCGCGCAGTTCCGCATCGTCGATGGTGCCGGCGCTGCGCTGGCCGACCGCCTCGAAGGCGCTGACGATGGTCAGATCCTGGCCCTTGTAGTGCCCCGGTTTGATGGTCCCGCCGTAGACGAAGATGGCCGGGATGTTGAGCCGGGCGAGCCCCATCATGGCGCCGGGCATGTTCTTGTCGCAGCCGCCCAGCGCAAGCACCCCGTCCATGCTCTCCGCCTCGCAGCAGGTCTCGATGGAGTCGGCGATGAGCTCGCGCGACACGAGCGAATAGCGCATGCCCGGCGTACCCATGGAGATGCCGTCGCTGACCGTGATGGTGCCGAACATCTGAGGCATGGCGCCGGACTCGGTGAGGGTGCGCTCGGCGGCGTCGGCGAGCCCGTTCAAGCCCATGTTGCACGGGGTGATGGTGGAATAGCCGTTGGCGACGCCGACGATGGGCTTGGTCATGTCCTCGTCGCCATAGCCCATGGCGCGCAGCATGGCGCGGTTGGGCGCACGGGCGATCCCCTGGGTGATGGTGCGGCTGCGGCGGTTGTCGGCCATGAGACTCCTCCTGCGGCGGTCGGACCGTTCGTCGGGGCGGTGAACCTGCGAGCGGCCATACTCGTTATTACGGATGTGAACGTAGCATACGCGGATGACCGCGGATAACGCTTGCCCCGGTCGGGGCAACACTGTTCGACGCCTATGAGGGCACGACATGCCCCGCTGCATCTGGCCACAGGACCCACGGGGTTGACGGTCAAGGAAACGAGCTCGGCATGTTGTCTGCGCGGTCGGCTTATGGCGTACGCTCATCGTATCGGCGCTCAGGCCTGCGCGCGTTGTCGCAAGCCGGGGGCGCCACCTATACTGAGAGGCATAATGAAGCGAGTGAGGATTTTTAATATGGCTAGGTACTTACGAGTGGCCGCGATGTTAGGTGTGCTGGCATCGTGTCTGACACTGCAGGGCTGTTTGTTCGCTGCCGCTGCGGGTGGTGCAGCGGGCGGCTACGAGGCGCATAAACAGGGTTACAGAGTGCAGTCGCCGGTCAAAAAGGATTCTTCGGGTGGTTACAAGGGGCAGTCGCCGGTCACCAACGATAAGAAGGATAAGACCGAATCCGGCGATTCCTCATCCAGCAGTGACAAATAGCCCTGTGTTCCCACGAGTGGCAAAGACCACATAGCAAACCCGCCCCGGCGCGAGCGGCTTCGACCCCCGCGATCTTTCCGCGCCGCGGTGCGCAAAATCCCGTCCCGGCGGGACGCGCACGCTGGCTGCGCCGGTGGAGCGAACACGGGTCGGCCCTGACAAAGCGCGCCAACTGTATTAACCTGATGAATAGCAACCGCAGGTTGAACTTCCGCGCGTCGACTCCTTCAGCATCTCGTTCGCTAACGCGCCGCTCGGCAGGCGGCATTCACGCTCCGTCGTCGACTCGTTTCCGGCCCGTAAGCCTTGGGTGACGCGCCCGCAGCCGGATCGATGCCTCGGCAACGCTTGAGGGTAAGCTTTTGAATGGTCTGACGAGAAATCTGCTTGTCTGGGGACTGATCGCGCTGGTGCTGGTACTGGTGCTCAGCGGTCTGTCGCACGGCCCCTCGTCGTCGCAACAGGTGCCTTATTCCCAGTTTCTGAGCCAGGTCGAGCAGGGCGGCATCAAGAAAGTCGTCATCAACGGCAAGCACATCAAGGCCGTGCGCCAGAACGGCACCGACTTCGTCACCTACAGCCCACAGTCCAGCAACAAGGCGTTGGTCAGCGATTTATTGCAGAACAACGTCAAGATCGTGGGCAAGCCGCCGCAGCACCAGTCCATACTGACGCAGATCTTCATCTCCTGGTTCCCGTTCCTGCTGCTGATCGGCGTGTGGGTGTTCTTCATGCGCCAGATGCAGGGCGGCGGCGGACGCGGCGGTCCCATGTCGCTGGGCAAGAACAAGGCCCGCATGCTGAGCGCCGGGCAGGTCAAGATCAACTTCGGCGACGTGGCCGGGGTGGAGGAAGCCAAGCAGGAAGTGGTGGAGCTGGTGGACTTTCTGCGCGACCCGGGCAAGTTCCAGCGCCTGGGGGGGCGCATCCCCAAGGGGGTGTTGATGGTGGGTCCGCCGGGCACGGGCAAGACGCT
>Ga0209921_1000059_pt1 | contig 45211 bp, 25 predicted proteins | sample SalPonF2_C_D2_MG_FD_185730 | JGI IMG/M metagenome (GOLD analysis project Ga0209921, IMG submission 185730) | Salt pond soil microbial communities from South San Francisco under conditions of wetland restoration - Salt Pond MetaG SF2_C_D2_MG... ...
ATCTGAATGTGGCCGGCGCGGTCAACTACCTCTCGTTTTCCAACGACACGCAGGCCTGGATCGCGCCCGGAGCGAAGGTGACCCTGACCGGGACCCTGTCGTCGAGCAAGCAGGGCTCGAGCTCCACCGTCGGCGATGCCACCATCGGGTGGAAGGCGCCGCTGTCGGTGCACGCGGAGAATGGCAGCGCGGTGCTCGACGGTGCCGGCAACGGGTTCCTGAAGTTTTTTGGCGTCACCCCGTCGAGCCCGTCGGGTGTCGGCGTGGGCGGAGCCTTCGACTGGACCGACTACCACAACGTCACCCGCGCCTGGGTGGCGGACGGCGCCACCCTGAACACCGCCAAGAACGACGTGTCCGTACGGGCCGGCGACGCCAACCGGGCGTTCAGCTTCACCCCGAGCGGGGGCAAGGGCGGCGGCTACGCGGGCAACGGCGCGGTCGCGGTCACCCGGATCGCGGACCAGACCGCGGCCGAGATCGACAAGGCCGCCACCGTCCGCGTTTCCGCGTTGTCCCCGAAGACTGTTCCCAACGCCGGCGCGGTGGATATCAAGGCCGCCAGCGATCTCGAGGCCTTCAGCCTGTCGGGCGCCGTCGTCAAGGCGCAGGGGGCCGGAGTGGGCCTCGGCGTCGCCGTGGACCTGATCGACCCGAGCACCACGGCGGGCATCACCAGCACGTCGACCCTGACCACCGGCGTGAACGGCACCCCGGGCAGCTCCAAGGACTGCTCCGCGGCCGTCTGTGTGCGGGCCGGGAGCCTGGACGTGCAGGCGCAGACCACCGGCGCCGTGGGTACGCTGGCGGTCGCGGGGGCCGTCAGCGGCGGGAGCAGCAGTACCGGCGGGGGCAGCGGCAGCGGCTCCGGGTCGGGCTCGACCGGCCTGCTGGGCAACCTCGAGACGGGCGTGTCGTCCTGGAAGACGGGCGTCGTGTCGAAGTCGTCCGACAACAACAACGCGGGCAACAACCAGAGCATCGTGATCGGCCAGCACCGCGCATCCTCCTCCGCCAGCGATGCCCAGTCCAAGCTCTCCGACGCGAACAGCAATACCGCCAGCCAGCAGGACGCGCAGGGCTCGCTGCAAAGCGACTACCAGAAGAATCCCAACACTGCGGCCTCGGATGCGGGAGGTTCCCCGTCGGGCACCAGCAAGCAGCCCAAGATCAGCTTGGCGGGGGCCGGCAGCGCCGCAGTGAACGTGGCGCAGATCACCACCAAGGCCGTGCTGGACGACGCCCGGGTCAGCCTCGGGGGCAGCGGCACCGCTTCGATCCGGGCGCTGCGCAACACCAGCATATTCGCGGCCGCGGGCGCCGGGGCACTCAGCCGCATGGGTGCCAGCAGCTCAAGCACATCGGCGGCGATCGCCGGCACGCTCGGGATGAACCTGCTCGAGAGCGACACCGAGGCCAACCTGACCGACGGCACGGTCCTGAATCTGACCAGCGTAGGCAACGGCGTCAACGTCCAGGCGATCGCCGGCGGCCAGTCCGTGGCCGTGGGTCTGGGTCTGGCCGTCAACACCGCCAGCGGACAGAAGGCGCTGGCCTCGATCGTGGGCTCGGGCTCGGTGAGCGTGGGCCGCGATACCACCCAGGCACTGGTCAGCGACAGCACGCTCGAGAATGCGCCCGGCGGCGCCGCCTCGGTGCAAGCCTACGACAGCACCGACATCGGCACCGGCGGCGGCGCTTTCTACACGGGCGGGCGTGCCGGGATCGGGATCGCGCTGAGCGTGGCGATGACGGGCAACGACACGCTGGCCCAGGTGCTCGGAAGCCAGGTCAACAATTTCTCCAACCTGTACGTGCAGGCCTACGCGCCGGCACAGATCGTCTCGGCCGCGGCCGTGGGCGGCTGGGGCGGGTCCACCCAGACGTTGAGCCTGTCCGGCGCGGTGGTGGTCGACGAGCTCGCCAACAGCACCGAGGCGAAGATCGGCAAGGGCAGCCAGAAGACCGGCTCGCAGGTGACCGTGAGCTCCGGCGTGGCGGTGGACGCCACGAGCCAGAAGAATGCCTACGGCAACAACCTCGCGGCCTTGCTGCCCTCCTCTTACACGTTGCCGTTCGATTTCACGGGCTCGGCGCTGCCGGCCCTGCAGGGCAGCATGGGCGGCGGCTCGGCCGGCAACCAGGGCAGCAAGCCGCACCCGGCCGGCGGCATGTCGAACGCGACGCCCGGGGCGAGCGTGATCGCGCTCGCCGGCAGCGCCGCCGTCGGCCAGGGCAAGGGCAGCCTGGGGATCTCCGCCGTCTACGGCGGGATCGACGACAACACCCGTGCCAGCGTCGCAAACGCGAGCATCACGGCGGGGCCGGCCTCCGGGAGCAGCGGAAGCGTGCGGGTGAGCGCCGACAACGCCGCCCGTGTGATCTCGGTCGCGGTGGGCGCGGGGGCGACCACGGGCAAGTTCGGCGGCGTGGGCGCCTTCACCATCAACAATCTCGGTGGCGCCACGACGGCGACGCTGGGCAATACGACCGTCCCCACCCCGCCCCCCGCGAACTACCAGACGGTCGTGGACGGCGTCAGCGGCGGGCCGAGCCCCGATGTGCGCATCACGGCGACGGACGCGCACACCGTCTGGTCGGCGGCGGGCGGACTGGCGTACGGCGGCACCGTCGGCGCCGGTGCCGCGATGGCGCTGAACCTGAACGGCCAGCATACCCAGGCGCAGGTGAGCCGGACCCGGCTGACGGCAGACACGCTCAAGGTGAAGGCCAACTCCGGGACCGAGCTGAACAGCGGGGCGGTGGCCGGCGCCGCCTCGCCCAAGTTCGCCATCGGGGGATCGCTCGACGTCACCTTCGACCAGGGTTCGACCCAGGCCGATATCGTCAACAGCGACCTGGCGCTGTCCGGCAACCTCACGGATACGGCCAACGACACCGGCAATATCTGGGACGGGGCCGGGGCGCTGTCCTTCGGCGGCAAGGCGGCGCTCGGGATTGCCGCCGCCGTGAACGTGACCCGGCACGACGTCGCGGCGGGCCTGACGGGGTCCACTCTGTCCTACGGCGGCTCCGGTGTCGCCGGCAACACCGTGAGCGTGCAGGCGCAGCGCAGCGGGTTCATCGCCAGCGGCGCCGCGGGGGGGCAGGCGAGCGGCAAGGTGGCCGGCGGGCTGGCGGTGGTCGCCAACGTCGCGCAGGACACGGTGCAGGCGACGGTCGGCGGGCTCACCGGGGGCACGACCGGCGGGACCAGCCCCACGACGCTGCCGGCGGCCCTCGGCACGCTGGACGTCTCGTCCAGCGACAGCGCGCAGATCTACGCGCTCGCGGGCGAGCTGGCCGGCAGCGGCAGCGGCGCGCTGGGCGGGGCGGTGACCGTGAACTGGCTCGACCAGACCGTGGCCGCGGACCTCAGCGGCTCGACCCTGGCAGCTACGAACCAGGTCGAGGTGCAGGCGACCGGTGCGGGCGAAGTCCACTCCCTGGCCGCGGCGGCGGCAGTCTCCGGCAAGTTCGCCCTCGGCGGCGGCCTGGGGGTGAACATTACCGGCAGCAAGGTCACCGCCGAGGCTGCCGGAGACAACCTGGTGAGCAGCGCGAGCCCCGACGTGACCGTCGCGGCGAGCGACAATCCCGGCATCCTCGCGTTCGCGTTCGGCGGCGCCGGATCCGGCAAGGTCGCGGCCGGGATCGGGGTGGCGGTCAATCGGCTGGGAGACACGACCACCGCCGCAGTGACCGGCGGCAGCCTGCACGCCGGGGATCTCACCGTGGCCGCGAGCTCGGGCCGGAGCATCAACACGCTCGCGATCGGTGCGGCGGTCTCTGCGTCCGCCAGCGGCGCCGGGTCGTTGGTCACCAATATGCTGGACGGGACGACCACGGCCGATATCTCCGGCGGTGCCCAGGTGACGGCGCTCAACAACGCCGACATCACGGCGGCCGACAACAACGAGATCACCGGCGCCACCGGCGCGGTGGCGGTGAGCGTCACCCGCGCCGGGCTCGGACTCGGGGTGACGGTCAACCAGCTCAAGGACGACACCCAGGCCTATGTCGGCGTGGCCTCGGGGAGCTCCGCCACCGGCAAGACGACCTCGGTGAACGCCCTGGCGCAGGGTACCAGCGGGGTGCAGGTCGCCGCCGGAGCGATCGGTACGCACAAGAATGCCCAGGGCAAGACCGTGGGCAACGAGCAGAGCGTGCAGGCGCTCGGCAGCTACCAGGGGTACGCCGGGCCGCAGGTCGGCGGGCCGGCCGGCAACACGCTGGTCGAGGCCACCACCACGGTGCACGGCCTGGCCATCAACGCGGAATCGCTCAACAGCGTCACGGGGCTGAGCGTGAGCGTAAGCACGGCGTTCAACCCCGATGGCTCGGTGGCGCTGGACGCGAGCACGGTGACCAACGTGCTCGGCGGGAAGACGCTCGCCTACGCCAGCGATGCCCACCTCGACACCCAGGGATCGGCGGCGGCAGGTCAGGCGCTGAGCGTGATCGCCTCCCGCCACGATTTTGCCGGCAACCTCGTGCTCGGCGCCGCGGCGGCGCCGAGCAGCGACGCGGGCGCCTCGGGCGTGCTGGGCGTGAACACCTTCAATGCGCAGACCCGGGCGTATCTGCAGGGGGGCAAGGCGACGCCCCTGGGGCAGGCCAATGTGCTGGCCCGGGCCTCCCAGGACAGCTTCGGGCTGGGCGTGGGCCTGTCCTCGGCCATCGTCAGCGCCGCCGGCACCGGCATGATCGACGTGTTCAGTGCTCACACCGAGGCCTATGCGCAGGGTCTCACGCTCAACGCGCAGTCGGTCACGGTCAAGGCGCACGATCGCACCGGGATGAACCTGGTCAGCGGCTCCGGCACGATCGGGATCGGCGGCGGCGCCGCGGGCACCTTCCTGGTGGTCGACGGCAGCAACACCACCCGGGCGTGGGTGGGCGATCCGAGCGGGAAGAGCAAGACGACGGTCGACCTCGGCGGCGGCAACCTGGACATCGAGGCCACCTCCCGGAACGATCTCTGGACGCTCGCGGTGAGCGGCGCCGGCGCCGGCGGCGTCGCCCTCGCCGGCCAGGCGAGCGCGATCGTGATGCAGGGCGACACCGAGGCCAGCCTGGACAACGCGACGGTCGGCGGTCTGGCGCCCAGGGTGCCCGCGGGCGCCGTGACCGTGTCGGCACAGGACACGACCGACATCAACAGCTACGCCGGTGCCATCGCCGGCGGCGGGGGCCTCGGTGTCGGGGCCGGTGCCAACATCGTGGCTTTCCAGCAGACGGTCGCCGCGTCCCTGAACAACGCCGACGTCACGGTCGCCGGCCCGGCGCAGGTCGATGCCACCTCGAACAAGTCGGTCGAGGCGGTCACGGCCACCGCCGGGATCGGCGGGTCCGCCGGCATCGGCGGCGCGGTGGGACTGATCCTGCTGGGCTCGGGCAGCTCGGGCCAGGCGCTGGACGCGCTCAACAAGAACAATTCGGGGACCCTGGCCTCGCAGAGCTCGATGAGCAACAACTACGGCGCGTTCGATCTGGGCACCGCGGTGAACAAGCCGCAGCAGGACGCGACCACGGCGACCGTCTCGGGCGGCAAGGTGACCGCGGGATCCGTCACGGTCTCCGCCAGCGACACCACCAGCACGCAGAACCTCGCCGGCGCCGCGGGCGTGGGTGTGGCCTTCGGCTTCGGCGCCGGCATCGCGGTGACCCGGGTGTACGACACCGTCACCGCGGACGTCGAGGGCGCGCAGATCACCGCGGGCTCGGTCACGGTCAGCGCCGGCGCCAGCGACGGCGGCCGCCTGCCGGCCGAGAAAAAGAACAGCCCGGGCCACGCAGTCCTGGTGCAGGCCTATGACGGCGCCGCCGGCCTGGGCTTCGGACTGGGCGCCGCGATCGCCGACGGCGAGGTAAACACGCAGGTGACGGCCAAGGTGCAGGGCGGCACCCTCACGGGCAACACCAGCAACGCCCTCAAGGTTTCCGCCAGCGACGGCGAGTCCACAGCCGCCACCGGCGCCGGGGCGACTGCCGGCGCGGTCTCGCTGGGCGGCGTGGTGACCACCGCCGCCAACAACTCCCAGGTGAACGCCCAGCTGGGCGGGACCGTCGGCAGCTACCGCGGCGTGAAGGTCGCGGCAACCGGCGGCGGCACGGCATCGGCCAGCGCCACCGGCGTGAGCGCGGGGATCTTCAGCGGCAACGCCGCCGCGGCCACGGCGAGCAACGCGAGCACCGTGACCGCGGCGACCCTCGGTGGGGCAACGATCAAGAACATCGGCGCGGACGGGGTGCAGATTCTGGCCACCGGGAGCCCGGTGGTGTCGGCGACCGCGACCGGCGTATCGGTGGGTTACGGCGCTTCGGTCGGCGCCTCCGTGGCCACGGCGACCAGCAACGGGACGGTCCAGGCCAATCTTGCCGACGGCACCGTGCTGTCCGGGCCGGAGAGCCTGACGCTGAAGGCCCGGGGTACGCCCACGGTCACCACCCAGGCACAGGCCGGAACGGGTGGCATGCTCGGGGTGCAGGCCGTGGTGTCCACGGCGACCAACGACATCGGGGTGTCCGCCACGGCGGGCCCAGCGACTAAGTCGGGCACCTCGCAGGGCGTGACGCTGCCGGACGGCGACGTGCTGATCGAGGCCGACCAGGTGGGAACCACCGCGGCCAGCGGCACGGGGGTGGTGGGCGCCGCGCTGGCGGCCGGCGCGGTCGTGGTCAACGCCGACGCCGGCTCCAACGTCGCCGCGACGCTGGGACCGAATGCCGCGGGGGCCGCGGGGCGCAGCGGCGACCTCTCGATCAAGGCCGCCGGCAGCGACTCCCTGTCGGCCCAATCGACCTCCGGCGCCGGCGGCCTGGGCGCTCTCAACGCGGCGGTCGCCAAGACCGACCTTGGGTCCAGCACCGTGGCGCAGACCCAGGGCACCTCGGGAACGCTGGATGCCGGCGCGTTCGTGCTGTCGGCGCAGCACAGTGCCAGCGCCTACAGCCAGGCCGACAGCACCAACGTCAGCCTGGCCGGCGGGGGCGCCGCCCTGGCCGAGAACACCGGCGACTCGACGGTGAAGGCGACCTACGGCAGCGGCACCGAGGTGCAGGCCGGCTCGGGCGCAATCACGGCGAGCAACAGCTACTCGGTGCCCGCCAACGGCTGGAACGCCAACGGCAAGGCCGGTGGCGCGCTCAACGTGAACGCGGTTTCGGCGACCACCAACCCGACGCTCACCACGGACGCCTTCGTCGACGGCGGCCGGCTCACGATCGTGGGGGATCCGACCCAGCCGGACAGCCACGCGCTCGTGATCGGCGCCTCCAACGACCTGTCCGGCACGATCCAAGCCGAGGTCTACACCGGCGGGGCCGTCCAGGGCCTGACCGCCAGCGCCAGCTTCGAGGGCACGGAGAGCAGCAACGTCAGCGTGGCGAGCGGTGCGAGCATCGACGCCAGCGGCAATGTGGTCATCTACTCGGGGGCGGCCGGAGGGGTCAGCGCCAATGCGCTGGCGCACACCTGGGGCGGCGCGGGTGTGGTCAACAGCAACGCCAGCGCCACGCTCACCGCCAACCAGGCCATCACCCTGGCCGGGGTCATCCGCTCGGACAACGACATCAGCGTGCGGGCCGGCTACGGCCCGACCGAGCGCGCGAATGCCCTGTCCGCGGGCGCGACAAGCCACGCCTACAACTACACCGCGCTGGCCGTGGGCACCACGCCCTCCGCCTATGCCAAGGTGACGGACCACAACCACATCGACGTGGCGGGCCAGGTGCTCGCGGGGGGCAATGCCTCGCTGCTGGCCTCGCCCGGACAGCACCGCGAATCGGCCACCGCGATCGGCAAGAACACCTACCAGGAGGCCGTGCAGGAGGTCGTCGACTTCTTCATCGGGCTGATCAACAAGATCGCGCACAAGACGGTGATCAAGCCGGTGACGCTCGAGTACCGGGCCGGCAGCACCGGCGACGACGCGACCAGCAGCGTCGACGTCACCGGCACCGTCGAGGCGGGTCTCTCGGGCCACCAGAAGCTCTCGCTGAGCCTGTCCAGCGGCAAGCTGGCGGCGTCCCCCGACTCCTCGCCGCTGATCCAGTACTCGGTCCGGACCTGGAACTACTACCAGTACCTGGAAAACCAGCTCAGCCAGGTCCAGGACCAGCTCGCCAACACCTCGAATACCCAAGTGCGCGGTCGCCTGACGTTCGAGGAGAACCGGCTCAAGAACGAGATCAGCGGGCTCGAGAACTCCGGCGGCAACCCGCTGCCCGCGGCCGAGAGCGTGCCGCTGGTCCGGCTGCACGATATCCTGGTGCGCTCGGGCAACGTCACCATCGACGGCGGTTCGGTCAATACCCAGGGCGGAACCGTGAAGGCCCTGGGCGTGAAGGGAGTCACCGTCGACAACTCGGCGCCCGCCTTCCTGCAGGTCAACAACGTGACCGTGCACAACGGCGGCGGTCGGGTCGACATCAACGGCCGGATTACCGGCACGGCGGCCGGGACGAAGCCCGCGGTCAGCATCGACAGCAGCTTCACGCCGCCCACGGACAGCAACGAGATCGCCCCGGACATCTTCCTGAACGGGGAGATCTACAACCCGGGCGGCTCGGTAGTGGTGCAGGACAGCGCCGGCTCGATCCACAACCAGGGCGCCATCAACGCGCTCACGGTGTCCCTCGCCGCGCTGAACGGGGGCTACTTCCAGGGCTACGTCCGGGGCTATCACAACCCGGGCAACAAACAACCGCTGACCACCGCAGCCAGCGTGATTGCCGGCGGACCGGTGTACGTGGCGGCCGCGTACCTGAACGTCGACGGCCTGATTCAGAGCGGCCACGCCACCCTGAGCGTCAAGCTTCCCGGCACCCTGGACGCCGAGCTCAAGCAGCTCGAGGCGCAGTACCGGCTCGGCAGGTCGGCCCTGATCGCGTACGTCAAGCAGCACAAGAGCGACAGCCTGTCCTACGACGCGACCACGGGCTACGTGCGGATCACGCCCAGGGCGAGCATCTCCAATCCCGACATCATCCCGGCGTTCTGGAATCCGACCGACGACAACATCATGCTCAACGCCGCCGACTCCCAGCCGGGGCGGGTCTACCTGTACGGCAGCATTTTCAATACCGGCAGCAACTCGCGGATCATCGCCGCCGGCGGCCTGGCCGACATCACGGTGACCAATAACACCAGCCTGCCCGTGGTGGTGCAGGGTCTCAACGCCGGCCAGGCCAACGCGGGGGGGCTGGTGCAGATCACCGACACCGCCAAGGTCTACACGCACAACGGCAAGCCCTACCTCGCCCCCAACGGCCAGAGCTACCGCCTGGTCACGGAGTACCGCTACAACCCCGTCACCGGCAAGACCTCGCTGTACAAGTACGGCGCCGCGGCGCCCGGCAAGCTCGGCGCGGCGGACGCCAGCACGCTTGCCCCCACGACGGCCGGCAGCTCCGTGAACTACCAGATCGCCGACGACGGCGGCGGCGTCTGGTACCTGCCGAGCGCGACCGGGGGCGAGAGCGCCGGGCTGCACCGGCCCGGGTCGTCGACCAGCGTCGACTGGGCCAGGCTGAGCGGGGTCTACCCGGCGGGCAACCCCATTTCGATCCAGTTCGTCGGCCAGAGCCACGGCAACATCGACGTGACCTCCCCGGCCGGCATCTGGCTCAAGGCCGGCGTGAGCAACAGCACGGGCCCGGTAAGCCTGAGCGCGAGCGACGGCGTCATCGGGAGCCTGTCCGATGCCGCGACCGTCACGGGGCGGGACGTGACCCTCAGCGGCAAGGACGGCATCGGCAGCGGCGCGCTGACCGCGCCCCGGATCTCGTGGTACGACGCGGTCCTGCAGATTCTGCTGGGTGGCTCCTGGGTGAGCTCGCCCGGTCAGGGCACCCGGGTCGTGGCCAGCTCGGGGCCGCTCGGCGTGAGCCTGGTGGGCTCGGGTACGCTGAACGCCACCAGCGCCGACGGCAGCATCGCCATTGGCGACTCCCAGGGCGGCCTGACCCTGGCCGCGGTAAGCGCGAACAACGGCGCGGTAAGCCTGTCCAGCGAAGGCGATATCGTGTCCGACGGGAGCGCCAGCCCGGCGATCGTCAGCGGCGGCGATCTGACCCTGAGCTCGACCCAGGGAAGCATCCACGGCCCCTCCGGCGCGCTGCCGATCAATGTCGGCGGCGCGCTGGACGTCACCGCGCCCGTGGGCACGGTCAATCTGGCCCAGGCGGCGGCTGCCGGGAATCTCAGCGTCGGGCAGATCACGGCCGGCAGCAACGTGACGCTGGCCGCCCCGGGCGGCTCGATCGTCAGCGCACTGGCGCAAACCACCAACCAGAAGGGGCTGGCCCAGCTCAAGCAGCAGTGGACCTCGTTCGGGCTGACCGGCAGCGCTGCTGCCAAGGAGGGGAGCGACGGCCTCGCCCACATCGAGAAGGACTTCAAGCTGGCCTACCGCCAGTACTGGTCGCTCAAGGGCTACGTGACCTTCGCCGGCTCGGGCAAGAAGATGCACGTTTCGGGGCTCACGCAGGCCGGCTACAGCCGGTACCGGGCGGCCGCCGCCGCGGCCAAGGGCATTCCCGATCCGGCGACCCTCACCCAGGCCCAGATCCTGTCCTACGTGCAGCAGAAGAACGTGGGGAGCAGCCTGGTCGCCCGCTACCAGTCGTCAACCGCCGAGCTCGGCCAGCTCACGCGGTCCTACGGCTTCCACGCCAGCCAGGTGAATCCGTATCTCACCAACGAAAACGCCAGCGGCTTCGCGCAGACCGTGGCCAGCGGGCTGAAGAACACCGTCACCGCCGGGGTGAGCTGGACCCCGACGCAGCTGCTCGACACCGTGTCCCAGCAGGCGGTGTTCGGCACCGCGCCGAGCTACCAGACGCAGGCGCCGAACATCGTCACCCCGGGCCGGATCACCTTGCTCGTCGGCTCCACGTCGGCCACCGGCGCCAAGCTGGGCTCGGCCGAGACCCCGGTGACCATCCAGGTGCCCACGGGCGCCACGGTGACCCTGACGCCGCAGCAGGAGGCGGCGCTCGCGGCGGCGGCGCCGGGCGACGTCACCGTCTCGCCGATCAGCAACGGGAAGCTGATCACCATCACCCGCTACCACCCGATCTACGAGCAGGGTGCCAGCCGGGTGGACGCCAGCGCGCAGCACGGGCTGTACCTCAAGACGGCCAGCGGCAGCCTCAACGCCGGCAAAATCACCAGCCCGCAAGGTGAGATCCGGCTGTTTGCCCAGGCCAGTCTGCTGCCGGTCACGGGCGAAAGCGTATCCGGCGGTGCGACCGGGGTGGTGCTCGACGCGGTCAACGGCGCCATCGGCGGTGCGAGTGCGCCGCTCGCGATGACGGTGACCGGGCCCCTGGATTCGGCCAAGGCGGGCGGCGACCTCTACCTCGAGCAGACCGCCGGCCCCCTGCAGCTCGGCAACTTCTACAGCGGCGCCACCGGCTCGATCACGGTGGACCACGGGGGCATCGCCTCCCTCTTCAGCGATGCCTCGGTGGCGCACGTGGCGGCGCAGCACCTGATCCTGGACACCGCGGGGGCGGTCGGGACCGGGACGCCGGTCGTACCGCTCGCCGTGACGCTGGGCGCGGGCGGCCTGTCCGGACAGGTGGGCGGATCGCTGGCTGTCGCCTCGCCCACGGCGGACCTCGCGGTGCACGGGCTCAGCGTCAACGGTCCGGTCACGCTCCAGGCGACGCTCGGCGCGATGACCCTGGACGCCCTGGAGAGCGGGGCGGGCAACGGCCCGGCGGTGACCCTGACGGCGGGGACCACGATCCGGGGAGACAGCCCCTCGGGTGCGGATATCGCCGCGCCGGGCGTGGGCGCCGAGGTCTCGCTCACCGCGGGCACCGGCATCGGCACGGCCGCCCGTTACCTGGTCCTGAACGCACCGGTGCTCGCGCAGGCCGACACCACCACGGGCGGTATCTACCTCAGCGACCTGCAGAGCATGCATGTGGGCTCGATCCGGGCGCCGGGGGGGCGCATCGGCCTGAGGGTCGCCGGCAATTTCTCATTCGGGACCCTGCTCGCCGACAAGGGCCTGGATCTCAGTGCCCAGGGAAATCTCAGCGGCAGCCACGCAGGGGTCACCGACGGCCCGCTGACTGCCACCGCGGGCGGCTCCATGGATATCGGCACTGTGAGCTCGCCGGACGTGGTCACGCTCACCGCCAACGGGGGGGACATGCACCTGGGGACCCTGGTCGCGGCCGAGGCGACCCTGGCCACGCCGGATGATCTGGACGTGCACCAGGCCTACATCGAGAACCTGATCCGCTTCTACTCGCAGCAGCTCCAGGCGCATGTCCGGCAGCAGCAGCGGGCGCGCGGCCCGCTGAACCTGCAGGTGGAGGGCTGGCAGGGCGGCATCGACCGCCGGGTCGATCTTTCCATCGACCCGCCCCACCTGCCGGTGATCGGGCCGTTCCGGGTCCGCAACGGCGTGGTGCACGTCGCCGGCGACCGCTACCGACTGCAGCACGCCTACATTACGGGCGCGGTGCGTTTCCTGACCCCCCGGGCCAGCGTGCTGGTGGACGACGCGAGCCCGCGGCTGCAGCCCGCGGACGTGCAGCTGTACCAGCCGGGACAGCTCTTCTACCTGGCCCAGGACGGCCTGGCGAGCTACACCAACGCCTTCACGGAGCACTACCGGACCGGCTACCGGGTCTCCGTGCCCAACTACATCGGGGGCCACGAGCAGACCTTCGTCGACTACGGCGGCGGCAGCGCCTACATCCGGTCGATGCAGTCCGGGGCGCGCAATGGCTACCGCGCGTGGGCGTGGCTGGAGACCGTTGGCCACGGCCCGCGGGTGCCGAACCTGCGCGGCGTGATCGCGCCGGGTCCGGGGGGTGCGCTCAACCTGGGCGGCGCGAGGGGCTCGGACGACCGCAACGATCGGAGTCCGGAATGAGGGGCGCGTCAGGGATCGTCGCGGCGGCCCTGCTGGCGGCGCCGCTGGCGGCGGCGGCCGCGCTGCCGCCGAGCGTCAGTTCCGGCGCCGCCCAGAGCCGCAGCCGGCGGGAGCGGCAGCGCCTCGAGCGGCAGCAGTCGCACAGCGGCCTCCACGGCCCCGTCCTGGTGGGGCCCCACCGACGGCACCAGCATGCGGCGAAGGGCGGACCCAGCTTCACGCTCAAGCGGGTCCAGTTCAGCCGCTCGCGCTTTCTCGCCGCGCGGCGCCTGCAGGCGCTGGCCAAGCCCTACCTGCATCACCCGATCCACGTGGCCGACCTGTACCGGCTGGTGACGAAGGTCAACGGGCTGTACGCAAAGCGGGGCCTGGTCACCGACCGCGCGATCCTGCCGCCCCAGCGGATCCGGCACGGCATCGTGCACATCCGCCTGGTCGAGGGCCGGGTGGGGGCGTTCCGCATCCGCGGGCTGCGCTACACCGACCGCAGCTTCGTCACCAGCCGGGTGCCGGTGACCCGGAACGGCCAGGTGCTGGACTCGGCCGAGCTGGAGCGGGAGCTGATCTGGTTCGACCGCACCAACGACGTCGCGCTCAAGGCCAGCCTGCGCCCGGGAAGCCGCTTCGGGCTGACCAACGTCCTGCTGCAGGCGGTCGAGCCGCCGCGCTACCGGCTCGATCTGCTGGCCAACAACGAGGGCGAGCGCTCCACCGGTCGCCTGCAGGGCGGCATCTACGGCCTGATGTACGGCCCGCTGGGCCGCGGTGACCGGCTGAGCCTGTACGCGGTCAAGTCCCACGGCGCCTTCAACGGCAACTTCGGCTACCAGATCCCGCTGCCCGCCCGCGGTCTCAAGCTGAGCCTCAGCGCCGCCCACAACGACATTCACATCATCGACGGGCCCTACCAGCAGCTCGACATCCGCGGCCACGCCGATGTCGGCCAGCTCGGGCTGACGCGGCCCCTGGTGGCCGGCCGTCGCTGGCTCGTGACCGCGGCCGCCTCGGCATCCTACACCGAGGACCGGACCGACGTCGGCGGGGTCCCCCTGAGCCGCAACTACATCTGGACCCCGGGCGCCGGGGTGACCGCGCAATACGACCGACCGGGCCAGAGCTACCTGCTGACGCAGACCGTGGAGCGCGGCTTCGCGCGCGAGGCGCTGGGCCAGAACCGGGTGTACTGGATGCTGCCCGGCTCGTTCAGCGCCCGGCTGCAGGTCGGCGGCCCGGTTTTTGCCACCGTGAGCGGCGGGTGGCAGTACAGCCGCGCCGGCAACCTGCCGCCGTCGCAGCTGTTCCAGATCGGCGGCGCCGACACGGTGCCGGGCTACCCGGTCGGGGCCGCCTCCGGCGTCAAGGGCTTCTACGGGCACGGCGCCATGCACCTGCGCATCGCCAGGAATGCCTCCCTGGGCCTCGGCTACAGCAACGGCGCGGTGTACGCGACCTACCCGAGCCACACCTCGCTGCAGAGCGTGGACGTGGGCCTGCGCGGGCGCCTGCCGCGCATGGGCCGCCTGGGGCGGGTTTCCTGGCACTTCAGCCTGGCGCACCCCATGACCACGGTGGTGCCCGACGAGACGCACTGGATCGCCTACTTCAGCGTGGTGGCGCCGATCCTGTTCTGAGCCGGGTCGCCCGGCCCGCGCCGGCTACTGCGGGCGAGTAATTGCCAATCTTCCAGAAGGCATGGCAATACCTTCTGGAAGATTGGTAGCTCCAAAGAGTGGGCTTCTCGGAGCGGCCCGGCCTCGTGGCCTAATGAAGCTGGCGCCACGAGCCGCTGTGGCTGCTGGTGCCGCGCTCCTTGACGGTGGTGATCTGGCCGCCGGAGCGGGTCACCAGCTTGACGTCCCCGATGTCGCCCTGGCGGGTGCGCAGCAGGCTCGGGGCGGTCGCCAGGCCCGCGCCCATGGACAGGCCCACGGGGTTCTCGCCGTTGACCTGGTCGTTGCTGTTGAGCTGGCCGTCGCCGTTGAGGTCGAGCTCGGGCAGGGGGAACGAGCTGCCGTTGGCGTAGTTGAGCGCCATCAGGTAGCTGGAGCCGCCCGCCGAGCAGGAGCCGCCGGAGCTGGCGTCGGGCACGTAGGTGGTGAAGATCACCCGGCCGCTGTCGAGGCGCGGACGCGTGACCACCCGCTCGCCGGCGACCGGCAGGTTCATGTACCAGCCCGAGACACCGGTCTTGGTCCAGTCGACCGCGTTGTGGCTCACCGTGCGCACCTGGTTGGTCCCGTTGAACGTCGTGGCGCTGGTGGTGGTCAGCGTCTGCTGGACCAGGTTGCTGCGCGAGATGGTGGCGCCGCTGCCCTTGTCCCACAGGCCGTAGAACGACTGGGTTCCGGTCGTGGTCAGGTCGTTGCTGCCCAGGAACCTGCCGGTGCCGAAGAACACCAGGGTCCCCTTGAGCCGGGGGTAGTTCGGCTGCAGGGTCACCGCCGGCTTGGTGGTGATCGGCTGGTCGTTGCCGCTGCCGTCGGTGGCGTGGAACAGCACCGTGGCGCTCCAGTTGGTGGGGTTGGTGCTGGAGATATCGACCCGCCAGAGGTTGCCCTGCAGGTCTCCCGCGTAGACGGTGGTGGCGATCGGCGAGCCGCTGCTGGAGATCACCGCCGGGGTCGACAGGCCGTTGGCCTTGGTGAGGTCGCAGGCGGCGGAGACCTGGGCGCAGAGGTCGATGCGCCGGATCAGGCTGCCGGTCTGGGCGTCGACCACGTACAGGTAGGGCTTGCCGTCACCGTTGTTGTAGCCGGAGCCGAAGATCACGACCGACTCGGTGGTGTTGGTGCCGGTGGCGATCCGGGCGATCTGCGGCTGGCTGTAGGTCTTGCCCAGATCGCTGTCGCTGTACTCCCAGAGCACCTCGCCGGCGACCGCGCTGCCGGTGGTCATGGCGCCCGGATCGGTGACGTCCAGGGCATAGATGCTGTCACCACCGTCGTTCTCGCCGCCCACCAGGATGGTGTGCCAGGAGCCGTCGGAGAACTGCACGTCGCCGGCGTTGGGCGAGCCGTCGACGAAGAACTGGTGGCTGTTGTTGTAGGTCGGTTCGGTCAGCCTGTAGAGGTTGCCGAACACGCCGTGGGGTACGTACGCGAACAGCTCCTTGCCGTTGTTGGCGTCGAAGGCGTGGAGCATGCCGTCATCGCCGCCCACGTACACCACCGGCGTGCGGTTGGCGTACTGGCTCTGGAATGCCTGGTAGCTGGACGAGCCGTAGAAGTCCCTCGGCGCGCCGACGTACAGCGGATTGCTGTGCACGATGTCGCCGAGGATGTGCGCGCGGTTGCGGAAAGGCCCGCCGTTGCGCTGCTCGTCACAGGTGGCCCCGCGCAGGTACTGCAGCCGCGCCTGCCCCCACTGGGCCGCGGTGCTGCTGGCGGTCGAGCCGCCGCACAAGGTGATGCTGGTGGTCCCCGCCGAGGTCTCCAGCAGGCCCTGCTCGTTGCTGCTGATGTCGGACCAGTGAAACGGCACGCCCGCGGCCGAAGACGCGTCCCAGGTGGCGATCGCGCGGCCGGTGTCCCAGTTCTGGCTGTCGAGCTGTGCCTGGGCCTGCCATTTCGCCGCGCTGGTCGTGTTCTGCACCGTGCCGTTGCTGTTGATGGGATAGGCGAGCAGGTTGCCGGTCCAGTCGCCGTAGAGGTCCTGGGAGTCGAACTGGGCCTGGTAGACGGTGGTGTCGGTGCGCAGGCCGGTGGAGTTGATCGCGGCCGAGGAGGTGGTCTCCGTGGCAGCCTCGACCTGGGCCAGGATCGCCTGCAGGTCGGAGGCGACCGCGCTCGGGCTGGTCGCGGGGAAGTAGTCGCCGGTGCCGCCGGCCACCGCCATGGCCTTGAGGGTCGCGGCCGCCTGCGGGTTCCGGGACGGATCCACGCCGGCGCCGAGACCCACCACGTAGGTCTTGACCCCGGCCTGCTTCAGCGCCTGGATCTTGGCGATCGCGTCCTGCAGCGCCTGATCGTTGGTGCTGGCCAGCGAGCCGTCGCTGTTGAAGCTGGCGGTGACGCCGTAGTTCTTCGCCGCCGCGCTGCCCAGCGGAGGCCAGGCGTTGCCGTCGAGGTCCTCCGTCGGCAGGCCGTCGGTGACCAGCACCACGTAGCGCTTGGCGGGGCAGCCGCTGCTGGTGGCGGGCGCGTTGCTGCCGGTGTAGTAGTTGTCGGCGTAGTTCAGAAGGCCGGCCAGCGGCGACTGCGGCGCGCCGGCGCTGATCGCCTGGCTGGAGGTGTCATTGGTTTCCGGCTTCAGATAGGGCACGAACTGCTGCACGTAGGAATTGATGTCGCTCTGGGTCGGGTGGGTACCGGCCGAGCTGATGCCCACCAGCAGCTGGGCGCCGGTCGCGCTCACGCCGGAGTCGTCGTAGCCGAAGCCGCGTTTGGCGAAGTAGACCTGCGGAGAATAGGGCACGTAGCCGGCGTTGGTCGGCCCCATCGCGAAGCCGCCGCTCATGTCGGTGACATCGTTGTAGGACAGTGAGACCTTGCCGGACTCGTAGTCGGACAGGGAGTAGTTCGGCGGCCAGGGCGACGACGGGGACGGCCCATCGTGGACGATGAACCGGTCGGGCAGTCCGCTGCCGGCATAGAGCACGTCGTTGATGGAGGGGGCGTCACTGGTCTGCGAGATGATCATGTAGTTGTCGGTGGAGGCCCCGCTGCCGGAGCCGTAGTAGCTCTGGATCGCCTTGCAGTCGGCGTCGCTGTTGTTGTAGCAGGGGTTGGGCACCCAGGTGCCGCTGCTCGGCTTGCTGGTGGCGAACTGGAAGCCGCCGGAGCCGCTCATGTAGTAGACCCAGGTGTTGTAGACCGACTTGCTGCTGACCTTGTAGTCGGCCAGGCCGAAGTCGGTGTTGCCCGAGTACTCCTGCAGGACCTCCTTGATCGCGGCCTTGGCGACGTTGAGCCGGCTGGCGGAGTTGTCGTACTCGACGCCGCTCTGCGTGACCGTATAGGGCGCGCTGGTGCCCGCGGTATCGCCGCTGACCGGCGCGGTGAAGCCGCTGGGCACCGTGTAGTCCACGGGCGAGCTGGAGCGCTCCAGGGCGCTGTCGGCGGTGGTGCCGGAGCCGGTCATGATCGCGCCCGAGAGGTCGCCGTCCATGGACTGGGAGTTGCCGATCTCGATCAGCACCTGCGGGTGCGTGGGCTGGACCAGGGTCAGCGGGACCGGCGAGATCTGGATCTGCGGCGGCGTGCTGGCGGTTGAGATGATCGGGGCCAGCAGCAGGGACAGGCCGGCGGCCGCGTAGAGTGCCGCGTGCGGGCGCTTGCCAGCGAGGGAGTGTTCACGCTTCATGGCCGGAAATCGCTCTGCAGGATGACTTGCCCGGGAGCACCGTCATCGGTGCCTTCCGCCGTGACCTGGAAGAACTGCACCGGCGGCACGTTGCCGTAGCCGGGGCGCGAGAGGTTCTGGCCCGGGGCCGGGGAAGGGGGCAGCTTCTCCACGAAATAGCGCGGGGGGTAGCGCAGCAGGGTCCCGGAGTAGGCGAGCGTCGCGGTGGACGAGCCCCAGTTGATCGTCTGCCAGCGGGGGGTGTTGGCCGGCGGGTTCTCGAGGTAGCAGCCACTGCCGCCGAAGGTCGGGCACAGGGAGCCCAGCAGCAGGTCGGCTTTGGCGGCCGCCAGCGCCGCCTCGGCCCCCTCGAAGGCCTGCTCATGGCCCTGCGAGTGCTCGGTCATGCGGTACTGCAGGGTCGAGGTGTCCGAGGCCAACACGCCGAGCACCATCAGCACCAGCAGTACCACCATGGTGATGATCAGGGCCACGCCGCGTTGTCGCTGCCGGTGGCAAGAGGTCCGGACAGGGTTCGCCATGGTCAGCTCTCCCGGTTGCGCAGCGCGACGAAGCCGGTGAAGACCCGCCGCAGGTAGCGATCCTGCGGCACGGATTCGGTCTGCTCGAGGATCGTCATCTGCCTGGGTCCGACCTTCCCATTCGTGAGCGCCCTCTGCCGGCTCGCGGCGAGCAGGCCGACGCGCACGCTGACCACGTTCTTCCAGGTACTCACGCCCGAGGCCGGGAAGTATTGGTTCGGCACCTTGTCGCCGTCGGAGTCCACGCCGTAGCGGATCTGCAGGTCGTCGATCCCCCCCACCAGCTCCTTCTCCTGGCCGTTCTCGTACTCGTACAGGCCGCAGTCGTGCGCGCTGCAGTCGGCGGCCCCCGAGCGGCTGGCCACGAAATAGCTCACCCGCGCGATCTGCTGCACCTCGGCGCCGGCGTGGAACGCGCTGCCGAGGTCCTTGGTGGCGTTGCCGGGGCTGTAGGTGCTGCCGGTGTTGTGGGCGATGTTGCCGTTGGAGGTGGTGTAGTTGGTGACCTGGAAGACGGAGGCGGAGGCGCAGTCCGAGACCATCAGGATCTCGCCGTCGCTGACCTTGGGCGGGCTGACCGGGGTGACCTTGAGATCCGCTGCGGTATTGGGCATGTCGGCGGTGATGCGCTGGCCGTTGCCTTCGCTGGTGGTGATCGTGACGATGTCCGAGCCCGCCACCGGCGGCTCGGGCAGGCTCGACAGCGTGGCCGGCTCCGCCGGGCTCCAGCCGCCGCTCACAGCGTCGAAGCCCTCGATACCCTGGCCGAAGTCGTAGTTGAACGCCGAGGGGCTGGTCAGGACGTTATTGATCGACACCTGGCGGCCGCCGCAGCCGGTATAGCCGGCCATGCGCAGCGAGTCGTCGAGCAGGGCCAGGGCGAAGCGCCCGCTCTGCTGCACCTGGGCGCTGCCGCGGTTGAGCCCGTAACCCTGCCGGGCGGCGAGGTAGACCCCGTACACCGCAGCCAGCAGGATCAGCGTCATGCTCAGCGCCACCAGGACCTCCAGCACGCTGAAGCCGGCGCAGCGGCGCTGGTGGTGTCGCGACGGGGCGTTCACAGCGAGGTCCTCACCGAGACGCTCGGGCGCCGGGTAGTGTTGGCACCGGTGCCCTTCTGCCAGGAGATGGTCACCGTCACCTGGCTGTACGAGTTGTGCGGCGCGGTGGTGATCGCGGCCTCGCCCCCGGGCAGGTCCGAACGCACCAGCGCGAGCCACTGCGCCAGGTCCCAGGCGGTGACCTGGGCCGGAGTGCAGGAGGCCGTGTCGCAGTTGGTGACCGTGGAGCCGGAAGGCGGCTGGCTCGCCAGCGCCATGTCATAGCTGCCGGAGGCGGCCTGGTCCCGGTTGACCCGCATGCGGTCGAGCATGTCGTAGCCCAGGCGGTCGGCCTGGGTGCGCAGGTAGGCGGAGCGGTTCTGGTGCAGCGACACCATCTGCAGCTTGGCCAGGCCGAGCACGCCGACGGCGAAGATCGCGAGCGCGATCAGGACCTCGATCAGGGTCCAGCCGCCGTGGCCTTGCATGGATCGATCCGGAGTCATCGCCGGCCTCCTCACGGGCAGCTCAGCGCGCCGCCCGCGGCGGTGGTCGAGCCCGAGCGGACGTCGCCGGCGGGGGAGATGATCGCGGACACGGCGTGGGCGGCGCCCTGCGGGCCGCACACGGTGAAGTAGCCGCCGGTGTTGGACAGCCCCGAGGGCCGGTAGGCCAGGTAGCCGATGCCTCCCAGGTGGGCGCTGAGCGTGAAGTGGCCCTGCAGCGCCGGATAGCGCTTGACCACCGGATCTCCGGTGCCCACGCTCCCGGTGCTGCCGGAACGGTTCTCGACCACGATCCAGCCCCGGCTCCACTGGCCGTCGCAGCTGGTACCCGTGGCGCTGCCGCACAGGGTGGTGGGGACACCGTCGGAGACCGCGAAGGAACGCGCGGTTTGCACCGCGTTGACCATGGCGTCCAGGCTGGTGACGCGCCGGTTGCGGGCGACCATGTTCTGCAGTGCCGGCAGCCCCAGGGTCAGCACGATGGTGCCGATCGCGATGGCGACCAGCAGGCCCAGCAGGGTGAAGCCGCCCGACCCGCGCGGTACTCCAGAGAGCATCCCCGACGATCGTCCGCGCAGCGACGTATCCATCGATGTGTTCGTTCTCCGGCAGCGCAAGGCGGCGTCGGCCGACCGGGGGGAGTCGGTCCGACGACCGTGATCGCCCGCGCCGGGCGCTTCACTTCGCCGTGCGAACGCCCGCCGCCCGTAGCGTTGTCCTTGTTCAAGCATGCGCGCGTATCACTCCGCCTACAGTTACAAGAACGATGCAGCAGGCAAACGGTTCCCCCCCGGGGGCGCGGAAACGAACGAGCGGTCCAATTCCGGCGACGAACGTCCCGACGGGATGGCTTGGCGGCGGCGGAGTCCGGGGCTGACCGGCAGCCGTTGCCGGCGGTGCTTAACAAGTGCCCGGAAACCGGGTAAGCTCGCGGCCTCGCGAGGGAAATTTCACTGCTCTATACTGACTCCAGGAGATCGCGACGGCGTCGCCGCCGCCCGCGCGGGGAGGAGTCTGAAACGCGGAGATTGATGACGGGCAAGCTGTACGTCAAGACCTGGGGCTGCCAGATGAACGAGTATGATTCGTCGAAGATGGCGGACGTGCTCTGGCAGGCGCGGGGGCTGGAGCTGACCGATGAGCCCGAGCAGGCGGACGTGCTGCTGCTGAATACCTGTTCGGTGCGCGAGAAGGCCCAGGAGAAGGTGTTTTCCGAGCTCGGCCGCTGGCGCGATTGGAAGCGCGAGCGCCCGGAGCTGGTGATCGGCGTCGGCGGCTGCGTGGCCAGCCAGGAGGGCGAGGCCATCGTGCGCCGGGCGCCCTTCGTCGACATGGTATTCGGACCGCAGACGCTGCACCGGCTGCCGGAGATGGTCGATCGGGCGCGCGCGAGCCGGGCGCCGGTAATCGACCTGTCCTTCCCCGAGATCGAGAAGTTCGACCGGCTGCCGGAGCCGCGCGCCGAGGGTCCCACCGCCTTCGTATCCATCATGGAGGGCTGCAGCAAGTACTGCACCTTCTGCGTGGTTCCCTACACCCGGGGCGAGGAGGTCAGCCGGCCGCTGGACGACGTGCTCGGCGAGGTCGAGGCGCTGGCACGGCGTGGCGTGCGCGAGGTCACGCTGCTGGGTCAGAACGTCAACGCTTATCGCGGTCCCATGGGCGACGGAACCATCGCCGACCTGGCGCTGCTGATCGATCACGTGGCGATGATCGACGGCATCGAACGGATCCGCTTCACCACCTCCCACCCGCGCGAATTCAGCGACAGCCTGGTGGAGGTGTTCGCGGAGCAGCCGAAGCTGGCGGCCCACCTGCACCTGCCGGTGCAGAGCGGCTCGGACCGGGTACTGGCGCGGATGCATCGCGGCTATACCACGCTGGAGTACAAACAGCGCATCCGGCGCCTGCGCGAGGCCCGGCCGGGCATCTCGATCAGCTCGGACTTCATCGTCGGCTTCCCCGGAGAAACCGAGGGGGATTTCGAGCGGACCATGGAGCTGATCGCCGAGGTGGGCTTCGACCAGTCCTTCAGCTTCGTCTACAGCCCGCGCCCCGGCACCCCGGCGGCGGGCTTCCCGGACGACGTCCCGCTGCAGCTCAAGCAGGAGCGCCTGCGTCGGCTGCAGGCACGCATCAACGAGCAGGCGATGGCGGTCAGCGAGGCGATGGTCGGGAGCGTGCAGCGGGTGCTGGTGGAGCGCCCGTCGGTCAAGGACCCGGATCGGCTCGCCGGGCGCACGGAGAACGGCCGCTGGGCGAATTTCGATGGCCCGTCCGCCTGGATCGGACGGTTCCTGGACATCCGTATCACCGAGGCGCTGCGCAACTCGCTGCGCGGCGTGGCGGTCACCGACGAGGCCGGCGATCCGGTCTCGTCCGATGCGGCGTAGAGGTACTGCAGGCAACTTGAGCGCGGCACGGCATTCCCTGGACCTGGTACTGGAACCCTTCGACAACGAGCGGCTCGCGAGCCTGTGCGGACAGTTCGACGAGCACCTGAGGCAGCTCGAGAAACGCCTCGGGGTCGAGATCAACAACCGCGGCAACCGCTTCCGCATCGTCGGTGACAGCGAGTCGCTCAAGGCCACCGACGGCATCCTGCGCGACCTGTACGCGGAGACCGCGCGCGAGGCGCTGACACCCGAGCGGGTGCACCTGTTCCTGCAGGACTCCGGGCTGAGCGAGCGCACGCAGGCGCACGAGGCGCAACAGGCGCCGACGGAGCCGCGCGGCGAGGTCGAGGTGCACACCCGGCGCGGCCGGGTGCGCGGGCGCGGGGCGAACCAGCAGCGTTACCTGCGGGCCATCGCCACCCACGACATCAACTTCGGCATCGGTCCGGCCGGCACCGGCAAGACCTACCTCGCCGTGGCCTCGGCAGTGGACGCGCTGCAGCAGGACGGGGTGCGGCGGATCGTGCTGGTGCGGCCGGCGGTGGAGGCCGGCGAACGCCTGGGTTTCCTGCCCGGCGACATGTCGCAGAAGGTCGACCCCTACCTCCGGCCGCTGTACGACGCCCTGTACGAGATGCTGGGCTTCGAGAAGGTGGACCGGCTGATCGAGCGGCACGTGATCGAGGTGGCGCCGCTGGCGTACATGCGCGGGCGGACCCTGAACGAGTCCTTCGTGATCCTGGACGAGGCCCAGAACACCACCATCGAGCAGATGAAGATGTTCCTGACCCGCATCGGCTTCGGCTCGACGGCGGTGGTCAACGGCGACATCACCCAGATCGACCTGCCGCGCAACGCGACCTCCGGCCTGCGGCACGTGATCGAGGTGCTCGGGGACGTCGAGGGCATCAGCTTCACCTTCTTCACCAGCCGCGACGTGGTCCGCCATCCGCTGGTGCAGCGGATCGTGGATGCCTACGAGGCCTACGAGCGCGAGCGCGGCGGAGACTCCGACAGGTGACGCGCGTGGCGCTGGCGGTGCAGCGCGCCAGCACGGCCGGTGACCTGCCGTCCGACGCCGACATCGGGCGCTGGGTGGAGGCCGCGCTGGAGGAGTTGCCGGGGCCGGTGGAGCTCACCGTGCGGCTGGTGGACGAGGCCGAGGGCGCGGCGCTCAACGAGCGCTACCGCGGCAGGCCCGGGCCGACCAACGTCCTGTCCTTCCCGTTCGACGCGCCCGACGGCGTCGACCTGCCGCTGCTGGGCGACCTGGTGATCTGTGCGCCCGTGGTGGCGCGCGAGGCGGCCGAGCAGGGCAAGCCCGCCCCGGCCCACTGGGCGCACATGGTGATCCACGGGGTGCTGCACCTGCGCGGATACGAGCACCAGGAACCGGCGCAGGCGCGGCGCATGGAAAGCCTTGAAATCCGCGTGCTCGGCCGTTTAGGCTTGCCTGACCCGTATTCCTTCGAGTGGGCTCGATAACGCAAGCGATGGACGCTGCCTCATCTTCCTGCCAATGCCGGGGGTTCGCCCCGCCGGTCGCTGTTTGCCCCGTACCTGTCCCGCCCGCAGCCGGCGTCGCCGACGGTGTCCCCGCGGCATCGCTCCGCGCGCTGTAGCCGCGCCCGCGCGCCGCATCACCCGGGTGTCCCGATGAGCGATGACAGACCCAGTAGCAACGGTCCCGGCGGCCGGTCCTGGCTGGAGCGTTTGGGCCAGGCGCTCTCCGGCGAGCCCCGGGACCGGGACGAACTCACCGAGCTGCTGCGCGACGCCCAGCACCGCGGCCTGATCGATGCCGACGCCGAGGCGATGATCGAGGGCGTGCTGCAGGTAACCGAGATGCAGGTGCGGGACATCATGATCCCGCGGGCGCAGATGACCGTGGTGGAACGCGACGCCGCGCTGGACTCGATCCTGCCGATCATCATCGAGTCGGGCTACTCGCGCTTCCCGGTGATCGGGGAAAGCCGTGACGAGGTGGTCGGCATCCTGCTGGCCAAGGACCTGCTGCGCTACGCCAACGAGAGCGGGCGCCGCAGCTTCAACATCCGCGAGGTCCTGCGGCCGGTGAGCTACATCCCGGAGAGCAAGCGCCTGAACGTGCTGCTCAAGGACTTCCGCGCCAGCCGCAATCACATCGCGATCGTGGTGGACGAGTACGGTGGCGTGGCCGGCCTGGTGACCATCGAGGACGTGCTCGAGCAGATCGTGGGCGAGATCGACGACGAGCACGACTTCGAGGAGGACACCTCGATCCTGAAGTACAGCGAAAGCCGCTATCTGGTGAAGGCGCTGACCGACATCGAGGACTTCAACGAGCACTTCGGCAGCCGCTTCTCCGACGAGGAGTTCGACACCATCGGTGGTGTGCTGATGAACGCCTTCGGCCACCTGCCCAAGCGCGGCGAGAGCATCGAGTTCGGCGGCATGCGGTTCCAGATCCTGCGTGCCGACAGCCGGCGCATTCACCTCATCCAGGTCAACCCGAAGCCCGAGCCGCGGCAGAAGGAGACGGTCTCCTGAGCGACCCGGTCCCGGGGAGGCCCGGGTAACGGCGTGTCCGGGCCGTACCGGCGGTGCGGCCCGGACCTTCCTGGCGCCCGCCCGGAACGGCACTTTTCCGCGGCCGGGCGGTCAGCGCAACAGGGGCTCGTGGCCCCGTTTTCGCCCCGCCCCGCGGCGGCGCCTGCGCGCGCCGGGGCGGGCCCTCGTTTGCGCCGTGCAGGCAGAGGCCCATGCCGGAAGATGTCCGACCATTGCGCGGATGGGGCAGGTTCGTCCGGTCCGTCGTCGCTCCCCTTGTTGCCGGCGCGCTGCTGGTGCCGGCGTTCGCGCCGTTCGACTGGTGGCCGCTGGCCGCGATCTCGCTGGCGCTGCTGCTGGGCCTGTGGGCGGGCTGTCGGCCGCGCACCGCCGCGGCCCGCGGGTTCCTGTTCGGGGTGGGTTGTTTCGGGCCCGGGATCTACTGGCTCTACATCAGCGTGCACACCTTCGGCGGCGCCCCGGTCTGGCTGGCGGTGGCGCTGACCGTCGCGCTCATCGGGTACATGTCGCTCTACCCGGCGGCGGCGGGCTGGCTGCTGTGCCGGCTTTTCCCCGGCGCCGGCGCGGTGCGCTCCCTGCTGGCTTTCCCGGCCCTGTGGGCCCTGCTCGAGTGGCTGAGGAGCTGGCTGTTCACGGGCTTTCCCTGGCTCAGCGTCGGCTACAGCCAGATCGATACCCCGCTGGCCGGCTACGCGCCCGTGCTGGGGGTGTTCGGGGTCGGGATGGCGCTCGCGCTCAGCGCCGGATGCCTGTGGCTGCTGCTCTCGGGACCACCCCGGCGGCGCTTGCTCGCGCTCGGCGCCGCGGCGGCGGTGTGGGCGGGCGGCGCGCTGCTGGGCGGCGTCCCCTGGACGCATCCGGACGGGCGGGCGCTGACCGTGGCGCTGGTGCAGGGCAACGAGCCGCAGAACAAGAAATGGCTGCCGGACAACCTGATGCCCACCCTGCAGCGCTACCTCCGCCTGACGGACGGCCACTGGAACGACGACCTGATCATCTGGCCCGAGGCCGCGATCCCGGCGCTGTACGACAACGTCAGCGGCTTCATCGACGCGCTCGGGCACAAGGTCGCGAGCCACCACAGCCACCTGATGCTGGGGGTGCTGCGGCACATGCAGCGGGGCAACCGCTACTTCAACTCGGTGCTGGACATCGGCCCGCACGGCGGGCGCCATTTCTACTACAAGCGTCACCTGGTCCCGTTCGGCGAGTATTTCCCGGTGCCGGATTTCGTGCGCCAGTGGCTGCGCATCCTGCACCTGCCCTACACCAGCCTGAGCCCCGGCCGTCCCGACCAGCCGCCGCTGCCGGTCGATGGGGTACCGGCGGGCGTCTCGATCTGCTACGAGGACGCGTTCGGCTCGCTGATCGTGCGGGACGTGCCACCGGCACGGATCCTGGTGAACGTCAGCAACGACGCCTGGTTCGGACACTCGATCGCGCTGGCGCAGCACCTCGAGATGACGCGCATGCGGGCGCTGGAGGCCGGGCGGCCGCTGCTGCGCACCACCAACACCGGGATCACCGCGCTGATCGGCTACCGCGGGCGGATCCGGGCGAGCCTGCCCAAATTCCACGCCGCCGTTCTCACCGGGCGGGTGCAGCCGCGGCGGGGCGCGACGCCCTACGCCATCGGGGCGAACAAGTGGCTCGTGGCACTGGCCGGTGCCGGCCTGTTCCTGGCGCTGCTGCTCGCGCCGCGCCTCAGTAGGCGAGATCCACGCTGAGCCCGGCGTAGCCTTCGCCGGCCAGGCCGGCGTACTTCTGGTAGCCGCCCTCCAGCTCGACGTGCCAGCGCCGCACCACCGGCCAGCGGACGAAGACGCCGCCCTGCCAGGCCCGGTAGCCCGGGCCGCCCTGGCGGACCACGGACGGCCCGACGCTCAGCCCGCCCGGGAGCCGCCGCGCCGCGCGAAGACGCCCCCAGTAGTTGCCGGGCCCGAGCGCGTCGTTGGCGATCACCCGCAGCGACCAGCGGCCCGCGAGGCGCTGGCGCCACTGTCCCTGTACCAGCAGCAGGGCGCGCCCCCCGCGCGCGTCGTTGGCGGGGTCGTCGGGCCGCAGCCGGGTGTCCTGGTAGCCGGGTGCCAGCGACAGGGAGCGTGCGCCGGCGGCGTCCGACCACGCGTAGCCGACGCCCAGCGAAGCACCCGGCGCCCGCGCGTGAATGGTGGTGTCGCCGCGGCGGTAGCGGTAGGTCGTGTAGCTGAGCCAGGGGCGCAGGAACCAGCCCCGGCCGAGGCTGTCGCCGCGGAGCGCGTGGATCCACCCGGCGTAGCTGGAGTTGCCCCCCGCGGACCACTGGCTGCCGGCGAGCAGCAGCGAGCGCGGCGCCGCCGCGGCGGGCCGCGTGGTGGCGGCCGTAGCCGCGAGCAGCAGCGCCGCGACAATGCTCCCGACCCGAACAGTCGGCCTCGTGGTCATGGCGTCTCCCGGCAATCTCCGGCCATGCGTGCCGGCTCAGGTGGTCTCGGGACTCAGACGCGTCGGTGCCAGCCGGGCCGGTTCCGGGGCCTCCCGGCTGCCGGCCGGTGTCGCGAAGCCCAGGCGAAGCACGCGCAGCCCGTGGCGCACCAGGTCGCGGTACTCGGGCACTTCCGCGACCCGCCCGACCAGCAGCTCGCGGCGGGCGGCGGTGTCGCGCCACAGGCGGATCGGCCGGTCCTGCGGCAGCTCCCGGAAGCTGATCACCACGAGGTCCTGGCGGTCGCCGGCATCGCTGACCAGCCCCAGCACGTCGGCCCACGGGTCCGCCTCGGCCAGCAGCGGCACCCAGCGGTGTCCGGGGTCGGCTACCCGCACGGGCCGGCGGCCCCGCAGCAGGTCGCCGAGCCATTCCATGGGCGGACGCATGCGCTCCGAGATCGCGTTGATGCGCCACTGCAGGTCGGAGCTGTACAGGAACCGGGCCAGCGCGTCGGGGAGCTGCCCGGGAATGCGGTCCGCGATCCAGAAGGTTTCCAGACCGATCCGGTCGGAATCGGATGAACCGCCGTGGGCGACGCGCGCCACGAAGGGGATGCGGATCCCGGGCAGGTAGACCTCGCCGGCGACGCGCTCGCCGGGCGCGAGCGCCGGCGGCCGCGCCATGCGCAGGCACATGCCCCGCGCCGAAATGTCGTGGGCGACGCCGGTGGCCGGCTGCTGGTTGATCATCAGGGCCGCCGGCAGCGGGACCGGGAAGCGGTAGTCACGGCGGTTGCGCGCGCGCCGCAGGGTGTGGCTCACGGCGCGCACGCCGATCGCCAGCACCAGGGCGGCCCACAACAGGTTGGCGATGAACGCCGTCAGCGGCAGCTGGCGGTGGCTGGGCCACAGCCACACGCCGACCCCGCTCGCGACCAGAACGAAGCCCAGCTCCAGCAGCTGGGGCAGCAGCAGCGCGGCTTCGGAGCCACGGCCGGCGAGCCCCTTGTCGGTGACCCGAAAGGGGATACGCGAGCGCAGCAGCGCCAGGGTGGAGAAGGCGAAGGTGAAGCTGCGCAGCAGGTTGTACTCCTCCACGTAGAGGGAATTGCCGTAGCCGCGTGCGAGCTCCTCGAAGACCCAGAACTGCAGGAAATAGTAGGGGACGAAATGCACCGCGAAGGCAACGTCCAGGGTGCTGATCGGCATGATGCCGGTGATCAGCACCACCCCCGGCAGGGCGTACAGGAACAGCCGCGGCCAGGCGTCGAAGTAGGTCAGCACCGAGGCGAGATTGCAGACGCGCTGGGCCAGCGTATGCCCGCGGCGGAACAGCAGCCCTTCGCGGCGCCAGACCTGCATCGCGCCCTGGCCCCAGCGCAGGCGCTGGCCCACGTAGCTGCGCAGGCTGGGCGCCGCGAGACCGAACGCCAGCGCCTCGTCGTGGTAGACCGAGCTCCAGCCCGCGCGCTGCAGGCGGATCGTGGTGTGCAGATCCTCGGTCACGGTGCCGGTGGCGATGCCGCCAATGTGCTCCAGGGCCGCCCGGCGCATCACCGCCGAGGTGCCCACGAACATGGTGGCGTTCCAGTAGTCCTTGCCGCGCTGGATGACCCGGAAGAACAGCGACTGCTCGCCCCAGCGCAGCGAGTGCCCGCCCCGGACCTGGTAGGCGTCCAGGTTGTAGAAGGTCTGCGGACACTGCACGAAGGCGACGTCCGGGTCCCGGAAATAACCCAGCGTGCGGCGCAGGAAGCTCCGGTCCGGCACGTGATCGGCGTCGAAGATCGCGATGAATTCCCCGTGGGTCCGGGCCAGCGCGTGGTTCAGGTTGCCGGCCTTGGCGTCGGTGTTGTGCACCCGGGAAATGTAGCGGCAGCCCAGCGCGTGCGCCAGCAGCCGCATGTCCCGGCGGTTGCCGTCGTCCAGCAGCCAGGTCTGGTGCGGATAGTCCATCGCGATCGCGCCCACCAGGGTGTGCCGCACCATCGCCAACGGCTCGTTGCGGGTGGTGATGAACACGTCCACGGATCGGTGGTTGGGCGGGGGCGGACTGTGCCGTGACGACAGCCGCCAGACCATGAACAGGTGCATCAGGATGCTCAGCGCGAACCAGGCCTCGGCGGCGAACACCGCCAGCGACAGGGCGAGGGCGCCCGGATTGAAGGTGCCGGTGCGCCACACCAGGTACCATCCCGTTACCCCGAGAAACACCAGCACCAGCAGCTGGCGTGCTCGCCCCAGGTGCTCGACCTGGCCGCGCTCCGGCGGCTGCACCTGAATCCGGTCCGGCCCGCACCCGCGGCGGCTCGTGACGCTGGCGTCCCTGCTCGCGATGGTATCGTGCTCCCGTGTTGTCGGTTGGCTGTCGCGCCGCCGCGGCGCGCCGCTGATGCTAGCACCCTGCCGCAGGCCTGCCGGAAAGGCAATGCAAGATCCCTGCCAACTCCGTCATCTTCGGCAACTCCATGATCCGGCGCGAAATGCCGTGCAAAGCGGTGGGACGCCGGCCGGTCCATAGCGTCCGCAGATCCCGACGCCGGGAACACCGCCGCGCGCCCGGATACCGCAACCGCCTCCGCTGCGGCCCGCCCGCGGGGGTTCGCCCGACCGGGCGCAGTGTCCGCGCTTTCGCACAGGCCGATACCCACCGTGCACCCGGCGGCGGGAAACCCCTCGGAGCAACAGCGTCCCGGGCAACGAGCCGATGGGTGGACCCGCTCGTTTCGGGAGGCTAATGACCGCGGGCCGGCAGGCGGTTGAAGGCCTTGCCGTGGCACCGGGGGCAGGGCGGCAGGTGGCCGGTGCGTCGCAGCGTGACCGTCTGTCCGCAGCTCCGGCAGGCGAAGGTTCCGGGCGCGGCGACCTCGCCGGTGTAGTAGCTCACCGGTCCCAGACCGCGCTCGAAGTTCGCCAGCTCGACGCGGGTCATGTCGGTGGCGGACTGCCAGTAGTCCCGGAACCACTGTTCCAGGTACTCCAGGTCGAACTGCAGCCAGTCCCGCAGCCCGCGTCCGCCCGCGGCGAGAAACTCCCCGGCATCCTGCAGGTCGCGGCGCAGGTACTCGCCGACGCGGTCCGCTTCCTCGCGGCTCAGCTCGCCCAGCTCGACCGCGCGTTCCTTGGCCCGCTCCAGCGCGAGGTGGAGCTGCGGCGAGCTTCCGAGATCCTCCAGCGCATCGCGCACCCTCTCCAGCATGCGGTCGTAGGCGTGCGGCTCGCGCTCTCCGGGCTGCCGGTCGCGATCGTCTTCGGGCGGTCTGTCGGCCATCGGAATGCTCCTGGATGTGTCGGGTCCAGTGTACTACCGGCCACCCCGTCAGGTCCCGGCGTGTGCCCCGGCGGGCCCCCGGTTCCGGCATTACCTCTGACCTGCCGGCGGCGTGGCCCGGTCAGCGTTGAGGCCGGCAGCAGCCGGGGAGTATCCTTACCGGCTTCGTCCACTCCACAGCACACCCGCGCCATGCAGCGACAACAATACCAGCCACACGAGGTGGAGGCCGAGGCCCGCGAGTACTGGGAGACCCATCGCAGCTTCCGCGCGGTCGAGGATGCCGGCCGCGAAAAGTTCTACTGCCTGTCGATGTTTCCCTATCCCAGCGGCAGGCTGCATGTGGGCCACGTGCGCAACTACACCATCGGCGACGTGATCTCGCGCTACCAGCGCATGCAGGGGCGCAACGTGCTGCAGCCCATGGGCTGGGACGCGTTCGGCCTGCCGGCGGAGAACGCCGCGATCGCCAACAACGTGCCGCCGGCACAGTGGACCCGCTCCAACATCGCCTACATGCGCGACCAGCTCCGGCGCCTGGGTTTCGGCTACGACTGGGAGCGCGAGCTGGCCACCTGCGATCCCTCCTACTACCGCTGGGAGCAGTGGCTGTTCACCCGGCTGCTGCGCAAGGATCTGGTCTACAAGCGCGCGGCGCCGGTGAACTGGTGTCCCACCGACCGCACCGTGCTGGCGAACGAGCAGGTGATCGAGGGGCGCTGCTGGCGCTGCGATACCGTGGTCGAACGGCGCGAGATCCCGCAGTGGTTCATGCGCATCACGCGTTACGCCGATGAGCTGCTGGACGAGCTCGAGCGCCTGCCGGGCTGGCCCGAGGCGGTGCGCACCATGCAGCGCAACTGGATCGGCCGGTCCGAGGGTGTGGAGCTGCGGTTCCCGGTGATCGGCGAGGACACCTCGCTGAGCGTCTACACCACGCGCCCCGACACCCTCATGGGGGTGACCTACGTGGCGCTGGCGGCGGAGCACCCGGTGGCGGTACGCCACGCCGCGGACCGCCCCGAGGTCGCGGCCTTTCTCGAGGAGTGCCGCCATGCGCAGGTCTCCGAGGCGGCCATGGAGACCATGGAGAAGAAGGGCGTGCCGCTGGACCTCCGCGCGCGCCACCCGATCACCGGGCAGGAGCTGCCCGTGTGGGTGGCCAACTTCGTGCTGATGGAGTACGGCACCGGCGCGGTGATGTCGGTGCCCGCCCACGACCAGCGTGACTGGGAGTTCGCGCGCCGCTACGGCCTGCCGATGCGCCAGGTGATCGCCCCGGCGGGCGGCGGCGAGGTCGACCTGGAAGCCGGCGCGTACCCGGACAAGGGGGTGCTGGTGAACTCGGGGCGCTTCGACGGCCTGGAGTTTTCCGGCGCGTTCGACGCGATTGCCGCGCAGCTGGAATCGGAGGGCCTGGGGCGGCGCCGGGTCAACTACCGCCTGCGCGACTGGGGCGTGTCCCGCCAGCGTTACTGGGGCGCGCCGATCCCGGTGATCAACTGCGCGCGCTGCGGCGCGGTGCCGGTGCCCGACGAAGATCTGCCGGTGGTGCTTCCGGAGGACGTCGAGCTCGATGGCGGCTCGCCGCTCAAGCGCATGCCCGGCTTCTATCGCACCCGCTGCCCGGAGTGCGGCGGCGAGGCGGAACGCGAGACCGACACCTTCGACACCTTCATGGAGTCGTCGTGGTACTTCGCCCGCTACGCCAGCCCGGACAACGACGCCGCGATGCTGGACGAGCGCGCGGATTACTGGCTGCCGGTGGACCAGTACGTCGGCGGGGTGGAGCACGCGATCCTGCACCTGCTGTACGCGCGCTTCTTCCAGAAGCTGCTGCGCGACGAGGGCCTGAGCCGCGCCGGCGAGCCCTTCCGCAACCTGCTCACCCAGGGCATGGTGCTCAAGGACGGTGCCAAGATGTCCAAGTCCAGGGGCAACACCGTCGATCCCGAGGACCTGATTCAGCGCTACGGTGCCGACACCGTGCGGCTGTTCATCATGTTCGCGGCGCCGCCGGAGCAGACCCTCGAGTGGTCGGATTCGGCGGTGGAGGGCGCTCACCGCTTCCTCCGGCGGCTGTGGAACCTGGTGCAGGCGCACGCGGCCTCGGGACCGGCGCCGGCGATCCCGGCCGGGCGGCCGAGCCGGGAGCAGCAGGCGCTGCGCCGCCAGCTGCACGAGACCCTGCGCAAGGTGGGGGACGACATGGGTCGGCGCCACACCTTCAATACCGCGATCGCGGCGGTGATGGAGCTGGTCAATGCGCTGGGGCGGGCGGGCGGCGAAGCCGCGGGGGACCGGGCGGTGATGCAGGAGGCGCTCGAGCTGACCGTGCTGATGCTCTCGCCCATCGTGCCGCACGTCTGTCACGTGCTCTGGCAGGCGCTGGGGCACGAGGACGCGGTGGTCGACCGGCCCTGGCCGGAAGTCGACCAGGCCGCGCTGCGCCGCGACCGCATCGAGCTGGTGGTGCAGGTCAACGGCAAGCTGCGCGGGCGCATCGAGGTGCCCGCGGACGCGGCGCGCGAACGGATCGAGCAGGTCGCGCTGGCGGATGCCAACGTCCGGCGGTTCGTCGCCGACAAGGCCGTACGCAAGGTGATCGTGGTGCCCGGCAAGCTCGTCAACGTGGTGGTCTGAATGGCCGGGCGCGCGGTCGCGGCGGCCCGGCTGGCGCGTGTGCTCACCGCGGCCGCGCTGGCCCTGGCGGTGGCCGGCTGTGGCTATCACCTGCGGGGCGCGCGCAAGCTGCCGCCGTCGATGCAGCGCCTGCAGCTGCAGGTGGTCGAGCCCTACGGTCCGCTGGCGGTGAACCTGCGCCGGGCGCTGTCCGACGCCGGCGCCACGCTGGTCGGGCAGAGCTCCGGCGGGCGGGGCAAGACGGCGGTGCTGGAGATCCTCGAGAACCGCGTGAGGCGCCGGGTGGTGGCGGTGGACTCGGCCGGCAAGGCGATCGAGTACGAGCTGAGCCTGAAGGTGGCCTTCCGCGTACGTGCCAACGGCAGGACGCTGCTGTCGCGGCAGGATCTCGAACTCACCCGCGACTATCCCTACAACCCCAGCCAGGCGCTGGGTAACGAGGCCCAGCAGAACACCACCCTGGACGCCATGCGGCGGGAGATGGTGGACCTGATCATGCTGCGCCTGAACGCCGCCGCGGGCGGCGGGCCTTCCGGCGGGTCCGGCGGCGCGGCCGGAGGGAGCAAGTGAAGCTGCGCCCGGGAGAGCTGGGGAGCCAGCTCGCGTCGGGGCTGGCACCGCTGTATGCCCTGAGCAGCGACGAGCCGCTGCTGCTGCAGGAGGCCGCCGACGCGGTCCGCGCGGCGGCGCGGGAGCAGGGCTACGCCGAGCGTGAGGTGCTGTTCGTCGAGTCGGGCTTCGACTGGTCGAGCCTGGCCGAGCAGGCCCGCAGCATGTCGCTGTTCGCCGACCGCCGGCTGATCGAGCTGCGCATGGCGTCCGCGCGGCCCGGGGACGCCGGCTCCCGCGCCCTGGGCGCGTACGCGGACGCCCCGCCGGAGGACACGCTGCTGCTGGTGCTGCTGCCGCGGCTGGATGGGCAGGCACGCGCCGCGAAGTGGTACAAGCGCCTGGAGCGCGCCGGGGCGGTGCTCGAGCTGTGGCCGCCGGCGCCGCGCGAGCTGCCCCGCTGGATCGCCGCGCGCTGCCGGCGGCGGGGGCTCGAGATCCGTCCCGAGGCGGCCGAGCTGCTGGCGCAGCGCACCGAGGGGAACCTGCTGGCCGCCGCCCAGGAGATCGACAAGCTGCCCCTGCTCGCGGGCGGGGCGCCGGTGGACGCCGAGCTGGTGCTGGGGGCCGTCGGCGACAGCGCCCGGTACGACCTGTTCGGCATGGTCGACGCCGCCCTGGAGGGCGACGGGGCGCGGGCCCTGCGCATGCTGGAAGGCCTGCGCGGGGAAGGCACCGAGCCGCCGCTGGTGCTGTGGGCGCTGGCGCGCGAGCTGCGCACCCTGGAGCAGGCGGCCTGGCGCATTGGACAGGGCGCGGGCGCGGACCGGGCGCTGGGCGAGCTGCGGGTGTGGAAGCGCCGCCTCCCGGTCCTGCGCAGGGCGCTGGCGCGGCACGACGCCCAGGGCTGGCGCGAGCTGCTCGAGGCGGCGGCCGGCCTCGACGCGGTGATCAAGGGTGCGCGCGAGGGTAACGCCTGGAACGGGATGGTACAATTGGTCGCATGTATCGCGGGCTTGTTCCCCCCGGCGCGGATGCGATCGGGGTGTTGACGGGCCACCCGGGCGGGACGGCAGGAAGGCGGCGGTGTACGGCATGAGCGCGAACCCCGAGCGCGACAACGCGGTGGCGGACGTCGCGGCCTACATGGCCGAGGTCGGCCGGCGCGCGCGCGCCGCGTCGCGGCTCATGGCGGCGGCGGAAACCGGCCCGCGCAACGCGGCGCTGGAGGCGACCGCGGCAGCGCTCGAGACCGCGCGCGAGACCCTCGGGCAGGCCAACCGCGCGGACCTCGAGGACGCCCGACGCGCGGGGCTCGACGCGGCCCTGGTCGATCGCCTCGAGCTGACGCCTGGGCGCACCGCGGGCATGGCGGAGGGGTTGCGCCAGATTGCCGCGCTGCCCGACCCCGTGGGCGAGATCAGCGAGCTGCGCCGGCGTCCCTCCGGGATCGAGGTCGGGCGCATGCGCGTGCCGCTGGGGGTGATCGGCATCATCTACGAGTCGCGGCCCAACGTCACCGCGGACGCCGGCGGGCTGTGCCTCAAGGCCGGCAACGCCGTGATCCTGCGCGGCGGCTCGGAGGCCGCCCGGTCCAACCGTGCGATCGCCGCCTGCATCCGCGAGGGGCTGCGCTCGGCGGGCCTGCCCGAGGATGCGGTGCAGGTGGTCGCGACCACCGACCGCGCGGCGGTGGGTCACCTGATCCGGATGCCGGAGTACGTGGACGTGATCGTCCCGCGCGGCGGCAAGGGCCTGATCGAACGCATCGGCCGCGAGGCCCGGGTGCCCGTGATCAAGCACCTGGACGGGGTGTGCCACGTCTACGTCGACGCTGCCGCCGACGCCGACAAGGCCGAGGCCATCGTGGTCAACGCCAAGACCCAGCGTTACGGCACCTGCAACACCTGCGAGACCCTGCTGATCGCCGAGCCGCTGGCGGCCGAGCTGTTGCCGCGCCTGGCGCGGACACTGCTGGCGGCGGGCGTGGAGCTGCGCGGCTGCGGGCGCACCCGCGAGCTGGTGCCGGAGGCGCGGCCGGCCACCGAGGAGGACTGGGGCACCGAATACCTCGGGCCGATCCTGTCCGTGCGGGTGGTCGCGGGCCTCGACGCGGCCATCGAGCACATCGCCCGCTACGGCTCGGCGCATACCGACGCCATCGTCACCCAGGACTACAGCGCCGCGCGGCGCTTCCTGCGCGAGGTCGACTCCGCCTCGGTGATGGTCAACGCGTCCACGCGCTTCGCCGACGGCTTCGAATACGGCCTCGGCGCCGAGATCGGGATCAGCACCGACAAGCTGCACGCGCGCGGCCCGGTCGGGCTCGAAGGGCTGACCAGCCGCAAGTGGGTGGTGTTCGGGGATGGCCAGGTCCGCGCCTGAGATCGGCTGCCGATGAGCGCTGACGCCCGACCCACAGGCGTATTCGGCGGCACGTTCGATCCCATCCACTTCGGTCACCTGCGCCCGGCCCTGGAGCTGCGGGAATCGCTCGGCCTGGACGAGGTCCTGTTCATCCCCAGCGCCGTTCCGCCGCACCGCGACACGCCCAACCTCGATGCCGGCACGCGCCTCGAGCTGCTGCGCCTGGCGGTTTCGGGCCAGGCCGGCTTCCGGGTCGACGACCGCGAGCTGCGCCGGCGCGGGCGTTCCTACACGGTCGACACGCTGCGCTCGCTGCGCGACGAGCTGGGCGCGGCCAGACCGCTGTGCCTGCTGCTGGGCCTGGATGCCTTCCTCGGGCTGCCCCGGTGGGACCGGTGGCGGCAGCTGCTGGACCTGGCGCACGTGGTGGTCGCGCACCGGCCCGGCTGGAACGCTCCCTCGGTGGGCGAGCTGGGCGCGCTGATGCGCGAGCGCAGCGTGCACGACCGGCGCGCCCTGGCCGAACGCCCCGGCGGGTGGATCTACTTCCAGGGCGTTACCTCCCTGGACATTTCCGCCACCCGCATCCGCAGTCTCCTGGCCGCCGGCCGGAGCGTACGTTACCTGCTTCCGGACCTCGTCTGGGAACGCATCCAACGCGACGGACTTTATGCCACCCATGCAACCTGACACCCTCAAGGATCTCGTCGTCGACGCGCTCGAAGAGCGCAAGGCCGTCAATATCCGCGTGCTGGACGTCAGTCACCTGACCACGGTGACCGACTGGATGGTGATTGCCAGCGGAACCTCCAAGCGGCACGTGCGCTCGCTGGCCGACAACGTGCTGGAGCGCACCCGGGAGCGGGGCGTGCGCCCGCTCGGGGTCGAGGGCGAGGCCCAGGCGGAGTGGATCCTGGTCGATCTCGCGGACGTGGTGGTGCACGTGATGCGCCCCGAGGTACGCGAGTTCTACAACCTCGAGAACCTCTGGCAGGCGCCGGCGGAGGTGGCCGCGCGCGCCGGGGGCGAAGGCCGCTCCGGGGAAGCATGAGGCTGCACCTGGTCGCCGTGGGCCGGCGCCTGCCGGCGTGGGTGCGGTCCGGCTACCGCGAGTACGCCCGGCGCCTGCCGCCCGAGTGCCCGCTGGATCTGCACGAGATCGCGCCGGGTGCGCGCGGACGCGGCGCGGATACCGCCCGCGCCGTGCGGACCGAAGGCGAACGGATGCTGCGGGCACTTCCGGCCGGCGCCCGGGTGCTGGCGCTGGACGAGCGCGGTACCGCCTGGGACACCCGGGAACTGGCGCGGGAGCTGTCCGGCTGGATGCGCGACGGCGACGACCTGGCCCTGCTGGTCGGCGGACCCGACGGGCTCGCGCAGAGATGCCTGGATCGCGCGCGGCAGCGCTGGTCGCTGTCGCCGCTGACCCTGCCGCACGGCCTGGTCCGGATCCTGGTCGCGGAGCAGCTCTACCGCGCCTGGTCGATCCTGGCGGGCCACCCCTACCATCGCGACTGAGCGCAGGCCGATGTCCCGGGACCGTTCCGCACTCGTGCTCGCCTCCCGCTCGCCGCGCCGCGCCGCGCTGCTGCGCCAGGTCGGGCTCGCCTTCGACGTCATCGTCGCCGACGTCGACGAGACGCCCGCGCCCGGCGAGTCAGCGGAGGCGTGCGTCCGGCGCCTCGCGCTGGCCAAGGCCCGCGCCGTGCTGCAGCGGGCGCCGGGGCGCGTGGTGCTGGGGGCGGACACGGTGGTGGTGCTCGGGGAGCGGATGCTGGGCAAGCCGGCCGGGCGGGAGGATGCGCTGGCGATGCTGGCGTCCCTGTCCGGGCGCGAGCACCGGGTCTGCAGCGGTGTCGCCGTCCTCGGCGCCGGGCGGGAGCTGGCCGCGGTCAGCGTGACGCGGGTACGCATGCGCCCCCTCACCCGCGCGGAATCGGTGGCATACTGGAACACCGGCGAGCCGCGCGACAAGGCCGGCGCCTACGCCATCCAGGGCCGCGGGGCGGCCTTCGTCGAGGCTCTCGAGGGCAGCTACAGCGGGGTCGTGGGGTTGCCGCTGTGCGAGACCGTTTCCCTCCTGCGGAACATCGGGCTCGACGTGACCGCGGTCTGGTCCGCAGATGGTTAGGGCGCGGATAATTCCGGGGACAGTATGCGGAACTCTGTCCGCCATTTACTGGTTTCTGCGTTCGCCGGTGAGGAGTTCCGTATACTGAGAATTTCCCTACCGCTCCATCCAGGCTGCATCGACGTCCGCTGAATGTTGGGTCACACTAACCCGGTCAGGGGTAATGCCGCATCTCAGCGCTCCTGTCGGTCTGTCTGGCAAGGTGCGAGCAGCGCAGTGCGGTCGGGCGCTACGCGACCGACGAGCAACGCCGTCCAGACGCGGCGAGGCGAGCGCCCTGCGGGAGAGCGCGTGAGCGGCAACGATGGCGTTGCGCTCGCTCGTCGGGGCAAAGCTACGCCTTCGCTCCCGCGCCTTGTCCTCACCAGCCACGCGCTCTCTAGAGACGTGGCGTTCCCCCGGACCGGGTTAGCATAAACGGCCAGGGAAGGCAGAGTGCTGAAGCGCTTTCATGAGTGAAGAGATCCTGATCAACGTGACCCCCCAGGAGACCCGCGTCGCCCTGGTGGAGAACGGCGTGCTGCAGGAAGTGTTCATCGAGCGCTCCAGCCGGCACGGCATCGTCGGCAACATCTACAAGGGACGCGTCCTGCGGGTGCTGCCGGGGATGCAGGCGGCTTTCGTGGAGGTGGGGCTCGAACGCAGCGCGTTCCTGCATGCCTCGGACATCGCCACCAGCGCCTGCAACGCGGCCGGGGCCGTGGTCGCCGACGCGGTCGGCGGCGAGACATCGGGGCGGCGCAGCATCGAGCACCTGCTGCACGAGGGCCAGGAGGTACTGGTGCAGGTGATCAAGGATCCCCTGGGCAGCAAGGGGGCGAGGCTCAGCACCCAGATCAGCATCCCCTCCCGTTACCTCGTGTTCATGCCGGGTCTGAGCGGCGTCGGCGTGTCCGCCAAGATCGAGGACGAGGAGGAGCGCCACCGGCTGCGCGAGCTGCTGCGCGAGATGGTCGGCGAGTCCCCGGGCGGCGGCTATATCGTGCGCACGGCGGGCGAGAGGGCCACCGGCGATGCCCTGCGCAACGACGCCTCGGTCCTGGACAAGGTGTGGCAGGCGGTGCAGGCCAAGGCAGCCCGCGCCGAGCCCGGCGGCCTGGTTCACGGCGATCTGCCGCTGGTGCTGCGGATCCTGCGGGACCTGCTCGGCTCGGAGGTCGAACGGCTGCGCATCGATTCGCGCGAGGTGTACCGGGAGGTGGCACGCTTCGTGCAAACTTTCCTCCCGGAGAGCGCGACGCGCATCGAGCACTATCCCGGCGAGCGCCCGATCTTCGACCTGTTCGGCGTCGAGGACGAGATCCAGCGCGCCCTGGACCGCAAGGTGCCGCTGAAGTCCGGCGGCTACCTGATCATCGACCAGACCGAGTCGATGACCACGATCGACATCAACACGGGCGCTTTCGTCGGGCATCGCAACCTCGAGGAGACCATCTTCAAGACCAATCTCGAGGCTGCGCACGCGCTCGCCCGCCAGCTCCGGCTGCGCAATCTCGGCGGCATCATCATCATCGACTTCATCGACATGCAGGACACCGAGCACCGCCGGCAGGTGGTGAGGACGCTGGAGGCCGCGCTGGAGAAGGACTACGCCAAGACCAAGGTGTGCGAGGTTTCGCCCCTGGGGCTGGTCGAGATGACCCGCAAGCGCACCCGCGAGAGCCTGGAGCGGATCCTGTGCGAGCCGTGCCCCGCCTGCGACGGGCGCGGCTTCGTCAAGACCGCGGAGACGGTCTGCCACGAGATCTTCCGCGAGCTGCTGCGGGAGGCGCACCAGTTCGAGGCGAGCGAGCTGCGGGTGCTGGCGGCGCAGGAGGTCATCGACCGGTTTCTCGACGAGGAGGCGCAGAACCTCGCCGAGCTCGAGGAGTGCGTGGGCAAGCCCATCCGGCTGCAGGTCGAGGCGATGTATGATAGGGAACAGTTCGACGTGGTCCTGATGTAGCGTCGGCGGCAGCGCTCCTGCCCCATCGCAACCGGTTGCCCCCCGATGCATTCCGCGCTTCGCCACATCTACACCGTGGTCCTTTACTGTCTCGCTGCCGTGGCCCTGACGGCCGCCGTGGCGCTGAGCGCGTTCCGCGTGTTCATGCCGATGGTGCCGGGATACCGCGCGCAGCTCGAGCAGTGGGTCAGCCAGGCCGCGAAGCGCCCGGTGCACATCGGCTCGATCAGCGCCGGCTGGCAGGGACTCGGCCCCGAGCTGGACCTCAGGAACGTCGCCGTGAGCGACGTGGGCACCCGCAAGCAGCCGGTACGGTTCAAGCACGTCCGGGTCGGCTTCAGCGTCTGGCGGATGCTGCGCACGCTGTCGCTTACACCCAGCCGGATCGCCGTGGCGGGCGCGCGCCTGGACGTCACTCACACCGCCGCCGGGCACTGGCGGGTGGAGGGCTTCGCCACGGGCGGTCACGGCGGCAGCCTGCTCCAGTCCTGGCGGGCCGCGGTGCCGGTGCTGCAGAGCTACGGCTCGCTGCGCGTGGTCGACAGCAGCGTCACGCTGCACCTCGAGGGCCAGACGCACAAGCTGGAAAAGCTCACCGGGGTGCACGCGGAGATCTCCTCCACCGGAAAGCACCAGCATTTCTCGGGGGGCGCACGGCTGCCCGGGGACATCGGGGATCGCATCCATGTCGAGGTGGACGCGGACGGCAACGTGCGCGAGCCGTCGCAGTGGGACGTTCAGGCGTCGATCTCGGGCACCGGCCTGCGGCCGGGACACTACGTGGCGCGGATGGTGCCGGACACGCTGGATCTGGCGCACCTGGTGCTGGATGTGGACGCGCACGGGGAGTGGCGCCGGGGCAAGCTGCGCCAGGTACGCGCCGACGTCTCCGCGAACCGCATCGTCCTGCCGCCGACCGGATCGTACGGGGTGGCGCGGGTACGCAAGCTGGCGGGGCGCTTCCTCTGGACCCGCCTGCCCGACGGCTGGCGGCTCCAGGGACGGCACGTGATCCTGGAGACCGGGCAGGGCCGCTGGCCGTCGACCGGATTCACCCTCAGCCGGACGGATTCCGGCGGGAGCGGCGCTGCCTGGGAGGCGCACGCCGGCTTCGCCCGGCTGCAGGACGTGGCGCGGATCGGCGTCGCGGTGCCGCAGCTCGGCTCGCGCCTGCGGCACTACGTGATGGCGCTGCACCCGCGCGGCGACCTGAGCGACGCGAGCTTCCGCTTCGCCCGCGGCGGCAAGGCCCTGTCCGGCCTGCAGCTGCAGGCGCAGCTGAAGGGCCTGGGCTGGCAGCCGTACCGGCGCCTGCCCGGCATGAGCGGACTGGCCGGCGCGCTGGACGTCCGGGGCAACCAGGGCAGTCTGCACATCCGGTCGACGAAGGCCGCCTACCGTCAGCCGGCGCTGTTCCCCGAGCCCCTGCGCTTCAATTCCGCCGACGCGAAGGTCGCGTGGCACCTCGGGGACCACGGCGCGTGGCACGTGCACCTGGCACGCCTGGACCTGGCCAACCCGGACACGGCCGTGGACGCCACCGGCACGATGACGGTGCCACCGGGACAGAGGCCGGACGTCGACCTGAAGGCGCGGATCCGTCGGGGAGACGCCACCGCCGTCGCCCGCTACCTTCCCCGGGGGCACGTGCCGGAGAAGACCATCCGGTGGCTGGACAAGGCGATCAAGCAGGGGCACGTCACCGGCGGCACGGTCACCCTCAAGGGGCCCCTGAAACGGTTCCCGTTCGGCGCGGGCGGCGGCGAGTTCCGGGTTGCCGCCGACGTGCAGGGCGGGGCGATCGATTATGCGCACCAGTGGCCGCCGGCGACGGCGATCGACGGCAAGGTGGTGTTCGCCGGCAACCGCATGCACATGGACGTGAGCCATGCGACGGTCAGCGGCTTGCAGATCGACAACGCCACCGTCAACATCCCGGACATCCGGCACGCGCACCTGCAGATCCAGGCCCACGCGACCGGCGACAACGGGTCCGTGGTCTCCCTGCTGCAGCACACCCCGCTTGAGAAGTCCAACCCCGAGCTGATCGACGGTCTCAGCGGCAGCGGCCCGGCCGACATTCACCTGGGGCTGAAGCTTCCGATCCGGCATCCGCAGCAGGTCGCGATCGACGGGACCCTCGCCTGGCAGGGTGCCAGCCTCGGGATCTCGGGGACGCCGCTCCGGCTGACGGACGTCAACGGCAAGCTCAGCTTCACCCGCACGCGTTTCGCGGCGAAGGACATCACGGCGCGGTTCCAGGGACGCCCCCTGCACCTGCACGTGACGCCCGCGGCCGGCAAGCGCGCACGCACGGTGGTGACCGCCAGTGGCAGCATCGACGCGCAGGGCATCGAGGGGCTTTCCCCGGCCATCCCCCGGGGGCTGGTCCACGGCGCGACCGACTGGAAGATCCGGGTCGGCATCCCGCCGGCGGGCGCGCCGGCCGGTGAGCGCCCGGTCACCACGTTGCGCTCGGACCTGCGCGGCCTGGCCATCGAGCTGCCCGAGCCGCTGGGCAAGAAGGGCGATACCCGGCGGCCGCTGGCGGTGCGTGTCGCCTCCGGTCACAAGTCGGCACGCCAGGTGTCGCTGGACTATGGCGGCACCCTGACCGCGGCCCTCCGGTTCGACCACGGCGCGCAGGGATGGCGGTTCGAGCGTGGCGGGATGCACTTCGGAGCGGGCCGGGCCACCCTGCCGCCGGTGCCGGGGCTGCGGCTCAGCGGGCACATCGACCGTCTCTCGATCCCGGCGCTGCGCAAGCTCCGGCAAGGCCTCGGGGGGGGCGGCGGGCCGCCCCGGCCGCCGGCGTGGCTGAGCACCGTGGAGCTGTCGGTGGGCAACGTCGCGGGTGCCGGGATGCCGCTCGAGAACATCATGTTCCGTTACCGGCGCCGGGCGAAGACCTGGCGGGTCGGGCTGGTGTCCGGGCCGCTCGCGGGCTCGGTGACGATCCCCCGCGACGGCGGCGGTCCCTGGGTGGCGGACCTGCAGCACATCCGGATCCCCACCGGCGGTGGCGCGGGCGCGAGTCAGTGGCTGAAACAGCTGTCGCCGCAGGCCGTGCCGGCGATGAACGTCCGCTGTCGGGAGGTCAGGATCGGGAGCCAGAGCTACGGCTCGATGGAGGCCCGCGTGCGGCCTTCCGGGTCCGGCGTGAGCGTGAGCTCGCTCACGCTGAAAAAGCCGCACCTGAAGATCAGCGCCTCGGGCACGTGGACCGAACACGGCGCTCAGCAAGTGACGCACGTCGACGCCCGGGTGCAGAGCGGCGATCCCCAGGCCGCCCTGAAGAACCTGGGCTTCGCGCCGCCGCTGACGGCGAAAAGCGCAAAGCTGCAGACGAACCTCGACTGGCCGGGCTCGCCGATGGACTTCTCCATGCAGCGCATCGCCGGGACTCTGACCCTGGACGTGCGCAACGGCTCGCTGCTCAAGGTGAACCCCGGGCCCGGGCGTGTGTTCGGGCTGTTCAGCCTGTACGCGCTGCCAAGGCGCCTGAGCCTGGACTTCGGCGACGTGTTCGGCAAGGGACTGGGCTTCGACCGGATCAACGGGGATTTCGTGGTCCGGGGCGGCAACGCCTATACTTCCGACCTGGTGCTGGACGGGCCCGCCGTGAAGGTGGCCATGGACGGGCGGATCGGGCTTGCCAGCCATGATTTCGATCAGAAGATCGTGGTCACGCCGAGCCTGTCGTCGAGCGTCGCGATCGCCGGCGGCATCGCCGGCGGGCCGTTGGTCGGCGCGGCGATATTCCTGGTGCAGCAGCTGCTGCACCGGCCGATCGGGAAGGCGAGTCAGATCGTCTATCACCTGACCGGGCCGTGGGACAAGCCGCAGATCAAAAAGGCGGGCTCCGGCAACCTGCAGGTGCCGGATCACCCGGGGGACTACACCGGCGGAGGATCGCGCGGCACGCCGCAGAAGGCAGGTCACTGACATGATGATATGGCGCATGGTGTTGGCGGTGCTGCTGGCGGGCGCGATGGTGCTGCCTGTCGCGCGGGCGGGGGACCGGATCGGAACGGTCCCGCGGTCGGCCTGGTCGCAGGTGCACGGCGCCCGGGACGTGCTGGCGATCCCGGTGCTCAAGCAGGCGGTGGGGGCGTGGACGCGGCACCCGCGGGACCACATCCTGATCCAGTATTCCGGCGGCAGGCCGGAGGCCGCACGGGCCTCCGGCGTACGCGACTGGCTGATCGCCCTGGGGGTGCCGGGCTCGGCGGTCCAGGTCCTGCCGGGGCCGCGCGGCTTCTCCGGCGTGGCGGTCTCGGTGGGCTTCTAGGGGGCGGGCGAGAAACACCGGTTTTCGGCCGCCTCCGGGACAACGAAGGCGGGAGTGGCCGGGCTAGCGGCCACCGCACCGACGGGAGCTCTGATGGCACGCGCGGCAGCGATACAAATGGTGTCCGGGCCTGACGTGGAGGCCAACCTGATCGAGGCGGAACGCCTCATCCGGCGGGCGGCCGACAGCGGCGCCGAACTGGCCGTGCTGCCGGAGAACCTCGCCTGCGTGATCGCCGCCGGGCGGGCCGGCGAACATGCCAGCGGCCGGCGCACCTGGGGACACAGCATGATCATCGACCCCTGGGGCGACGTCCTCGTGAGCCTGGAGAGCGGTCCCGGCGTGGCCGTCGCCGAGCTCGACCCGGAGAGCGTGCGCGAGCGCGAGCGCTT
>Ga0209921_1000061_pt1 | contig 42672 bp, 28 predicted proteins | sample SalPonF2_C_D2_MG_FD_185730 | JGI IMG/M metagenome (GOLD analysis project Ga0209921, IMG submission 185730) | Salt pond soil microbial communities from South San Francisco under conditions of wetland restoration - Salt Pond MetaG SF2_C_D2_MG... ...
ATCGAAAAATTTTACTTTGCCTTGTTGTGACATATAATATTTGTGTTTATACCTGTTGGTATCGTCTTGTGAAAGGAGTTGGGCTAACGCGTCGTTTCAAAAAAGTCTACTGCTCAGGTAGGTAATTAATTATAACGCGATAAGATACCATTAAATATTCGATTAACCTATTTATATTTAAAGGCCGTCATTTTTACTTTTTCTTTTCATGATGACCAATCCTCAATAACCTCTCCATCTTCAAAAATACGAGCCTTATTCTTCACTCCGCGCCCGGCCAGACAATATTATCAAGATTTATTTAATAAAATTGGCAACCAGCTCGGTGGCTAATTACCTTTATACTTAAAGCGGCCACATACAGTTGTTATACGAAATGAGGCATTTTAGGCTTTCACCAAACTGTTAAGAGAAACGTTATTTTAGGGCGGTTCCGAATAAGGAAATGGGGCATATCGCCACTCCGGCGTTCACAAATTCGGCGTAGCTTTTGCAATCTGATATTTAATTACCGAGATTTTAGAAAGGAGTGGGCCCGGAGGGTAGCCTGCGCTAAAGCTTCAGCAACCAAAAATTCAAATTAAAATGTGCCTGCACTACGAAGCTCTGGATTTTCAGAGCGTAGTAGTGTGGGCCCGGAGGGTCAACTTCGCATAAAGCTTCGTAGACCTGAGTCCTAAAAAAGAAGTTTTGCGCAACGAAACTCTGAATTTTAAAAGGGTAGTAGTGTGGGCCCGGAGGGATTTGAACCCCCGGCCAATCGATTATGAGTGTAGTTCATAATTAGACATATGGACTATATAGGCCGATTTTTTAATGGCGTGTACCCACTAATGTACCAACTTTGAGTATCACTGGTGAAGGGGATTCACATGCCTGAATGAGATTGGCAATAGAAAGTAAAAAAATTATCGGGTTTCCTTTTTTTACAACAGTAATTTAAAGGCTGGTTAGGCAAACTTTTAATAAGCGCCGTATAGATCAGGTTGCTTATGATACCATACAGCGTCAAAGACGATTTTATTATTTTTATTTAGCCACTCACTCCAATTTTCAGGGGATCTATTTATTGTACGGTTTGTAGCTTCATGTTTACAAAGTAGATCAAGGATCTCCTTTATTATTTCAACAATATGATCAAGTACATCACCATACATTTCAGCAAAGTCCCACCATTTATTATCGGTTGGATGAGCACCAAATTCATTTCTTAGTTGTTCTAAATCTTCAAGATAGGGTACATATGAAGATTTAAGGCCAATTTCCTCTAGCTTTATAAATCTATTGTCCGATGTTGCATTAAATCTATTTTGACAATACTCAGCAGCTACACTTATAGTTGAATTAAGTGCTGTCGTACTCTCTTCATAAAGCGATATTTCTAGCAACCTAATGCTTTTCCAAAAATTGAAAATAGCTCTATGGATATATGGATCTAGTCCATTTATTTTTTCCACCCATTTTTTAAAAACTTCAATTTGAGGAGAGAGTTCATCTATTTTTACTTTCTCAGGTAAATGCTTTTTTCTTTCTTCTGTTTTAAAGTAATCTAATCTTAGTCTATTCAGAGTTCCAAACCTAAAATCACAAGCTCGGTCATAAGTCAAAGCAATGCCCCCAATTATTGATAGAGCTCTAGACCTTGCTATGTATTGCTCTGCAAAATGTAGATAAAATTGAATAAGGTCTCTTATATCTTCATCATCGATATTTCGCCATCCTATTTTCCAATTAGGTGTAATCACACCTACAACAAGCTTTTCTTCACTGATTTTAAATATTTGACATTCCTTGTTTTCATATTCGAGATTTAAATCTCCTGAATTACTAAGATGTCTTATAACGATATTTTTTTGATCATCTCGGGCAGTTAACTCTTTAAGAAAGAGATCATTTAAAGTGTTTTTTAGTTTTTGAATTTTGTGTTCAGGCAATCCCATTTCTCTAGCCCAAACAATAAAATCACTTTTGAATTGATTATTTATTTTCACGTTGAAGAAAATTGAATTAGCCTTAGTCTCACTGAAAAAATTGGATGAAATGCTTTAAGATATATTCAGTAAGATTTTTTGATTTCCTTGATTTTTCGTTTGTAGACTCCCAAATAAAATTGTCTTTTCTGTCCTTAGAGAATTTAAAATGATTAGTTTCAAGCAATTCAGGGCGTGGATGTTCTTCAGAGTAATAATCGTCATGCCAATTTCTGAAAATTTTAAAAGAGATAGTAGATTTTGAAGTAATTCTAAGATCAGCTGCTTTATAAAAAAAGGCTAATTCATTTCCTTTATAAATTACTCTGAATCCATCATTTATTATCGGCTCATGTCTTAAATTAATATTTTGAGAGGATTTATTAATCTCTTCGATGGTCTTGTTAAATAAGCTTTTCAACTTTTCTACTTCGTCCAAAAAATCACTTCGAGCTTTAGAAGACCATAGATATTCTTCAAGCTTTTTTTCGTGATTTGAATCTTTGTCAATTTGGTCAACTATTGCATTGAGTGATAAGTCTTCTTCTATATGATTGGTTTCGTGCTTTTCTTTTATCTTTTGAAGCTTTTCTACAGAAAATTTTTCAACATCGTTAGTTATAATATGATGTTTGTAGCACATCAACATTAAATTGTCAAACTGCCTGCGCTCTTCATTTGTTTGGTCTGGATTAAACCTTTCACCGCCGGGCAAAGCAGCTTCTATGTGGCAAAGTTGACCAACAAATCTACCTTTTTCATCCATCATTACCGCTTCGCAACCAGGAAACGCACACTGGTTACCTGACTTAAGAAATAATTCTCTTAATGTAACTTTTTGGGGTTCAAGTCTTTTAGGTTTTCCAGACATGAGTAAAATACTTTCAAAGATTGCCTAACGACATTGCAAATAAGCGGCGCGGCTAAGTCCTTGAATGTAAGCAACTAAACACAAACGCGTCCGCTTGATTTGCTTGTTATAGGGCGGATGAGATTCTTGTCTTAAAATAGCTTTTTGCGATCTTTTATTCTTAACATTGGACGTTGCTTATAAAATGCTTTCTCTTAGTAAATATCCATGTATCGAACCTCTTTCAATCATAAAATCAAGAATCGGAATGACTTTGTTTTTCAACCTTATTTCTTCCTTTATTTTTTGCCTATTAACAAAAATAATTTTTCTTAAATACTTCTCCAGATAGTATAAAGTGTTCGATTCTAAATCTTTAAGCTGTAGTGACCTATTGTTTTGTACAATGATATAAATCCAGTCAATGCCTTCATTTGTATAATTAGATCCAATTGAATTCAATATTTTGGATATAGAGTATAACACAGATGGAATATGTCCTAATTCTCTTGAAGCATTGGCATAAAGAGATATATTTTCTTTTTTTAAACTATGCCATTCTTTAATGCCTTCACGCCACCAGCCCCAAGCTAATAAGTAATTTTTGATGACATCTTTCAAATGATAGCCATGTTGATCTTTACAAATTTCTTTAATCTTTGGGTATAACTTATTCCACACATACCAGAACTGATCTTGTTTTTTTTGATAATCTTCAGCACTTATTAGTTCACTAATAAAAGAAGCTGTTTCTTCTGTGGATGAGATAGAATCAACGAATGGTTGTAGAAATATATCAATTTCATTCAGCTCCCGTTCTAAAATGAAATAAGCAAATCTTTTAAAAACATTTCGGCGTAATGAATAAATATTAGAATCATTGCCTGAATCATCTCTGTAACTTCTTCTATCTTTTAATAACTGGGAAGATAACAAGGGTAAAGTTTTCTGATAAATATTTAAATGAATTCTATCTTTTGTGTCAGAAGGAATTAACTGGAAAACAATCTCTAATTCATGAATATCTAATAAATCTAAATCCAGTTCTTCAAATTTTATTTCCTCAAATGTAAGTTTTGGGTTTAACTCATCCAATTTTTCTAGTATTAGACTCTTAGAAATCCTTCCCCAATAACCTTTTTCCTTCCTTTCTTTCGCAATTATTTCATTATAAACAGGCTTCAGTTTTATATAACCAAACAATATTGACTGGGCTATTTGTTGATTTTTCTCCCAAAGGTTTGACTCACAGATGGATTCAATAACATAGTCGCAAATTCTTTTGTATTGCCCAATTGGGGTATCATCGAAAAGTGCCCAAACCATTATTGAAATATAAAATTCCGCTTCATCAGAGTATTCATCAATTAATGATGGAATAGCATGTACTGAGGCTTCAACACCATCACTTATTTGATAATCATAATCATCAGTGAAAAGACGAGTGAAAGACGATAGAATTATTTCTCTACAAAATTCTTTGTCCTCTTTTGATAATTTGTCTTTGTACTCAATCATTAATTTCGAACAAGAAAATGGAGGTATAGAATTATTCATCATACCCATTACATTTTCTTCTGATGGCAATTCTTCAACAAGTTCTTTGGTTTCTGATAGAGCTAAAAGGGGATCGTCATCATATTTCTTATGATTCTGATCATTATTTGAACTTTTTTTCCCAATCAAAAAATCCGACCATGTTCTTAATGATGAGTATTTAAAAGTTTCTTTAAATTGGATATGAGCTTGTTCACTTTGTTTTCTGAGATCATCTGAAAGTTCTTTAGGACTAAATTCTATAAGAAGTTTATTATCATCTTGTTCAGATACTTTAGGAGTAAGATTTCTCCTATCCATTCTCGCCAACAATACTCCGTATTTATTTGCTGAATAGTTGGACTTGTGTTGATCAATTATACTATACAATTTTTCGATGAATTCAGCATTCTGTTCCTCTGTAAATCCCTTCACACCAATGAACTGATACTTCAAAAATATCGACTCTAAATTTGAATTTCGATGTTTATCCTCGCATGTTTTTAGTCTTTCATCTGAGTAGAAAAGATCATTGGTTTTATTGATTCCATATCCAAGCGAATAAAGCGATTTCGCTTCAAACTCATGTGTACTTCTAATATGATCTATATGAAATAGTTCTATTGTTTTAAATAATATTAGCGCTACATCATAGAATTTATTAGGAAATGCAAGTACTATACTGCAAACAACCGAAGTTAAAGAGGCTGATTTTGACTCAATAAGGATTTTAAAAAGTATCTTCTGAATTATTTCAGATTTAAATTTTCGTGCAAATTCTAAAAGAATTTGTTCTAATGCCATATGCATTGATTGTAAAAGATATGGTACCACGGGGCTTCCAACGCCACGATACATTCCCCATATTGCCCAACTTAAATACTGTGTAACTTCTTTTTCATCAATATGTAATTTGATTTTTACGACGTCTTCTTTTCCGTAATCGGACTGACTATAAGATTCAACAGCCCTATTTGTGAAATCTATGATAAAATTCAACGTTTCATGGAAGGCTATTTGTAATAACCATTTTATTGGTGTTTGATTGGCACTTGCAGGATAGTAATTGAAACTGTACTTATCAGTTATGCCGTATCGGCTTTCCATAGTATCTCTTTCGTATCCAAATCTACCAGGTTTCTCCGGTTGTTTTTGCCAATATAAATTGCACAGCCGAATAACATCTAATGGAAGAGCTTTTAATAACTCAATTGCTATGTATGGTTTTTCTAAAATTTTAGAGCAAAGGCCCGCATAAGGATCTCTATGGCTGGCCCATTCATTAGCAATAACCTTGTCAAAAATTTCTTTTAATTCTGGTTGTAGTTCATTGGCTGCATTGAAAACCACTTTTAAAATATTTTCTTCTGCGTCATCGCGAATGTAGAAATCTTTTTCAGTTTCAGTTTTCTGTATTACGCTTAATGCTAACAAGCCAGAATATCTTGTGGCTGCTCCTTCCTTATTGAAATCACACCAATTAATTAAGACGGGTAAGATTAAATTTAGATTGTCGTCAAAAAAACTGGATTTATGTTTATAAATAAGTCCAATTACTTCTTCCCAGCCTTTGCCTTTGGGTTTTATAATTTCAAAGCTCTGAATTGCTGAAATGTCTGTGCATGCAATTCTTAATAAGAATAAAATTCTTTTTAATATTTTAAAGTCATTGGCAATTATTTCTTTTTCAAAAAGCTTAAAAAAAGCTTCCGAATAATCTGATAACAGAACAGAAATTAAAACCTCATCTTTCCAAAATTGAGTAATGTCATTGTTTGTAAATGCTTCCTGAATAAAGCTCTCTATTTCTTTACTGTAGTCAGATAAATTGTCAGACAACCATAATCTAAACGCTCTTCTTATGGGTAACGAATTTCCTAATTCGTCAAAAAAATGTTTTGTATTTGAATGATTTGAAAAACTACGAGAGACGATTTTATCCAATGCCCATTCTTCATAAATATCATGAGTAATGAAATATCCGCGATGAGCATCATCATAACCGAGAATTTCGTCCTGTTTTAATTGAAATAATGCTGATTGTGGTAGATCATCTGTACTTATATAAAACCGTCCAGTATCACATCTTTTTTTAGCGATATGGATAACGCACCTTTCTCTTTCAAGATGTAAGTTGTCTTTCTGAACAATATTATTTTGTATTCGCTTTTTCCAAAGCAATTCAATAAATCCCTTAAAGTTCTCTCGTTTGTCAATATTTAAATGATGTTGAACATATTCATTTAGATAAAATAAGTTTCTAAGTCTTTCTAAGAATTTCTGATTCTCGGGAAGTGCAAATTTAAATCCTTCTGATATTGCTTTTAGCTCATCCACACTAATTAAGGGAACGTCATTAACTTCAAATGCTAACTGGTAATTCTCTTTAATGTGAAATGTTAAATCGTTAAGGTAAGCGTAGCGTGTTGTAAAGATGATATTCCAATCATGTTCTTTTAATTCTTGTATTAGAAAAGAAAGAATATCGTTATTAGTAATCTCTGCAAGTTTTTCTGCTGAATCAATTACAAAGATTTTAATAGGTTCACTTTTATAAACATCAAGGAACTGTGCGAATGTAAATTTATGGTCAAAATGAAATATGTCATTAATGTGACTGACATTAAGTTCATTTGCCTTAAAGACACATATTGGAATCTTCTTAAAATTGACATTATAAAACTCTTTAAAAATAGCAGTTTTCCCACATCCACCTTCACCAGAAATAACTAAATTCTTTCCCTGTTGAGCAGCTTCTGCTATTTCCTCAATAATTAAACTTCGATCAATCTTAATTCGTGTATCTTCGAAAGGTATTTCAGTTTGAATAGCCTGTAAAATATTTTCGTTGTGTTTAAGAACTTCATCAAGTAGATCACCTTGGTTTGGTTCGAGACTGAAAAAAATATCATACAAATACTTATTCTCAGGCAATGACAGTTGTAATTCAAAATTACTTGGAACTCGCCATCGCAACTTTACCCCTTCTTCTTTAGCAGATTCCTCAATATCTAATTGGTATTGAGGTTTTTTCTTGTTTTTAGAACTACTTTCGGAAAGCTCTTGATTGATGTATAGAAATATTTCGTCTAAATTTTTGTTTTTGGATTTAGCCTTTTTTATTGAATCTATAATGTCATCTTTATTATCTGAAATTGAAGTCGTGTAGTATTTGGCTTGAAAGCCATAAAAATTTCCATCTTTTTCTAATGGTTCTGTCTCTATTCCTGTTTGGTTTTTGTAACGAAACAACCCAACTCGATTCTCTAATTCAGCGCAAAAAAGCAAATATGACAATTGTTCAAATGCCCATGTTTCTCGCTTATCATACTTTAAACCAAAAACTTTCCAATTCATTTTATGCAGTTTATTCTAGTTGTTTGCTCTATAACACAGTATTAAGCGGAACGGGTTTGATGCTAATTATTACACATAAGGATTATTCTCTCGCTTATAGGTCATAAAGCCTATATTTCCGATATTATCCGGAATTTGGCAACATAAAATTACAGATAATATTCAGCTGTAAGGATTGCCTCTCCCCCTCCCGGCCTCACTAATAAGACCATATTTGGGAAAATTATAGAAAATGGCAAATGAGCAGCTATCTAAACAAATATTCAGGAATGTTGTATATGTCGATGGTTTCGACATGAAAAATAAATGTGTCGATATATTTTAAAATTATCGACACATTTAAATAACCGTTTTTCATAAATACCCCTTATAAATAATCGATTTTCATAAAATGTAACCATTTTTCGTAAATATCCTCGACCTGAAACCGATATGAAGCGGGGAGGGGCTCACTGATAAATCGTTATTAATTAAAAGTGTCTAATATTTCGGGAAGCTGGATTAAAGCTCTGCAGCAATTCTCTTTGCCCAGTCTAAGGCCCGTTCCCTTAACTCTTTTTCAGTGTCAATAGATTTAATACGATTTGTTAACTCTACTGCATCGATCATTTCTTCAACAAGCAGCCTTCTCACGAATGCCCGATCTTTATCCCGGAAAGCTATAAGTTTACTGGCTGCTAGATCATGGGCCTCCACACACCAACCGATCTTATTGGCATCCATATAATCCTGAACTTTGATCGTTCTTTCTTCCCAACCTTTAGGCAAAGAAGCTGTTTCAAGTGATACGCCATGGACGTAAAAATCATGGGTTTGATGAAAGGGTGAATTTTCTCCCAAAGCCCCATCAATTTTGTCAATGTTTTCCGGTTTATTCTTGGGACTTAAATCAACCTCAATGGATTGTCGTAACTGCTCATCAGCATCTGGGTATTGACCTAATATAGCCTGAGATCCAAAAATATAGAGCTCATTATCACCTGATATTTCACAAGCCGCCCGGATAGCATGTTCAAGCTGTTCTCTATTCATGGTCTTCCTGTTCAGATTTAAGTTTCTCAAGCTTAGTTCGCTCATTATCCTTCAATACAGGCCAGAAGGGCAGAGATTGGCGCAAACGGGTAGAACGTTCGGAATCCGATTCTAAAAATTTCTTCAACCGCTGTAATGACATGCTTTCCAGAATGTGCTTCCATTCCTGAAGTTCTTTTTGCTCACCAGAACTGATTTGTGGGATACGATCTTCAAGATACTTAATTGTCCGTTGAATGATTTCCGGATACGTTTTAAGGAGCTCGGTCCAGGCTTTTGAATCGATCAGGGATTGTTCGTCCAAATCCTGATGAGATTTTTCCCCAGCCCTCTCATTTTTTGAACTTTCTAAATAATGCTGTGGATCCGTACCCCAGAGTAAGATGATATTTTCCGTATCTATAGCAGGTCTGGACTCTATATCAGCCAAAGTAACTCCATTAGCTTCAATGGTTACATCAAACTCTTTTTCAAAGCCAGAGTCACGAAGTCGTTCTCTAAATTGATCTGTGATATTATCGATGGATTTAACGCCTCCCAACAAAGCAATACGAATGGGATCCCCATACTCGTCGGAACCCTGAGCTACTTTCCCAAATATCCAGGCTGATTTAGGCTGTATCTCTAAGTTTTTAACTAATTCTTGAATTCGTTTGATAGAATCATTGAAACGTTTTTTCTCCACTTCAAATAGCTTTGAAATTATATTTGAGAGTGGAAAATCCTTTCGTATAGCAACCTGTTGCTGTTTACCACTCCCAACGTACATAACAATCCCATTCTCCACTAACCTATGTACCACATCGTATACTCCTTGTCGTGATAGATTTGTTCTATCCAAGAGTTCCGAATGACTCATTGGATTCTTGGCGTCTGACAATTGACGAAGAATCATTATATGGCCTTTTGACCCAAGAATATCGTTAAGTGGAGTTCTAAGAGTACTATTTTGATTTAACTTATTCATAACAAGAACAAATTATCAATTTTACTTGATAAAAGTCAAACATAGTTGATAATAGTCAATTTTACTTGACGAATTGAATTTCTCCTATTTAACCAACTTTAGCTGATTAAGCGATCAAGGATGATCTTAAATAAGTAAAGGGCTTATTTAAGGTAGATGATCTATTTCTTGAATAAGAATCCCTTTTTATTCTCATATTTGATTCTAAGATGCTAACTATTCTCTTTAAATGATAGTAATAAGCAATTTGCAAGTTATTGCTTGTTATAACTCTAATCTAAATACCTACCCGCATGGAACCATCAAAGAAATTAAAGTACCGGGATTTGCTAATGAATCTGATATGGGAGAATAAAGTCCTTCATAAACTTTTTGAGGGGAATAAAAGATACACCAAGCTGCTACAAGAATTGATGAAGTACGATTTGGATGATGAGGAACCTTTACCTCTTCAAAAGGATCTCTTAAAGAACTTAGGAGTATCTCGAACGAAACTCATGAATTTAATGGAAGAATTATATGAGGACTTTCACAAAAGATTATTTAGCCCTAATGCTTACCCAATTTTCGATACAGAAGTATGGTTATTTGTTAATACGTGGGATGATTATTGGCCTATTGGTATCCATAATTTAAAGTTTATACCAAGGACAGGTGACAAGTTTACCGTAGATTTTATAGGTGAGCTCGGGCACGCGAGGTATTTATTTGTTGAAAGTGTAACCCATGAAATTGAAAATGGGATCCATCGGATTAATATTCACCTGGAAAAGCCGTCCTTAGAGCAAGATTTGTAAATGTTTGAAGGCCTAAACTTACGGAATGCTTTCTATTCATCTTGTTTTCTACTTATTAACCACTCTTCAATATCTGATCTTAACCAACCTACCGCACGACTACCCATTTTGACCTTGGGTGGTAGCTTATCTTCATGCTGCATGCGATAAAGTGTGGATATACTCATCGAAAGCATATTGGCCAGTTCCTTAGGCCTTATTATTTTGCTTGCTAGTTGATTCCTATCTTTGGTGACATTACAATATTTTGATCTTGGTGAAATAGAATTCAAAATTTCTTCTTTGAAGTCTTCAAGCTCTTCTCGAATAACTTTCCTTACCGCCTCCTCAATAGTTTCCCTTAAATATGTTTCAATGTTCATATACTTGGATTTTAATCTAATTTGGTCTGACTTTAACGACCAAATTAAGGATGATGGAGGAATTTTCTGACTTTTAAAGCTCTTAGAAGAGAAATTTGAGAAAGGGCGATATAATGTTGCCAATTTAAGAACTATCTCATCCCAAATAGACAGAGATTGATAGCTAAGAGAGTTCTTTAAGAGTCGTTTACAGCTGTGTGATCTAGGTTTGCCTAATATTGAGGCATATCAATTATTGATGATAAAACTCAATTATTAACAACTTTGATAAAAATAAAGATGTTTTTCTCGCTTTTAACCCACATTTAGAACATGGTATACTCCTTGTACTTATTAAAGATGAAGTTGGTTTTCGACTTGATGCAAGAGATAGCCATAAATTTAACTAAGATATAGAGACTTATGGGAAAAAGTTCAAGCTTTAAAAACAGTGGTTCACCAAATAGAGCATATCCTAATGAATTCGAGCAAAAAAAATCCTCGGGGGAAAGTAGCACTGACCAAAAATCAAAATTGATAATTAGTCTTGTTCAAATAAATGGACAGGTTGTCTCAAAGACTAATAAAAGTGATTCGATTTCATTTGGGGATAATGGCAGATTGATTGAGGTTCATACTTCAGATGGGAGAATTGGTAATATCCCTGTTCATGACATCGAGGAAGTAAGAAACTTTACTTATAGCCAAGCTTATATTTCTGGTTTACAGGAAGGGAATTACCAAGTTAAAATTACGCTGAAAAAGTAAGATGACTTATCGAAACTCTTTACAAGGTAACTTATGGCAGGCCAATTGCCATAAATGTTCTTTATGGAATATTTGTGGAGGGGCGCCATCGGCTCCATGTGAATGTGTACATACAGGTGAGGATAAATACAATTGTCAAGAGTGTCGCATTGTATGTCGGGAAAGAAAGGCAGCTCCAACCAATCTAATTTCGGAGGATACATTTCATGACCAAATCGCAGCTGGCATTCCTTTACATAAATTGAAAATAGCACAACCTACAAATAATCCACAATTTCCAATCTATACCCCATTACATACTAATAAATTGTCAAGCTCAGCTGACTTTACTTATGTGGGGATACCTGTGGACAAAATACTTACTGCACCAAAATCTAAATATCCAAGCCTTAGAAAATATGTCACTAATATTGATGAGTTAGAGAAGCACTTTAATACTATTAGTTCAAATAAATATATTGCCATTTTAAATGGGGCGGATGAGTATTTAGAGGCTCTTTGGAGAATGCCAGATCGAAATAAACTTTACGAGAAGTTCAAGGAGTTGGGCATTCAATACGTAACTGGTCCTACTTTTTCTATTATCGATGAGCCGGGAGTACCTGCCTCTCACAACATAACGATGTTGTTAAGACACAATCGTATAGTTAATGAGTTAACAGATTTCGGCCTAATACCAATACCAAATATTTACACCCGATCTCAATATAATATCCAGCAATGGAAAAAATGGCTGGCTTTAAATTTTCAAGTCACTCATATCGCCTTCGATTATTCTCTGCAATCGAAAGGAAGAAATGTTGATAAGCATATAATGAAAAGTTTAACGCTATTGGATGGCCTTAAAAGAGACTTTCATATATTTTTTACAGGTATTGGGACAATGAATGGGCTTTTTATTAATGATAAATTGCAAAATTCAGGTCATTCCTTTTCAATAATTACAGGTGAACCTATAATTAAAGGAGCTAAGGGAGGTCAGAAGCTTTCGGTTGAGAAGGGATCCATTAAATACGTTGCTAAGCCTGAATATCCGAAAGAGGCGCTTGCAAAATATAATGTAGCTTTATTTAGAGACTTGCTTAAAAATAAATCCGAAACGCACCAATTGATGTTAGCCGATCTTTAGAGGATATTGCAAATAATAAGCACGTCCTACCTTGGCTATTTTATACTTCGCTGAATTTCACTGGATCAGTTTAGTTGTATTTTTAAATTATATTCGTCCGCTTTATCGCGAATCTCAATTGCCTTTTCAATATACCAGTTGGAAGAAGCTATGAAATTTGACCATTTTACAGTTTTGATATAAGAACACTCGCCTTCTAAGATTTTAGATCCATTGCATTCTCTGATTTCTGGATTTTTGGGATTAAACATGTTCTCTCTCAGCATTTCAAATAGTTGTCCTGTGAAATGAGTAATTGAATTACATTCAGGATTTTTTCTGTAATACCAATCATATGAATTATTCTCATCGGGTAAGACAACCCCAAGTACAGCATTTCTTTTACTCTTGCGCCCCATTACTGTTGTCTCACGTAAAGAGTAGGATATCTCCCAAGGTATCCACTGATCACTTTCTGGCTTCAAGTGTTCCTTCATACCCTTTGAGATAAGGACAATAGTGATACTGCTCTGTCTTATTTTTCCTTTAAGTTTAGTTTGTATCGTTGAATCAACAAACTCCGCTAAACTCTCACCATCTTTCTCCCCAAGATTAATATGATCATCTTGTTTTAAAAATCTCTGCAGTTGGTCAACATAATCCCTTACTCTTGTATCCCGATAAACCAATCTACCTCCGACACTTTCTATAAATCTGCTTTCTAAGTCTGCAACTAAAGTGTCTCCATATTTATATGAGATAAAAATATTTCTGGCCATAGCTATTCTTGTATTAGATAGTCCTTAAAAAGAGATAAGTAGGAATAGTCATTAAGTAGTCGCTCATCTTCTATTTCCATTTCCTCATAAATAATTTTCGATGCAGCACCGGTACTTGCGACAGGTAACAGTTTTGCGGTTGGGTGATATTCTCTGAATAGTTCGAATTCATCCTCCACGCCGTTCATGCCTCCCAGAAAGACACCTGCATAAAAATCACCCGAATTAAAAATGGCTTTTCTCATAGCTAACAGACTACTTTCCCGTTCCCCGGTACTTTCAACAAGAGTAACATTCTCAAACTTATTATTATCATCTGGGAAGTAATCTTCAAAATATAGGGACTGATAAAGCTTAACATGTTTTTGAATTAAATTCTCACCTTCTTTTTCCCGTTTTTGAACAACTCGATTGACTAAAGGTGTAATGGAAGGATGTCCTCCCCAAATCAACCGGAACTTGGGTAATACTACATCAACCAATGCAATCACAGCATCTCTAATCGCAATTATATCAGCCGAGTCGATATACTTTGGGTCTCTTTCAGGTAAGGGAATACTTGCGGAGAGAAATATGTTCCTTAATTGTTTTTCAGCCATTCCTCAAACTTTTGCTTTTTAAGTGTTCGTATCTCCAAATAACCATTCAACCAGTCCAGATGATTTAACCACTTATCTCTTATCCGAAGGTCATCATATATCAAATATAGATTTTCAATTTCATACTCTGCAATCTCCTTCATGATCTCCTCAGATTGATGGCAATCAAATGATCTAGGAATCCCAATGCTGGGCACAAACAATTTTCGTTTATTATTTGGAAGTGACTCAGTAATGAATCTTTGTGGTTGTACCTCCATTTTACGTCCAATAGCTTTTCCTACATTTAAAAACTCAGTAATCAAATCATCCCGTCGCGAAGCAAGATTTCGAGCCCGCAGTGATTCTACCTCATGTATAATTTGAGAGACGGTATTCTCGTTTAATCTTGACGTTTTAGCATTGTTAAAATCTTCGGACTCAAAGTTACTTTTTGTTAAAGGGAAAGGATAACATACTTCATCAGTAGCTGCTAACTTATGCTCAGGCCAGATTAGCTGAACCACCCCAATTTTCTTGACCCCAGCTTCTGCAATTTCCTCTTTACACCACCTGCTTGTCAGAAATCCTGGAGTATTCAGTAGAACTATTACATCGCAATCTGTCATTCTATGCCACAACTCTTCCTGAAATGGCTCTCCTTGCTTGATTGAATGCGTATCAAGAAAACAATCAAAATTGTTTCTTTCTAATGCTTCGTATAGTTGAATAGCAACAGAGCTGGACTCATTTCTTTTATAGCTGATAAAAACCTTCCGTGTGCTCCTAAGCAATCCAAAAGATTCCAAGCATAGATTAACAATTTTACTAACCAGATGTGGTTCGAATTTCAACCCGTTTTGATTCTCCAATAATCCAGGTATTTCAGTACTAAATGAATCATTGAATATGGGTAATACCGGAACTCCTGCATCTAACAAAACTTGCACATATTTAAGATGCTTTTGATTACCTAAAACGTCGCCATAATAAATACCGAAACAAGGTTGATTTTTTTTAAACTTAGCATCAAAGTTAGAATGATTTATAAATTCAAACGAAGCTTTCGGAAGATTCAACTCTTCTACAGCTGATAAAAACTCTTTCTTGAGGTCAAAGGGGTATTTGGATAGGTATCCGAGTTGAACTAGTTGGTACTTGTAATTACTCATTTTAATTCCTCATTTTCATAGGTTCAACCTCATCCTATTTTAGGAATGTCTCTTTAAGTATAGGATTATTATTCCGTCTAATTGGACACTATGTATTTTTATCTTCATTAGAAGATTTTTATTAAAATTGCATATCACGCCACTGCATTCTGATTAATCTCCCGAATAATACTCACAATATTAGCCGCTTCATCGGGAAAGACGCCATCCACGCCCTCGTAATGCTCATCGGTAAAGGGGGGCTCGTAGAGCTGCTCGGGATCCATAGTACCCTTATTGGTCAAGTAGTCGATAACCTTTTTTATAAATCGAATTTGATGGGAGGCAAAGTTGCCATTTTGTAAATAGTCTGCAAAGGCCTCATTGACAGCCTGCTTATCCAAACCGACTAAACTGCGGATAAAAGGTCCAAGTCCCTCAATACGTTTGTAACTCTCTTCAAAGCGCTCCTTACTCTCGGCTACATCAGAATTAAACAGCATCTCTTCCAGCGCCTCGATGTCCTTATCGGTAATGGGCTTATTTTTCTTAAGCTTGTGAATTGTCATGTGATTCTGATGCTGCTTGATGTACTGCTCTACTTTCAGCCTATACTGCTTAAGCTCTGATATCTCCCGGAACTGGCCGGTCTCGTTTTCTCGTACTGATCCTACCGTATCCGTAAAATTGGTATAAACTTCCTTCTTGTCCTCTTTATCGATGAAGTTGATTAACGTCCGCAGGCACTCACGTACGTTTTCCAGTCGAGGCAAGCTCACCTCCTCCCAGAACTCATCCGTTTGGAGCTCTTTAATAGTGGCTTCTTGCTGTTTGACCTGCGGTATATTCAGCTTGTTTTCGAGCTTACTTGCTAAATATTTGACCCGATTCATTTGTCGCTCAATAGATGGATCATCTTCCAACAAAGACAGCTGAAGATTGAGAATAAGCAGATCAAATCGCTTGGCATATTCATCTTCGGTATCTACTTCGGAAGGCAGATCGGACAGATGCTCAATAAGCTCGAGCTGATCATTCTTGGAAAGGTTATTCCATCGGCTGCGTTCTTTAAATTTGTGCAGGTATTTTCGGTGCGGTCGAACCAGGAAGTTATCCTCATTCATCATAGAAACACGTTTGTGAAGCGTATCCAGTGTGTCTGTCCGCAATTTGATAAGCTGTGGCTCCTCGTTCCAAGGCTCTTGTGCTAACGTCGTTGCTAGGAATAATCGATTTTTAAATATCCGTTTAGTTAGGGACTCTTGCTGAGATGAAGGTGCTCCTTCCGGATTCTCTTCAAAGAATTCAAAGTTGCGACAGAAGTCGAGAATAATGAAATATTCCTTGTCATCACCGGGGCCAAAGAGATCGGGACATAACCGCGTACCGCGACCGATCATCTGGTTGAATTTGGTCTTGGAACGAACTGGCTTAAAGAATACCAGATTCACAATTTCAGGGACATCTATACCTGTATCCATCATATCAACAGAAATAGCGATATGCGGCTTTTTGTCCTTCTCACTGAATCGATCAATAGCATCCTGAGCGTAGGAGTGATAATTATCAATCACTTCGGCAAATCCGTCTAAGTGGGGGTAGGCTTTTTCAAAGCGCTCCTGAATAAACATGGCATGGTCGTGATTCTTGGCAAAAATGATGGTCTTGCCAATACGATCACCGCCTTGCACTTTCTGCCCATGTTCCATCAAGTTTTTCAGCATTTTATCGATGGTATCCTGATTGTACAGCCAGGTATTTAGCGCTGAGGCATCGATGTGTTCTGGGACTTCTCCAGTTTCAGGATCATAAAACTTTACTTCGTATTCTTCCTGCTCTTCTTCACTGAGCTCGCTGTAGGTGATCCCTTCCGTCATAAATTTCAATTCTACTTCTTTCTGCTTAGGACCTACCAAAAATTCATCCGCCACACCTTCACTCAGTTCGTAAGCATAGGTGGGCACACCCTGCTCTACATCAAACATGCCATAGGTATTACGGTCAATCTCATCTTTGGGCGTAGCGGTCAGCCCTAATAAAAGAGAATCAAAATATTGGAAAATAGCTCGGTACTTATGGTAAATGGACCGGTGAGCCTCATCAATGATGATGAGATCAAAATGACCGGGGGTAAATCGTCGTTCACCTTCGTTGGTCTCATTGATGATATTCATCATTGTGGGATAGGTGGACATCACCAGCCGACTTTGTTCCTCATCGTCATCCACCTTGGTGATATCCAACGGATTACTGTTCGGCAGATGGGTTTTAAAGGCATTGGCTGCCTGAGAAAGCAGCGCATTGCGGTCCGCCAGAAACAGTACGTTCTTTGCCCAGTTATGCTTGCGCAACAGATCGGTAATAGCAATGGATACCCTCGTTTTACCGGTTCCCGTAGCCATAACCAGCAGCAACTTTCGTTTATTTTGCTCCAGCTCTTCGGTTACGCTTTGGATGGCTTCCTGCTGATAATATCGTCCGGCAATCTGCTTATCTCCGTTCGCGTCTTCGAGGGACTTTCGATTTTCCCTGCGCCATATCAATCGCTGCAGTTCATCCTTCTTGTAAAAACCCTGTACCCGGCGGGGATTATAGAAATAATCATCCCAGATATGCGTCTGAAAACCATTGGTATAAAAGATGATGGGCCGCTGACCGGTCATTTCTTCCAGACAATCCGCATACAGGCGGGCTTGTTTGCGACCAATCCGGGGATCTTTTTTGGTACGCTTGGCCTCCACCAAACCTAACGGCAAACCATCATCACCCCAAAGGACATAATCTACGTAGCCAATGCCTTTATCATTGGGCATGCCTTCCACTTCGTATTCAATGGCATCGAGATTCGACAGATCCCAACCGGCCTCTTCGAGCATGGCATTGATAAAATAGTCGCGTGTGGCCGCTTCGTCGTAGTCATGATTATCCGGAATCTGCTCATTGCGTTCTTTGGACTCCTTGACCTTGGTGCGGAGTTCTTCCAGCTCTAATTTGGATTGCTCCAGCTGCAGTTTCCGTGCTTCCAGCATTTGGTCCCGTTCTTCGAGCTCATCCTGCAGTTCCTGCACCTTCTGCTTTTTGATGTCATCTTTCTGATCGCTTTGCGCAATGTGGGCTTCATTAAACTCGGCATCCTGAAGCGTATCATCCTCAGAGTAGGTGCGATAGAACCAATAGAGCACGTGAAACAGCTCTTTGGTAATGTGCAGCGCCGTTTTCTGGGAGACCTTTTTGGAGTCGTGCACAGCAATGTTGCCTTCCCGAATAATGGCCTTGATCTTATACCATACTTCCTGATCTACAATCTTCTTGAACGCCAATTCGTGAACGAGTGCCCCCAAATTGGTCTGATAGGGATCTTCCTCGGCCAGATCGACATCAAACTCATACATCCAGTTCACCGTTTGCTCCAGCAGATGACGCGCCATAAAACAGCTATAGCGCGGCTCGGCATTGACGTGCTCCTCGATGGTTTTCGCCTGCTTTAAAAAGTCTGGCCATTCATTATGTAGAAACTGGAAGTTAGACATTACTCTCGTGTTTGAGTGCCTTAATTAAGGATTTAACCATTCATCTGCTGGTTTTGTTATTAGTCGAGCGTCAACATATGCCATATCCATTGTTAGCATAGTTTTTCCACGATATATTTTTCTCACATCATCACGCTCCACTACCAGGGCTAAATCAGCTATCCCATCGTCGTTAGTAAGTACCATAGGAAGCAACAACTGAATATTCCCTTCATACCAATGAGGTATAGCAATTTTATAGTTTCTCCGAATCAATCCTTTAAGTTCTTGTATCGCTCCATTGATTACATTTTCAGCCATCCGGATATTTCCTTGTAATACTTCGGGTAATCTATCTTCATTGTGTTGGAGAAAATGGTCTAGATTTGGCTCAATATCATATTCAAGATTAAAAACTAGATCATTAACATCTTCAATATAAGTAGCTATATTGGGCAAGGGATGAAATGGCTCTAATTTATCTGAATATGAATCAACGAAGGCATATAATGTCCAGTCTGGTTGCTCTCGATCTACTGCTTCATTATTCTTGAAAAAGGTTGCAAAAATATCTTTTCCTCTTGGAGTTTGTAATCCGGTATTAAAACAGGCCTTATCTCCTTCTTCCGAAAATTGAATTTTATCCTCTTCCTGTAACCTCAGGAAAGTATAATTCAAATAATTCGTTAAAATTGGGAAATCTTGATTTATGTATTGATTTTTAAATTCCTGCCTGTGAAATGACCAGTCTTCATCTTTAGCTATTCTTGCTAGTCTTTCAAATGGCGCTTCCCACGTTTCTCCTGCAGGACCATTGTAGGGGAAATGTGCAAAGACTTCTCTTGGGTCTTGTTCTCGATATCTCTTATTTAATGATTGATAAGCCATAAATATATGATCTTGAATTGAAATTGTACTTAATAATTGCTCAACGGCAAAATGATGCTCTGGCTTCTACTCCATAACTTCTTCTGCGGACAACAATTCTTGTTCGCTATCTCTAAAATTCAGCTCTCCTTTAAAAGCTTTTTGGAGTAGTGAGTAATACAAGTTTTGAAATTTTATTTCACTAGATTGATATGAAGTGTATTGCTGATGAATTTCATTATATATTCGAGCAAATTTTTCTTGTAGCTCAATGGGGGGTGAAATAACCTCATAATCTTTTATCATGCCAACATTCAAGTTAGACTGATTCCCCCCACGCCCTAAACTTCTTAAATATTCATATTGAAGTTTGAGTAAATTAAAAAGATAGAACGGTTTAATTTCTTTACATGGCTCAATTGCAGCACAAGCCTGATTTGTTGTTGCTTCAATTTTAAGCAAGCCAACATTTCCTCTTGTTTTTCCTTGACCATACATTGCAACTAAAATGGTATTAACAGGATGGATATCACAACTTGAATTTTCAATACCCAATTCAGTTAATTTTTCTTCAGTATTGACAATAAAGTCACCTGAGACTTCCCCGGTTTTAACCCATGGGATAATTCCCCCATAATATTTTTTATTTTTACGTGAAGGAGTACTCCCAGATGTTATTTTCGTTACATCTTTTAATTTAATTTTAGCCCATTTTTTAGGATTTGTATTAGGATTCCCAAACATATCCAAGAAGACCGACTGGGTGAGCTTGTCCAACTTTTCGATAGTTAGCTGGCGCTTTTGGCGCAAGGCATCGGCTTTGTCCAGCACCGCTGCTATTTTCTTTTGGGTTTCGAGAGGCGGGAGGGGAATTTTTAGATCTTTAAAGTCCCCTTTGTTTATATGTTTCATAGTTGAGCCATGAAGATGTTTTTCCACCTGCTCAATTTTCAGACTCAACATATATTTAAAGTAATTCTTATCTACATCATCCCTTTTGAAAATAGTTTTAAAAATATGTTGGTTTAAATAGGCGTCTCCTCGATCCCATTCATAAACACCCAAGCTCGCTGACCACGAAATTAGAATATCACCATCAAATACATGATATTTCGGTTTTATTTCTCCAGAATGATAATTGTAGTCTTTTTCAGGGTCATTTAAGTTTTGTATCCGTATAATCGGTAAACCTTTGTCATGCCATTGTTCTGGCTTAAAAGCTTTACCATTTTGGAACTTTGCAATATCTCCTAATCTGACTTTATTCATTTAAAAGAGATTTTATTTCACTAATTCCAGTTTGAATATCATATTCTAATTCTTGAATGCAACTCAGAATTTCTTCTGGATCATCAAAATCATGCATTTCATATTCAACTTCCTTATATCGATTTAAACTTAAATCATACTTTTCCTTTTCAATCTCTCCCTTTGAAACAAAGAACGACTGACTTTTTCGATCTCGCTCTTCTTCCGCATCCAAATTATCCCATCGTGTTAAGATATCGGGGATATTATTCTTCTCATGCTCAATTTCGTCCCAGTCATCTATTTGAAATGGATTGGGTGATATTTTATTCCTCTTCTTATCCAAAGAATAGCCTTCAGCCTTCATATCATAAAACCACACCTTATCCGTACCACCCGAATTGGTTTTCGTAAAAATGAGCACCGCCGTAGAAACACCGGCATACGGTTCAAAAACCCCACTGGGCATCGAGATCACCGCTTCCAGCTTCTGCTCTTCCACCAGCATCTTACGAATGCTTTTGTGGGCATTAGAACTTCCAAAAACTACCCCGTCAGGCACAATTACTGCACCACGTCCGCCGGACTTAAGCATACGCACCAAGAGCGCCAAGAAAAGCAGCTCGGTCTTCTTGGTCTTTACCACATTAATAAGATCTTTAGCTGTGCTTTCGTAATCCAAGCTACCCGTAAATGGTGGATTGGCCAGCACTACTGAATAGGCTTCCGCCAACTCGGCGCTGTCCTGTGAAAGGGAATCCCGGTAGGTAATATTGGCATTCTCAATACCGTGAAGCATCATATTCATCGAGCCAATGCGCAGCATGGTGGTATCAAAGTCGAAGCCGTTAAACAGGCCGTTGTTAAAGCGCTTCTGGAACTCCTTGTCGTAAAATGCCTTTTCATGGTTATCCCGCAGATAATCAGCGGCACTAATCAGGAATCCAGCCGTACCGCAGGCCGGGTCGCAAATGGTGTCTTCGGGCTCAGGCTTCACCATATGCACCATCATATTAATGATATGCCGGGGCGTGCGAAACTGCCCGTTTTCACCGGACGATTGAATTTTGGAAAGCATATACTCGTAAAGGTCGCCCTTGGTATCACGGTCCTCCATAGGGATGTCATCCAGCTTGTCCACCACATTAGCCAGCAGGCTGGGCTTGGGGATCAGAAAGACGGCATCTTCCATATGCTTGTTGTAGGTAGTTGCCTCACCGGAGCCGTTCATCTTTATGGTTTTGATGAAGGGGAACACCTCATCCCGGACTACTTCAAACATTGATTCGGCATCCAACTCTCGAAAATTCGACCATCGCATGTGCTGCTGATCAGGGCCGAAGATGGGATCCTCCATCTCTTTGTCAAGAGTATTCGCTTTTTTTTCGCGCTTGGTATGGAGCTCGTCCAACCGCTTGATAAACAGTAGATACGACATCTGCTCCATCACCGACAGCGGATTGGATATCCCGCCGGTCCAAAAGGTATCCCAAATTTTGTCTACTTTGTTGCGTAATTCGCCTGTAAGCATGTGTTAAAGATGATTAATTTTATTGAATTTAATTTCATTATAGTATTACGAGATTTCAATTTTTAATTAAACCGAAGCTTAACAAATATTTGTGTTGGATAACTGTTACCTATAAGTACAGGATTTTTATCTAGAATCTGTGATGCTTCCCGTTCTAACCCAGCTTCCCCCATGGTTATAGACTTAAACTCAAAAGTTGTATTTTTACGTGTAGATCGCCTATTTGAGTACCGAGGATTTTTAACCCTCCAGTAGCCAACTCCTTGATCCAGTCTAACCGTCAAAACCAAATCGTTTTCAAATGTAATTTTGAAAGACCGAGCATGTTCTAAATTACGTCTATCCTGCACATTCAAATCCAAAGGAAGGTTAGATTTTTGAAATAAATATTCAAAAACAACATCTCGATCCTTTGAATCCATCCAGTCGTGAAATATAAGGTTACCGGGTCTTAAATTATTTGATTTATTAGCCGTGTTAATTTGGATTGCACCCACATTCCACCGACTTGCACCAACCAAATTTCTTAAGCCGTTTATAACGGAATGCACTAAACCTAAACTTAGTGGATTATAAAGGTAACGGTCACTATACTCAACCTTTTGGATGGAGAGTTCACTATTTAACAAGTTAGCTTTTGCCTCGTCATGGTATTTAGTGATATTCAACCAAAATTTTTCTCCAAAATCATGCAATCTTGTATTGAGTTCATCTTGGATAGAGATTTCTAAATCTGCCTGCCCTTTAAGTGATTCTTTGATTTCAGATAATAATACTTGTTCTCTGGTTAATTCTTTTTCGCAATCAGCATGAACAACGGGGCTATATTCTTCTTCAACGATTCCCCATTTTTCATTCCCAACAATTATGTCGGGATGTTCGCTTGCCCAGTAATGAGAACGACTGTTGGAATTAATTGAAGCAATCGGCAAAGCTCCCTTAAAGGATGGTAGGGAAGCTACTTTATAAAGATTTACTTTCTCATTTCCCAACAATGATGATATAGCAAATCTATCTTCGGTAGAAAGCTTGTCATAGCAGGATACCCCTATATTTATATCTACTTCTATACCTTTATTATAGGCCAATTTTTGGGCTATTTGCCGAATATTCGAATTAGATAAGTCAAACTCCTTAGCATCACCCTTTAAGAATAACTGAACTACTTTCGGCTGTTCCGTTATATTCTCAAGTTCTCTAATTAGACCTGAAAGGATAGATTCTTGTTCAATCTCAGATTGTCCATCAAAATAATCTAACTTAGAAGGTAGTTTATTCTTTTCAATCCATTCTGAAGTAAGAAATTGTAGCGCAAGGTGACGATCTAATTCATCTTCTCTAAATCTCTGATCATAATCCAAAACACAGTTTGGGCAACTTGATTTACAATTTTTTGGGCATAGTAATTGATTACGAGCTTTTTCAAATAACCGATTAATATGTTGACTCGCTGAAGAACTAAAACCACTGGAATTTTTATCAAAAATCAGTATCGATTCTGTTAATTTTCCATCAATTTTTGTTTGCTGTACATCGCATAAAAGCTCCTGATTTTGAATTCCCAATAACTCAGCCAGGGAATCACGTAAAACGATTGCTAATGTTGCTGCAATATTTTTATCAACAAGCCAATCCCCATGGACATCTTTAAGTACAATCTGAAGGATATCAGTACTACTTTGATGACCTAATGCAATTCCCTTTTTGATAGCAAAACTACTTTTACTGCCGGGGCACTCATTACCATCTTCAGATCCACCTCTTAGTTTTTTGTGAGTATTACCGTTTTTAAACTTCTTAGGCAGATTGCCATCTTTACCCATAGGTTCAGACCTTCCACACATAAGACATAATGCATAACCTTCTCCATGTATTCCTTTAGAAAAGTTAAAAATGTTTCCAGACGTAGTAGTTCTATACTTTCCTAATGATGGATTCAAAAATGGAACCCAACTTCCATGAGCTTGAATCCAAGGTTTTTCTAATGGGATATATGTTTGAGAGGTAACATCATTATGAATTGTAGAATTAAAATCTACACTAAATCCACCTGGTTCTAAATAATGTTCTATATCGGTTTGCTTTATTTGGCTTCCACAATCCTCGCAAATAAATGCACTATGCATTTCATAAGTTGATCCACTATATCCACATTTATGGCATCTCCAAGCATATTTTATCGCTTGAGATTCTTTAATATCTTTTACTGAGCTCGGTATGTGCCAATTTAATGTAATTCCTTCTGATCGATATACAGCCCCATCCAGAACAACATCAGCTCCAGGGGCATACTCCCTCAAAGCTGTAACAATATCCCTTGAAGGTAGATCCCTACTCATTTGAACATTGTCATCTCTTGTTTTAGAATCTTTTTTTCTTTTGTCTTTTTTATAGGCAGATATATTGTAATGATCAAATGCTACAATATTTGAGGGGAAGCCATAGCCGGGTAAAAAGCCTTTAGATGCAAACTCTCGTAGTAAGTATTCATCTGTTAATCTTTTTAATTGATGTTCTATTGCTTTTAGTTCAGGTGCATCGGACTCTTTTTTTTCCAAAAGCTCCAGTCTTTGGCTCTCAATATTATCATGCTCTTTTTCCCACTTGAAAAATATCTCTTCAATGTGAGCAATGATATTTTCATAAATTGAAGGCAAAGGTAGGCCATCAAGTGCACTTTTTCTTATCAGTAGTCTAATCCCATCAGAGAATTGACTCGGTTCATTACCTTCCAAAGTCTCTAACCAACGGACAAATTTAGTAATACCTTGATCTTTATCTAAATAAAACCAACCAGTTGAAAGCTTAAGCTTATCGACCTCTCTAAATCCAATTACATTATTTAAATAATAAGATAGAACAAATGCATTTACATGTCTTTGTACAATTACTTTACTTTGGAGGGACACTGTCGGAGCGGGTAATTTCGTTTCAAATGCCCATTTACTTTCCTCAAAAGCAGTTAAATCATGAGGGTTTTGTTTGCATAAGGTCATTGTTGTTGACCTGGTTTCACTTCGACGGCCAGCACGCCCCGCTCTCTGCAAATAGTTAGCTGGATGAGGAGGGAGGTTGTTCATGCCAACCATTCTTATGCCTCCAATATCAATTCCCATCTCCATGGTAGTCGAGCAAGAAAGAATATTGATCTTCCCCTCTTTAAATAGTTTTTCATAATGTTGTAGAAGGTTTGAGTCAATCTGAGCTGAGTGTTCAGCTGCTTCATAATAAGGCATGTATTCAATGACCCTATCGTTGAATAAGGACCAGAAACCCTCGTTTTTCAAATCCTCTATTTCTTCTTGTTGGCCAATCCATTTTTGCGCTAATTCTCTGTTTTTAAAAGGATCTTGAGTATTTCCAAAAGGCTCTGGATAACGAGGAATACTGCTTGCTTCACAAACTATAATCCCGTCTAATGTTTTTGGCAGGTAAGGTGTTATTCCTCTTACTGTTTTATCAAGAAATCTCCGGGTAATCGGACATATCCAAACTTTATTTGGTATAGTAAATGATATACTATTTAATTCAAGGATATATCCAGGATCTTTTCTTGTCAGAGTTTGAGTACTTCTAGTTAGATCGTACCAAGCTCGTTCTAAAACTTCGTCAATTATATCTTCTCCGACTGTTGTATTTGGGTCAATCCCCAATAGTTTTATTAAAAGTCGAACTATACGGCTTTGATTTTTTCCTCTTTTAGCTGTGGGCCATTTTCGTTGATAGCTTCCGGTTGTGTCTTCGTCTTGAGCGATTAAATATGACTTATAGAAGGGTAATCCTAACCAATATTCTAAGTTTCGATTTGATCCTTCAAGGCTTCCACCAGCACGTACAAAGTAGTCAATACAAATTTTCAGATAAGTTTTCCATTCATCTAAAGATAAACCCCTCGACTTCCACTCTGATGGGGTAGAAGTAACGGAGTCAAGTGTTGGATAATCTAAGCCAATTAAGCCCAGTGTTTCTAAGTTATTTTGACGTCTTGGCCTTCGAGCAAATTCTCGAAAAATCAACAGTTCAGCTACATTATTTCTTACCGAATCATTGCTAAATAGAAAAGGATCGTGTTTAGTGTAACGATTGATTATGTGCCTAAAATCGCCATCTTCTTTAGCAATGTTACTTTTAAGTGCTTTGTACTCAACAGGGGTAAAAGTTGTCAATTTTTGAAGTTCTCGCTCAAAATCGGGTATTAATTCTTGAATATCAGGATCATCAGATTTTTTTAGGGTTTCAATTCTTCTTTTGACTTTGTCAATTTCTGCTTCATTTCTTTGTAACCCATCTCTAAGCACATAATGATAGATAAAACCACGAGCCTTATTTCGTTCAGAATCCTGTTGTAACTTTGCAGCAATTCTTGCAGTTCCTTGCCTGCTATCATTGAATGTCAAAAGCCTTCTACCATTGAAAGGAAGAGCAGATGATTCATTATCACTTTTGGCATACTCCAATAAAGTAGGGAGCAAAACATTCAGCATTGAGGGAGCTCCAATTGTGTGACTTCTGAATCTCTTGTATTTAACTTTGCTACTATCTTGACATTTGGGGCAAGGTAGACCATTGGGTTCGTCATGATATTCTCTTATTTCTACCTCAATCGCATTATTAACTTCATCAAAATGCAATTCTCTGGTCTCTTTATGTAAATAAACAGTGCCGGTATTTTCAGATTTTTTATTAGTAATTAAACCTTCGTTTCCAATCCTATATAAAACTTCTCTTTCTTCATCTAATATCTCTGGATCATCATCTACTTCGAGTTCGAACTCGTCGAAATTTTCATCTCTTACTGGTTGAATTATTTTATCATCACTCGTTCTCTCAATATCTAAATAGATTTCCCCACATTCCTTACATGAAACGACTTCATAAACTGGTGCACCACACTTACACTTACTTTGATTTTGCAAATACACTTGTCCAAATGGCCATTGCTTCGATTGGAGGTTTGAATCTTTAGCTGTACAATTCCTATCAGCACACGCCCAAATTCCAGCAAACGTTTTTTGAAATATATGTGCCCGAACAGGTAGAAAGGCTTTTCCATCTTTCCTTACAGCAGAAGTTAGTAAATCTAACCAACCTAATGCTTTCTTTTGTTGGTCTTTACTAAATGTAGTATTACCCTCGTAAACTTCTGAACAAATATTTGAAAGTTTTGTAACCACATCATTGCTGTTGGTAAACAATGATCTTATTTGACGAGCAGTTTTGTTTTTCTCTAATTCTCGATAAAGTTCATCAGGGTCTTCAATTTCTTGTAACTGAGTAAATGTAGTATTTTTTGACTCAGATAGTTTAAGCGTTGGAATATCTCTTTTACCTTCAACAACATGTACATCTTTGTGATCAACTCCTGCAATTTGCTGCATGAATTTTTTCAATTTTTCCCTGGCATCTTCTCCTTCCTCTCCAATGGTTGCTGATGTTGCAACAAAGCGAACTTCACTAGGCTCTTTTCCAAATGCATGAAGGACTCTTCGTAATAATAAAGCCATTTCTGCTGCTTGAGACCCTATATACGTATGTGCTTCATCTAAAACGATTGTGTCAAGCAACCCCTGAGATTGTTCGATAATTGGATTGTCCTTTGCTCGAACCAACATATATTCAAGCATCGTAGGATTTGTTACTAATATAGGAGGTGGGTTGTCTCTTAACGTCTCTCGATCTATGACTTGGTTTGGGGTTTGTCTTTTTTCTTCAGCTTTTTTTCTTTCAGGGGTCAGTCCATTGTAAAGACAAAAGCGAATATCTTTACCAAATGGCTTAGTCCATGTATTTAATCTTTCACGCTGACTATTGATTAATGCATTTAAGGGATATAAGAAAAGTGTACGAACACCCTTTAACTGCTTTTTTTTCTGCTCTCTTTCTTCAATCAAACGATTTAGAATAGGAATCATAAAACATTCTGTTTTTCCAGACCCAGTACCGCTTGATATTATTACTGACTTTGGGGTTTTATCTCCGAGTATTCTCCAAGAGGTTTCTTGATGGAGATAAGGCTTAAAGTGTTTTTTTAATTCACTTTCTTCTGAATCAAGCGCTTGAATTAGCTTTGGATGTAACAATCCACTTTCTAATTCCTCAATACTTTTGTCATGAGATTTCCATCCAAAAACAGCCTCAAATGCTGGATCACCAATAAAGCTACCCTCTTCACCTACAGCCTTGTGGAATTGTTTTTTTAAATAGCTTCTAAGAGGAGGATTTGAAAAGCCGAATGAACTTAATGCCCCACTCCCAGCTCTTTCAGCAAGAGTAGGAATCATTTCGCTATAATAACTCGATGACAATTGATTGTTCGTTTTACTCATTGTAATAAAATTTTAGTATGGAGAGATTAAAAGCATTGGTGAACCACGACTCATCGAAATCTTTCACTTTTCGAATCATCTGGATATAGTCTGAGCTAAACCTTCCCAAATTTTCATCAGACTCGTACACCCATTTCCCAAGTAAAATAGGGGTATTAATTACTACTGATCTATAGTCTTCATCTAACCGAAAAAGGGGATCATCAGGATGGGAATACCTTGCAGTTAAGTTGAATAAGCCGTTGTAGCTTGGCCAAATTCTTGGATCCGGTTTATGCGCTTGTAGTAACCTTTGATAATGAGAATCGTGTGCTTTAAATAGCTGTTCATCGATATCAACTAGTCGATTTTTACAAAGCCTCAAGACCTTATTATGTAGCCCAACTATATCATTTAAAGGAATTAAATATGGATATTTGAACGATTCAAATATCCAATCGGAACTCTTTCTTTTGCGCTCAATAAACTTGTAAAGATCATTGGAGGATATTTCTACGGCTGAAAGCTTTTCTTTAAATGAATTTTTCTGCCATTGAATGGCTTTTTTAAAACTATTTAATGGAATAAACTCGAACATGAAGGGTAATTCTAATGCGAACCGATCAACAAAACCTTCGGGTAACCCGAGCTTACCTGAAATTAATATTGCAATAAAATCCTGATTATTGATGGCTCTTAACCAAACACCAAATGAATTGAGCGGAAGATGTCCATATTCCTTAGCCAACCTGGCAAACGTACCCCAACTTTTATGATCTGGATCATTAGTCATCTCGATTAAAACTTCATCTATTGCATTAATTCTCTCACACTTTTTACTTATTCTGATCGCTGATTCTAAGTCATTTACATTAGATGAATGAGTACCTGTATCCCCAATATTCAAATGGGTTGGTCGCATAAGGAAATCTGAATCTTGTGAAGAGTAAATAATCCAAGGACCGCTACTTTGAACTTCTTCAGGAATTATTAAATGTCCAGATTCTCTATAAGGAACCTCAATATCGGCTACACCGGGTATATCAAGTCTTTGTGTTTTGAGGGTTAAATTGTTTTCATCCTGTCCATTATAAATTTTCTTCGCAATTTCATTGGGTATATACCACCGATCTTCTTGCTTATTGAGTTGAAATGAATAGCGTGAAATTTTTAGGTGAAATTGTTTTTTGTCATCAAAATAAATATTGAAATAAACGACTTCATCTAGGTTTTGAGATAAGGAAAGTAACTTCTCAAAATCATTCTTATAATCTAAAAGCCTTAATTGTTTGGTTGTCTCACCATCAGCAAAATGAATGTATTTTAAAGGCACAGATGATGAAGTGGATCGAATCTCCAACTTTACTACCTTACAGTCTCCAGGAATCAAATTGATCCTAATTCCCTTCGTTTTTGTAACAGAATATAATGTTCCATCCTCAACCTCCTCCGAATGCTTATTAAAAACTCTTACACCTTGAGTTGGGAATGGGAGCTTAATTCTTGCTGGTGAAGTATTACCTTTCCAATAGATCTTTGCCTGAATAATTTCAGGAGTAAATCCTCCACCTTTATACTCAAAATACCACTGGTCACTATCTCTTTTTGAGGTTTCTACGTTTTCGGTTAATGGTTCTAGTTTTTCAACTCGCCAATTTCTTAGGCTCCAAACTCCACTTTTAGCATTTAACCCTCTAATCATTGTCTCTGATGAATCCTCTGGGATTACAGCTGCTTTTTTCTTCCACTTAATGTAATTTCCAGCTTCTTTTATAGCATAAACAGGACCAATAAAACTGTCGCTAGATGGCATAAACTTTCTATCGCCCATTTTCCACCTAAAATCAGTTAATCTTGTTTCTATACCTGACTCTTTTTTCTGCAATATAAATGGGGAACCTCTGAAAGCTTTTGAGGGTATTTCAAAAATTGAATCTAAAAACTCACCCCGCATAAAGATTGATTTGGTATTACCTGTAAATTTTGTCTTTATCCTAAACTCTTCACCTTCTTTATTAGCGAATATTGAATCTGAAGTAAATTTGTTTATCTCAAAATATCCAAGGATTGAGCCAATTGACTCAACCGATTCTTCAGATTTTATTGTCAAATCATTATGTGATACTGCTACAAATTTATTACCACTTACTTTGCAGCTCCCCTGTCCTAAAAATACCAAGGGATCACCTTCTTCTTCGATTTTAAATATCCAGGGCATATTAGCTTCAAGGCTTTCTAGGTTTAGCTCTGAATTATACCATCGATTTCCTCTTTTATCGCGTAAAATGACTTGAACATCCTTAGTAGCTCGATGGCCAGTAAAACCCCCAGAAACAGTTTCATAAACTTTGTAATTATCACCACCAATCAGCTTTCTTAGACTTACTTCCTGAGTAGTTTCACTACATAAAATTTCCAAAAATAATTGGTTTTCAAGAGACTCTTGATCATCTATGTTAAAATTTTTCTTTAATGATCTTTTGGAGACAAACTCTTTAAATTGAATTTTAACATTAAGTCTTTCATCATCGTCGCCATGAAAATCCAAATGTCTTTCTAACGTTATGAAATTGGTGGTGACCCTTTTCTTTGATTCTGCGACCTTTTTTACAAGGTTCTCTATAATTTTGAAAGTCTTATCATCACTTATAGAAATTGGAAAACGATTTTGCCATTTACCCGGTTTTGATTTCCATTCATTTAGAATTTCGTTTGGATTATTGGAACCAGCCTCATGCTTGATGGATGATATAACTATTATAACTTCGGTAAGCAGTTCATAAATTTCTTCCTTTTGATACGTATTGGGAAGATAGTAGCTTAGATTTTTAATCCATGAGAGAACTAAATCAGGCTCTATAGTTGTACCTGGCATTAAATCTACTACTCTATGCAAAACCCTTGATACGGAACCATGATTTTTAGCCATCAAATTCATTGGGAGGCCACCTTGAATGGCAACACTACCTAAGAATCTCTTTCCAGTTTTATTTCTTAGTCCTAAACCCCACTCTTTAAATCCATTTTCAACGCATTCACTTCGTTTAGGTGCAGACCAATCACTGGGAACTATACCTAAAGCAGCGAGAATAGGCTCCCATGACCACGGGCCTCCACTATATCTCCTTTTCCACCACTCTGAAGCATATAGCACAAATAATTGATTGAATAATGAAATACTTACAAGGTGAGAAATACTCCTAATTTGTGTACTTCTTGTAATCCAGTACTTGAATTTTCCTTCAAGTGTTTCAAATTCATCCTTTCGCATTTTGTAGGAGTAGAGGTTTTCCCCAGTAGGTTTTTTGATATTTCTTTCTAGGAAAAAATTTTCCCTCCATTCTATAAGTGTATTCTTCCCGATAGCCATTATTTTTTCTCTTTGATAAAAAATTCAATTTATGTGATTTAATTTTTCTCTCATAGTATATATTAAATGCAATAGGCATGCCTTTGAAAAAAACAAGCATTTTTGTGCTATACATACTATAATTAGATACTCAGTATATCATATTTTGATTTAAACTATCAATATTTGATCATGAAATTTCTTTTTTCTTGGATCGCTTTTAACAATGATTTTTATCAGGGTCGAGTAAATGAATCAGGCCCTACCTATAATTTTCACAACTATTTCTACGAGAAAGAAAAGTACGATGCCCATATATTACTGGCAGCCGAATCGGCCGAAAACCAACGTATCATACGGCTCCAAAACAAGATCGAACAAGATTTCCCTGAGCATTCAATTGAACCGAAGATATTAAAAATTATTGATCCAATTGATCTTAATGAGATTAAGACGAAAGTGGAACCCATACTTTTAGACCACGCGGATGATAATATAGATATTTTCTTTTCTCCGGGGACATCCATCATGCAATTGGCTTGGTATATATGCCATACTTCTCTTGGACTTAATAGTCGATTGATTCAAGTACGTCCCGTACGACACTCAAATACAGACAGACCGCAACGGCTAATAATTGATGTAGAGCAGTCGGACATACCGAAAGGGGTCATTTTAAAACAAAAACAGTCAGAATCTGATACCTATGAAAATATTGAAAATTATCGTATAACTGATTCAATTCAACCGGTGTATGATAACGCTTATAAAATAGCTCAAACAGATAATGTGACTACGCTCATCCAGGGAGAAACGGGAACCGGCAAAGAACATCTTGCCCACTTCATACATAATAATTCTGTACGCAAAAAAGCTCCTTATATACCTATTAACTGTTCGGCTTTTAATGACAACTTGCTTGAATCAAGACTTTTTGGATATAAAAAAGGAGCATTCACCGGAGCTGAAAAGGATACTAAAGGAATATTCGAAAAAGCTGACGGAGGTACGGTATTTCTTGATGAAATCGGTGATATATCATCCTACATGCAACAAGCTTTACTTCGGGTATTAGAAGAAAAAGAAATAACTCCTGTAGGTGGTACTCCCAAGTACATAGATGTACGAATTATCGCTGCCAGCAACAAAAACCTTGTACAACTTTGTAAGGATGGCAATTTCAGATGGGATTTATTCTATAGGTTGAATGTTGCTCCCATTGAATTACCCAGCCTGCAAGAGCGTGGTAAGGATGAAATCAAGCAGATGGTAGATTACTTCATAACCCAAAAACAAAAAACTCTCAAAAAATCTTATAAACTTAAATTGAGTAAGGATGCACAAAAATTATTGGTTAATTATGGCTATCCAGGCAATATAAGAGAACTCGAAAATCTAGTAGAACGACTATATGTATTTAATGAAGGAGAAGTAAAAGCCAAAGATATTCCTTCATTTGTTAAACATAATGATAATGAAAAGTCACTACTGTTAGATGACATGGAAAGGCATCATATCGAATATGTAATGGATTTGTACAACGGTAATCAATCGCGTTCTGCTGAAGCTCTTGGTATTGTGGTAAATACACTAAAAAGTAAGCTTGATAAGTATGGACTTGATAGGAAGGAATTTATGTGAAATTTATTTAAATTCCACTAAAATATCACAGTAGCTCTTTTTATCCTGTAAGTAAAATTTATCTCACTTCATTTTCGGGCTCAAAAACCTCTCGGCCCCGTTTTTTTACGACTGCCAATGGCTCGTCCGCAATCCGCAAGTGAAATTCCAGCAAGCCCTCATATATGGAGCCCAGCTGTTCCACATTCAGCGACTTATAGTCGATATAACGTTTCCGGCCCGTTTTGGGATCGTGCTCTCGGGTCAACAGTTCAAGCGCCGGAACCATATATTTATCTGATATTTTATGATCGGACAGGAATTGGTTTTTCGGATGATTACCCCGAAACAGCCCACCATTATAGCGCGGTACATTTAAATCGGGGTCTCCTTTATCTATAATCCGAAATAAAGATTCAAGATCATTCCAAACATCGAATGATTGAGAGCTTTGCGGAATCCCTTTATCAATCCGGTCGGCAATATCTTTCTTTAAATCCATGAGGCTGTACTGCCGGTAGCCCCGGTTATCCAGCGGAAGCAACTGGCGCGATTCGGCGTGCAGAATAAACAGAAGCCGATAGAGCAGTCTCAGCGTCCCTTGATAAATCTCTTGTAGCGAGGCGTCGGTTTCTTCCTCAATTCGGGCTTCATTCGCCCTAAACTCCGTAAATCCTTTCCCCAGCGTTAAAAATACATCATCAAATATGAGTTCTTTCAGTCGACCTTCCAGACGGGTACCATAATCAATCGATCCTTCAAAAACGGAGTCCACAAAATTCTGGCCCGTTTCCGGATCTTCACGAAAGGCCTCGGCACGGAAAAAGTGATAGAAATATTTAAACTGCTCTTCATTTTCCTCCTCAAGGATGCGTTGCAGGTCCACCTCAAAATAAGAATCGATTCGCGAGCGGGATTTCATGGAGTAGAGTCGCCATTCGCTGCCATTCGTCAGGATGCCCCAATCCAGTCCCGTAACCGTCAGGTAGTTTACAATCTGGAAACTGGGATTAGCATTGGTATGCCAATCTTTTTCAGCCACTCCTTTCCCATCCAGCGAACGGCCCCAATACTTTGCATCGCCCAACGCAAGGGCTTCCGCATAGAATTTTCCTTTTTCATCCCGGTGTCTTTGGGCTGCTTTCAATGAATCTTTATCATCAAAAAAGATATAATCGGGGATATTGAGTCGACCGCTCCGTTTTTCGCCGTGCGGCACATCATACGAGTGGCCCAGCACTTCGCTTAAAATAGGCTGGATAAATTCTTTTTCTGTTTGCGACTCATTCATTTTGGGAAGTGCCGCTTTATTCGCTTGGTATAAATCCAGCGCTCGCTGAAACGGTTCAGAAATGTCTGTGGTCCATTCCGGGTGGTCCTTAAGTCGCTCGGCAATGTAGTAATCTGAAAATAATGATCGGTTCTCCCCGAAAAATGAAGATGTAGGTTCTTCTGTCACGTATAAATTTTTAGATGATCAAAAAATGGAGTCTCTTGACTGCTCGTCCCGAAAAAGAGATTATAATGAAATAATGAGAAGAATAATAACAAAAAGAGCCATTTCAGGCTATGGAGCATTTGGGCCCATTTGTTTGCTTATTTGTCAAATAATAGGAATAAAGGAAGAGCTGCTATGAGGCACGGCGCAGTCAGACCATTGCAATATATGCAACCCCTGGCGCTATCTCGGGCCATAGCAGCTCTATATAAAATAACCCCGGTGAAATTGTTAAGTTACGAACTCTTATACAATACTACGCATCGGAAGCCTACCAGGACAATCGTCTTCAGATGGGAGCGGGGTTAATCAAAGTATCGTAAATGAGCCAAACAATTACCTTAAATTACGAAATAACTGACTATCTTTTTATACAAATTCCATATGTATTTACTTAAAAACAGGTAAACACATTAGTACATTTTAAATGTGTATTTACACAAAACCACAAAAACACACGGTTCTTTATAGCAAAAAAAGTTTAACATTTTCATATTAGTTCGTCAAAAAATTGATAATTCTGTATAACGAAATGTTGAATGCTCTATGACAAGATATGATCTCCTAATACAATCAGTCTAATAATGTTTAACAATAAGTAGGAATAGCATGGTATTCAGGAAAAATCGTTAAAAGATGCCTTCCAACCTTTCCCAAAAGGGGAGGATCTAGTTTGACAACTCAATCTTTATACAAATTTTCAATACAATGCACCTATTCCAATTTTTCTGATTATTCGCATGTAGAAATTGGGCTAAATTATTCTATAATCGGATTACCAGTAAATTAAAACCCATTGGCTGGAGTCAAAAGGTGAAGAAAGGGTTAAACAAAAACCAGATTTTTGCTAAAAGTATAACATTACAAAACTTATTTTTCTGATTTTTTGATACTAAATAGGCAAAAATAACGCCTATAACAGGTATTTGTTTAACAAAAAACCCTTAAACATTCTGGTTTTGTATAACACTTCTTCGGTAATACAAATCAGGAACTTTGGAAGAATTGTTTAACTAAATTGCCGGTTAATGACCATCTTTTCTGTTTAATCAGGTCTTTTAACTGTTGATTCGACATACTTTTCAGGTCCGTAGCGTCCCATTTTTCTGTTTTTCCGTTAAATGCGTTATACGATTGTAGATGAAAGCCATCACCTGTTTGTTGTACGGAATGGTTCGGCAACTGAGTGAAAAGCTCAATAAGTTCGTTTAACAACTTGCTATTTTTCTGGGCCCGGCGGTACTGCATCCGGCAGCGGGCACTACAGTATTTCGCATCTATGCGTTTATGGGATATATCGACACCACAGGAAAGACAGCAATGTTCGGAATTGTTAGACATCGGAAAGAAAATTAATCTGTTTAATAGAAATGGTTAACAAAAAGAGATGTTTCATAAAGCCCGCTCTAATTTATTAGTAGGCTTTTGTCATGTTTTTATGTAGAAATTCTTCAATCCCTTCTCTGGGATAAAGGATTTTACGCCCTTGCTGGAAATAGGGAATCTTGCCTTCATTGCGGTAATTTTGAACGGTTCGCCTGGAAACGTCTAACATTTCCATTACCTCTTCGGTTGAGAGCCAATCCTTCTGAATAGAATTCTGATATTTCGGAAGTTCCTCTTTAACAGCTTCCTTTATAGCCTTCGTTAATTCACCAAGAAGGTCATCACTAAAAGTTATTTGAATAGTATTTTCCATAGCTATATGAATAAGTGTTAGACAGTTTGTTTATAATTATCAGTCACGAAACATTTTTTAATTTCCATAACGGACGGCCTTGATTATCTTTCATTTCCCTAATGATTTCAAAATCATCATCTGTATTTAGTCTTTTATATAGTCGTTCATTTTTTTCATCGTAATTGAAAATAGTATCAGTTTTACGATTCAGATCATTTCTTATAGTCTCAGGGTAAGGAAAGAAAGCATTAGGTTTGTTAATCAGTTGGGGCTTCTTATTTCTGTAATAACTACAGTTGCTTCGCCTAAAGATCGCTTCTTTAATCTGTTTTACAGTAAATTGTGATAACGATTTTTCAATATGTCTTTGAAGAGATGAATTAGACGGATCTAAGGTATCGGGGTAAACTTCATTCCAGTACTTGATAACCTCCCATGCTTCATCAGATAAATCACTACTACTATTAGTAGTATTTCTTTCAATTTCTTTTAAATCTTTCTTTTGTACGTTCGATTTTCGAACTGATTCGGAGTTTGATTTTTGTACCAGTTCTAGTTCGATATTCGAACTATCTGAAATTTTATCCTTAGGCAGGCAATAAGTATATCGATTGATACTACCAGTGCGATCAACTCTCAGAAGTTTCTTTTTTAAAAGTCCTTTTATTGTTTTAGAAACAGTCGATCTTACTAATCCTGTTTTTTCCATCAACTGGCTATATGAAATCTTATCAGACTTTTTGCCAAAGCCCACCGTTTTGCGATAGATAACCAGTAAAATTTTGGTCTCTCCCCCCGTAAGGAATTCCAGTTTTTCATCAAATATGGAATTAGGAATCATGGTAAATGAGACGTGTTTCGGTAACCTCGACATAGTACTCCTATCAGCTCAAATGAAAAATGCGTTTGATTACTTTGCGCTCAAAATACTTCCGGCGGCTACCACCAAATTGAATAGAAGGAATATATCGGTGGTGATCTCTGTCAAGATTAGACCGGTTAAGAATAGTCCGGTAATTTAAACCCGTCAGGTCTTCAACCTCTCGGGCTGTAATATATTTCTTTTCGTTTATGCGATGCTTTTTAGAATTGAGTAAAAGGTCTAACTTTTTCTCTATCCGCTTTAAAACTTCTTTTTCCATTGGGTAAAAGATTTAATTGGTGATTTCTTTTCCCAAAAATATCTTATTTGCTTGAATTTCAATTATTTACGGAAATTTATATCTACAGCATATTCATAGAATTCCAGGTTTTATTATAGAATTATGCACATTTTCTATAGAAATTCCGCTAAATCTATAGATATGCTATAGATATTTTTATTGCACTTCGATGAATGTATATTTTATGTCGAAAAAAATGTTATATTTCGACACATTTTTAAAACATGTCGACATTATCGACATAAAAGTTTAACGAAAACAATTTTTCGTGTCTTTTAATCAAAAGAAACCATACAACGATCTACCTAAACTACCACCGACAGCCGACCTGGAAACTCCCACTGTGCTAAAAAAGGCTATCAGTGCCAACAGAGAGCTGGCAGAACTGAAGGGCAAAGCGGGAATCATACCCAATCAAGGCATTTTAATAAATTCTCTGATTCTGCAGGAGGCGAAAGCCAGTTCGGAAATTGAAAATGTTATTACAACCAACGACAAATTGTTTGAGGCTTTTTCTGCAGGGGACAAAAATTATGATCCACAGACCAAGGAGGTACTAAGGTACCGGCAGGCACTTTGGACGGGCTTCAATCAATTAAAAGACCGACCTCTTTCTACCAATCTTTTTCTCGACATTGTTCAGACGATTAAAATAAATGAGTCTGGTATTCGAAAGTCGACTGGTACCATCATTGGTAATCCTAATACAGGTAAGATTATTTACACCCCGCCGGAAAGGGAAAAAGTCATTCGAGATCTGCTGGGGAATCTGGAGTCATTTATTCATAGTAATGACAAAGACCTGGATCCGCTAATTAAGATGGCCGTGGTTCATTATCAATTTGAAGCGATACATCCCTTCGGTGATGGAAATGGCCGGACCGGTCGTATCATTAATATTTTGTATCTGGTGCTGGAAGAGCTACTAACATTGCCCGTCCTCTATTTGAGTGGTTATATTATCAACCGTAAGGGGGATTACTATAAGCTTCTTAGAAACGTTACGGAGGAAGAAGATTGGGAATCGTGGATTATGTTTATGCTGGAAGCTATCGAAAAAACAGCTAAAGAAACCACTTCAAAGATTGAAGCGATTAATACCCTGTTACAAAAGACCATTGAAGAGGCCAAGGATAAATTGCCGGACCGCGTTTATTCCAAAGAACTCATTGAGCTACTCTTTGAGCAACCCTATTGCAAAATTAAATTCCTCGTGGATAAGGGAATTGCACAAAGACAAACAGCCGGGGATTATCTAAATGAACTGGAGGATATTGGAATCCTTGAAAGTAAAAAATCAGGTCGGGAAAAACTGTATCTTAATACTGCACTGTATAAGCTTTTGTCCCAGGAATACGCCTGATATATGTCGACAGCTTCGACACCTTGAAATAACATGTCGAAAAAATTGTATTATATCTACATATTTTATGAATGTGTCGATAGTCACGACACGAATAAATAAAGCTTTATTTATACTTATTTTCTTCATGCCTTGCCCAAGCATTGATCCTCGCATTAATCGTTGACCAATCGTCTAAAATATCTCCATCCTCATAGATTTGGGCATAGGTTTTAATCTTTTCTTTTAGCAGGTCCCTTGTATACTCGTCACCTAATTTCTTCTTGAAATGTTTGCAAGCATCCGGCACGCTATTAAAATCTTTATGAAATTGGTAGCTATCTTTTAATGCAGCTTCATCAGCAACCTGATCCATTGCAATAAGTTTGATCTGATGTCTGGAAATTTCCAACAGTTTCTTTTTCGCCTCTTTTAAATCATCAGATTCAAATTTAAAGTATTGTTTCCCACCTGTAGGATTAAGTTTATGTAACCATCTTCCGATGATCGAATCGTCACTTATTTTATCCATACTTTTTCCTTCTACATATACAAACTTTTCAATATTATCATCAGTGCTTACTTTTCTTTTAATAGGAATAGGGACTTTAAATTTGTCGGTCAGGCGTAATATCTTATTTTCTATACGTCTATATCTTCCCTGAAAAATAGAATCCTCAACATCCTCATAGCGAATTCCGTCAAATTCTTGCAGTGACGTATTCAATTGATCCTCATATGAGCCGGACAATTTAGTAAGATCAATGGCTACATCAGGAATAGAAAATTTTTGATTTGAAAAGCTACTTACATAAAATGAGCTGAAGAATATTTGTGTAAGAGCATTAATTTTCTGATTTGACATATGTAGTTAATCTATTCCTTTCATTGCATTTTTGATGTCATTTTGATCGAGGTGCTCGTAAATCTGCGTCACATCTATGGACGAGTGGCCCATAATTTTTTGAACGATATGAATCGGCACGCCTTTTCTTAAAAGATCAGTCGCACATGAATGCCGAAGGCCGTGCAGAGTTACTGAGTTCGGCACATTTTCAGCCAATTTCACGAACTTCTTAAAAGATCGAGAAAGCGAGCCTGCCGTCATTCCATGAAATCGATTTAAACCGGTTGAACTGGGAAAGGCATATCCATCCGTAGGTTCCCCTTGATCCTTATGCCATTGCTTAAGCCAGGGCTTCAGTGGTTCTCTTATTGGAATAACGCGCTCCAGTTTTGACTTGGTGGTATGATCATCGGAATTAATGATTAAAATATGTCCATGATCATCGGGATCATCAAGGTCTCCTTTCAAGTTCACCTCATTCCATCTTAAGTTGACAGCCTCGCTGGCGCGCATGCCACAGTAATACATGGTATTAATCATCGGTTTAAACCAAAGGCGCATTTGATGCGGTTTAGTAACAAATCCTTTTTCCTTTTGCTCCTTATAAAATTTGTCGAAGGCTTTAAACACTTCATCCAACCCATCGCGTGATATCGTTTTTTGAGATATTTTCTGCGGCACCTTTGGGGGTTTGATGTCAGCCGTGATGTCTTCCTTTAAGATTTCTTTTTCGTGCATCCACCTGAAGAAAACTTTCAAATGGCGCAGGTAACTGGCTTGGGTTGCAGGAGCCAGATCAGAGCGAAAACAAAATTCCCTGATATCTTTTTCTACAATTTCCGTTACCGGCATAGTGCGCCCAAGCTTATCTTCCAGCATATCAGTGTGGCGCCGGTAGTTATCTTTCGTCGTTTGATTTGCCTGGCTACGCTGTTCGATAAATTTATCAGCCGCCTCATGCAAGGAGATGTATTTACCCCTCAGCTGTTGCCTTGTTTTCTTCGCTTCCTTCTTAGGTGTCCAGCCATGAAAAGGATCAATCTCCCCGCGTTCAAATTTTTCTTCATATTTGATAAGAAGTTTCTGTGCTTCTCTTTTTAATGTAGTTCCTAAACTGAGCGCTTTCTGTTTTCTCTTTCCATCAATCTTTTTAAAAAAGCGAATGTAGTAGGTACCCTTTCTTTTTTTTAGACTAGCCATATAAATATATATCCTCTTAAAAATTAGAAGTTGGTACATCAGTTGGTACAATTTTTATATGTACCAACTCGAAAAATTTATTTGTGCTCATATTTTTACTTTTTAAATATGATGAAGTTCAATCATTAGTCGAAACAATGTACCAACTTTTGTACCAACTATTTACAAAAAATGGTGCAGAAAATGAAATCCTTTCACGCGAGATATTTTGTAAACATGAGTGAGGAAGTGCTCTAAAATACCGTTAAAAATGTATTGGAGGGTATTTTGAGGTATAGAAGGCGGGAAAATTAAAAGTGGGCCCGGAGGGATTTGAACCCCCGGCCAATCGATTATGAGTCGACTGCTCTAACCGCTGAGCTACGGGCCCGTCTGTTTCGAGGCAACGGCCAAGTGAGCGCTAAAGTTACAAGCTTTGTCACCTTTATACAACCTCTTTGTAATTTTGAATGATGAATCGTGAATGTTGAATTTGTGCTTATTATTCATATCGAAAAATTAGAAACTCTATTTGTCTACTTATCCGAAATACAAAAATGACGCACTTCAAAAGTCCGCGTCATCGCCGTTAGCATAATGTCCTCTGGAATTTATTGACCCTCTAAAAATATAAGCCTCGTGGAAGAATTCCTGATAAATTTTGTGAGCTTTTTGTGGATGGATTATACGGTCTGAAAGGAATTTATATTCGCAAATTCTTTGAATTCAAAAGCTAATTTTAACCCTATTGACAAAAGAATAATACAGGTATTATAATTTTTATAGATGAATTTTATATTTTATTGAATAGCATTATTTTAAAAATTTTATATATAAATTTTATAAGGTTATATATGCCGGAATGACAGGTCTCAATTTGCACTTTAAATTAATACACACTCAGCTACTCATCTGCCACCCTGACAGTTTTTTAAATAGTCTGTTTTTTACACTTCTCTTTTTTTTAGTGGGTGGGTTTATTTTCCCATTCTCCTTCCTGGAAGCTCCTTTATGAAGGGTTTGAAGAAACGCCGTTCATTCCGATTCCCCCGTGCTTCAGTTAGAGTATCTTCAAACTTCAAGAGTCTTAAAACCGAGCCGCTTGAACAAAGCTTGTTCTTCCTATAGGTCGGATTAGATATATATAAAAACCGCTGCTACCTCCTGCCTCAACTACAATCTTTTTTATATATATTTTTTATGGGTCTTATGAAGCATAGCATGTTATAAAAGTTTGTAACATATTGCTATGCAATGAATAACAAGTATTATAAGCGTTCAAAAATTTCAGAAGCCAAA
>Ga0209921_1000063_pt1 | contig 42641 bp, 39 predicted proteins | sample SalPonF2_C_D2_MG_FD_185730 | JGI IMG/M metagenome (GOLD analysis project Ga0209921, IMG submission 185730) | Salt pond soil microbial communities from South San Francisco under conditions of wetland restoration - Salt Pond MetaG SF2_C_D2_MG... ...
GCGCCGGTGCAGCCGGCGTGGCAGCGTCACGCCGGGCGGATACAATGCAGACCCGGCGGCCGCGGACACCAGCAAGGCGAATGTCTTCTTCTTCCAGCGCCAGCACTCCCTGGAAACCTACCCGAGGTGGGGTTCGCGCGTGCTCCCGGGCGCTACCACGACATGCTGATCGATATCGTGATGAACGACATCCGGGCCACCTGACGGGCCCCGCCAGGCGCGCCGCTCAAGTTCCCTCGCGGGCGCGTTCCCGCAGGCGGGCAAGCAGGCGCCGGTGCACGCCCCCGAAGCCGCCATTGCTCATCACCAGCGCGCTGTCACCCGGGCGCAATACGCCCAACGCGGCTTCCAGCAGCGCATCCACGTCGCGATGCACGCTGGCCCGCCGGCCCAGGCCGGATAGCGACCCGGCCAGGTCCCAGGCGAGGCCGGGCGGCTCCAGCAGCAGCGCCCGGTCGACGCCTTCCAGGGCGAGGGCGAGGCGGTCCCGGTGGATACCCATGCGCATGGTATTCGAGCGTGGCTCGAGCAGGGCCACGATCCGCCCCTCCGGAGCGCGCGAGCGCAGCGCCGCGACGCTGGCGGCGATCGCCGTGGGGTGATGCGCGAAATCGTCGTATACGCACACCCCCCCCGCATCGCCCAGCACTTCCAGGCGCCGCCGCACGCCGGAGAAGGTTCCCAGCGCGGTGCATGCATCCGCCACCGGCACGCCTGCCGCGTGGCAAACCGCGACGGCCGCGACCGCGTTGGCAAGGTTGTGGCGACCCGCGAGTGACCATCGCAGGCGGCAGTCAGTGCCGTCCCGGCGCGCGATCGTCGCCTCCGAGCCGTCAAGGGCGACGTCACGTACCGTCCAGTCGCCCTGTCCGTCCTGGCCGAAACGCTCCAGGGGCGTCCAGCAGCCCATGTCCAGCACGCGCTGCAGCGCGGATGAGTCCGCGTTGACAAGGATCATCCCGTGGCCCGGGATGGTCCGCACGAAATGGTGGAACTGACGCTCTATCGCCCCCAGGTCCGGGTAAATGTCGGCGTGATCGAATTCCAGGTTGTTCAGGACCGCGAGCCTGGGACGGTAGTGCACGAACTTCGCACGCTTGTCGAAAAAGGCGGTGTCGTACTCGTCGGCCTCGACCACGAATGGTGCGCCGCGGCCGAGGCGTGCGGAGAGGCCGAAATCGGTTGGCACGCCGCCGATCAGAAAACCCGGCTCGAGGCCGGCACGATCCAGGATCCACGCGATCATGCTCGCGGTGGTCGTCTTGCCGTGCGTCCCCGCCACCGCGATCACCGTGCGGCCCCGGAGAACGTGCTCCGCAAGCCACGCCGGCCCCGAGTCGAAGGGCAAATCCCGGTCCAGCAGGAACTCCACCGCCGGGTTGCCCCGGCCGAGGACGTTGCCTACCAGCACCCGCTCGGGCGCCGGTTGGAGCACGCCGGCGTCGTAGCCCTGGTGGAGGGTGATCCCGAGCCGCTCGAGCTGCGTGCTCATGGGCGGGTAGACCGACTCGTCAGAGCCGGTTACCCGGTAGCCTGCCTCGCGCGCCAGCAGCGCCACGCCGCCCATGAACGTGCCGCAGATCCCCAGTATGTGGATATGGTCCATGCGCCTCCCGCCGGCGTTCCCGCGCAGCCCCGGTCGGGGATCATAGCATGGCCGCCGCGGCGGCCCCGGACCATCCCCGGCGTCTCTCCGGCGGCCCTGAGCCTGCGCTGAGCGGGAGGACCTCGACGCCGGCGGACGCCCGTCGCGGGTCTTCGCCTGCCGGTCGCCGCCGGCAGTTGCACGATCCGCAGGGCCGGATACCCGGGACCCGGGTATCCGCCTCCTCCCGGACCGGGCGCAGATCGGCGTGCGATCCGCGCCAGCACGGAATGCTCCAAGGCACCGTGTGCGACCCATCGGAACCACGCGCATACACGCTGGCGAGCGCCTCTGCGGGGCATGCGTACCCCCCCGCTGGCCGGGTACTGTCTCCGGCCGGTCATTTGAAACTCTCGTCCCGTTGGGCTACATATATACGCACTGCTACGTAATACGGAGCCCGCGACGCCCCATACGGGGCCGCTCGCATACACCGGGCTTCGCCGCTTTCATTGCACCCTTGATCGCGTGCAATTCGGCCTGGAGTGACGCGCCTGCGGCGTATGCCTGCGTGTGGCCATAGCGCCACGTCATCGGCACGGTGTCGTGCACAACAAATCGGGCCCGTCGTTGTTTGATTTTTCCGGTCATGCGTCCGTACCGGTCCGGAATCAGGAAGGAGCGTACAACCATGGCAGAGCCCAAAGAGCAGGTATTTGGCGAGAATCCTTTGAAGGTCCGCGAGACGGACCACTACCAGCTGGAATATGTCGACAGCTTCGCCGAGAAGTGGGACCAGCTTATCGACTGGGAAGGCCGCGCCGCCGGCGAGGGGCATTTCTTTATTGACCTTCTGCGCCAGCAGGGCGCCCACTCGGTCCTGGACGTCGCCACGGGAACCGGCTTCCACTCCGTGCAGCTGGCACGGGCCGGTTTCGAGGTCACCAGTGTCGACGGCAGCCCGGAAATGCTGGCCAAGGCCTTCCAGAACGCCCGCGACCACAACCTGATCCTGCGCACCATTCACGCCGACTGGCGCTGGCTCAACCAGGACGTGCACGGCAAGTACGACGCCGTGATCTGTCTCGGCAACTCGTTCACGCACCTGTTCTCCGAGCGGGACCGGCGCCGTTGCCTGGCCGAGTTCTACGCCGCACTCAAGCACGACGGCATCCTGATCCTGGATCAACGCAATTACGAGGCGCTGCTCAACGAGGAGAAGACGGAGCCGTCGCACACCTACTACTACTGCGGCGAGAACGTGTCCGCCAAGCCGGAGTACGTGGATGACAGTCTGGCGCGCTTCCGCTACGAGTTTCCCGACGGGCAGGTATTCCACCTGAACATGTTCCCGCTGCGGCGGGCCTACGTGCAGAACCTGATGAAGGAGGTCGGTTTCCAGCGGGTCAAGACCTACGGGGACTTCAAGGAGACCTACCACGAGGAGGAGCCCGACTTCTTCATCCACGTCGCGGACAAGGACTACCAAAAGGGGGACGAGGAATGAACGCGCAGTACGACGGGGTGACCCGCACGGCGCAGGACTACTACAACAGCGACGACGCGGACAACTTCTATGCGATGATCTGGGGCGGCGAGGACATCCACGTCGGCCTCTACGACAACGGCACGCCCATCGCCGAGGCCAGCCGCCGCACCGTGCAGAAGATGGCCGACACGCTCGGCAATCTCGATGCCGACAAGCGCGTGCTGGACATCGGCGGCGGCTATGCCGGCGCCGCCCGCTACCTTGCACGCACCTACGGCTGCCGGGTGGTGAGCCTGAACCTGAGCGAGCGCGAGAACGAGCGCGCCCGGCGGATGAACGCGGAGCAGGGTCTCGCGCAGCGGATCGAGGTGGCCGACGGGAGCTTCGAGGACATCCCGTACCCGGATGCATCCTTCGACGTCGCCTGGTCCGAGGATGCCATGCTGCACAGCGGCGACCGGCGCCGCGTGTGGCAGGAAGTGCACCGCGTGCTCAAGCCCGGCGGTGACTTCATCTTTACCGACCCGATGCAGGCCGAGGGCGTCTCGAAGGAGGTCCTGCAGCCGATCCTGGACCGCATCCACCTGGACGGTCTCGGCTCCTACGCGTTCTACCGGCGGACCGCCGCGGAGCTCGGCTTCGCGGAGATCCGCACAATCGATTACTCGGACCAGCTGCCGAAGCACTACGGCCGCGTCCGCGAGGAACTGCTTGCGCGCGCTGACGAGGTCGCCGGCAAGATATCGCAGGAATACGTCGATCACATGCTCAAGGGGCTGAGTCACTGGGTCGACGGTGGCAATGCGGGCCGCCTGAACTGGGGCATCATGCATTTTCGCAAGGCCTGATCGCCGGCCGGGCTCCGCAAGCGCGCGGCGGGGCCCGGCCTTGCATGATCGCCCCGGTATCGCCACATTGGGCAGCGATCTCCCCCGTCCCGCGGGGCGGCAAACCAGCGGAACCGACTACTGCCCGATGGATGACGTCGAATACATCGACCGGCCCGGGGCGCTCGCGGCGTTCTGCCAAAGCATCGCTGCCAGCGGCTGGATCGCGCTCGATACAGAGTTCATGCGCGAGCGCACCTATCATGCGCGGCTGTGCCTGATACAGGTGGCGGACCCCGACCACATCGCCTGCATCGACCCGCTCGCGCTGTCTGAACTGGACCCCCTGCTCGAGATTCTCTACGACCCCGGGACGACCAAGGTCCTGCACGCAGCCCAGCAGGACCTCGAGGTCTTCTACGACCTGCGTGGGCAGGTCCCGGCCCCCGTATTCGATACCCAGATCGCCGCTGCCCTGGTGGGTCACGGCAACCAGACCGGCTACGCGCGCCTGGCCCAGTCCCTGCTGGGTGTGCAGCTGGACAAGTCGCGCAGCCGAAGCGACTGGAGCCGCCGCCCGCTCGAGGCCGAGGATCTCGCCTATGCCGCGGACGACGTGCGCTATCTTCGCCGGATCTATACGCGCCTGCGCGAGGAACTCGACCGGCGCGGCCGCCGGTCCTGGCTGGACGAGGACTTCCGTGCGCTGGCGGATCCGGAGCGCTACGCGAAGTCACCGGAACAGGCCTGGCGCCGGGTGAAGGGGGGCAGCCGCCTGCGGGCCCGCTCGTTCGCCGCGCTGCGGCGGCTGGCCGCGTGGCGGGAGACCCAGGCACGCAAGCGCAATCTGCCGCGCCAGTGGGTGCTCAAGGATTCGCTGCTGCTCGACGTGGCCCAGCGTCTTCCGTCTTCACTGCAGGCGCTGGAGCGCGTGCGCGGCATGCCCGCCAACGTGGTGCGGCGTCACGGCGAGACGCTGGTGGCGATCGTGGAGCAGGCCCGCGAGGAGCCCGAACCCGGTCCGCCGCCGGCGCGCCCGGACCAGCGTCTGGGCGAGGAGCAGCAGCCGCTGGTGGATCTGCTGATGTCGCTGGTACGCCTGCGGGGTGCGCAGCAGGACATCAGTCCGGCGACGCTGGCTTCCCGGCGGGACATCGAGATGCTGCTGCTCGGGCAGCGGGAGCTGGACGTGCTGCGCGGCTGGCGTCGCCACGCCGTGGGGGACGATCTGCTGGCCGCCCTGGACGGGCGACTCCACTTCGTGGTCCGCGATGGTCGCCTGGACATCGAGCCGGCGAGGGACTGAACCTCAGCCCGCCAGGGCGGCCTCCAGACGACCGAAGATCTCGTCGATCTCACCCTCGCCACCGACCCTGGCGAGCTTGCCCTGCTCCTCGTAATAGCGGACCAGGGGCTGGGTCTGCTCCTCGTAGACCTTGAGCCGCTTGGCGATGGTGTCCTCGTTATCGTCGTCGCGGTGCACCAGCTCCCCGCCACAGCGGTCACAGATGTTGTCCTGCTTTGGCGGAGACGTGTAGATGTTGTACATCTGGCCACACACGCTGCAGGTCAGGCGCCCCGTGAGCCGCTGCATCAGAATGTCGAACTCGACGTCCAGCAGCACGGCGACGTCCACCGGCTGGCCCAGTTCCTCCAGGGTACGGTCGAGCGCCTGCGCCTGCGCGATGTTGCGCGGGAACCCGTCCATGATGAAGCCGTGGGCGGCATCGGGCTCGCTCAGCCGCTCGCGGATGATGCCGAGCACGGTCTCGTCCGACACCAGCTCGCCGGAGTCCATCGCCGCCTTGGCCCGGCGGCCAAGCTCGGTCCTTGCCGCGACGGCTGAACGCAGGAGGTCGCCGGTCGAGACCTGCGGGATGCCGCGCTTATCGGCCAGCAGCTTGGCCTGCGTTCCCTTACCAGACCCCGGGGCCCCCAACAGCACGATTCTCATAGACTCCCAATCCATCCTCGGTCCTGTGATCGGCAGCCTGCGACGGCCCCCGCGCCGCATGCCTGGTGGGGTTGCCGCGCGCACGACACGCGCCCGGCGCTAAGGCAGGCGGTACCGTACCGCCTGTGCTCGCGGCAAGTCAATCGCGGCCGCCAGCGGGGTAATGGTGGCAAGGAATCGCCTGAACGCTATAATGGCCGGCCATATCAGAGGGCAAAGGAGCAAGCGATGAGTCTGGACCGGATTTCCGCAGGCGACGACGCTCCCGACGCATTCAACGTCGTAATCGAAATCCCCATGCGCGGCGAGCCAGTGAAGTACGAGGTCGACAAGGATAGCGGCATGCTGATGGTCGACCGCATCATGAGCACGGCCATGCATTACCCCACGAACTATGGCTACGTGCCCGCGACCCTCGCCGAGGACGGGGACCCCGTCGATGCGCTGGTGCTCACCCCGGTCCCGCTGCTGGCCGGATCCGTGATCGAGTGCCGCGCCGTCGGCATGCTCATGATGAGCGACGAAAAGGGCGAGGACCAGAAAATACTGGCGGTGCCGATCGACAAGGTCTCCTGCGACTACTATGTCGACGTCAGGAGTCCCGACGACCTGCCGAAGGCCCTGCTCGAGCAGATCTCCCACTTCTTCGAGCACTACAAGGACCTCGAGAAGGGCAAGTGGGTCAAGATCGAGGATTGGAAGGGACCCAAGGAGGCACGCGAGGAAATCAGCGCCAGCATCGCTCGCTACCGGGGCTGAGTACCACCGGCGCGGCGACTATTGCAGTCGCGGTGCCGCCGGCCGGCTGGCCGCGTAGAGCGGATGCGGTACCTCGATATAGTTCCCCTGAGCATAGTCGACGCCCATACGGCGCACCGCGTGGAACAGCTGCTCGGTCTCGACGAACTCGGCGATCGTGCGCATGTTGACCACCCGCCCCAGATCGCTGATCGCCTCCACCACCGCCCGGTCCAGGCGTCCGGTGAACATGGCGCGCACGAACTGGCCGTCGATCTTGAGAAAATCCATCGGCAGATTCTTGAGGTAGGCGAAGGAGCTGAGGCCGCTGCCGAAATCATCCAGGGCGAAGCGGCAGCCGAGCCCACGCAGCACCGATATGAACCACCGGGCCATCGCCAGGTTGCGGATCACCGCGGTCTCGGTCAGCTCGAAGCATAGACGCTCCGGGCTGATCGCATAGTCTTCGATCAGCCCCGTAACGTGCTGCAGGAACCCCTCGTCGCACAGCGACTGGCCCGACAGGTTGACGGAATAGATCGCGGGAGCGGCGGCTGCAGCGGCTTCGCGCCGCATGCAGCGTACCACTTCGCGTACGACCCAGCGATCGAGTGCGGGCATCAGGCGGTAACGCTCGGCCGCGGCCAGGAACTGGCTCGGCAGCACCACATCCCCGTCCTCGGCAATCATGCGCAGCAGCACCTCCTGGGTGGGGGCCGAGACCGACGACGCCGGGCCCAGCGGTGCGATGCGCTGGACGTACAGGGTGAACCGCTCCTCCTCGATGGCCCGCTGGATGCGCTGCATCCAGCGCATCTCCCCCTGCTGCGCCAGCAGGGCCACATCGTTAGGCCGATGGAAATGGATCCGATTGCGTCCCTGCTCCTTGGCCAGGTAACAGGCGGAATCCGCCAGGCTCAGGACTTCCGTATGATCCGGACTGGTCTCCGAGATCAGCACCACGCCGATGCTGCAGCCGACGTCGAACACCATCCCCTGCCACACGAAGCGGAAATCCCGGATCCTCTCACGCAGCTTCTCCGCCAGCCGGCGCACGGTCCCCAGATCGCAGTCCCGGAACAGCAACCCGAATTCGTCACCACCGAGACGCGCCAGGGTGTCGCTCTCGCGTACGCTGCAGCGCACGGTCGCGCTGAGCTCGCGCAGCAGCGCATCGCCAGCGACGTGGCCACAGGTGTCGTTGACCACCTTGAACTGGTCAAGATCCACGTAGCAAAGGGCGTGGCGGCTCCCGGCACGCCGTGCGGCCTCGACCAGCTCCTCAAGCTGGATCTCGAACTCGCGCCGGTTGACCAGGTCGGTCAGCGCGTCGTGGCTTGCCTGGTAGGCCATGTTGCGCGCCAGCCCGCGGAGCGCGGTAACGTCGTGCAGCGCCAGCACAACGCCCACGATCTCCCGCCGATGATCGCGCAGCGGGGAAGCGGTTACCTCGATGGAATGCTCCGCTTCCCCGCCACGGGGCACCAGAACGGCCTGCCCGGCCAGGGCCAGGCGGCAGCCTCGCTGCAGACATTCCTGAGCCGGATTCTCCAGCACCTGCCGGGTATTCTCGTCGATCAGGGTCAACACGTCGCTCAGGTAGCGTCCGCAGGCCTCCGGTGCCGGCCACCCGGTCAGCTCCTCCGCCACCGCATTGAGGAACTCGATGCGTCCGTCGAGCCCTGTCGCGATGACACCGTCGCCGATCGACTCGAGGGTCACCTGGACGCGCTCCTTCTCCTGCTGCAGGTGCGCCTCGACCAGCTTGTGCTCGGTGATGTCGAAGCAGGCATTGAGTATGGTCGGCTCGCCGCGGTAGGTGATCAGGGCGGCGGAAACGTCCAGCCAGCGCACGCGGCCCGTGCGGGTCACCAGCTGCACCTCGTGGCGCCAGTCGTCCCGCATCTCTCCGCGCAGGCGCGCTTCCAGCCGCCGTTGCTCCTCCGCGCGCTGCTCCGGGAGCACCACGTCGGTTACCGGCCGTCCGACCAGCTCCTGCTCACTGTACCCGGTGATCGCGCAGGCAGCAGGGTTGCAATAGAGGATGCGATTCCGGTGCAGGATGATCGCGCCGTCGATCGATTCCGCCAGCGTCCGGAAGTGCTCCTCGCTTTCGCGCAGGGCCTCCTCGGTGCTGTGCAGGTGCGCGAGCGCGCTGTTGATGTTCTCGGCGAGACGGCCCAGCTCGTCGTTCGCACCGGCGGTATCGGCGACCGCCATGGCGCTGCCCTGTCCCACGCGCCGGAGCTGGCGACCCAGGTTCGCCAGCCGGGCCAGCACCAGGCGGTTGAACAGCAGCAGCGAGGTCAGGAACAAGGCGAACGCGACCAGCGTCCCCAGGGCCTGCACCTCGTGCAGGCTCACCGCGCCCGCGGCGGGGAGCGCCCCGGCCGGAACCACCGCCCGCAGCAGCAGGTCCTTCCCGCCCGGGACATCAGCGAGGGAAGCGTACCACGCGGAACCCGGCCCGGCCGGATCACGCCAGACGCCGGTACGGGCGTCCGCCGAACCGTCCCGGGTGACAATCCTGAGCTGCGTGCCGGGCTCCGGGGCCAGGGCGGCAAGACGGGCCGGGCGTAACGCTCTCACCAGCACCAGCATCCCGTCGCCCGTCCGCTGCACGGCGACCAGTCGCGGGGTTCCATGCAGGACCAGGATCCCGGAGCGGCCGGCGCCGGCAGACCCCGGCTGGAGGGCCGGATGTGCCCGGATCCAGCCGGCCATCTCTGCCGGGGTCAGCGCATCGTGGGAAAATCCCTCTGCCGAAGCAAGCCGGTGGTCCGCGGTCAGCGCCACGGCAGCATCGACCCGCATCCGTCGCAGGGTCGCCGGCGCGGGCAAAGCCCGGCCGGTGCCGCCGGGCGATAGTCCCCCGGCCCCGTGGGAAGCGGCGGCGAGCGCGACATCCAGCCGTCGCAGATCATCCAGGGATCGATGCAGAGCGGCTACGGACTGCCGCACGCGGGCACCGGCGTCGCGCGAATCCATGCGGGCGAACCGGCGCAGCACGACGAAGTGAACGAGCAGCGCCTGGGCCCCGATTGCGAGCAGGAACAGCGCACCCAGCACCAGGAAGATCTTGAGACGGAGCCCGCCCGGGGACCTTCTCATTGTTTCCCTCCAGTCCCCCGCAATCCCGCGAGCGGATCGTCCTCAGGCCCGGTTGTCCTCCGCTGCCGGGAGGGCCGGGTCCGCCGCCGTGTTCGAACGGACCCAGCGCGACCCGCCGTCCGGCAGGATCTCCTTTTTCCAGAACGGGGCCTCGTGCTTGAGCTGTTCCAGAATCTCGCGGCAGGCGGCAAAGGCTTCGCCGCGATGTCCCGACCGGGCGGCCACCAATACGATCGTCTCCCCCGGCCGGATCTCGCCGACCCGATGGACCACCAGTGCCTGCTGCACTCCGCGCCGGCGGCACGAGTCCAGCACGATTCGCCGCAGCTGGCGCTCGGTCATGCCCGGGTAGTGTTCCAGGTACATCCCCGAAACCGGGCCGCCGTCATTGAAATCCCGCATCGTGCCGACAAACACCGCGGTGGCTCCGGCGGAGGCGGCATTCCCGCCGCGAGGCGGTGCCAGTGCCGCCATGCTGGCCCAGGGGTCGAACGGGGTGTCGACGATCCGGACATCGACCGCCGGGGCATCCATCAAGGACCACCTCCCGTCACCGGCGGGAAGAATGCCACCTCGTCGCCATCCCCGACGGCATCGTCCAGCTCGGCGTAATCCAGATTGATCGAGACCAACAGACGCGACGGCGGCTCACGGCCACCGGTAGCCAGGTCCCATATGGTCCGGACGGTCGCGCCTCCGTCCGCTTCGACCTCGCGGTCGCTGGTGCCGACGGTTTCCCGCAGTGAAGCAAAGAATCGGACCGTTACCCGCATTGGTGTTACCCTTTCGCGACGCCTGCGCCGGGCCGGCCCGAACCTGCCATCCCACCCGGCACGGGTACTATTCTGGAATGGGCGCCGCAAAGGCGCAACAACAGATCCCGGGATCCGGAGCCTGCGAGCATGAACGATTTCTCCCACTTCGACGAACGGGGCGAGGCCCGCATGGTGGACGTCGGGGACAAGCGGATCACGGCCCGGCGCGCGGTCGCCGGTGGTTCCATCCGCATGCAGACCGCGACGCTGAAGGCGATACGCTCCGGCACGCACAGCAAGGGGGACGTGCTGGCGGTGGCGCGCCTTGCGGGCATCATGGCCGCCAAACGCACGGCGGACCTGATTCCACTGTGCCATACGCTGCCGCTGACCGCCGTCGAAGTCGAGTTCGAGACCCGGGACGAGCCGCCCGCCGTGGAGTGCACCGCGCGGGTCGAGACCCGCAACCGCACGGGCGTCGAGATGGAAGCGCTCACCGCGGTGAGCGTCGCCCTGCTTACGATCTACGACATGTGCAAGGGGGTCGACCGCGGCATGCAGATGGACGGGATTGCCCTGCTGGAAAAGAGTGGCGGGCGTTCGGGGCATTTCAGCAGACGCTGAATCATCCTTCTGTAATTGTGCGGCTTCCGGAGGTACCGACTCCGGCCATACCCGGAGCTGTCCAGCCGGGTGGAGACGACCGCGGACCTGGACCGCATCGGCGTCCACCTGGCCCCGGAGACCGTGACCGCGGTGGTATGCTTCGCGGTCGGCAGCCGGCGCGTGTACCACCGGGTGGGTCGCCGCGCCGCTACCGCCTGCTCCCGGCCCTGCCGCGCCTGTTCCCGGCCACGCTGGACCGACGCCTGGTGCGCCCGATGACCGGGTCCTGAACGCGCCCGGGCCCCGGCCCGGGTGCCAATGCTGCCTCCGGTTGCCGGACGCGCGGTGCGCCGGTAGATTCGGGGAGACGCTCGAAAGACGGAACCATCCCATGGATCACGAAAAGCGGCCGGACACACCGCCCGGCACGGCGCCCGGGAGGATCGGGGGGCGGTATTCCCGCTACCTGCTGGGCGTGCTGGTGCCGGTCTACGGGGACGAGTTCCCGGAGCGGCCGATCCTGCCCGTCCTGAACGGTGGCATCACGCCGGCCCGGCACCGGATCGACGACCGGGCGGGGCTTCTCTACGGCACCGCGCTCGCGGTCTTCCACCCCCTGTTCGAGCCGCTCCTCGGCCGGCTGGCGGGCGTCCGGAGCAGGTGCCAGGCGACCCCTGTCCGTCACGCCGGCAAGCCGCGCGACGAGGCGTGATCCCGCCGGATGGCGCGCCTGCCCCTGCCAGCCGAGCCCCGCCACGTCTGCCTGCTGCGGCTGTCGGCGATCGGGGACGTGACACACGTGCTGCCGATCGTGCACTCGCTGCGCCGCGGCTGGCCGGATACCCGGCTGACGTGGATCGTGGGCGCCACCGAGGCGAAGCTGGTCGGGGATCTGCCGGATGTCGAGTTCATCGAGTTCGACAAGTCGGGCGGCCTCGCCGCCTGGCGCGACCTTCGGCGGCGGGTCACCGGCCGCCGCTTCGACCTGCTGCTGCACATGCAGGTGGCGATGCGCGCCAACCTCGTCAGCACCGCGGTCCGCGCGGGAATCCGGCTCGGCTATGACCGCTCCCGCTCGCGCGACCTGCACGGGCTGTTCATCAACCACCGTATTCCGGAGCGCTCCGGTCAGCACGTGGTCGACTGCTTCTTCAGCTTCCTTGAAACCGCGGGGCTGAACGAGCGGATCGAAGACTGGTCGCTGCCCATCCCGGACGAGGCGCGGGAATTCGCCCGGGAGCAGCTGCCCGGCGACCGACGCACACTACTGATCAGCCCCTGCGCGAGCCATCCGCTACGCAACTGGCGTCCGGAGCATTACGCGGCGGTAGCCGACCACGCGGCGAGCGAACATGACTTCCGGATCGTGCTGGTCGGCGGTCCCAGCCGCCTGGAACGGGCGACCGGCGACGCCATCGCGGCGCGCATGCGAACGCCGCCGCTGGACCTGATCGGGCGCGACACGCTCAAGCGCCTGCTGGCTCTGCTGGAGCGCGCCGACGTTCTCCTGAGCCCGGACTCGGGCCCGGCCCACATGGCCACCTGCGTCGATACGCCGGTGCTGGGCCTGTACGCTGCCAGTAACGTTTGGCGCAGCGGTCCCTACCGGAGCCGTCGCTGGTGCATCGATCGTTACGACCAAGCCGCGCGGCGCTTCCTCGGACACCCGGCCGCCGAGCTGCCATGGGGAACCAAGATCGAGCGCCCGGGCGTGATGGACCTGATCTCCCCTGATGCCGTGATCGAGCGACTCGATGCGCTGGTTTGCGAGCGGCTGGAGGACGGTGCTCAGGCTTCGCCGTAGCCCGTGTAGGACTTCTCCTCCACCAGCTCCGACCCGACGCGCAGGTTCAGCTCGCGCTTGAGGCTCGCGCGCCGGTCGTTGCGCAGGTAGACGGAACGTGCGAGCTCAATGAACTCGCCGTCGAAGACCCCTTCCGACTCCTTGGCCCGGATCCGATCCTCGACCTCCCAGAGCTGCTCGTTGACGTCCCTGAGGGCTGTCCGCAGGTCCGAGACGTCCGGCGCGCTTTCAGCGGCGCGGCGCCAGGTCTCCTCGAGCAGCGCGAGCTCCCGGCGGATATTCGCCAGCTTGGCCGGATCGGCGATGCGCGCCGACTTGATCTCCAGGATGGTGATCTTGTCGATCAGCTCGCCCGCCGACACGGGCACCGTGATCACGGACATGCTCGTCTGGCCTCCCTCTTCCGGAACGCACCGAACCGCGGGCGCAGACGCTGCATCATAGCGTGCTGGCAGCCAGCACCGCGAACGCCAGCAGCGCCATGCTGCCGTGCAGGATCACGAACGCGGCAGGGTGCGGATCACGCCGCGCCCGCAGCAGCAGCAGCACCAGCCCGCCCAGCAGGGCCAGCCCGAGCAGCAGCACCGCCATGTTCAGCGACTTGCTCTCGGGTCCTTCCATGACGCGTCCCAGCAGGATCCCCGATGCGCACGCGGCCAGCATCCCGTGGCCCAACCCCGCCCAGGGCGATACCGCGCGCGTACGCAGTGCCCGGAACGCCATGCCGAGCCCGGCCAGGATCGCCAGGGCGAACAGCAGTACGGAAAGATCAACCATCGGTCATCCCCCGGGCGTCATGCCAGCAATACCGCCACGATGCCGGTAATGAACACGCCGTCGAATGTCCCCGCGCCGCCAATGGAGGCGAAGGGGGTGCCCAGACGCCGGATATCGGGCAAGTGCAGCAGGTCGGCGCCGATGAGCACGCCCAGCGTACCGCAGATGTAGGCCAGCGGCGCGCTGTCGTGGGGTTCCAGCACGACCGCCGTCAACGCCGCGGTGATCGGGGCCAGCAGGATCGGCATGCCGATGCCCAGGCGCGGGATCGGACGGCTCGCCGCATAGCACACTCCCGCGACGATGGCGATCGCCAGAACGACCAGCAACGGCGGCAGCGGGTGCCATGCCATCAGATAGAGGCTGAAGGCGACCGGGATCAGGCCCCCGCCGACGTTCAGCGTCACCAGCGTCCGACCCGGCCGGCTCGGAATCAGGCGGTCCAGCGGCGACCAGCCGCGCAGGTCCCAGCGCGGGTCGGCCGGCGGCACCGATGCCACCGAAAACAGCGGCAGGTTGATGCCGCTGCCGATCAGGGACAGCAACAGCAGCAGCATTGCCGACCCCATGGACAGCCCGAGCTTGTCGAACGCGATGCTGAGCAGCCCGACCTGGATAAAGGCGAACAGCAGCGCGAACAGGAAAACGGCGACCAGAATGCGCAGACCGAACACGGCGAATGCACCCTTGGGTTGGAGCGGCAGGTAGCGGCGGACAGCGGCCCGTTGTCACTCTATCCGATCGCGCGCCGCGCTCCCAGTTCCGGCGGGCGACGCCGCTTGCAGGCCTGCAGCCGGGTAACCGGCCACCCTTCAGCGCGGGAAGTGGCGCATCACCTCTGAGCGGGTTGGCAAGTGCGCGACAAACCGCGCCCTCTGACCTGCCAGCATCCCGGCTTCTCGCTGGGGCCGCTTGTCGGTTACGGCATGAGCTTCATCTGTGGTATTACTGCCGCGGCCCCGCAGCAGCCGTTGCCGGGCCAGGTGCGGGGGCGGGCCACGGCGTTCTACACTGGCGTATTGAACCTCATCGGCCCCGGCATGGGTCCAACCGGCGTGGGGTTGATCACCGACTACGCGTTCCGCGATCCTCAGGACCTGCGTTACTCGATGGCCATCGTCGGAGCCGTCGGGCTTGCCCTGGCGGCAACCGTGTTCCGCGCGGGCTTCGTTCCCTACCACCGGAGCCTGGATTACCTGCACGCCTGGGAGAGGGAAGGCGCCCATGACTGACAACCACGGCCGGCAGCATGCCCCTGCCTGAAGCTCTCGGCCTGTTCGCCCTGATCGGGACCGTCGCCGGTCTGCTGGCGGGGCTGTTCGGTATCGGCGGGGGCCTGGTGATCGTGCCGGTGCTGGCCTTCACCTTCCGCCGTCAGGGCGTCGACGAGAGCATCCTGATGCACTTGGCGCTCGGCACGTCCATGGCGAGCATCGTGGTCACCGCGGCTTCCTCCGTGCGTGCCCACCGCCATCACAGCGGGATCCTGTGGCACCGGGTGCTGCAGCTCGCTCCGGCCATCGTATCCGGCGCCGTGCTGGGAGCCGCGATCGCCAACGATCTTCCGGGACCTATGCTGGCGCGGTTTGTCGGCGTATTCGAGCTTGCCATCGCAGCCCAAATGTGGCTCGGCTCCGGCCGTCATCCGTCCTCACGCCGTCCCCTGCCACGGCTGCCCTTCATGCTCGGGGCGGGTGCCGGGATCGGCACGGTGTCCTCCCTCGCCGGTATTGGCGGTGGCGCCCTGACCGTGCCTTTCCTGACCTGGTTCGACGTACCCATGAATCGCGCCGCAGGTGTCGCGGCCGCGTGTGCCCTGCCGACGGCGCTGGCGGGCAGCATCAGCTACCTGGTCAACGGCTGGGGACATGCCGCCCTGCCACTCCACGCCGCCGGCTTCGTCTACTGGCCGGCGGTCGTCGGGATCGGCTGCACCACGGTGTTCATCGCGCCGCTCGGGGCACGCCTGGCGCAGCGCCTGCCGGAGAAGGTGATGAAGCGGCTGTTCGCGGTGCTGCTGCTGGCGATGGGCGTTCACCTGCTGCTGTAATCTCGCGCTCGGCGGCCGGGAGACCCGGCCCTCGCCGGGCTGGCAGCCCGGCTCTTCTGGCCGCGTGCCGTCCTGGAACCGACCGCCTTGACAAACACGGTTAGGTTGGCACGGACTACCGTGGAATAGTGACGCGGCAGTCACGGCGGCAGGACTTGCCGCGGATTCAGCCCGGGTGGCAACAAGAATGAACCAACAGCCGGCGCCGGCCGCGGCGCAGCCTCAGTCCATCGAAGCCCAGCAGCGCGCGCGGCTGCAGCGTTTTGCCATGGGTGTCGGATCGATGCTGGTCATGCTCGCCCTGGCCGCGATCGAGTCCGCCACGGGGATGCTGCCCGCCCCGCGCCTGGCGGTTGCGGCCCTGGCCCTCGCCGGGATCGAGCTGGTCTTCCTGGCGGTCTTTCTGAGCGGCCTGAACCTCAAGGCCCGTGATCCCGGGCTGACCATCGCCCAGATCTTCTGGGCGATGGTGCCGACGCTTTACCTCATGTACTACGCCGGCTCCGGCCGGGCCGCGTTCGTGATGATGGCCTCGGTCGCGTTCCTTTTCGGGATCTTTCGCCTGAGCCGTCGTCAGTTCGGCTACCTGACGGCCTGCTACCTGGCCGGCTACGGCCTGGTGATCTGGTTGGGCGCACGCTACGACCCGCATCTGGTCAACCTTCGCATTGATCTCATCCAGCTCTGTGCCGAGGCCGTGGTGCTGCTGCAGATCGGTCTTATCGGGGGCTACATATCCGGCCTGCGCAAGCGGCTCCGGCTGCGCAACGACGAGCTTCAGGGAGCGCTCGCAACCATCCGGGAGATGGCCACGCACGACGAGCTCACGGGGATCAGCAACCGCCGCCACCTGATGGAGATTCTGGAGCGGGAGATCCGCCGCGCCACGCGCCACGAAAAGCCGCTGTCGCTGGTGATGCTGGACCTCGATCATTTCAAGAGGATCAACGACTGTCACGGCCACAACACTGGCGACGAGGTGCTGCGACAGATCGCCAGCACGATCGAGGCGGCATGCCGCGACGTGGACCATTTCGGGCGTTACGGGGGCGAGGAATTCCTGCTGGTGCTGCCCGACACCACCCGCCGCGAGGCCGCGGTCATGGTCGAGCGCCTGCGCCGGAAGGTGGCCGACCTGTACATCGACGCGGCCCCGCGGCATCGCGTCACCGTCTCCGCCGGCATCAGCCAGCACCTTCCCGGCGAGGATCCCCGGGCCACGATCGGCCGCGCGGACGAGGCTCTCTACCAGGCCAAGGCGGCCGGGCGAAACCGCTACGCCACGGCGGCGCCCCCCGACGAGGGTGCCCGCGGCCCCGGCAGGGTCGACGACGATCCCTCGTCCGCCAATCGTTGACCCCTGCCAGCGCGGCCGTACCGGTACCAACCCGGGCACACGCCGGACTTCTCCGGGCAGCTCGTGCGCCCGGGCAACACCCGGTTTACTTGCGGTGCCTCCGGTACAGGCCCACCAGCTTGGCCCGGGCGATCACGTGACCACGCATCGCCCGAAGCAGCTCCTTCCGAGTCGGATGCCCAAGATCGCCCAGGCGGGTATCGAGGGCGAACAGCTCGAAGATGTAGTGATGCGTGCCGATCGGCGGGCAGGGACCGCCGTAGCCCGGGCGCCTCCAGCTGTTCAGGCCCTCGCGCATGGCGGAGGGAAGCCTGCCGCTGCTGCGGCCCCCGGGAAGGCCGCCGCTGCCCGGCGGGATGTCGTACGCCACCCAGTGGATCCAGGTGGTCTTCGGGTGCCTGGGATCAGGCGCGTCCGGGTCCTTGACGATCAGCGCGAGGCTGCGTGCCCCGGCGGGCACTCCGGACCAGCGCAGCGGGATCGATTCGCCCGGTCCGTCGCAAGTGTAGCGTACCGGGATGTGCTGGCCGTCGCCGAATGCCGGGGACGTGAGACGCAGCCGCTGGCCGTCAGGGGCCACCTTCCCGGCGGCAGCGGCTCCCGGCCCGACCAGGAGTACCACTGCGCACAACGCAGCGACCAGGGTCGAGGCCCGGCTCCGCCCGGGAATCGCATGCCCGTCACCCAGCATGTGCTCACCTCGCTCATGCGCTGCCGAGAAGTCGCCGCACTTGGCCGATCAGGCAGTCGACGTCGACGTTCCCTTGCGTGTCCACGGTAATGGTAGACGACCGCTCGGCGTCCGCCAGTGGTCGCCAGCCGGCGAGCTGTCGTTCCAGGACCGCGACGTCGGCCTCGGAAGGGTCCGCACCCTCCTGCGCGCGTCGACGCACGCGCTGGCGCAGTACCTCGGCACGGGCGCGGCACTCCAGCAGCAGGAAGGGAACGTCCAGCTCGTCCGCGAGGCCGCGCATTGCCTCCCGGCGCGAAGGTTCCAGGAAAGAGGCATCGACGAGCCCGATCATCCCGGCACCGGCGATGTCCGCGGCGATTTCCCTCAGCCTGGCATAGTTACGCCGGCCGGCCTCGGGCGTATAGATTCCGGCTCCGATCCCGGACGCGCTGCGCGCCTCCGGGGCCAGCCCGTACAGCCGCTTGCGCTCGACATCCGAACGAACGTGCACGGCCGGCAGCCGTGTCGCCAGCATCCCGGCAAGGCGCGACTTGCCCGAACCGGAAAGCCCGGTGGTGATCAGAATCGCGCCGCCGGCCTCCCGGGAGAGGCGGTCCGCCAGCGTCAGGTGCGTGTGCAGGTCCAGCCGGGTCGCTTCGGCTTCCGTCCGGTCCGCCGCGCGCTGCGTCAGGCGGATCGCCGCCACCTTGACCCGCACCATCGCCCGGTAAACAGCGTAGAAGCGCAGCAGCATGAGCCCGTCGTAATCGCCGGTGGCAGCGAGGTAGGCGTTGAGGAACCGGTACGCCAAGTCCTCGCGTTCGCGTGCCCGCAGGTCCATCCACAGGAATGCCACCTCGCTGATCACGTCGATCCAGCGCAGGGACTCACTGAACTCAATGCAGTCGAAGGGCAGAATCCGTCCGTTGACGCGAGCCAGGTTGCCCAGGTGCAGATCACCGTGGCACTCGCGCACGAAACCGTCCCGTTTGCGCAGCGCCAAGTGTGCCCGCAAGGCATCGAAGCGACTCGCGGTCCATTCCTCCACTTGTCGGAACATTCCGGCCTCCCGCGTCCCGAGCAGCGAGACGCCGACGGCCGCAAAATTGTCCCGCATCGGCGCGTACACCGCGTCGGGCTCTCCCCGGCAGGAATTCGGGGCGGCCGCGGGGAGCGAACCGTGAAACGCCGCCAGCACGCCGGCGATTTCATCCATGTCGGAGGGGCTTACCCGGCCCTGTTCCAGCTGGCGGTCCAGCCGGGCGTCGTCCGGGAACTGCCGCATCCTGACCGCGTACTCGAAGCCATCTTCCCCGGGCTCGCCCACCCGGGGCTGGCGCGGGCTGCCGCAAAGCGGGACAACGTCCAGGTAGATCGACGCCGCGAGGCGCCGGTTCAGGCGCAGTTCGTCCTCGCAGGCACGCCGCCGTCGGGCCGGCGTGCTGAAGTCCACGAAGCCCAGGTCGACCGGCTTCTTGACCTTGTAGGCGTAGTCCCCGGTAAGCACTACCCACGAGATATGCGTCTCGACCACGTGAATCCGGTCGACCGGGTGCGGGTAGGCCGCCGGGCAAAGCAGCCCGTCGATCGGCTGTGGATAGCCATGTTCTGTCACAGGCCCTCTCCGGTGCGGGACGGCGTGGGCGGCCGGTGACCGCCTCCGGCGTCAGTCTAGGGCGCTTACCGGGGGCGGTCGCAATGACCTGCATCAGCCGCCGCCGGGGATACCATGCCCGTGCGGCGTCAACGCCGTGAGCGGGACGGCAGCGTCCGGCCGCCGGCTTGCCGGAGCGGGCCGGGCGACGGGCCGGGGGAATCGCGATCACGCAGGCGACGAGCGGCAGCAGGAAGAACGTGGCGATGACGTCAGCCGGGAGGTTCTGGCCGCCGCCGGTCAGCGGAAGCCGGCCATCGCCCGGAAGAAGTACCGGAAGTCGATGGCAAAACCGACGGCGATCCGGTCGACGACGAGGCCGCGGCGCATTATCCTGCCCGTGTCGGCTCCGAGGGCCTGCCGTTTCCCGTCGCCCCGGGCGCCAGCGGCGGCGGCATGCTCCGGTCCGCAGCATAGCCCGGCCGCTGCAGCGGAACGACATCCGAACGGACTCCCGCTCCACCGCCACGCCGGGCCCCCCGGCGGATATCGCCCGACCTGATCCAGATCAAGGCTCGCGGTGTCTCAAGCCTTATTCTTGTGTCATCCGCCGGGCACTGCGGGCCCGGCAGGCGGAAATAATCGAGGAGAAGCCATTGCCGGACGACACCCCCGTGGGGGCGATCATTCAGGGCATCCCGGAGCCGGCCAACCAGGCGACTCACGACCCTGTTCAGCGTCCCTTGCAGTCGCTGGTGGTCCTGGGGCTCAGCCATCGGACCGCTGACGTCGCGGTCCGCGGCCGGGTCGCCATCGCGCCGGACGACCGGGATGCCGCCCGGGCCCGTCTGCGGGGGCTGCCGGGCGTAACCGAGTGCATGCTGCTCAGCACCTGTAACCGCACCGAGGTGTACGCCGTCCTGTCCGAGCCCCGCGACGATGCGCTGCTCGGCGGGCTCGCCGACTGGTGCGGGGTGCCGCCCAGTGCCCTGCGTCCCTACCTCTACCGTTACCGGGGCGTGGACTGCGTCAAGCACCTGTTCCGGGTCGCCTCGGGGCTGGACTCGGCCGTGCTCGGCGAAGCCCAGATCCTGGGTCAGCTCAAGCGGGCATTCGCCGAGGCGCGCGCCGCAGGGCACGCGGGCCCGGTACTGTCGCGCCTGAACGACCACGCGCGCGGCATCGCCAAGCAGGTGCGCACCCGTACCGGGATCGGGCGCTGCCCGGTCTCCCTCGCGGGCACCGCCACCGCGCAGATCCAGGCAATCGTGGGTACGCCGTCCGCGGCCAGCGCCCTGGTCATCGGCGCCGGGGAGAACGCTGAGCTCGTCGTGCGGCATCTGGTATCCCGCCGCATCGGACACCTGATCATCGCGAACCGGGGCCTCGCACGCGCCCGCCGCCTGGCCGGGCAGTTCGGCGCGGAGGCGATCGGCCTCGGTGATCTCTCCGACGATGCCCTGACGCGTGCCGATGTCGTCATCAGCACCACGGGGGCGCCCGGTGTCGTCGTTTCCGCGGACGTGGTTCGCGCGGCGCAGCGGCGCCGCGGCGGCCGGCCGCAGCTGCTGCTGGACCTGGCAGTCCCGGCCGACATCGATCCCGCGGCGGCCGGCATCCCGGGCGTCACGTTACTTTCCGCCGACGAGCTGGGCCGCTTGGCCCGGGCCAACATGAGCCAGCGCGAGACCGCGGCACGCCGCGCCGAGTCGATCACCGAGAACGGCGTGGAAGCCTACGCGACGTGGCTGCGGGACCGGTCGGTGGTTCCCGCCATCCGGGCCCTGCGCCACGATGCCGAGGCTCACCGCCAGGCCGCGCTGCGCCGCGCCCGTCGGCACCTCGCCGCCGGCAGGCCGGTCGACGAAGTGCTCGAATACCTGTCGCAGAACCTGGCCAACCGGATGCTGCACGCACCGATGCAGGCCCTGCACCGCTCGGCGGAACGCGACGAGCAGCGCGCGGCGATTGCCGCGGCGCGCGAGCTGTTCGGACTAAAGTAACTTATCCCAACAAGAACCCGACCCCGACCAGCACCGGGGTCGCCAGCGTGATCAGCACGTTCAGCCCCAGCAGCGGCGTCAGCGCCTCGAGGTCGTCCGCGTGCCGGTAGGCGCCCACCGCGACGGGGACCGCCAGGGCGGCCGTGATCAGCCCCAGCAAGGTCGGCGGCGGAAACTCGCCGGCCGCCACGGCGGCGACGATGGTCACATAGGTGGCGGCCAGCATGGCGGCGTACACCAGCGCGCTGCGTCGCCGACCGAGCACGATCGGCAGGTGCCTGCGCCCGACGCGCCGATCGGCCTCCAGGTCCGGAAACTGGTTCAGCAATAGCAGGTTGCTGACCAGGAAGAACGGCAGCAGCGAGGCGAGCACGGCGGTGCCCGAGTAATGTCCGGTCAGCGCCAGCGCGGTCCCCGTCACCATCAGCAGGCCGAATCCCAGGCCGGGCGCGACCAGACAGGCCAGCGGGAAGCGCACGATGTGGGTCGAGTAGGTCGCGACCACCAGCACGCCGAGAGCACCCAGCGGAACCAGTGCCAGTCCCAGCTGCAGCGTGAAGTAGAGACCGATGACCGTGGTCCCGACCAGCGCGAGCACGCCGCTCGCCAGGGTATAGGCCGCCAGGCGCGGGTTCCCGGGGAGGGTGCCGCTGCCGCCGCTGAACGGCGTGCGTCGGGTGATTCCATCGAGGCCGCTGCGGAAATCCTCGTACTCGTTGAGCATGTTGACGCTGACGTGCGCGAGCAGCGCCCCGGCAAGCACCAGCGCCAGCGCCAGGACGCTGCCCGCTCCGGGATCGGCGTACCGGGCCGCCGCCACGCCGAGGAACACGCATACCGGGGTGAGAAGCAGGAAGTTGGGACGCGCCGTCGCGCTCAGCTCGAGCGCGGCGGGATGGTGAACGTTTCCGGACGATTCCCCCGCCATCGTTTCTCCTTGTTCGAGCTCCGATTCCGGATCAGCCGCTGCGCTGCAGCGGTGTCGCTCCCCGCCGGTGCCATACGGCCAGCCCCCACAGCAGCAGCATACCGAAGGTCGCGGCCGCGCCGAGCATCGCGGGGGCCGGCACGCCCATATCGGAGCCGCCGGCGTGGATCACGGCGGGAGCCAGCAGCGCCCACCATTCCCAGGCCGCAACGCCCAGCGCCAGCGTGGCCGAAGCCGCGGTGATGCGGGTGTTCAGTCGCAGCGTCCGGTCGCGGTCGTGCCGCGCCCACTCGTAGGCCCGGAGCATGAGCAGACCCTCGATCGTGTCCATCAGGGTCATGCCCGCGGCGAACAGGCCCGGTAACGCCAGCACCTCCCATAGCGACAGGGTCGTGGCCTGCACCGCCGCGATGGAGATCACCAGCAGTGCGATCTCGCTGGCGGTATCGAACCCGAGTCCGAACAGCAAGCCGACGCCATAGATCTGCCAGGGCCGCCAGGACGGCTGCCACTTCAGGCGCACTCCGCCCGGCAGGCGTCGGCCGGCGGCCCGGCCGCGGCGCAGCAGCACCAGGCTGCTCACGCCGATCAGGGTCAGCAAAGCGGCGGAGAGCGTGGCGCCCAGCGGGGCGCCCCAGTGCTCCAGCGACGGCAGGGAGCCACGGAAGTGGCTGGCCGCGCCGGCGACGATCAGCGTGACCACGATCACCACGGTCGAGTGGCCCAGGGAGAAGAGCGGGCCGGTCCAGACGGCGCTCCGGCGCTGCTGGCGCAGCTGCCGCGTGGCATTGTCGATGGCGGCGATGTGGTCCACGTCGAAGGCGTGGCGCACCCCCAGGAGCCAGGCAGTCAGGGCAAACCCGACGAACACGCCGTCCAGGTGCCACAGGGTGACTCCGGCAACCATGGCGGCAAGGTTGAGTGCTGCAACCAGCACCAGCGGCGGTGCAGCGCGCCCGCTCCTCGCGGGATACGGCTCCACGCTGAGGTTCATCGTTTCAGACCACCTTGACCCTGACCAGCTCCTGTCCGTCGGGGTCGGTGACGTGCACCGCGCACGCGATGCAGGGGTCGAAGCTGTGAATGGTGCGCAGGATCTCGAGCGGCTGCTTCGGGTCGTAAAGACCCTGTCCCTTGAGTGACGCCTCGTAGGGTCCCTCCCTGCCCGCGGCGTCCCGTGGCCCCGCGTTCCAGGTGCTCGGCACGACGGCCTGATAGTTCGCGATCTTGCCGTTCTCGATCACCAGCCAGTGCGCGAGGCAGCCCCTGGGCGCCTCGGTGTAGCCCACTCCCCGGGCACGATGAGGCCAGGTGGACGGATCCCACAGATCGGCGTTGAAGGTACGCACGTCCCCGGCCTTGATATTGGCCATGAGGTTGTCGTACCAAGTGGACATGCTGTCGGCGATGATTTTGCTCTCGAGCGTGCGGGCCGCGGTCCGGCCGAGCGTAGAGAACATGGCCTCCAGCGGCACGTCGAGCTGCTTGAGGGCCATCCCCGCCAACTCACGCGTCTGCTTGTGACCGGTAGCGTACAGCATCAGCACCCGCGCGAGCGGACCGACCTCCATGGGATGGCCGCGCCAGCGCGGGGATTTCAGCCAGGAATAGCTCGCCTGGGTATCCAGGTGCTCGTAGGGCGGCCTGGGGCCCGTGTAGTCCAGGCGCGTCTGTCCCTTGTAGGGGTGCAGGCCGGTGTTCTTGCCTACCGTGTAGTCGTACCAGGAGTGCGCGACGAACTCCCGGACCTGGCCGTCGGCCTCGAGGTCGATCTCCTCGATCTTGCCGAGGTCGCGATTCAGGATCGCGCCCCGCGGGATGAGCAGGCTCGACAGGTCCTCCGTCCCCTTCTCCGGGAACTCACCGTAGGTGAGGAAGTTGCCCACGCCCTCGCCGTGCCCCGGCTTGAGCCAGTCCTTGTAGAACGAGGCGATGGCCAGGGTGTCCGGCAGGTAGACCTGATCGACGAACTGTTGCATCTCCGCGATCACCTGCTTGACCAGCTGCAACCCCTCATCGTTGACCGCGGTGGCCCCGGTACCGGGCCCGGAGTGCACGCTGATCGCCGCCGGGCTACCGCCGACGACGAAGTTCGGATGGGGATTCTTCCCCCCGAAAATCGCGTGCAGCTTGGCCACCTCGCGCTGCCACTGCAGGGCATCGAGGTAGTGCGCCACGGCCATCAGGTTCGCTTCCGGCGGCAGCTTGTAGGCCGGATGGCCCCAGTAGCCGTTGGCGAAGATGCCGAGCTGTCCCGACTCGACCAGCCCCTTGACCTTCGTCTGGACATCGGCGAAGTAGCCGGGCGACGAGCGCGAGTAGCTCGACAGCGACTGCGCCAGCTCGGAGGTCTTCTTCGGGTCCGCCTTCAGCGCCGAGACCACGTCCACCCAGTCCAGCGCGTGGAGGTGGTAGAAGTGCATCACGTGATCGTGCACGAACTGCGCGCCGATCATGAGGTTGCGGATGAGCTGCGCGTTGGGCGGGATGGGATAGTTCAGCGCGGCCTCCACGGCCCGGATCGAGGCGATCCCGTGCACCAGGGTGCACACGCCGCAGATGCGCTGCGCGAAGGCCCAGGCATCCCGCGGATCCCGGCCCTGCAGAATGATCTCGACCCCGCGCACCATGGTGCCCGAGCTCGAGGCCTGGTGGATCACACCATCCTGCATTTCGGCCTCGATCCGCAGATGGCCCTCGATGCGGGTGATGGGATCGACGACGACGGTTTGCGTGCTCATGCCCTCGCCTCCCCGGTCTCTTCAAGATGCTGCGCCACCAGCTCCAGCAGGCTGTGCGGCGACTTGTCCCAGTTGAAGTGCGCGCGGGCGTCGTCGAACGTGTAGCGGCAGCCCGCGCAGGTGGTCATGAGCTGATCCGCCCCGGTATCGTCGATCTCGCGCAGCTTCGCCTCCATCGCGCGGTAGCGGAGCTTGTTCGCGCCCTCCAGGAACATCACGCCGCCCCCGCCGCCACAGCAGAAGGTGAACCCGCGGTTGTCCTCCAGCTCGCGCAGCTCGACTTCCATGGCCTCGAGCAGCTCCCGCGGCGCGTCCATGACGCCGCCCTTGCGCCCGATCTCGCAGGGATCGTGGAACGTCACGCTCGCCTCGCCGCCGCCCTTGCGCAGGCGCAGACGGCCCGCGTGCAGCTGTTCCGCCAGGTATTCGCTGATGTCCATTGCCCGGAACGGCAGCTCCTCGCCCAGCAGCTCGGCCCCCTGCCAGCGCAATGCGCCGTAACCGTGGCCGCACTCCGGGATGATCACCGTGCCGGCGCCGCAGGCACCGGCTTCATCGACCAGGCGCTTGATCACGTCCCGCTCCCACTTGCGGCTGCCCGCCAGGTACGGATAGTTCTCCGCCAGCAGCGCCGCGCTGCGGAGGGTCCAGGACACCCCGAGATGCTCCAACACACGCGCCAGGGCCACCACCTGGCCGGGATAGTTCTCGATGTCGATACCGGAGACGCACAGCATGACGTCGGCCCGGTCGCGGTCCATCGGGATCGCGATGCCGTGCTTTTCGCCGATCGCGCGGAGCTGATCGACCCAGGAGGTTTCGGTCGGGTACGGCGAGCCGGTCTCGCGCTGGCTCTTCGCGCGCCGGTAGAGCTCGGCGGGCGCCAGGCCGGCCTCGAACATGCCCTCCCGTGCCTCCTCGATCAGGCTCGCGACATCGATGCCCATGGGACACATCAGGCTGCAGCGTCCGCAGAGGTTGCAGCTGTCATAGACCAGGTGCTGCCACTCCTCCAGCTCTTCCGCGGTCACCTTGTGCTTGAGCCCGAACCAGCGGAAGAAGGGCGCGAACGGCCCCGACTCGCGCTTGTAGGCCTGCTTGAACGGCTCGGCCTTCCACACCGGGGTGTAGCGCGGATCCTCGGTGGCGATGTAGAAGTGGCAGGCGTCGGCGCACATCCCGCAATGGATGCAGGACTCCAGGCGCAGGGCGGCCAGCGCGCCGAACTCCCGGCCGAAGCTGCGCATCGCGTCCCGGACGCTGTCCGGGCCCGCGTGCGGTCCCGGCGCCGGCCCCCGCGTGGCGGTGATGTCGGTCGTGCTCATGAGGCACCTCCCTTGCGGGCCAGCGTGTAGCCGTTGATCACCCGCGACGGGAATATGTAGAAGGCGTGCATCAGCTTGCCGAACGGGAACCAGATCAGCAGCGCGTCGACGCTGAGGATGTGCCAGGCGAGCAGCTGCGAGTAGGGGCCGCCCAGGTGGGCCGTGGCCATCAGGCCCGTGACCACGGTCGCGGTCACCAGCAGCCAGCTGAAGTAGTCGTCGAAGTTCGACAGCATCCGCAATACGGGTTTGGAGATGCGCCGTACCAGGACCCCGAGCAGTAGCGCCAGCGTCAGCACCGCGATGATGTTGATCAGGCTGCTGGGAAGCGCCGGCCAGCCGACGCCGATGATTCCCTTAAAGAACGTGATATGCGGCGCGAACAGCAGGATCACGATGAACAGGCCCAGGTGATAGGCGTAGCCCAGGGCCTCACCGTAGCCGGTCCGGCGTATGAACACCTTGTGCGGCCAGGACCGGGTGCCCGCGACCAGCGCTCCCTCGATCAGCGCGCGCAACCTTCCGTGACGGGCGGGAGAACGGCTGCGACGGTGGCGCAGCAGGAAAATCGCCAGCAGGCGCCAGAGCACCCCGAAGCAGAATACCGCGATGGCGATCTGCAGCATCGGCCCTCGCGCGAAACTCAGCAGTGGATCCATGATTCAGTCCTCCTCTCCCCCCGATTCCCCTTCCGCGTGTCTGCGTCTGCCCCGGGCCCAGGCGGCCGCACCGGCGCCGACCAGCGCGCCCACGCCGGCGGCGGGGGCCGCGATGGCGGCCACTTCCTTCGGCCGCATCTGGCCGGCGCGCCCCCACTTCCCGGTGGCCAGTGGCGAGTAGAAGCTGCCGCCGTCCCAGAAGCCGGGTTCGGCGCACCCCAGGCAGGGATGCCCGGACTCGATCGGGAAGCTGGTGCCCTCGTTCCACTTCATCGTGGCGCAGGCGTTGGAGGTGACCGGCCCCTTGCAGCCCAGCTCCCACAGGCACCAGCCATTGCGCGCGCCCTCGTCGTCGAAACTCTTGGCGAACTGCCCCTTGTCGTAGAAGGGACGCCGGTAGCAGCGGTCGTGAATGCTGTTGCCGTAGAACGCCAGCGGCCGGCCGTGGCCATCCAGGTCCGGCAGCCTTCCTTGGGTGTAGTAGTGGATCAGGGTCCCGGTAATCACCGCCGGGATCGGCGGACAGCCGGAGACGTTCACCACCGGCTTGTCCCTGACCAGGTGCGAAACCGGGACCGCGCCCGTGGGATTCGGGGCCGCGAGCGGCAGCCCGCCGAATGCCGCGCAGGTGCCCACGGCGACCACGGCGGCGGCACCCTTGGACGCCTCCGCCAGTATCTGCTCCGCGCTTCGCCCCGCGGCCGTGTGATAGACCCCGCCGTCGCCCAGGGGCACCGCACCGTCGACGATCAGCAGGTACTTGCCCCGGTTCTTCCGCATCGCCTCGTCCTTGGCCTTCTCCGCCGCCTCCCCGGCCGCCGCCATCAAGGTGTCGTCATAGTCCAGGGAGATGACATTGAAGATCAGCGTCTCCAGCGTCGGCGAGAAGGAGCGGGTGAGCGACTCCAGGCAGCCCGTGCATTCCTGGAACGAGAGGTAGATGACCGACGGGCGCTTCATCGAAGCGAGCTGTTTCGCCATCGCCCGACCCATGAGCGGCGGCATCGCCAGCATGGAAGCCGTCGCGGCGCAGAACTTGAGAAAGCTTCGCCGGCTGATGCCCTGCGCCTCGAGCACCTCGCCAACGGTTTGGGTTTCTTCCCGGTCAGTCATTTGCCTGTCCTCCTCGCTCTTCCCGTCCCGCGGCGTCCTGCGCGAGGCGCCGGTGCAGCCCGTCGATACCCCGGCGGATGTCGGCCGGATCGGTAATCAGGATCGCGGGAACCGTCGTGATCTCGATGAACGACGCGATGATCTTGTCGTCCGGATCCCGGTGCTCCACCCACCACACTCCATGCACGCCCGTCTCGCGCACGCGGGAGCGGCCGCCGCCAGTGAACACGGCATCCAGCTCGCCCTCGCCGAGCGCGGCGCTCAGCTCGTCCAGCTCAGCCGGAGCCATGGGCAGGCTGCGAAGGTCGATCGCGCCCTCCTCGCCGGCGTCGAGCAGCCGCTCCAGCATGGCGAGGACCTCGTGCAGAATCGCCACGGTGCCACCGCCCAGCCCCCCTTCGGGGCCCTCCACCTCGACCCGCACACCGATATCGGACAGCTTCATCGCGACCACTCCCCGAGCAGCTCCAGTACCGCCTCGGCGGCACGCGGGATGGCAACCTGCACGGAGGGCTCGGGCCGCTCGGCCCAGTCCAGGCGTTCCGGCTGGATCGCGACGAATGCCCGCCGCCGTGGCAGTCGTCCCGCCAGCCGCGCCATATCCATGAGCTCGGCCAGGCTGACCTCGTGGACACTCACGCCGCCGGGCCGGGCCACGAAGCGATCCATCTCCGCGTCCTGCATCACGCGCACCGTGCCGGGCGGCGCATCCAGCCTGGCGGCGTCGAGCACGATCCAGGCGTCGGCGTCTTCCAGCAGCGGCAGCAGGGTGAAGCTGAGCGTGCCCCCGTCGACCAGGTCGGCATCGGCGGGGAGCCGGGGATCGCGGGAGAGGGATTCCAGTATGTGCAGCCCTGCACCGTCGTCGCCGAGCAGCAGGTTGCCGATGCCGAGCACCAGCGTACGGCCCTGCTGCGCCGGCATGGGTCTGTCGGCCGCACATCCGCCGGCGGCGGGAGCATCGGTCCGCAGCGCACGGTGGCTCATACCACATCTCCCTTGCCGACGGATCCCGCCCGAAGTCCGCGCGGCTTTGTGCCGGGAATCCCTCTCCCGCATCGCCGGGCCGGGTGCCCCGGCCCATTCGCCCAGTTAATCAGCGTCCCGCGGACATGCGCTTGACCCAGGTCAACCCTGGAACGGGTCCAGGGCCGCTACAGTGAGCTCATGCCGACAGGGAGCCGGGAATGCACGAGATGGCCATCTGCCAGGCGCTGATCGACCAGCTGGAGGCGCTGGCCGCCAGCCACGGCGCGACGCGCGTGACGCGCGTGCTGCTGCGCATCGGTCCGCTCTCCGGGGTGGAGCCGGCGCTGCTGGACAGCGCCTTCGGCCTGGCCCGTGCGGGCACGGTCGCGGAGCAGGCGAGCCTGCGGATCGAGCAGCTACCCGTGCGGGTGAGCTGCCGCTGCTGCGGCCGCACCTCCGAGGCGGCGGCCAACCGGCTGCTCTGCGGCCACTGCGGCGATTACCGCACGCGCCTGGTCAGCGGCGACGAGCTGCAGCTGGCCCGCGCCGAGCTCGAGATCCCCGACGCGGCACAGGCCGCCGGGTAAGGAGATTTCCATGTGTGATACCTGCGGCTGCAACATCACGCCCGGCAACGAGGCGCTGGCGCACCGGCACCACCACGGCCACGAGTACACCGCGGTCGAGGTGCTCTCGAACCTGCTCGACGCCAACGACCACCAGGCGGCGCACAACCGCGAACACTTCCGCAGGCACGGGGTGCTGGCGGTGAACCTGATGTCGTCGCCGGGAGCCGGCAAGACCGCGCTGCTCGAAGCGACCATCGACGCGCTGGGCGGGCAGCACCGGATCGGCGTCATCGAGGGCGACCTGGAAACCGAAAACGACGCCGCCCGGATCCGCGCGCGCGGCGTGCCCGCGGTGCAGATCAGCACCGGCACGGCCTGCCATCTCGACGCCCACATGGTCCACCAGGCCGTGCACGCGCTCGACCTGGATGCGCTCGACGTCGTCTTCATCGAGAACGTCGGCAACCTGGTCTGCCCGGCGAGCTTCGACCTGGGGCAGCACCGCAACGTCACCCTGCTTTCCGTGACCGAGGGGGCCGACAAGCCGGCCAAGTACCCGGTGATGTTCCGCGCCTCCGACCTGGTCCTGCTGACCAAGTGCGACCTGCTGGAAGTGCTCGACGATTTCGATCCCGCTGCGGCGCTGGCTGCGCTGCGCGCCCTGGCCAGCGAGGCCCCGCTGCTGCACACCGCCGCCCGCCGCGCCCCGGCGCTGGCCGGCTGGCTGGACTGGCTGCGCGCTGAGCTCGCCGGGCTGCGCGCGGACGCGCCGGCGCCGCAACGGGCCGTGGCGGAATAGGAGACCAAGCCATGTGCCTCGCGGTTCCGGTCGAGGTGGTCGAGCTGCTGGACGACGAGCAGGCGCTCATCGACGTGGGCGGCGTGCGCAACCGCGTATCGCTCGCGCTGGTGGACGACGTCGCGGTGGGGGACTACGTCATCGTGCACACCGGCTTCGCCATCGCCCGGCTGGACGTGGACGAGGCCGAGCGCACGCTGGCCTTGTTCGAGGAGATCGCGCAAACACTGGGGGAGGCACCGGGTGCGCTATATCCGGGAATTCCGGGACGGTAGGGCCGGCGCCGCGCTGGCACGCGCCATCGCGACCGAGGTGCGCCCGGACCGGGACTACTACCTGATGGAGTTCTGCGGCGGGCACACCCACGCCATCTTCCGCTACGGCGTACAGGACCTGCTGCCGGGCAATGTGCACCTGGTCCACGGCCCGGGCTGCCCGGTGTGCGTGCTGGCGGTGCCCCGCCTGGACATGGCGATCCGCCTGGCCCGGCGGCCGGGCGTGATCCTGGCCAGCTACGGCGACATGCTGCGCGTGCCCGGCTCGCGCAGGCAGAGCCTGCTGCGGGCGCGGGCCGAGGGCTGCGAGGTCGCGATGCTCTACTCGGCCACCGAGGCGCTCGAGATCGCCCGCCGCAACCCGGACCGCGAAGTGGTGTTCTTCGCCATCGGCTTCGAGACCACCACGCCGGCCACCGCCGTCGCGATCCGCCAGGCGAGGCAGGAGGGGCTGGCCAACTTCAGCGTGCTGTGCAACCACGTCCTGACGCCGTCGGCGATCCAGAGCATCCTGGACTCGCCGGAGGTGCGCAGCCTGGGGACCGTGCGCGTGGACGGCTTCATCGGCCCGTCGCACGTCAGCACCATCATCGGCAGCCGGCCCTACGAGTTCTTCGCCGAGGAATACCAGAAGCCGGTGGTGATCTCGGGCTTCGAGCCGCTGGACGTGCTGGCCTCGATCCGGATGCTGATCCGCCAGCTCAACGAGCGCCGCGCCGAGGTCGAGAACGAGTTCACCCGCGGCGTCAGCCGCGAGGGCAACCGCCGCGCCCGGGGCCTGGTGGCCGAGCTGTTCGAGCTGCGGCCCGAGTTCGAGTGGCGCGGCCTGGGCCGCGTACCCTACAGCGGGCTGCGCATCAAGCGCGCCTGGCGGGAGTTCGACGCGGAGCGCCGCTTCCAGCTCGTCGAGGAGCCGGCGCCGGAGAACAAGGCCTGCCAGTGTCCGGCGATCATCCGCGGCGTGAAGAAGCCCACCGACTGCCCGATCTTCGCCACCGTGTGCACTCCGCGCAACCCGATCGGCGCCTGCATGGTCTCGTCCGAGGGTGCCTGCGCCGCGTACTACAAGTACCGCCACCGGCGCGTGGCCGAGCCTGCCTGAGCCACCATGCGCATCCTGCTGCTCACGCACAGCTTCAACAGTCTCAGCCAGCGCCTGCACGTCGAGCTGCGCGAGCGCGGTCACCAGGTCTCGGTGGAATATGACATCAACGACCAGGTCACCGTCGAGGCGGTCGACCTGTTCCGGCCGGACCTGGTGGTGGCGCCGTTCCTCAAGCGCGCCATCCCGGAGTCCGTCTGGCGGCGCCAGGTATGCCTGATCGTGCACCCGGGGATTCCCGGGGACCGGGGGCCCTCGGCCCTGGACCGGGCGATCCTGGAGGATCGCCCGCGCTGGGGCGTGACCGTGCTGCAGGCCGAGGCCGGGATGGACGCCGGACCGGTGTGGGCCTGGCGCGGGTTCCCCATGCGCGCCGCCCGCAAGAGCAGCCTGTATCGCTTCGAGGTCACCGAGGCGGCTGCCGGGGCCGTGCTGGAAGCGATCGAGCGCTTCCGGACGGGGGCGGAACCGACGTATCCCGATCGCCTGGCGGGCGTGACTCCGGGCCGCTGGCACGATCCCGTGCGCCAGGCCGAGCGGCGCATCGACTGGGAGCACGACGACACCGCCACGGTGGTCCGCCGGATCAACGCCGGCGACGGGGCGCCGGGGGTGGCGGACGAGATCCTGGGCCAGCCCTGTCGTCTCTTCGATGCGCACACGGCGCCCGGCATGCGGGGTCGCCCGGGCGGGATCGTCGGCCGGGCACACGGTGCCGTGTGCCGCGCAACCCGCGACGGCGCCGTCTGGATCGGCCACCTGCGCGCCACGGACGGATCGGGCCCGGCCTTCAAGCTGCCCGCGGCGCGGGTGCTCGGCCGGCGGCTGCGCGGCGTGCCCGCGGTGACCGGCGCGCCCGCAATGGCGGTGGACCCGGTCCGCTACGAGGAACACGGTCCGGTCGGCCTCCTGCATTTCGATTTCTACAACGGGGCCATGGGGACCGCGCACTGCCGCCGGCTGCTGGCCGCCTGGCGCGCTGCCTGCCGGCGGCCGACCCGGGTCATCGTGCTGGCCGGGGGCACCGACTTCTGGTGCAACGGGCTGCACCTGAACCTGATCGAGGCGGCCGAGAGCCCGGCCGACGAATCCTGGCGCAACATCAACGCGATGGACGACCTGGCCGAGGCCGTGATCACCACGCGCAGCCACCTGACCGTCGCCGCCGTGGGCGGCAATGCCGGCGCCGGCGGCGCCTATCTCGCGCTGGCCGCCGACCACGTGGCGCTGCGGGAGGGCGTGACCCTCAACCCGCACTACCGCAACATGGGCAACCTCTACGGATCGGAGTATTGGACCTACCTGCTGCCGCGCCGGGTCGGGCAGGACGCGGCGGCGGGCATCATGCGCGGGCGGCTGCCGATGGGCGCCGCCCAGGCGCTGCGCCTGGGTCTCGCGGACAGCCGCGGAGCGGCGGACCCGGCCCGGTTTCGCGAACAGATGCTCGAGCATGCCCTGGCCCTGGCCGGCGCCGACGACTATGCCGCCCGGTTGGAGGACAAGGACCGCCGGCTGGCGCGTGACACCGCCGCCCGGCCCCTGCAGTCCTGGCGCGACGACGAGCTGGCCCACATGCGCCTGAACTTCTACGGCTTCGATCCCAGCTACCACGTCGCGCGTCACCGCTTCGTCCACCAGGCTCCGCGGGCCTGGACACCCCGGCACCTGGCCCTGCACCGGCGCCTCGGCTGGACCGTGCCCGATGAGCCGGGCTCCCGCACCCTCGTCAGCGGCTGATCCGGTGGCCCACGCCGGGTCCCGGACGGCGCTGCGCCTGACCCTCACCGGACGGGTCCAGGGCGTCGGCTTCCGCCCCTTTGTCTATCGCCAGGCACAGGCCCGCGGCTTGGCCGGCTGGGTGTGCAACCGGGGCGGGACCGTGCTGGTGCACGCCGAGGGTCCGCCGGAGGCGCTCGAATCCTTTGCCGCGGCGCTGGTGACCGAAGCGCCGCCGCTGGCGCGCCCGGTCGCGGGCCCGAAGGAGCCGGTCCCCGCGCAGTGCCTGGACGGGTTCCGCGTGCTCGCCAGCGATCCGGGAGACACGGCGGCGATCCATCTGCCGCCGGACCAGTTCGCCTGCGGCGACTGCCTGGCCGAGCTGAGCGACCCCGGCGACCGGCGCTACCGCTATCCCTTCATCAACTGCACCCAGTGCGGTCCGCGCTACACCATCATCCGTGGCCTGCCCTACGACCGGCCGCGCACCAGCATGGCGGAGTTTCCGCTCTGCCCGGCCTGCCGCGCCGAGTACGCCAATCCCCTGGACCGCCGTTTCCACGCCGAACCGCTGGCCTGCCCCGAGTGCGGCCCACGCCTTCGCTGGCACGCCCGCGACCTGCGCCTGGACGGCAACGAGCCGTCCCTGGCGGCCTGCCTCGACGCGCTCCGGCAGGGGCGGATCGTCGCCGTGCGCGGGATCGGGGGCTATCACCTGGTCTGCGACGCGGCGGACGAAGCGGCCGTGCGCCGCCTGCGCGGGCGCAAGCACCGTCCGCACAAACCGCTCGCGGTGATGGTGCCGATGACCGGACCGGACGGGCTGGAGACGGCGCGCTCCCTGGCGGAGCTGGATGACCTGCAGGCCGGCCTGCTGCGCGACCCGCTGCGGCCGATCGTGCTCGCGCCCCGGCGCGAGGGCGCGCCGCTGGCGCCATCGATCGCTCCGGGCCTCGCCGACATCGGGCTGATGCTGCCCTACAGCCCGCTGCACCAGCTGCTGCTGGACGGCTTCGGCGCCGCCCTGGTGATGACCTCCGGCAACCTCAGCGGCGAGCCGGTACTGACCGATCCGGAGCCGGCCGAGACCCGCCTGGCGTCCGTGGCCGACGCCTTCCTGCACCACAACCGCCCCATCGTGCGGCCGGCCGACGACCCGGTCTACGTCCGCAACGACGGGCGCATGCGGCCGCTGCGCCTGGGCCGGGGCAACGCCCCGGGCGAGCTCGAGCTGCCGCGCGCGGCGGAGCGTCCGCTGCTCGCCTGGGGCGCCTACCTGAAGAATACGGTGGCGCTGGCCTGGGACCGCCGTGTCGTGGTCTCGCCGCACCTGGGCGACCTCGGCACGGCCCGCGGCCGTGAGCTTGTCGCGCGCGTGGCGCGGGACCTGCAGGCGCTCTACGGCGTCGCGGCGGAGCAACTGGCCTGCGACGCCCATCCCGGCTTCCCGACCCACCGGCAGGCACGCGACTCCGGCCTGCCCGTGCACGCGGTATTGCATCATCATGCCCACGCGTCCGCGCTCGCCGGCGAGCTCGGCCTGCCCGGGCCGATGCTGGTGTTCGCCTGGGACGGTGTGGGCTACGGCGAGGACGGCACCCTGTGGGGCGGCGAGGCGCTGGTGGGCGAGCCCGGCCGCTGGCGCCGCGCCGGCAGCCTGCGGCCCTTCCGCCTGCCCGGCGGCGACCGGGTCGTGGCCGAGCCCTGGCGCACCGCCGCCGCACTGGCCTGGGAGACCGGCCGCGACTGGCAGCCCCCGGAGCACGCGGCGCCCGGAATGCTGTTCGAGGCCTGGCAGCGGGGCCTGAACAGTCCCCTGACCAGCGCGGCCGGGCGCCTGTTCGATGGCGCGGCGGCGCTCGCCGGCGTTACGCTCGAGGCGAGCTTCGAGGGCCAGGGTCCGATGGCGCTGGAGGCGATCGCGGTCGATGCCCCGGCCGTGCCGCTGCCACTCGGGCGCGACCCCGCGGGCGTCTGGCGGCTCGACTGGGAGCCGCTGGTGGCGCTCATGTGCGACGAAAGCCTGTCGCGGGCGGCACGAGCCGGGCGGTTCCACGCCTCGCTCGCCGCAGCTCTGGCGGAACAAGCGGCGCGGATCGCGGGTGAGCACGGCCTGCACCGGGTCGGCCTGACCGGTGGTGTGTTCCAGAATCGCCGACTGACGACCCTGGCGCGGCATGCGCTCGAGGCGCGTGGCTTCGAGGTCCTGCTCCCGGCGGCGCTGCCGGTCAATGACGCCGGCATCAGCTACGGCCAGGTCATCGAGGCGCTCGCCCGCCAACCGAACCGAAGCGGAGGACCACCGTGCCAATGAAGGACTCACGCATCGCTCTCGCCCACGGCAACGGCGGACGCTACATGCGCGAGCTGATCCGCGACCTGTTCGCCGCGCGCCTGGCGAACCCGGCGCTCGACGTCGACCTGGACGCCGTGGCGGTCCCGCTCGAGGGCGGCGAGATCATGCTCACCACCGACGGCTTCACGGTGCAGCCGCTGGAGTTCCCCGGCGGCAACATCGGCTCGCTGGCGATCCACGGCACGGTGAACGACCTCGCGGTGTCCGGCGCCGTGCCCCGCTATCTCACGCTGAACGCGATCATCGAGGAGGGCACGGAAATGGCCCTGCTGGAACGCGTGGTCGACGCGATGGCGGCGGCCGCCAGGGAGTGCGGCGTTGCGGTGGTGGCGGGCGACACCAAGGTGGTCGGCCGCGGCGAGTGCGGCGGCATCTACCTGGCCACGACCGGCCTCGGACTGCGCCGGGGCGGTCCGCGGCTCGGCCCCGGGCGGATCCGGCCCGGCGACCGGGTGCTGGTCAGCGGCCCGGTGGGCGATCACGGCGCCGCCGTGCTGCTGGCGCGCGAACAGTTCGGCATGCACGGCGAGCTGCGTTCCGATGCGGCCAGCGTGCTGCCGGCGGCCCGGGCGCTGCTGCGCTGCCCGGGCCTGCGCTTCATGCGCGATCCCACGCGCGGGGGGTTCGCGACCGTGGCCAACGAGATCACCCGCATGACCGGCCTCGGCCTGCGCCTCGACGAGGGGGCGATCCCGGTCAGCGACCCGGTCGCGGGCGTGTGCGAGCTGCTGGGCTACGACCCGCTGTACCTCGCCTGCGAGGGTCGCATCGTGGCGATCGTGGCCGAAGACGAGGCCGGGCGCGCCCGGGACCTGCTCGAGAGCTCGGGCGCGGCCCCCGCTCCGACCATCGTCGGCACGGTCGAGGACGCCCCGGCCGGAGTGATCCTGCAGACCACCCTCGGCGGCGAGCGCATGCTGGACGAGCTGGAGGACGATCCGCTGCCGAGGATCTGTTGAGTCCGGCGGAACGTCGTGAACGGGGCCGGGACAAGGTGGCCGGCTGAGACCTTGGAGGTGGGTCATAAGTGGATGATGGTTTTAGGTTTTAGGTTTTAGGTAAGAAGCGGCAAGTTTCGTTGCATGCTCTCCCGGCCCGTCAGGCCGACCGGGCCTCCGAGAAACTCCTGAGCTTCCCGTCGAGCAGAAACCATGGGTAGCCACCGGATCCCTCTTTCCTAAAACCTAAAACCTAAAACCTAAAGCCGTAACACCTGGAATCGATCCGTTTCCCGTGACTCGCCGGGCCCGCGCCGCCCGATAAGGAGGGGGGGCTTATCGTACGGGCGGCCTCGCCGTCCCCTGGCGCATCGCGACCGGGCAGGTGGCTTCCGGGAGGATCTCGTCCCGGATGTGGGCGCGCATCTGGTCGCGGAAGTTGTTCACCGTGGTGAAGAACCGCCGCATCATCACCAGCCAGAGGTACATGCCGCGGTCGGTCAGGGCGTAGCCTTCGGGGGTCTTCCGGATCGCGCCCAGCAGCTCCAACGCCGCCAGCTCCTTCCATAGTGCCCGGAGGTAGCCGGGGCCGAAGCGCCGGACGGCCGTCTCCCGGTCCAGGCGCAGCCCGAACAGCTGCATCAGCAGGTCGTAGCGCAGCTGCCACCGGCGACTGTAGCCGCGCCGGCGCGTGAGCGCGACGCCGCGCCGCGCGACCAGGTGATCGTAGCGGTTGATCGAGAACGAGGTCGAGTACAGCGCCCCCTGCAGGTAGCTGAACGCGCCGCTGCCCACGCCCACGTACTCGTCGGTCTCGATGATGTATTCATCGATCATCCGGCTGCCGCGGGAGAAGGTCCAAACCGTCGAGGGCGGATGGGTCCGGCCAAGCCGCTGCCGGACCAGTGTGTACAGCGCCTCTTCGTCGCGGTAGTCGACCAGCCCCATGGTCCTGGCCATCCGCTTCCGGGCCGAGTCCGCCATCATCAGCGGATACCAGGAAACCTGGTCGACGTCCGCCTCCTGCAGGATCTCCAGGTCGCGTTCCAGCGACGCCCGTTGCTGGTTCGGAAGGTTGAAGATCATATCCGCGTTCAGGGTCCCGAACATCCCCCGCGCGTCCCGAAGGCGCCTCGCGGTGAGTTCCCCGCTTCCATAGGGCCCGTACCGTCCCATCGCCTGCAGCAGCTGGTCGTCGAAGCTCTGGACGCCCACCGAAAGGCGATTCACGCCGGCCGCCAGCAGCACGTCGAAGACCGGCTGGGTGAGATGATTGGGATTGGTCTCGACGGAGATCTTCCGGACCGGCCAGCTCTCCCGGATCAGGGCCAGCGTCTGCCCCAGCTGCTCCGGCCATATCGTCGGCGTGCCCCCGCCGACGTAGACCTCTCCGAACGCGTAGCCCCGCTCGCGGTAATTGCGGATCTCGTCCCTCAGGGCGGAGAAATAGCGCTCCGCCTTGTCCTGCTGGAACTGGACCCGGTGGAACGAGCAATAGGTGCACAGGCTCTCGCAGAAGGGTATGTGAACGTAGAGCAGGTAGCTCCGGCCGGGGACTGGTGCCGGGACGGGCGGCATCTCCCCGGCGTCCTCCGGGAAGGTCAGCACGTGCTTCATGACCCGGCCGATGGCCGGCTCCAGCCAGGCACCCATTTGTTCCATCCCCCGTCCGCCGCACGAACGCCGACAAGCGATTTGCCAAGGTTTCCGGGCAGTCTACCGGGTCCCGTGCCGGGCCCGCGTGACCTGAATCAAGCCGAAGCCTGACACCGCCGGGCCCTACCGGCCGGGAAACAGCTCCGAGTTGTCGATGTATATCCGGTAGTCGCGGATCCCCTCGGGGCCGAGCTTGAGGATGTTGGCGAACGGCGCCTGCAGGGTGCTGCCATCGTGGCGGGTGTAGCTCACGCTCCCGGCGACCACCGCCGCATCCGGCAGCAGCCAGCGGTCCTCGAGGCGGTGCTCGACCCGTGCCAGCGCGGCGAGAAAGCCGGCCACGCTCTCCCGAACCGCGTCCCTCCCACGCACCGGCGGGGCGTTGCCGAAGCGGAAGCGGGCCCCGGGTGCCAGATAACTGGCAAACCCTTCGGCGTCGCCGCGGTCGATGCAGGCGAACAACGCGTCGAGCCAGCCCTCGTCACGGGCCGAGGGCACCTCAGCGGTCGATTGGTGCCGGACGCGACCCCGTGCCCCGGTGGTCATGCCCCGCCAGCCATCGTGATGATCACCGAAACGATCAGGGCCAGGCCGACCAGCACCACGACCGCCCCGAAGGCCGTCCAGAGCCAGACCGAAAGCCGGGACGGGGGCCCGACCAGCACGCTCTGCAGCCGGTCCTCCCGCACCAGGCGCTGATACTGCTCCGGGCGCTCCTCGCGGAAGCGCTCCAGCGGCAGCCGCCCGGTGAAGATCGTGATGTCCATCGGGAAGTTCTCCGGGCGCAGGTGGTTGTGGAAGTAGTGGAAGATGAAGATGAAGCCGACCGCCAGCAGGGCCTCCTCGCCGTGCACCACCGCGGCGACGTTCAGCAGCTGGCCCGGCAGCACGCGCGCGGCCAGCGCCGGGATCGCCAGCATCAACCCGGAGGCTCCGATCATCGCCACCCCCCAGAAGACCGCCCAGTAGTCGAACTTCTCCCAGTAGGTCCAGCGGTCCAGGCGGGGCCTCGGGCCGAGGTACAGGAACCAGCGGAAGTTGTGGAACAGGTCCACGACATCCTTGCCCCGCGGCACCATCGAGTTGGCACCCCAGAACAGCCCGAAGTCGCGGGTACGAACGAAACGCCACGCGACCACCGCCAGGTGCAGGAAGAAGTAGCCGAAGGTGATCCCGGCGCACACCAGGTGGATGTCCCGCATCTGCGGCTCGCCGCCGAGCAGCCGCGACAGGAACTGCGCCCAGGGCGCCGAGGCGTACTTGAGCGGCAGGCCGGTCATCGCCAGCACGATGAAGCTGACGATCACGGTCACGTGCATCCAGCGCTCGAGGGCGTTGAAGCGCTGCACGTAGGCGTTGCCCTCCGCCTGCACCCGCGGGAGCTCGCCGCGCAGGCGTGCGACGAAGCCCCGCTGCAGCCAGAGCACGGTGTGCAGGCCGAAGAACCCGAACACGAAGATCAGCAGCGCCACCATGAAGACGTGGCTGTAGAACACCACCGCCGAATGCGCCGGGTTCCAGGGCTGGGGATGCGGATCGAAGCGCGTGAAGTTGGCGTTGATGTCCTTGTGACACTGCCCGCAGGTGGCCACCAGGTTGCCGGGCGCGACGCTCGAGTGCGGGTCGCTGGCCGGCAGCGGCCGGTGCGGGTCATGGCAGTCGGAGCAGCGCGGCGCCTTCGCCATGCCCAGGGCCGCGGCCTGGCCGTGGAAGCGGTCCATGTAACCCTGGTAGTGCTCCTTGTGACAGGCCGCGCAGCGCCGCGGGATGGCGTTGCGGAAGGCGGCGCTGTCCACCTTCTGCACGTCGTGCGTGCCGTGGCAGTCGGTACAGTCCGGCGCCCGCTTCCCGGCCGCCTTGCCCGGCGCGTGCGCGCCCATGCGCAGCTGGTGCAGGACGCGCCGATGGCAGCCGCCGCAATCCACCGGCTCCAGGCGCTTGGCGTGCGGGATGGCGTTGATGTCGGAATGGCAGTCGGTGCAGCTCAGCTTCGCGTGCACCGAGCGGGCGAGGACCTGCGGGTCGACCGCCGGGACCCGCCGGGGCGCGTGGCAGCTCTCGCAGGCCTGGTTGGTCAGCGGGTGCCCGGCCGGCAGACCGGAGGCCCCGGCGGGCGTTGCCGCCGTCGCGGCGCCCGCGACGAGCGGTGCGAACAGGAGCGGAATGACGCCCAGGAGCAGCAGGCGCAATACCCGGCCGCGCCCACGTGGCCGCCGCCTCCCGTCTGCCTTGTTCACGCTGGCTCTCCCTGCCCGGCGCCGCGGGCGCCGTCAGAAGTGATACTTCGCGGTCAACGCGGCCACCCACACGCTGTAACGGGGGCTGCCCTGGCCGAGGCTCAGCAGGGTGGGAACGGTATCCACGCCCACGCCGTCCAGCGCCCAGTAGCGGCTGTGGAAGCGCTCGTATTCGAGCGCCAGCCCCACGCGCCAGTCCTTGGTCGCACGGAAGTCGCTGTCGGCGCGCAGCGTCAGGCGGTGGCTGTAGAGGTCCGGGAAGCCCGTGCCGGGGGCGCCGGTAATGACGCTGGTGCTGCCGCTGGAGCCGGCGTAGGTCACCCCCGCGCCCACGTGACCGTCACGCGGCAGCCCCGACATGCGCAGGTGCACGCCGATGGTGTTGAAGGTGTCGTCGGTCTTGCCGGTCCAGTCCGGGGTGGAGAGGTACTGGCTGTTGCGCTGCTTGGTCCAGTAGCCCTCGCGGGTGAAATAACCGCTCACCTGCAGGTTCTTCGACGGCGTGACCCCGACGTCGACGGTGTAGCTGTACCAGCTCTGCTGGTAGCGCCCGATGCTCGCGCCATAGCTGTCGCGCGTGAGCTCCCCCGAGACGTCGATGCTGAGGATCGTCAGCGGGGTGACCGTGACGCCCGCGTGCGCCCGGTTGCGGGTGCGGTCGGCCACGTCGTACCAGGTGAGCAGCGGATTCTCGGGCGCGCCGATGACCGCCTGCGCCGCCTGTCCCGAGCCCTGGCGCCGGGCGTGCTCGAGCCGGAGGGTCAGCTCGACGTTCTCCATCACCGACCCGCGCAGCCGTGCCCACTCGCTCAGGTCGCCGGTATCCGGCCGGAACGCCCCGTAGTAGAGCAGATAGCGGGTGTAGTCCACGCCGCCCGAGAGGTACTTGCCCGAGAGCGTGGTGTAATCCGCCTCCACCCCGGTCTTGTAGCGCGTGTAGCTGAGCGGCTGGTTCACCACCGTCGCGCCGGTCACGGTATCGGTGATGACCTGCTGGAAGGCGTCCTGCGGGGTGCGGTTGTCGCGCCGGTTCAGGCGGTAGTGCACCGTCACCCGCAGCCGGTCGACCGGCGGCCGCACGATCATGCGGGCGTTGGCGACCAGGCTGTTGACGCGCGCCTCGGCGGAGCTTCGCGGCAGCGACACGGTGCTCAGCGCCGGGTTGATGCTGGCCGCCAGGAAGCTGGCATTCTGGGCCATGCGGCCAGCCGAGACGTTGCCGGTGAAATACGCACGCGAGCCGACGTCGCCGCCCCCGGACAGCGTGAGCTGGTTGAACTGGTTGTCCGGCGGCAGGGACATCTGGCCCTGGCCGTTGTTGCCGAGCAGCGGCGTGTACGGGTTGGCCCAGGTCAGCCGGCGGTTGTTGTCGGTGAAGAACGAGCCGCGGTAGGCCAGCCCGAGCTGCCAGGCATCCAGATTGTAGTGGATGCCGGCGTCGACCGTGTTGGTGTCGTAGTCGACCGGCTGCGGCAGCAGCATGGCGTCGGTCAGGAACGTCGCCCCGGTCTCCTGCATACCGTCCTTGTGCTCATGCTGGAAGTTCACGCTGTAGCTGAGACTCGAGCTCTGGTCGAAGTCCACGCCGGCGTCGATCCGCCGCCGCCGGGTGCCGAGATCGATCCGCTGCAGCGCACCCGGCAGGGAGCTCATGGCGGCGGTATTGCCCTGGTGGTCCCAGCCCGCGGGCAGGGTCAGGTCGGTGCCGCCGACGCCGTTGAACGGCGTGTAGGCGTCATCGGTCGCGTGGTGGACGATGCCGTCATAGCCCAGGTGCACCTGGTACCTGCCCTGCCGGCCTCCGCTGAGCTGCAGGGAGCGGGTCTCGAGACCCGGGTTGCGCAGGTCGAGGTCCCAGCGGTTGGCGTTGCTCCCGTACCAGGTCAGGTGACCCCCGGCGTCGAGGTAGAGGCCGTCCTGGTTGAGGTCGCTGTA
>Ga0209921_1000064_pt1 | contig 42314 bp, 34 predicted proteins | sample SalPonF2_C_D2_MG_FD_185730 | JGI IMG/M metagenome (GOLD analysis project Ga0209921, IMG submission 185730) | Salt pond soil microbial communities from South San Francisco under conditions of wetland restoration - Salt Pond MetaG SF2_C_D2_MG... ...
GCCGTCGCAGCCTTCCTGGCGAGCCCGCGCGTGGTGGAGGCGAAGCGCTTCGAGTCGGCCCCCTACGTGCTGCGCGCGGTGAACGACGCCCGCCTGGTGGTGGGGGCGAACCAGAAGGTGTACGTGAGCAACCTGCCGAAGAAGCCGTTGCCGGACTACCAGATCGTGCACAAGGGCAAGGCGCTGCGGGATCCGAAGAGCGGCAAGCTGCTGGGCTACGAGGCAATCGCCGTGGGCGAGGCGAAGATCCTGAAGGACGGCGATCCGGGCACCGCCCTGGTGCAGAAATCCAGCCGCGAGGTGCGCCGGGGCGACTACCTGCTGCCGCCGCCGGCGAGCAACTTCCGCCCCTACTTCACGCCGCAGGCGCCCTCGCAGCAGGTCAGCGGCCAGATCCTGTCCGTCTACAACAACGCGCCGGAAATCGGCCAGTACCAGATCGTGACCATCGACGTGGGGAAGAGCCAGGGAATCAAGGTGGGCGACGTGCTGGCGGTCTACCAGGCCGGCGACCAGACCCGGGATCCCGAGACCGGCCAGCGGGTCCGGCTGCCACCGCAGCGGGCGGGCGTGCTGATGGCGTTCCGCGTCTACGACCACGTCAGCTATGCCCTGGTGATGCGGGCCACCCAGAGCATCCACGTGACGGACACGGTGCGCAATCCGTAAGCCGCGGGGACCGGCAGTGGCAAGGGAGCGCCACGACGAACGCGAGCTGAGCGCCCTGCTGGCGCTGCTGCATGCGCCCGGCCTCGGCGTGCGCCGCATCCGCGAGCTGCTTTCGGAGCAGGGCACCGCGCGGGCGGTCACGGCCCTGGCGCCGGGGGAGCTGCGCCGCCGGGGGCTGGGCGAGGCCACGGTGGACGCGCTGCGCTCGCCCGATCCTTCCCGCATCGAACCCGGCCTGGCCTGGAGCCGGCAGACGGCCAGCAGCGTGCTGCTCGAGAGCGATCCGCGCTACCCGGACCGCCTGCGCGAGCTTCCCGACGCCCCGCCGGCGCTGTTCGTGGTCGGTGATCCCGAGATCCTCGCACTGCCGCAGGTCGCCATCGTCGGCAGCCGCAACCCGTCGCCGGACGGCCGGGCCAACGCCCTGGAGTTCGCCGCGCACCTGGGCGGACGGGGCCTGGTGATCACCAGCGGCCTGGCGGAGGGCATCGACACCGCCGGCCACGAAGGTGCCCTGCGTGCCGGCGCACCGACGGTGGCCGTGGCCGGCACCGGCCCCGACCGGGTCTATCCCGCCGCCAACCGGGAGCTGGCCCACCGCATCGCGACCGAGGGCGTACTGGTCTCGGAGTTCGCGCCGGGCACGCCGCCGGTGGCGGGGAACTTTCCCCGCCGCAACCGGATCATATCCGGCCTGTCCGCGGGAGTGCTGGTGGTCGAGGCGGCCCGCCGCAGCGGCTCGCTGATCACGGCCCGCTTCGCCATGGAGCAGGGACGCGAGGTGTTCGCCATCCCCGGCTCGATTCACAATCCGCTGGCGCGGGGTTGCCACCGCCTGATCCGCGACGGCGCCAAGCTGGTGGAGACGGCGGACGACATCCTGGAGGAGCTGGCGTCCCAGCTGCGCCTGTCAGCGGAACCGGACGGTCCGTCGGCGGCGCCCGTGGAAGCGGCTCCGGAGCTGCCCGACGAGGACTACCGGAAGCTGCTGCAGAGCATGGGATACGGGCCCGTGTCGGTCGACGAGCTGGTCCGGCGCACCGCATTGACGCCGGAATCGGTTTCCTCCATGCTGCTTTTACTCGAACTGCAAGGACATGTTGTGTCCGCGCCCGGTGGCCTCTACCGCCGGATCCCCGAGAGGTCCTGAATCGACATGAAGGAAAGCGTGCTCGACGTTCTCATCTATCTCTTCGACAACTACATGGATGGCACCGACGATCAGACGGAACCGGACCGCGAGGAGCTGACTCTCGAGCTGGAAGAAGCCGGCTTTCGCGACGGAGAGATCGCCAAGGCGTTCGACTGGCTCGAGGAGCTGGCCAGGTACCAGCGTGCCTCGGAAGGCGTCGAGCCGTACGTCACCCAGTCCGTGCGCGTGTTCTCCGACCAGGAGCGTGTCCGCCTCGACCCGGACTGCCGCGGTTTTCTCATGTACCTCGAGCAGATCGGGATTCTCACGCCGGTGCACCGCGAGATCGTCATCGATCGCATCATGGCGCTGGACAGCGACGAGATCGACCTGGACCAGGTCAAGTGGGTCGCGCTGATGGTGCTGTTCAATCTGCCGGGGCAGGAAGCGGCCTACGCCTGGATGGAAGACCTGGTGTTCGACAACCAGGTCGGACTGTTCCACTGATTCCCGGGCGCAGGTCGGTCCCGTCCTGCGCCAGTTCCCCGCCCGCTGCCCTGCCGCGGCATCACGGCCGTAAGCGGCTCCATGCGCCGAGACAACGAAACGGGTCATGAGCGAGAAACTCGTCATCGTCGAATCGCCGGCCAAGGCGAAGACCATCAAGAAATACCTGGGCAAGGATTTCGAGGTCCTCGCCTCCTACGGGCACGTGCGCGACCTCGTGCCCAAGGAGGGGGCGGTCGATCCCGAGCACGACTTCGCCATGAAGTACCAGGTCATCGACCGCAACGAGAAACACGTGCAGGCGATCGTCAAGGCGCTGCGCGGCGCGGATGCCCTGTACCTTGCCACCGACCCGGATCGCGAGGGCGAGGCGATCTCCTGGCACCTGTACGAGCTGCTGAAGCAGCGAGGCGTGCTGGACGACAAGCCGGTCTGCCGGGTGGTGTTCTACGAGATCACCAAGGGGGCCGTGCAGGAGGCGGTCGCCAACCCCCGCGACATCTCCGGCGACCTGGTCAACGCCCAGCAGGCCCGGCGCGCGCTCGACTACCTGGTCGGCTTCAACCTGTCGCCGCTGCTTTGGAAGAAGGTCCGGCGGGGGCTCTCGGCCGGACGCGTGCAGAGCCCGGCCCTGCGCCTGATCGTGGAGCGCGAGGACGAGATCGAGCGCTTCGTGCCGCAGGAGTACTGGACCATCGAGGCCGAGGTGGCCAAGGAGGGGCAGGCCTTCCGCGCCAGGCTGGTCCAGCTCGACGGCGGCAAGGTCGAGCAGTTCACCATCACCGGCGAGGAGCAGGCCAACGCCGCGCGCGATACCCTGCTGCGGGCGGCCGGACAGCCGCCGGAGCTGCTGGTCTCGTCGGTGGAGAAGAAGCAGCGCCGGCGCAACCCGGCGCCGCCGTTCATCACCTCGACCCTGCAGCAGGAAGCCTCGCGCAAGCTGGGCTTTACCGCCCGCCGCACCATGCGTGTCGCGCAGCAGCTGTACGAGGGGGTCGACATCGGCGGAGAGACGGTCGGCCTGATCACCTACATGCGCACCGACTCGGTGAACCTGTCGCAGGAGGCCCTGGCCGACCTGCGCGACCTGGTCGCCGAGCGCTACGGCAGCGACAAGCTCCCCGGCAAGCCGCGTGCCTACCGCACGCGCTCCAAGAACGCCCAGGAGGCACACGAGGCCATCCGCCCGACCTCGGCGCACCGCGAGCCGAAGGCCATGGCGGGGCACCTGAGCAGCGAGCAGGCGCGGCTGTACGAGCTGATCTGGAAGCGCACCGTCGCCTGCCAGATGATCCACGCGACCTTCGACACCGTGGCGCTGAACCTCGACGCCGGCGAGGCGCATCGTTTCCGCGCCACCGGCTCGACGCTGGTCTCCCCGGGCTACATGGAGGTCTACCAGGAGGGCCGCGACGACAGCGCCGGGCAGGACGACGAGGACCGGCAGCTGCCGCGGGTCGACCAGGGCGAGCGGCTGTCGCTGCGCGACGTGCTTCCGGAGCAGCACTTCACCGAGCCGCCGCCGCGCTACACCGAGGCGACCCTGGTCAAGGCGCTGGAGGAGTACGGCATCGGCCGGCCGTCGACCTACGCGTCGATCATCTCCACGCTGCAGGACCGCGAGTACGTGCAGATGGACCGCAAGCGCTTCGTGCCCACCGACGTCGGCAAGGTGGTCAACCGCTTCCTGACGCAGTACTTCACCCAGTACGTGGACTACCAGTTCACCGCGCGCCTGGAGGACCAGCTGGACGCCGTCTCCCGCGGCGAGCAGGACTGGGTGCCGCTGCTGCGCTCGTTCTGGGCGCCGTTCCGCGAGCGGGTCGAGGACACGGAAAAGAACGTCACGCGCTCCCAGGTGACCTCCGAGGAGCTGGACGAGGACTGTCCCAAGTGCGGCCGCAAGCTGACCATCCGGCTGGGACGGCGCGGGCGCTTCATCGGCTGCAGCGGCTACCCGGAGTGCGACTACACGCGCAGCCTCAACGGGGACGGCTCCGAGGCCGACGAGCCCGCCGTCGTGGAGGGGCGCAAGTGCCCGGAGTGCGGCTCCGACCTGGTGATCCGCCGCGGGCGCTACGGCAAGTTCATCGGCTGCAGCAACTATCCGTCGTGCCGTCATCTCGAGCCGCTGGAGAAGCCCGAGGACACCGGCGTGCAGTGCCCGGAGTGCGGCGAGGGCAGCCTGCTCAAGCGCAAGTCGCGCTACGGCAAGGTCTTCTACTCCTGCTCGCGCTATCCCAAGTGCAAGTATGCGGTTTGGAACGAGCCGCTCGAGGGGCCGTGTCCCCGCTGCGGCTGGCCCATCCTGACGCTCAAGACCACCAAGCGGCGGGGCACCGAGAAGGTCTGCCCGCAGAAGGAATGCAGCTGGTCGGAACCGGCGCCGGAGCTGGCCCCGGAAGAAGCCGCCTCCGGCTCCTGAGCGCACGCGGGCGGGCATGAACGCTTCTCTCCCGGCCCATCCGAGCGGCGGCGCGACACGCTGGCAGCTGCGACGCGCCCGCGACGTGGTGCTCGGTGGCGGCGTGCTGGCCTATCCCACCGAGGCGGTGTTCGGCCTCGGCTGCGATCCCTGGCTCGAGCCCGCGGTGGCGCGCATCCTGGCCCTCAAGGGGCGCAGCGCCGCCAAGGGGCTGATCCTGATCGCCGCCGAATGGGCCCAGGTCGCGCCCCTGCTGGCACCCATGGACGCGCCGACCCGCGAGCGCGTGCAGGCCACCTGGCCCGGCCCGGTCACCTGGGTGTGCCCGGCCGCGCCGGGCCTGCCGGTCTCGCTCACCGGCGGGCGTGATACGCTGGCGGTGCGGGTCACCGCGCATCCGCTGGCGGCGGCCCTGTGCCACGCGTGCGGCGGGCCCGTGGTCTCGACCAGCGCCAACCGCAGCGGACACCGGCCCTGCCGCAGCGCGCTGGAGGTGCGGCTGCGGCTGGGTCGCGACGTGGACCGGATCCTGCCGGGCGCCCTGGGCGGCCTCGGCGGTCCCACGGAGATCCGCGACGCGGCCAGCGGTGCGGTGCTGCGCAGCAGTCCCCCTGCCGGAGGCACACGGGCATGAGCGGACAGGCCGGCGAATCCCCCTCCGCCGTGCGCCCCGAGGCCGTGCGGCGCTACCTGCTCGGGCTCCAGGACCGCATCTGCGAGCGCCTGCTGGCGCTCGACGGCCGCAGCACCCTGATCGAGGACGCCTGGGAGCGGGACGAGGGCGGCGGCGGCCGCAGCCGGGTAATCGAGGACGGGCCGGTATTCGAGAAGGCCGGCGTGAATTTCTCGCACGTGCACGGCGCGGCCCTGCCGGCGGCCGCCAGCGCCCGCCGGCCGGACCTGGCGGGGCGCCGCTTCCAGGCCATGGGCGTGTCGCTGGTGATCCACCCGCGCAACCCGCACGTGCCCACCAGCCACGCCAACGTGCGCTTCTTCGTCGCCGAGAAAGCCGCCGCCGAACCGGCCTGGTGGTTCGGCGGCGGCTTCGACCTGACGCCCTGCTACCCCCGCCACGAGGACGTGCTGCACTGGCATCGCAACGCCCGCGAGGCCTGCGCGCCGTTCGGCGGGGACGTCTATTCCCGCTTCAAGGCCTGGTGCGACGAGTACTTCTACCTGCCGCACCGGGGCGAGGCCCGCGGCGTGGGCGGCCTGTTCTTCGACGACCTCAACGAGTGGGACTTTGCCACCAGCTTCGCCTTCCTGCGCTCCGTGGGAGACCACTTCCTGCCGGGCTACCAGCCGCTGGTCGAGCGCCACCGCGACGCGCCCTGGGATGAGCGCGAGCGGGAGTTCCAGCTCTACCGACGCGGCCGCTACGTCGAGTTCAACCTGCTCTACGACCGCGGCACGCTGTTCGGGCTGCAATCGGGCGGGCGCACCGAGTCCATCCTGATGTCGCTGCCGCCGATGGTGAGCTGGCGCTACAATTGGCGGCCACGGCCGGGCACCCCCGAGGCGGAGCTGTACCGGGACTACCTGCGCCCGCGCGACTGGCTGGGCGAGGCCGCCTCCGGCGACTGAGCCGGGCCGTGGTATCATCCCGCTCCCCGAAGACCCGAAGCGGACCGGCATGAGCACACCCCGATCCACCAGCGACCGTTACCGCAGCGCGATCGTCGACTACTACGACACCTGCGAGGTGGACTACCGGCTGGTGTGGCGCCTGGATCGCTGCCTGGCCCTGCACTATGGTTACTGGGACGAGACCACCGGGACCGTGTCCCAGGCGCTCGTGCACGAGAACGACGTGCTCGCCGGGCGCGCCGGCATCACCCGCGGCGACCGGGTGCTGGACGCCGGCTGCGGCGTCGGCGGGAGCGCCGTGCACCTGGCCCGCCAGATCGGCTGCCGGGTGGTGGGCATCACCCTGAGCGAGCAGCAGGCGCGCTCCGCCCGGGACAACGCCGCTGCCGCGGGCGTGGCCGATCGCACCCGTTTCGACGTGCGCGACTTCACCGCCAGCGGCTACCAGGACGCGTCGTTCGACGTGGTGTGGGCGGTGGAGAGCGTCTGCCACGCCGAGGACAAGGCGGACTTCGCGCGCGAGGCGTACCGCCTGCTGCGCCCCGGCGGGCGGTTGATCCTGGCCGACTTCTTCGCCTCGCGCGAGGGCTACGCGGGGCGCGACGCGCGCCTGATAGGCCAGTGGCTGGACGGCTGGAGCGTGCGGGCGCTGGAGTACGGGCCGCGCTTTCGCGAGCAGCTCGAGCAGGCCGGCTTCACCGGGATCGACTACCAGGACGCCACCGCCAACGTGCGTCCCTCGGCGAAGCGGCTGCACGCCTACGCGCAGGTCGCGCGCGTGGTGGGCAAGGTGCTGCGGCTGTTCGGCCTGCGCAGCCGGCGCCAGGACCGCAACATTCTCGCCGTGCACCGCCAGTGGCAGGCCCTGAAGCGGGACCTCTGGCACTACGGCATCTTCTGCGCCCGCAAGCCGGGCTGAGTCCCGCCGGCGCGTTCAGGGCAGCAGCCGGTTGATCCACTTCACCAGCCGGCGCGTGCCGGGCGCGTACAGCCTCGGCGCCAGGGCGGCGTTGACCGCCCGCCGGTGGACCTGGGCCAGGGTCGGGTAGGCGTGGATCGTGGCGGCGATCCGGGCGACCGGCACGCGCGCCTGCATGGCCAGCGCCAGCTCGTGCACCAGTTCGCCGGCGTGGGGCCCCAGCACGGTAGCGCCCAGCAGCCGGCCGCGCCGCACCACCAGCCGCGCGAGGCCGCGCGCGCGGCCGTCGATCAGCGCACGGTCGACCTCGCCGAAGGGGAATTCCATCACCTGCACCCGCAGGCCGCGGGCCGCCGCCTGCGCCGCGTCGAGCCCCACCCGAGCGAGCTCGGGGTCGGTGTAGACCACCCGGGGCACCACCCGGTAGTGGGCCCGGCGCGGCAGCCGGAACACCGCGTTCGCGAGCACGATCCCGGCCTGGTGCTCGGCCACGTGCGTCAGCGGCTGCACGCCGGTGACGTCGCCGCAGGCGTAGACGCCCCGCGCGCTGGTGCGCAGCCGGCGGTCCACGCGGATCCCGGCCTGTGTGACGGCCACCCCCGCCGCATCCAGGTCGAGCCGCTCCACGTTGGGGCGCCGGCCCGTGGTGACGAGAATCGCGTCGCATTCCAGCGCAGGGCCCTGTCCCAGCTCCAGGCGCAGGGCCTCCCCCGTGCGCACCCGGGTGACCCGCGTGCCCGCGTGCACGCGCACGCCGTCGTCGGCCAGCGCCGCCTGCAGCTCGCGGGTGACGTCGGCCTCCTCGTCGGGCAACAGGCGGGGCGCGAGCTCGACCAGGTGCACGCGGCTTCCGAGGCGGGCGAAGGCCTGGGCCAGCTCCAGGCCGGACGGTCCCGCCCCCAGGATGGCCAGCCGGCGCGGCAGCGCCGGCATCGAGAACACGCTGTCGGTGGTCCAGTAGCCGGCCGCCTCCAGCCCGGGGATGCCGGGCACCGCGGGCCGGGAGCCGGTCGCGATCACCACCCGCCGGGCGACGATCTCCCGGCCGTCCACCGCCAGCCGCCGCGGCCCGGTGAAGCGCGCCTCGCCGAACAGCACCTCGCAGCCGTAGCCGCGGAAGCGCTCCGGATCGTCGTGCTGCTGGATCCGCTCGATCACCGCCCGCACGTGGCCCATCACCGCGGCCAGGTCCGGCCGGGGATTGCTCGCGGGCAGGCCGAAGTCGGCCGCGCGGCGCATCAGGTCGGCCACCGCGGCGCTGCGCAGCAAGGCCTTGCTGGGCACGCAGCCGTGGTGCAGGCAGTCGCCCCCGAGGCGCTCGCCGCGCTCGATCAGGGTCACGGCCAGCCCCAGCTGCGAGGCGACGCTGGCGGTGACCAGTCCGCCCGCGCCGCCGCCCACGACCACCAGGTCGCGGCGGATGCCGTCGTCGGCCACGCTCACCGGATCACGCTCCCGGGTCCCCGGGATCCGGCCGCCGGCGCAGCCGCCGCACCAGGCGGGGCAGGAACGCCACCGCGGCCAGCACCGCCAGCGCCAGCAGTCCCTTGCGCAGCAGGCCCGGTCCGCCGGACAGCGCTTCGCGCCCGGCGTAGCCGAGGTAGGCGTAGGCGAAGGCGCCGGGCAGCATGAACACGTAGCTGGCCAGCACGAAGGCCGGGAAGCGGATGCGGGTCAGGCCCAGGGCATAGTTCAGCAGGTTGAACGGGAACAGCGGCACCAGCCGCACGAAGGCGACGAACCGCCAGCCTTCGCGCTCGATGCCCTCGAGCAGCCGGTCGAGCCGCCGGCCCGCGCGCCGGCGGACCCAGTCGCCGGCGAGATGGCGGGCGACGAGAAACGCTCCGGCCGCGCCCACGGTGGCCCCGGTGAGGCTGTAGAACGTGCCCCAGCCCGGACCGAACAGCGCCCCGCCGGCCAGCGTGAGAATGGTGCCGGGCAGGAACGCCATGGTCAGCAGCGCGTACAGGCCCATGAACACCAGCGGCGCCCAGGCCCCGGTACCGTGGACCCAGTCGCGGATCGCGGCCACGCTGACGTGCTGGCGCTGCGATACGCCCGCCGCGATCACGGCGAGCACAAGGCAGATGCCCAGGATGCGCATGACCAGGCGCCATCTCAATGCCGATACCCCGCTCCCTGCCCGGACGAACCGGCCCAGCATACCCCGGGCGCGCCGGCGCGGCGATTGCCCGGCGGGGCGGCGGAATGCAGAATAGCGCCAGGGCACCGGGGCCGCGGGCCGCGGCCGCATCCCGATCCTTGCAGCAATCCCTGGAGGCAGTCCAGTGACCCAGCCGTTTCCCGTCAGCGGGGCATTCCCCGGCACCCGCATGCGCCGCATGCGGCGCGACGAGTTCTCCCGCCGCATGATGCGCGAAACCCGTCTCGGTCCGGACGACCTGATCTACCCCGTGTTCGTGCATGAAGGCCGCAACAAGCGCGAGCCGGTGGAGTCCATGCCCGGCATCGAACGCCTGAGCGTCGACCTGCTGGTCAAGGAGGCGCGCGAGATCGTCGACCTGGGCATCCCGGCGATGGCGATCTTCCCGGCGACGCCGCCGGGACGCAAGAGCGACGACGGGCGCGAGGCCTACAACCCGGAGGGCCTGGCGCAGCGGGCGATCCGGGCGGTCAAGGAAGCCCACCCGGAGCTCGGCGTGATCGTGGACGCGGCGCTGGATCCGTTCACCACGCACGGGCAGGACGGCGTTCTCGACGCGGACGGCTACGTCACCAACGACCGTTCGGTGGAGATCCTGGTGCGCCAGGCGCTGTCCGAGGCCGAGGCCGGCGCCGACGTGATCGCCCCCTCGGACATGATGGACGGGCGCATCGGGGCGATCCGCCGGGCGCTGGAACAGGACGGCCATACCAACGTCCGCATCCTCGCCTACTCGGCCAAGTACGCCTCCCGCTTCTACGGGCCGTTCCGGGATGCGGTGGGATCGGCCGCCAGTCTCGGCGGCGGCGCCAAGAACACCTACCAGATGGATCCGGCCAACGGCGACGAGGCGCTGCGCGAGGTGGCCCTGGACCTCGAGGAAGGCGCGGACATGGTGATGGTCAAGCCCGGCATGCCCTACCTGGACATCGTGCACCGGGTCAAGACCACCTTCGGCGTGCCGACCTTCGCCTACCAGGTCAGCGGCGAGTACGCCATGCTCATGGCGGCGGCGAAGAACGGCTGGCTGGACGAGCGCAGCGTGGCGCTCGAGTCGCTGATCGCGATGCGGCGCGCGGGGGCCGACGGCGTGCTGACCTACTTCGCCAAGCGGGTCGCGCGCTGGCTCCACGAGAACGCCTGAGACGGACCCTGGGAAAGCGGCATGGATCGTTACGCGGTCATGGGCAACCCGATCGCCCACAGCAAGTCGCCCGAGATCCACCGCCTGTTCGCCGAGCAGACCGCACAGGAGCTCACGTACGAGGCGATCCTGGTGCCCCGCGACGGCTTCGCCGACGCCGTGCACGCCTTCCAGCAGGCCGGTGGCCGCGGGCTGAACGTCACCCTACCGTTCAAGGGGGAGGCGTACACCCTGAGCGCCCGGCGCACCACCCGGGCGGAGCGGGCGGGCGCGGTCAACACGCTCAGCTGCCGCCCCGACGGCAGCCTTGCCGGTGACAACACCGACGGCGCGGGGCTGGTACGCGACCTCACCCTCAATCACGGCATCGAGCTGGAGGACATCGCGGTCCTGCTGCTCGGTGCCGGCGGCGCGGTGCGCGGCGTGGTCGGCCCGCTGCTGGAGGCCGGTCCGCTGCGTACGGTGATCGCCAACCGCACGGCGGACAAGGCGGTCTCGCTGGCGCGGCACTTCGCCGCCCTGGGACACGTGGAGGGGACCGGGCTGGACGGCATTGACGGGCGGCGCTTCGACCTGGTGATCAACGGCACCTCCGCGAGCCTGGACGGGCAGCTTCCGCCGTTGCCGGACGACCTCCTGCGTCCGGGCGCCCTGTGCTACGACATGGTCTACGCCGACGAGGCCACGCCGTTCCTGCGCTGGGCCCGCGAGCACGGCGCGCGGCTCGCGGTGGACGGGCTGGGCATGCTGGTGGAGCAGGCCGCCGAGTCCTTCCGCATCTGGCGCGGCGTGCGTCCGCGGACCGCTCCCGTGATCGAGGCCCTGCGCCGGCCGGGCCGCGGCTGACCGGCCGGGCCGCTACGTCATCGTGACCAGCTCCTCGGCGCTGGTCGGGTGGATCGCCACGGTCTCGTCGAAGTCCCGCTTGGTGGCGCCCATGCGCACCGCCACCGCGAAGCCCTGCAGCATCTCGTCCACGCCGTCGCCGATCATGTGCAGGCCCACCACGCGCTCCTCGGGACCCACGGTCACCAGGCGCATGGCACTGCGCGGCTTGTGCTCGGTGAGCGCGTAGTACATCGGCACGAAGCGCGTCTGGTACACGCGCACGGCGTCGTCGCCGTGGCGCTCGCGGGCCTGGGCCTCGGTCAGCCCGACCGTGCCGATCGGGGGGTGACTGAAGATCACGGTGGGAATGTCCTCGTACACCAGGTGCCGCTCCCGCTGGCCGCCGAACAGCCGGTCGGCCAGGCGCCGGCCGGCGGCGATCGCCACCGGGGTCAGCGGGATCCGGCCGCAGACGTCGCCCAGGGCGTAGACGCCCTCGACGTTGGTGTTCTGGTAGTCGTCCGCCAGCACGTGCCCGTCGGCGTCGGTGCGCACGCCCGCGGCGGCGAGGTCCAGCCCCGCGGTGTTGGGGTCGCGGCCGATGGCCCACAGGAACTGCTCGAAGCCGTGCCGCTCGCCCTGGTCGGTGCGTACGTCGATGCCCTCGTGCCCGCGCCAGAGCTCCCGCACCCGGGTCTGCGTGTGAATCACGATGCCGGCGTCCCGCATGTGCTGCATCAGCTCCTCTCCCAGGAAGGACTCGAAGATGCGCAGCACACAGTCGGTGCGGATGAACAGCTCCACTTCCGCCCCGAGGGCACGCAGCATGCCGGCCAGCTCCACCGCGATGTAGCCGCTGCCGGCGATCGCGATGCGCTTCGGACAGCTTTCGAGCTCGAAGAAGCCGTCCGAGGTGATGCCGAGGTCGGCGCCGGGGACGCGCGGGATGCGCGGCGTGCCGCCGGTGGCGATCACCAGGTGATCCGCGCTGTAGCGCACGCCGTCGACCTCGACCGTGCGGGCATCCAGCAGGCGCGCGGTGCCGCGGATCTCGTCGACGTCCCGCGAGCGCAAATTCTTGCGGTGGATGTCGTTGAGCCGGGCGACGTAGGCGTCACGGCCGCGCTTGAGCACGTCCCACTGCAGGCGGGTTGCGCCCGGCTGCAGGCCGTACCACGGCGCGTCCTCGAGCGCATGCGCGAGCCCCGCGGCGTTCCACATCACTTTCTTGGGCACGCAGCCGACGTTGACGCAGGTGCCGCCGATGCGCCCGTGCTCGATCACCCCGGCGCGGCGGCCGTGCTCGGCCGCCCGCTTGGCTACCGCGAGGCCGCCGCTGCCGCCGCCGACCGCGATCAGGTCATAATGCTCTGGCATACAATCATCTCCATCAGAATCTGTTGGTTATCCCCTGATGCCGGCGTACTATCGACAGTGTACCGTGTCCTCACGGCGTCCCGGCGGCTCGCCCGCGGGCGGTGCCAGGGCCATCGGGGGGAAGGCAGCGGCCTGACCGGACCACGGGACGGATGAAGAAGGAAAACGATACATGGGCTGGTTCATCGTGCTGGGGCTCGCGGCGGCCCTCATCCTCTACCTGATCGTCATCTACAACAACCTGGTGCGCCTGAAGCACAACGTGTCGCGGGCGTGGTCGAATCTCGACGTGCTGCTCAAGCAGCGCCATGACGAGCTGCCCAAGCTGGTCGACACCTGCCGCCGCTACATGGGCTACGAGCAGGAGACCCTGCAGAAGGTCCTGCGGGCGCGGCTGGCGGTGCACGACGCCCGCGAGAAGGGCGACATGAAGGCCCTGGGCGGCGCCGAGGAGGACCTGCGCAAGGGCCTGGGACGGCTCATGGCGGTGGCGGAGTCCTACCCGGACCTGAAGGCCAACGAGGAGTTCCTGCACCTGCAGGACCGCATCAGCCAGCTCGAGAACAGCATCGCCGACCGGCGCGAGCTCTACAACGAGACGGTGAATCTCAACAACGTCCGCATCGAGCAGTTCCCCGACGTGATGGTCGCCCGCAACCTGGGCTTCAAGGGCTTCGACCTGCTCCACTTCAGCGAGGAGGAGACCGCGGACGTCGATGTCGGGGCACTGTTCCAGTGAACCCCGTAGCGCAGCTCACCGCGTGGGCCCACGCCAGCTCGCCAACGGAGTTCTGGCTGTGGACCGCCGGACTCGCGAGCGCCTCGGCGGTGCTGTTCTGGTTCGCTTTCCGCCAGCTGCGCCGGGGGCGGCTGGTCGAGGACACTCCCACCTCGCTGCTGCGTTCGGCCGCCCAGGGTTTCGTGGAGCTGCGCGGCATGACCGGGCAGTTCGGCCAGGCGCCGGTGCTGGCGCCGCTGACCGGGATGCCCTGCGTGTGGTGGCGTTACCGGGTGGAGAAGCGTTCCCGCGACCTCGGCCGCAGCAACAGCTACGGCTGGCACACGCTCGCCCACGGCACCAGCGAGGAGCTGTTCCTGCTCAACGACGGCACCGGCGAATGCATCGTCGATCCGACCGGCGCCGACATCGTCGGCGCCGAGCGGGTACGCTGGTACGGCTCCACCGAGCGCCCGCCGCACGGCAGCGCGCCACGGGCCAGGCAGGGACTGCTGAGCCTGGCATTCGCGGGGACCGGGCGCTACCGCTACACCGAGGAGCGCATCTACAACGGCGACCGGATCTACGGCCTGGGCTGGTACCACACCCGGGACGGCAGCCCCGGGCCGGGCGACATGCGGCGCGACCTGTCGGAATTGCTGCGGACCTGGAAGCGGGACCGCGAGAGCCTGCTCGAGCGCTTCGACGCCGACGGCGACGGTCGCATCGATGCCGGCGAGTGGGAGCAGGCGCGCCAGGCCGCGGTCGACGAGCTGCGCCGGCGCCGCCGCAAGACCCTGGCGGCCGGCCCCGTCGATCTGTTCGGCAAGCCGCCGGACGGCCGTCCGTTCCTGCTCTCGACACGCTCGCAGAAGCAGCTTTCCGGCATCTACCGCTGGACGTCGGCCGCGAGCCTGGCCGGCTTCCTGCTTGCCGGCGCCGCGTCGGTCTGGCTCACGGGGCTGCGCCTGGCCGGCGGCTGAAGCGTCACGCACGCGGGGCGTCACCAAAGCCGGCGGGGCATGCTCTACAATGGCTCCATCGAAAGGCCCCCGAGCGATGAAGCCCCATGAGCAATCCCCTGCTGGAGACCGCCGAGCGCCCTCCCTTCTCGCGCATCCGCCCCGAGCACGCGGTGCCCGCCATCGAGCAGATCCTGGCCGAGGCGCGTGAGCGCATCGCGGCCCTGCGCGAGCTCCAGGGCTCCCCCGACTGGGACACACTGATCGAGCCGCTGGAACAGATCCATGACCGCATCGGCCGCGCGTGGGCGCCGGTGAGCCATCTCAACGCCGTTTGCAACACGCCCGCCTGGCGCGAGGCCTACAATCGCTGCCTGGACCTGCTCACCGCCTTCCAGACCGAGACCGGCCAGGACGAGAAGCTGTGCCGGGCGCACCGCCGGCTGCGCGAGGGTCCCGGCTGGGACGCGCTGGAGCCGGCCCGCCAGCAGCTCATCGAGCACGCGCTGCGGGAGTTCCGGCTCTCGGGCGTGGCGCTGTCCGGGCAGAAGAAGCAGCGCTTCCGCGAGATCGCGGCGGAGCTCGCGCGGGCCTCGGCGCGCTTCGAAGAACACGTGCTGGACGCGACCGACGCGTGGCAGAAGCCGATCGAGGATGCGCGCGCGCTGCGCGGGCTGCCCGAGAGCGCCATGGCGCTGCTGGCGCAGGCGGCCCGGCGCGAGGGACGTGAGGGCTACCTGGCGACGCTGGAATTCCCGGCGTACCTGGCGGTAATGACCCACGCCGAGGATCCGGCGCTGCGGCGCGAGGTGTACGAGGCTTCCGGCACCCGTGCCTCGGACCAGGGGCCGCATGCCGGGCGCTGGGACAACGGCCCGGTAATGGAGGAGATCCTGCGCCTGCGCCACGAAAGCGCGCGGCTGCTGGGCTACGAGAACTACGCGGAGCTCTCGCTGGTGCCCAAGATGGCACCGGACGTCGCGACGGTGATGCGCTTCCTGGAGGACCTGGCGGCTCGCGCCCGGCCACCGGCCGGGCGCGAGCTGGCCGAGCTGGGCGAGTACGCGCGCGAGCGCCACGGATGCGAACGGCTCGAGCCCTGGGACATCGCCTTCTACTCCGAGCGCCTGCGCCGGGAGCGTTTCCGGGTGTCCCAGGAGGAGCTGCGTCCCTACTTCCCGGTCGACCGGGTGCTGGGCGGCATGTTCGAGGTGGTGCGGCGCCTGTACGGCCTGGAGGTGCGGCGCGTCGACGGCGTGGTCGACACCTGGCACGAGGACGTGCAGTACTTCGAGATCCGCGAGCCCGACGGCGGACTGCGCGGTGCCTTCTACACCGACCTGTACGCGCGCCCGCACAAGCGCGGCGGCGCCTGGATGGGCGACTGCGTCGGCCGACGCCGCACCGCGGGGGGGGTGCAGACACCGGTGGCCTTCCTGACCTGCAACTTCACACCGCCGGTGGGCGATGGTCCGGCGCTGCTCACCCACGAAGAGGTGATCACGCTGTTCCACGAGTTCGGCCACAGCCTGCATCACCTGCTTACGCGCATGGACTACCTCGGCGTGTCGGGCCTCAACGGCGTGCCCTGGGACGCGGTGGAGCTGCCCAGCCAGTTCATGGAGAACTTCTGCTGGGAGCGCGAGGCGCTGGACCTGATCTCGGGCCACGTGGAGACCGGCGAGCCGCTGCCGCAGGAGCTGTTCGAGCGCCTGCACGCCGCGCGCAACTTCCAGGCGGGCATGCACATGTGCCGCCAGCTGGAGTTCTCCCTGTTCGACATGCGGCTGCACCGGGACTACGATCCGGAGCGCGGCGGCCGGGTGCGCGAGACCCTGGACGCCGTCCGGGAGCAGGTCGCGGTGGTGATCCCGCCGTCCTGGCACCGCTTCCCCAACAGCTTCGACCACATCTTCGCGGGCGCCTACCCGGCCGGCTACTACAGCTACAAGTGGGCCGAGGTGCTCTCGGCCGACGCCTACAGCGCGTTCGAGGAGGCCGGGGTGTTCGACCGCGCCACGGGCCTGCGCTTCCTGCACGAGATCCTGGAGCCGGGCGGCTCCCGGGACGCGGGCGAGCTGTTCCGCGCGTTCCGCGGCCGCGACCCGAGGATCGAGCCGCTGCTCCGGCACAACGGAATCGCTGCCTGAGGAGGAGACGGCATGCGGATCGCCACCTGGAACCTGAACTCGCTGCGCGTGCGCCTGCCACAGGTGCTCGCGTGGCTGAAGGAAAGCCCGGTGGACGTGCTCGCGGTGCAGGAGACCAAGATGCCGGACGCGGACTTCCCGGCCGACGCCATCCGCGAGGCGGGCTACGAGTGCGCCTTCTCCGGCCAGCGCACCTACAATGGCGTGGCGATCCTGAGCCGCCGGCCCCCGGAGGACCCGCACACGGATCTGCCCGGCCTGGACGACCCCCAGCGGCGGGTGCTGGCGGCGACCGTGGGCGGCGTGCGGGTGGTCGACCTGTACGTCCCCAACGGCGAGAGCGTCGACTCGGACAAGTACCGCTACAAGCTCAAGTGGCTGGAGCACCTGAAGGACTACCTGGCCGGCCAGCTCGAAGCGCATCCGGAGCTGGTGGTGGTGGGCGATTTCAACATCGCCCCGGAGCCCCGCGACGTGCACGACCCCGCCGAGTGGGAGGGCAGGGTCCTGTTCAGCGAGCCCGAGCGCGCGGCCCTGCACGAGCTGCTCGAGCTGGGCCTGACCGACACCTTCCGCCTGTTCGAGCAGCCGGAGAGCAGCTTCAGCTGGTGGGACTACCGCATGAACGCCTTCCGCCGCAACCGCGGCCTGCGCATCGACCACATCCTGGCCAGCGAGGCGCTGGCCGGGCGCTGCCGGTCGTGCACGATCGACAAGGCGCCGCGGGGGTGGCAGCGGCCGTCCGACCATGCGCCGGTGGTGGCGGAGTTTGGATAGGGCGCCGCGCTGGCGCGCGGCGCCAGTTTTAGGTTTTACGTTTTAGGTTTTAGGAAAGAGGGCTTCGTGGCTCGGGCTACTGTCCTTGTCGGCGGCAAGCGCCGGCGATTCTTTCTCCTTGCGTTGCTGGTGCAAGCGGCGAGGCTGCTCACCCGGCCAGCCGGACTTGACAAGGTCCGGGCAACAGGCAACACGGCCAGGCGCTTCCCTCCTAAAACCTAACACCTAAAACCATCCGTCCCGTCGTTACGACGGGACGGGATAAAAAAAGCCGGCCTTGGGAGGCCGGCTAGAACGAGGGGAGGAAAGCCCTCGGGGGGGGAAGAAAGCCTATTTGATCAGCAGGAACAGCGCCCCGCCGTCGCGTCGTACGTTGAACAGCAGCTCGCCGTGGTCCGCGTTGCGGATCTGCTTCTCGAAGTCGGCGACGTCGGTCACCGGCTGACGGTTGACCGAGACGATCACGTCACCCTGGCGCAGGCCGGCGTCCATGGCCGGGCTGCCGGGCTGGACGTTCTTGACCATCACCCCGTGCTTGAAGCCCAGCTGCTGCTGGTCCTTGGATGTCAGGTTGCCGAAGCTGGCGCCCGCCAGGCGCTTGTCCAGCTGCTGGATGCTGGCGGCGCTGGCCTGGTTCTGCGGAGCCTTGCCCACCGCGGTGTGGAACACCCGGGTGCCGCCGCTGCGTTCCACCTTGATGGTGAGCTTGTCGCCGACCCGCTCGAGGCCGATCAGGTTGCGCAGGTCCCGGTAGTTGTCGATGGTCTTGCCGTTGACCTTGACGATCACGTCCTGCGCCTTGAGCCCGGCCTTGGCCGCCGAGGAGTGCGGCTCGACCTGGGTGATCACCACGCCGTGGTCGACCTTGGTGCCCAGCGCCTTGGCCAGGTCCGGGGTGAGATTCTGCACGATCACGCCCAGCCGGCCGCGCTGCACGCTGCCGTACTTGACGATCTGGTGCATCACGTCGCGGGCGAGATCGGACGGGATGGCGAAGCCGATGCCGATGTTGCCGCCGCTCTGCGAGAGGATCGCGGAATTGATGCCGACGAGCTGGCCGCGCAGGTTGACCAGCGCGCCGCCGGAGTTGCCCGGATTGATGGAGGCGTCGGTCTGGATGTAGTCCTGGTAGCTGTCCGGGTTGCCGATGCCGGAACGTCCCAGCGCGCTGACGATGCCGGCGGTGACCGTGTGCTGCAGGCCGAACGGGTTGCCGATGGCGACCACGAAGTCGCCCACTTCCAGCTTGTTGGAGTCCGCGATCGGCAGCGCGGTGAGGTTCTTGGCGTGGATCTGGAGCACCGCGATGTCGGTCTCCGGGTCCTTGCCGATGACCTTGGCCTTGAAGTTGCGGCCGTCGTTCAGGGTCACGGTGATCTGGTCGGCGTTCTCGATCACGTGATTGTTGGTCAGGATGTAGCCCTTCTTCGCGTCGACGATGACGCCCGAGCCCAGCGCCTGGGTCTCGCGGTACTGGGGCTGCTCCTGCTGCTGCTGCTGGTGGGGCTCGCCGAAGAAGCGCCGGAAGAACGGGTCGTTGAAGAACGGGCTGTTCATCAGCGGGTTCTCCACCTTCACCCGCCCCTTGGTGCGGATGTTCACCACCGCGGGCACGGCGTGCTTGAGCATCGGCGCCAGCGACGGCATCGGCTGGCCCTTGCCCACGGCGTACTCCGGGACGCTCGTCGCGGGCGTGCGGTTCCAGCCGGAGTCCTTCTTCGCCTCGGTGGCCGCCTGGCTCTCGGCGGCGTACAGGGTGATGGTCAGGCAGCCCAGCAGCACCAGCAGGCTGCCCAGGCGCGCGCTGCGGCCGGCGGGGAAGTAGGCGCTCCTGTTTCCGGGCTGCGACATGCGTGGTCCTCTGCCTCTCGTTACTGGTCCCGGGCCGCCGGCCCGCTCGGCGGCGGCGGCGCTGAAACCCGGGGGCCAGTCTAGGACCGGTTAGCTTAACCACGACTGAATCGCGCCGGGCGCGTGGCGGGCGACTCGGGTGCCGCAAGGGAAGGCGCCCGCCCGCGGCCGGGGCCGGGGCGGGGAAGCCCGGAAGGTCGCCGCTAGGCCGCCTCGACCTCGATGCGGCGGGACCTCTCGCGGCGGGGGACCGTGATCTCCAGCACGCCGTGGCGGCTGCTGGCGCTGACGGCCTCGGGGTCGGCGTCGTCCGGCAGGCGGAAGCTGCGGGCGAAGCACCCCGCGACACGCTCGCGGCGGGTACGGCGCACATCGTCCCCGGCGGTGGCGGACTCGCGCTCGCCGGCGATGCGCAGCACGCCGTCCTCCATGGTGATCTCGACGCCGGCGGGATCGACGCCCGGCAGGTCGGCGCGCAGGACGTAGCGGCCGGTCTCGGCGATCACGTCCACCGGCGGCTGCCAGCGCACGTCCTCCAGGCCGGCCGGGCGAGCGCTCGCCGCGCGTCCGGGATGGATGCTCACTCGATACATGATGCGGTTCCTCTGATACCTGCGGCCGGCGCGATGCGCGCCGGCTCCTGCCCCCGAAGATGCGGGCGCGCGCGGCGGTTTCAAGTCCGGCAACCCCGCCGCCCGGACCGAGGTCCGGGTGTGCCCCGGCGAATGCCCCGCCACAATATCTAGTATCCCCGGCCGCGCCCGGCGCGGGAATCCCGCACCCGGCGGCCATCTCCGCGATGTATCCCGAAACGGCCTTCAGAGTGTTTTGCAACTAATTGATCGTACAATACATAATGCTGTGATATATAAACGCTTCCTCAAACGGCAACATCCCGGTTGACAGTCCCAATGAGCGGGCCTACTCTCAGTGTACAGAGCACAACATCTTGTGTTCACCGGATTGCGCTAGACACCCTTCCGAAGGGCCTTCCGGGGCCTTCGGGGAGCTGGGCTTCGACAAAGAACCGGGCTGCCGTCCGGCCGCCGATATAACGTCTTGACCCGGGGGATTCTGGTCCATGGAAACCGCCAAAGTGACTGCCGCACCCACGCACGTACGAGAGATTCCGATCCAGCCCGCGTCCCGGGACATCTGGGACAAGAAGTACCGCCTCAAGACCAAGGCCGGCGAGGTCCTGGACAAGACCGTGGACGACACCTGGAAACGGGTCGCCCGCGCCCTGGCCGAGGTGGAAGAGCCGGCGCTGCGCGAACAGTGGTACGAGCGGTTCCTGTGGGCGCTGCGCCGCGGGGCGATCCCTGCCGGGCGCATCACCTCCAACGCCGGCGCCTGGGAGCACAAGCCGGCCACCTCCACGATCAACTGCACGGTGTCGGGGAGCATCCACGACTCCATGAACGACATCCTGGAGAAGGTCCACCAGGCGGGGCTCACGCTCAAGGCGGGCTGCGTGGCACCGGGCACCTGGGTCCGCACCGAAAGGGGCTTGGTCACCGCCGAGCGGGCCGTTGCGGAGCGCCATCGCGAGATCCTGAGCTACGACCGTGACAGTGGGCGCTTCGAGATGCGGCCCATCCAGCGGCACATGACCACGCACGTGCCCAACGACGAGAACGTCCGGCTGGTGTCGGGCGAGGTGGAGCTGACCACTTCCGTGAAGCACCCGGTACTCGTCTACCGGGACGGATCGCTGATCTATGTGCGGGCCGACGAGGTCGGTGAGACCGACGCGCTGGTGCACCACGCACCGGCGTGGACCGCCGACCCGTCGCGTTGGCTGGACGCCTGGTTCGCCGGCGCGCACCTGGGCGATGGCAGTGCCTACCCCAGGCACATGCAGTACAAGGTCACGCGGCGTGTGTGGGCCGAGCGCGCCCGCGCGATGGGACAACGACTGGTATTCAAGATCCGCGCGGCGGAACGGGAGGTGGTCCAGTGGTACGCCGCCTTTTTCCGCGCGTTCTGCAACTCCCGGGCGCGCGTAATGGCCGCCACGACCGCCAACGGCACCCCGGTGTGGGACTACACGGTGTCAAGCTTCGCCGCCAGCCGTGCCGCGAAACTGATCGACGGGCAGACCGGGCGCAAGACCGACGAGCTGCACGTGCCGGCGTGGATCGCGGCCAATCCGGAGAAGCACTTCCTGCCCTTCCTGGCCGGGCTGATCGACACCGACGGCAGCGTCTCGACCGAACGCGGCAGCGCCTTCATTTCCACCCAGAGCCATGACTTCGCCGCCGAGCTCAAGAGCCTGCTCGGACTGTTCGGCGTGCACGGCGCGATCACGATCACCCGGGCGCGGTCCCACCGCCTCAACGGCCATCTCGTTCATGACCGGGGCGGAGCCGTGCTCAAGATCAGCGACTCCGCGTTCCTGGCCGCTGTCGCGGAATACATGGCCGACTCGGGCAAGCGCGGCCGCATCCGGGAGCACGCCAGCCAGCCCGGCCAGTACGACGTCTACCGCCTCCCGGTCGCGCTGCGTGAGGCGCTGCAGCGCGAGAGCGCTTCCCTCGGACACACCGAGCGGCAGAAGCTGGGTTTCTACCACGGCTATCATCGCCGCGACCGCATCAGCCGCGTGTGGCTGGACCGCTGGCAGGCGCGCTTCCCGCACTTGCAGCCGCTGATCGCGTTGGCGCGCACCTTGCGCCCGCTGACCCGGATCGAGCGCAACCTGGAGCTGTCGGAGACCTTCTACGACTTCACGGTCGAGAAGCACAACAACTACCTGGCCGGGAACAGCGGCTTGATGGTCATCCACAACTGCGGCATCGGCTACGAGTTCAGCACCCTGCGTCCGCGCGGCGCGTACGTCTCCGGGGCCGGCGCCTACACCTCCGGGCCGCTGTCCTTCATGGACATCTACGACCGCATGTGCTTCACGGTCTCCTCGGCCGGCGGCCGTCGCGGCGCCCAGATGGGCACCTTCGAGGTGGGCCACCCGGACGTCGAGGAGTTCATCCGCGCCAAGCGCGAGGACGGCCGGCTGCGCCAGTTCAACCTGTCGCTGCTGGTCACCGAGGAGTTCATGGAGGCGGTCAAGGCCGACACCGACTGGAAGCTGGCTTTCCCGGTGTCGGCGCGCGAGGTCGAGGTGGACGGCCTGGACCTGGACGACCCCGGGCAGATCGTCTGGCGCGAGTGGCCGGTGCACGAGGGCTACGTGGTCGGCGACAACGGCCTGGTGGCCTGCCGCATCTACAAGACCATCCAGGCGCGGCGGCTGTGGAACATGATCATGTCCTCCACCTACGACTACGCCGAGCCGGGCTTCATCCTGATCGACAAGGTCAACGAGCAGAACAACAACTGGTTCTGCGAGAACATCCGCGCGACCAACCCTTGTGTGACCGCGGACACCCGTCTGCATACCCGGTACGGGCTGGTGCCGATCGGCGAGCTTTACCGTCGCGGCCTGCCCCTGGAGACCACGGTCGACCGGCGCGCCCTTGGCAAGGAGGAGCGCGGCACGGAGGTCCGCCCCGCGAAGCCGGCTTTCATGACCGCGCGCGAGGCCAACGTCTACAGGGTCACCACGGAGGACGGCTACGAGATCAAGGCCACCGGGTGGCACGACTTCTATACCGAGCGCGGCAAGATCAGGCTGCGCGACCTCCGGGCCGGCGAGGACCGCCTGCTGATCCAGTCCGGCAAGGGACAGTTCGGTGGCGAGGGCAGCGAACAGCTTGGCGTGCTGCTCGGCCTGATCACCGGCGATGGCCATTTCACCAACCGCGGCGCCGGCAGCGAGGCGGTGCGCATCGACTTCTGGAACGACGAGCGGGCGCTGGCCGCCGGCGTGGCCGATTACGTCAACGGCCTGATCGCGACCGTCGCGGACAACGGACGCCGCTACCGGGTGGCGCCGACGGCGGTGCCGGAGCGCAGCCAGGTGTTCATCCGCTCCGTGCTGCTGGCGCGGGTGCTGCAGCACTACGGTTTCACCAGGCAGAGCAAGCTGCGCGTGCCGGAGGTGATCTGGCGCGGCAGCGAGGAATGCGTCCGCGGCTACCTGCGCGCCCTGTTCCAGACCGACGGGACCGTGAACGTCTCGAGCGCGAGCCAGAGCTGCTCGGTGCGCCTGGCCTCGAGCCGGCCGGAGCTGCTGCGCGAGGTGCAGATGCTGCTCGCCAACTTCGGCGTGTTCTGCCGGATCCGCGCGCGGCGCAAGGCCGGCCGCCGCGAGCTGCCGGACGGCAGGGGCGGCAAGCGGGCGTACGCGTGCCGTGCGGACCATGAGCTCATCATCGACGGCGAGTCCCGCGAGACCTTCATGCGGGAGATCGGCTTCCTGACCGACGGCAAGAACGGACGTTATCGCGACTGGGTCGCGGACAAGGTGCTGCGCAAGACCCAGCGCTTCGCCAGCCGCATCGCGTCGATCGAGTACGTCGGGCGCGAGGAGGTGTTCGACACTACCCAGGCCGACCACAACACGGTCATCTTCAACGGGCTGGTGACGGGGCAGTGCGGAGAGCAGCCTCTGCCACCCTTGGGCTCCTGCCTTTTGGGATCGGTCAACCTGACCCGTTTCGTCGAGGAGCCGTTCACGGATAACGCGCGTTTCAACTGGGACGAGTACCGCGAGGTGGTCTCGATCTTTACCCGCATGCTGGACAACGTGGTGGAGATCAACGGCCTGCCGCTGGAGGGCCAGCGCGAGGAGATCCACCGCAAGCGCCGCCACGGCATGGGCTTCCTGGGGCTGGGCTCGACCCTGACCATGCTGCGCATGCAGTACGGGGCGGAGGACTCGCTGGAGTTCACCGAGGTGGCGGCGCGCGAGATGGCGCTGGCCGGCTGGGAGACCGGCGTGGCGCTGGCACGGGAGAAGGGCCCGGCGCCGATCATGGACGAGACCTTCACGGTCACCGCCGACATGCTGCGCAAGCGCCCGGAGATGCGCGAGGCCGGCTATCAGGTCGGCGACGAGGTGCCCGGGCGGGTGCTGCTGGCGCGCTACAGCCGCTACATGCAGCGCATCGGCGAGGTCAGCCCGGAGCTGGTCGAGCGCATCGCCGAGAGCGGCGCGCGCTTCACCCACCACACCTCGATCGCGCCCACCGGCACCATCTCGCTGTCGCTGGCCAACAACGCCAGCAACGGGATCGAGCCGAGCTTCGCCCACCACTACGCGCGCAACGTGATCCGCGAGGGGCGCAAGACCAAGGAGAAGGTGGACGTGTTCTCCTTCGAGCTGCTGGCCTACCGCGAGCTGGTCAACCAGCGCGCCATGCCCGACTCGGAGGACCCGGCCGAGCGCCTGCCGGACTACTTCATCACCGCCGACAGCGTCACGCCGAAACAGCACGTGGCGATCCAGGCGGCGGCCCAGAAGTGGGTGGACTCGTCCATCTCCAAGACCGCCAACGTGCCCACGGACTATCCCTACGAGGACTTCAAGGACATCTACCTGTGGGCCTACGAGGGCGGCCTGAAGGGCTGCACCACGTTCCGCTTCAACCCGGAGGCGTTCCAGGGCGTGCTGGTCAAGGACAAGGACCTGGCCAGCACCACCTACGTGTTCAAGCTGGAAGACGGCACCGAGGTGCGCCTGCAGGGCAACGAGGAAGTGGAATACGACGGCGAGACGCACACGGCGGCGAATTTATTCGATGCCCTCAAGGAAGGGTATTATGGAAAATGGTAGGAATATCAATACATTCATGGCTCATCGCCCTACGCAAAGCGCGCGTAGCTACTCGGATTAACCAGCGTTACAACGCGGCCCAGTGAACACCGGGGGAAGTGAGATGGCCACGAAGATCGACAAGCCGATCGTGGACTACAGGGTGGAGCGGGAAGGGTCCGCCGACGAGCAGGCGAACGCGGAGCAGGAGGCCGAGGCCCGGCAGAAGGCCGAGGTCATCCAGATGCACGAGAGCGTCGAGCGGCCGGACATGCTCGTGGGGTCGACCTACAAGATCAAGACCCCGATGTCGGATCACGCGATGTACATCACGATCAACGACATCATCCTCAACGAGGGCACCGAGCACGAGCACCGCCGCCCGTTCGAGATATTCATCAACTCCAAGAACATGGACCACTTCCAGTGGATCGTGGCGCTCACCCGGATCGTGTCCGCGGTGTTCCGCAAGGGCGGCGACGTGACCTTCCTGGTGGAAGAGCTCAAGGCCGTGTTCGACCCACGCGGCGGCTACTGGAAGCCGGGCGGCGTCTACATGCCGTCGATCGTGGCCGAGATCGGCGACGTCATCGAGCGCCACCTGAAGATGATCGGCATGATCCAGGACGACGGCCCGGACCAGTACCAGCTCCAGCTGATCAACGAGAAGCGCGCCCAGTACGAGGCCCGCCGGAAGCAGCAGCAGGCAAGCCAGGACAGCGGCGACGAGAGCAACCCGTTCCCCGCCGGCGCCCAGCTCTGCGGCAAGTGCCACACCAAGGCGATGGTGCTGATGGACGGGTGCATGACGTGTCTCAACTGCGGCGAGTCGAAGTGCGGGTGAGAGCGCAGCTTCGCTTTCCTGCACCGGTCGTTGTCTGATCAGGCGCTGTCAAAGATAAGTCGGCCAGTCCGGCGGCAACTGGCATTAGCAGGAAAGACTGCCCAACTTAAGAATCCACAAGGGCGATATTCACCAAGGCACAGAATACTTCGGGGCGTACTTTGACCGGGAAATCAGATCGAGACGCGCTCACTTTACATAGGCCTAACGCCACTTGAGGACAGCCCTGTATGGAGGGACGAGTTTCGAGGCAAATCGCATGAGCGTGTAGCAAGAGCTATCGTCGAAACAATAACGACACAGACCGGGGGTAAGGCTCTTGGCTTAGAAGGGGCTTGGGGTAGTGGTAAATCCACCGTCATCAATCTTGTTGCGGACCGCCTGAAGAGTGGGGAGGAGGAGCCTTCAGGCACAGACTTCCTTCTGTTCTCTTTCGACACGTGGGCTCATGGTGACGATCCGATCCGGCGCGCATTTTTTGAAGGAGCTATCAGCTGAGTGTTGTACTAGGGAGGCGCTACGGCAGGAGGATTGGCGGCCGTTAATTGAACAACTCCAGGCGCGGGTTACAACAACGACGATGAAGACGTCTCCAGCGAAATATGGGACGGATTTATTTTCCCGCTCAACGAGCCGCGGCCGGAGTAGACTGAACGGACAGACCTTGGCCGGATTCCCGCCGGGACGCGCAAATCCCCGAAGTCGCTCCGGATGACAACGCACGATGACCACCCTCTACAGCGACCGCCTGATCGAGATCACCGACGAGGAGATCGTGTTCCGCGGCTACTACCTCCCCGTCGCCGGCAGCCGGTTCGTACCGCTGGACCGGATCGGGAGCGTCCGGGTGCTGCGCCCCTCGCTATTCCGCGGGAGCTGGCGGATCTGGGGCTCGGGTGATTTCCGGACCTGGTTCACCTGGGACCCGGGCCGGCCGGGACGCGAGCGGATCTTCGTCGCCTCGGTGCGCGGCGGGTACTGGAAGATCGGCTTTACCGTCGAGGATTCCGCCCGGGCGACCGAGGTCCTGCTCGAGCTCGGCGTCCTGATCGAGGACCGGTCGTAAGCGCGACGCGTCGCCGATCCGGAACAGGAAGGCACCGGCATCCCCGTGCGTTTCCCGGAAGAGCCGAAAATGGGGGTCAGAGACCATTTATCGCCGAATCAGGAGAAACTGGTCTCTGACCCCGTTTTCGGGTCGTGTCACCGCGGTTCAGAGCATGAACGGCACCAGCATCCGGGTGCGCTTCCGGTACGCCGGATATTCCCCGGGAAACTGTGCGGCCATGATCTGTTCCTCGCGGCGCGCGCTGTAGAGGAAGTAGGCTCCGAACACCACCAGGGGCACGACCCAGAGCAGCGTCTGGGCCAGCGCCGAGCCCAGCATGGCGAGAATGGCGCCGGCGTAGATCGGATGACGGACCAGCGCGTACGGTCCGGTCGTCACCAGATCCGGATCCGCCTTGCGGGACATGGGGATGCCCCAGTTCCGCCCGAGGCGGGCGCGCGGAGGATCGCGAGCCCGACGCCCAGGGCGCACAGCGCCAGGCCCAGCGCGTTCACGGGCTTGTTGTCGGCCAGGTACGGCTGCGCCTGGAGCAGGGCATGGCGCGAGGCCGGCGTGAGCCAGGTGATCACCACGAGCGCGAGAACCGCGGCACGCGCCATGCCCGATCGCCACCATCGGCCGGTGCGGATGCTGCGCTTCGCCCGGGCGGCCGAGGCGGCCCAGTACGCGAGGAGGACGAGCCACAGGGCGATAACGGGCCAGCTGTGCGGGAGCATGGCGAGCATCCATGGTGTTGCGCCGGAAGGCCGTGCTTGGGGCCACGGGAGCAAGGAATCCACGATCACGGCACGCGCGTCAAGCGCGTGGCCCGCGCGCGGATCGGGGGCGCGGGCGCGGGGCCGTGCTGCCCCTCGCGTTTCTCCGCCTGCGCGTGCATCATTTGGCGTATCGCAACGGCCCGCGCCGGGCGGCTGGTCGCCCGTGTTCCCGGCCCGTCACATGGAGCATTGAAGGCGGCCGCCGGCGCCGCGAGCGGTGCCGCCGACCGAATCCCGGAATCGAGAACCCGTGATGAAACTCCGCACCACCACGATCGCGCTCGCCTGCCTGCTCTCGGCCGGCGCGATGCTCGCAAGCTTCGCCAGCCGCGCGCAGGCGTCCCTGCCGCCGGCGATCCAGGCGCTGAAGGCGCACGGCATGACCGTCGCCGGGCACTTCAGCGCACCGGGCGGACTGACCGGCTACGCGGTCAAGTACCAGGGACAGGCGCTGGCCGTGTACGTCACGCCCGACGGCAAGCATGCCATTGCGGGCACGATGTTCGATTCGCAGGGGGACAACCTCAGCAGCGGGCCGCTGCACCGGCTGATCACCTACCCGCAGAACCGCAAGGCCTGGAAGAAGCTGAAGAAGAGCAACTGGATCGGCTACGGCAGCGACAAGGCCGATACCGTGGTCTACCTGTTCATCGACCCCAACTGCCCCTACTGCCACGAGTTCCTGAAGGAGGCCCGGCCCTGGGTGCAGGCGGGCAAGGTGCAGATCCGCAACGTGCTGGTGGCCGTCCTGCGGCCCAGCAGCCTGCCCAAGGCGGCGGCGATCCTGTCGGCCAAGAACCCCGCGGCGGCCCTCATGCACAACGAGAAGCGATACGGGTCCGGCGGCATCCAGGCGGCGCAGCACGTCTCCGGTAAGGTCAGGACGCGCGTGGAGGCCAACAACCGCCTGATGTACTCCCTGGGCCTGCAGGCCACGCCGGTCATCTACTACCGGGACGCGAAGGGGCACGTGGCCTCGACGCAGGGCTTGCCCCCGGCGGGGCGCCTCGCGGCCATCATGGGAAGCCCGCGCCCCCGGTAGCGGCGACTTCCGCCCGGGCGGCCGGCCCGGAAGGCGTCGATCCCGGACCGGACAGCGGCGTCCTGTCCCCGGCAGTCGGACACCAATGCCCGTTCGTCGGCGTAACCGGCCTGTCCGGCCGGAGCCCGGGCGAGAGATCGCGCGGGGCGAGGTAGCCTGAACACGGCCGGTTGAAGGACGCGCCCGCAAGAATGAACGACGTCCCGCCGGCCGGGCCGCCGGCGCCGGTGAGTGCCGCGCGGCCGCATTCGGGGGTGATCATGAAGCGACAGGCCTACGGAATCGCGGCGCTGCTCTCGATGGCGGCTGCCGTCGGGGTGGCGGGCTGGACGACCGGACAACCGCTGGCGTGGCTCACGCTGGCACACTGGCGAGTCAGCGCGCTCGAGCAGGGCCTGATCTTCCTCGCCTTCCTGTTCTTCACCATCCACTGCTTCGTCCGCCCCCAGGGCCCGCGCCGGGTGGACCGGGGTTCCTGGTTCGTGGTGGGCCTGGTCGGCTCATCGGCGACCACCCTGGCGGGGCTCGAGACCTTCGCGTTGATCCTGCATCACGTGCCCTTCTAGGACCGGCGCAACGGCTTCAACCGCCGGGCCTGTGCCTGGTCACGCAGATGCAGCCGGGCCGGACGTCTCGGGAAGGCGTCGATCCGATCGCCCGGCGCCGGGACGCAGGCTTCGACGACCGGCGCGTTGCCCCGGTCCATGAGCCGCCCCCGGAGAAGCCCGAGAGGGCCGCTCGGCCGGCGGAACTGTCCGGCGATGAAGCGTTGCATCGCACCCGCTCGAGCGCAGGCCCCCGACGCGGAATCCGAAGAGCCCGATCCCCGGCCTGTCAGGAATGCCCGGGCGGAGCTTCGCCGCGGCCGATCCGTCCAGCGCGTCGCGGAATGCCGCCGTCGTCGGCCGGGGATCGAACTCCCGGCGGGTTTCCGCGGTCCATCGTCCATCCAGCCCGCGATTCCGGCTGGCCGCGTCCGGGCATGCCGCGCGGAGTGGGCTCCGGCATCGCGGGCACGGCCGGCGAGACGACTGATGAGTTCCTGAAGCCACCCGCATGCGGATACGCGACCATTTTGCCGAGCGCCGACTGTTCCTGCGTCGCCTCGGGATCGCCGGGAGCGTCGTCCTGGTCCTCCTGGGCGTCGTCGTCGGGCGGCTCTATTACCTGCAGTGCAGCCGGCATCAGTACTACGCCGGGCAGTCGCTGGCCGACGGCCGGCGGATCCAGCCGGTGCCGCCGGTGCGCGGCCTGATCTTCGACCGCACCGGCCGCCTGCTGGCGGGGAACCGGCCCTCCTACAGCCTGGTGATCACCCCGGACGAGGCGGGCAACCTGAAACAGACCCTGGCGCGGCTGCGCAAGCTGCTGCCGGTCAGCGCATCGGACCTGAAGCGCTTCCACGCCCGGCTGTCGGATGCGCCCGCGTTCCGGGCGGTGCCGCTGCTGCTGCAGATGAGTCCGAGGGAGGTTGCGCGCTTCGCCGTCAACGACCAGCGCTTCCCCGGGGTGCACATCCGCGCGGGGCTGACCCGGTACTATCCGCTGGGCCCGGTGGCCGCCCACGTGGTCGGCTATGTCGGCAGCATCACCCGGAGCGAGCTGTCGCACGTCAACGCGCGGGACTACCGGGGCACCGAGCACTTCGGCAAGACCGGGGTGGAGCTCGGCTACCAGAAGCTGCTGCACGGCTCGCCGGGCGTCCGCACCATCGAGGTGGCGCCGGACGGGCGCAAGCTGCGCCAGATCTCCCGCAAGCCGCCCCGGGGCGGCGACGATCTCTACCTGACGCTGGACGCCCGCCTGCAGAAGGTGGCCTACCGCGCGATGGGCAAGCAGAGCGGCGCCGTGGTGGCGATGAATCCCCGCACGGGCGCGATCCTGGCGATGGTGAGCACGCCCAGCTTCAAACCCGGCCTGTTCGTCAACGGCATCGGTGAGCAGGCCTTCCAGCAGCTGCGCGGCAACCCGCGCCGGCCGCTGTTCAATCGCGCGATCGCCGGGCAGTATCCGCCGGGTTCGACCATCAAGCCGCTCATGGCCCTGGCCGGCCTGAACTTCGCCGGCGGACGGTACGTGCACCCGCGCTTCGACCCGGGATGGTACAAGCTGCCCGGCCATCCCAACGTCTATCACAACTGGAATCCGAACGGCTTCGGACACGTGGACCTGCACAAGGCGATCGAGCTCTCCGATGACGTGTATTTCTACAGTCTCGCCCACGACCTCGGGATCGACCGGATCCACTCGTTCCTGGCCCGCTTCGGGCTGGGCCGGCCGACCGGCGTGGACCTGCCCGGGGAGAACGGCGGCATCCTCCCTTCCCGGAGCTGGAAGCGGCGCACCCGCGGCCAGCCGTGGTATCCCGGCGACACGCTCAACACGGGGATCGGCCAGGGCTACCTGTCGGCCACGCCGCTGCAGCTGGCGCAGGCGGTGTCGCGCATCGCCATGCACGGGGGCGGGGCGCGGCCGCATATCCTCTATGCCGTGCGCAACCCCAATACCGGCAAGCTCACCCGGGTCCCGATCCACCACCTGCCGCGCATCGTCGATCGCGGTCGCCATGCCTGGCGCCGCGTCATCCGGGGCATGCGGGCGGTGATCGAGAGCCCGCGCGGCACTGCGCACCAGATCGCCCACGGCCTGAGCTTCTCCGCGGCCGGCAAGACCGGCACCTCGCAGCTCGGCGCCGCCCTGCCCTCGGATGACGGCAACGCGACCGAGAGCGACCTCCCCCGGCGGCTGCGGGACGACGCGCTGTTCGTCTGCTTCGCGCCGGTCCGGCACCCGAGCATCGCGGTGGCCGTGCTGGTCGAGCACGGCGGCTACGGCGCCCAGGCCGCCGCTCCGGTGGCCCGGAAGGTGATGAACGCCTGGCTGGGCCCGAACGGCCTGGCCGCGTCCTATCGTGAGCAGCTTCCGGGCAACGGCGCGGGCACCCGGCCGGTGCAGGTGGAGCGCGGCTCCGCCGCGCCGTCGTCGGGCGGGGGGACCTCCTGACGGCCCGTGCCGCGCCCGGCGTTCCGCCAGCGGCTCAGCGCCCGCCGCGGTAGGCCAGCCGGACGGTCAGGTGCTGCCCGGGGTGCAGGTCGGCCCCCTTGGGCAGGTCGTTCCAGCGCCGCAGCCCTTTCACGCTCACCCCGTAACGATGGGCGATGGTCCACAGCGAGTCGCCCTTGTGCACCCGGCACGCGACCCGGCCGCGTTCATGCGGGACCACCAGCTTCTGCCCCGGCCGCAGGGCGGTGCGGTCGCCGGACAGGCCGTTCCAGCGCCGCAGCGAGGCGACCGTCACTCCCAGGCGGTGCGCGATCGTCCACAGGCTGTCGCCCGGGCGGACGCGGTAGTGCCTGGCTCCCCCGTCATGGCCGGAGCCCGGGGAATAGCGCTCGCGGATCAGGGCGAGGCGCGTGCGGCTGGCGCCGTTCTGGCTGGCGGGGACCAGCAGCGTGTGTCCGCTGCGGATCAGGGTGCCGTGCAGGTGATTGATCCGCTCCAGCACGCCGGGCGTGGTGTCGTAGCGCTGCGCGATCCGGCCGAGCGTGTCCCCGTGGCGCACCACGTAGCGCTGCCAGCTCACCAGCTTCCCCGAGGGGATCTTCGCCAGCCGCCGCTTGAAACGGGCCACGCTGGTGCGCGGCAGCACCAGCCGGTGCGGGCCGTGCGGGTCGGTGGCCCAGCGCCGGAACCCGGGATTGAGCTCGCGCAGCCGGCGCACCGGGATCCCGGCCAGCCGGGCGGCGAGATCGATGTCGATCTGCTTCGACAGCTTAACCACCCGCAGGCGCGGCTTGTCGGGCACGTCGGGAAGCTGGATCCCGTACCGGGACGGGTGGTTCACGACCGCCGCCAGCGCCAGCAACTGGGGGACGTACTGCTCGGTCTGGCGCGGCAGGTCCAGGTGCCAGAAATCCGTGGGCAGGCCGCGCCGGGCGTTGCGCCGGACGGCGTCCTCCACGGTCCCCTCCCCCGAGTTGTACGCCGCGATGGCGAGCAGCCAGTGGCCGTGGAACATCCGGCCGAGGTACTGCAGGTAGCTCACCGCGGCGCCGGTCGAGCGCAGGATGTCGCGGCGTCCGTCGTACCACCAGTCGCGGCGCAGGCCGAAGCGCTCCGCGGTCCCCGGCATGAACTGCCACAGGCCTGTCGCCTGGCTGGCGTCGGAGTGGGCGAAGGGGTTGTAGGCGCTCTCGACTTCCGGCAGCAGGGCGAGCTCCGCGGGCAGGTCGTGCTTGCGGACCTCGTGCACGATGCGCCACAGGAAGGGCTGTGCGCGATGGAAGTCCTCCCGCAGGATGCCCTGGCGCTGCCGATAGACGGCGATCCAGTGCTTCACCGCGGGCTGCTGCCGGTGATGGTCGAGCGTGAAGCCCGCGCGCATGTCGGCCCACAGGCTCTGTGGTTCGCCGGAACCGGGCGTCGGGCCGGAGGGCATCTCCAGTGCCCGCAGGGGCGTCCCGGAGAACGGGAATCCCGCCGGGCCGGAAGCCTCGCCGGTTTCGGTGGAGCTGCCCGGGGGTTGCGGCGGTGCCGCGTGGCCCTGGCCGGCATTCGGGGCGGCCGGGCCGGCGGGGCCCGCCACGTGCTGCGTGGCACAGCCGGCCAGCAGCAACGCCGCCACGGCGATCGCGCCTGAGGTCCGGCGGGCCCCGGCCCCGGCGCAGGAGATTCGGGCTGGACGCCCGGGCGGGCGCGCGACGCGGCCGCCGTCCGGGTCCTCCGGTCGCCGCGATGGGAAGCGCAACGTGATATTCATTCGGATTCTGTCGTTGATTCGGTCCGCGCCCTGCACGGGAGGCACCCGCGGGCGTCAATAGAGCTGCTTGAACATCTGGTCCGCGCCGGCATTTCCGTGGAGCCCCGCGTATCTGCTGGCCTTTTCCCGGGGTGGCAGGTTGTTCGCCCGGAAGGTCTCGAACGTGGTGTCCCCGGAGCCCGGGCCCGCGCGCCTGCCCGTCCCCGGGTCGATGCGCGCGACGACCAGCCCCGGCGGCTGCAGTGGCGGGCTCTCCGGGGTCCCCTTGAGCGCCTGGCCCATGAACCGGATCCACATCGGCAGCGCTGCGCGGGCACCCGTCTCACCGTGCCCGAGCGTAGCCGGCTTGTCGAAGCCCACCCAGGAGATAGCTACCAGGCGGCGGTTGAAGCCGTCGAACCAGGCGTCCTTCTCCTGGTTGGTGGTGCCCGTCTTGCCGGCCAGGTCGCTCCGATGCAGCTTGCGCGCGGCCTGGCCGGTGCCCTGCTCGATCACCTGGTGCATCATGCGGGTCATGATGTAGGCATTCTGCGCCGGGATGACCCGCCTGGCGCAACCCGCCTTGCCGCCCGGGTTCTGGCCCGACGGGCAGGCGACCGGCGGGCGGGCCCGGTACACGGTCTTGCCGTCGGGCCCGATGATCCGCGCGATGACGTGGGGCCGGATCAGGAAACCGCCGTTGGCGAACACCGAGTAGCCGCGTGCCATCTGCATCGGCGTGACCGCCGCGCTGCCGAGCGCCAGCGTCAGGTTGTCGGGCAGCGTCTTCTTCGCGAAGCCGAAGCGGGTGGCGTACCGGCGCGCGTTTTCCAGCCCGACGCGCCGCAGGAGCCTGATGGTCACCAGGTTGATCGAGTGGATCAGGCCCTGGCGCATGGGGGTGGGCCCGGAGAAAGTGCGCTCGTAGTTCTCGGGCCGCCAGGTGGCGAAGCTTCCGGCCGGGGCGACGACCGGGGCGTTGTCGATCAGGGTCGCCTGGTTCATGCCGGCGTGCAGGGCCGCGGAGTAGATGTAGGGCTTGAACGAGGAGCCGGGCTGACGGTGTGCCATCAGCGCGCGGTCGAACTTGCTGTAGCCCGGGTCGAAGCCGCCCACGAGCGCCTGGGTCGCCCCGTTGCGCGGGTCGACCGCGACCAGCGCCCCTTCGACGCGGGGCACCTGGGCCAGCTTCCAGTCACCGGCGGACGCGTGCTGCAGCCGCACCAGCTCGCCCCGCTGCAATACGTCCGAGGCCCGCTTCGGCGCCGGGCCGCGCGAGTTGGGGCCGCGGTACGCCCGGGCCCAGCTGAGCCCCTCCCAGCCGACCGACACGATCCCGTGGTCGAGGGTGTAGATCCGGGCGCTGCGCTTGGTCAGCCCGACCACGATCCCGGGCGCCAGCCCGCCGACGGGCGGGTGCTTGCGCAGCACGCGGTCGAGGTGCCGGCGTGGCAGGGGCCGACCCGGCGCGGAGAGCGACACCGTGGCCTCCGGGCCGCGCCAGCCATGCTGGCGCGAGTATCGCAGCAGGTTCCAGCGCAGCGCGCGCACCGCGGCTTGCTGGTCGTGCGCATCGATGGTGGTGACCACGGTGTAGCCTGCCGTCAGGGCCTTCCTGCCGAAACGCTGCAGCAGCCGCTTGCGCGCGTAATCGGCGACGTAGCCGGCAGGGACGGCGGGCTGCTGGCGGTGCAGGCTGGCCGAGAGGGGCTGCGAGAGCGCCTGCCGGTACTGTGCCGCGCTGATGTAGCCGAGGGTCCGCATCCGTTTCAGCACGTAGTCGCGACGTGCACGCGCGGCCTGGCGGTCCGCCAGCGGATTCTCCGCCGACGGCGCCTGGGGCAGGCCGGCGAGCATCGCGGTCTGCGCCAGGGTCAGATCCCAGAGCGGCTTGCCGTAGTAGGTCTGCGCCGCGGCGGCCACCCCGTAGGCGCCTTCGCCGAGGTAGATCTTGTTGAGGTACAGGTCGAGCACCTTGTGCTTGCTGTAGCGCCGGGCGATCCGCAGCGCCAGCAGGATCTCCTTGAACTTGCGGCTGTAGGTCTTGCGGTCCGAGAGGAAGTAGTCCCGGGCGACCTGCATGGTGATGGTGCTGCCGCCCTGGCTCTTGCGACCGGTCAGTACCAGGTGCACCGCGGCACGCGCGAGCCCCTTCACGCTCACGCCCGGGTTGTGGAAGAAGCTGGCGTCCTCCGCCGCGACGAAGGCGTGGATCAGCCGCGGCGGGAGGTTGCGGTAACGCACGGGCGAGCGCCGATCCGGCCCGTAGGTGCCGATCAGCTTGTGATCGGCGGTGTAGATGCGCATGGGGGTGCTGAGGTTCGGGTTGTGCAGCGACGCGACGCTCGGCAGCCGCGGCGCGAACCAGGCGTACGCGCCCAGGAACGCCAGCGCCGCCAGCAGCAGGCCGCCGGCGGCCGCGGTCCCGAGGAATCTGGACGCCTGCTTCAGCGCTCCGTTCCGGCTCATGTCCCGTCCACGATCGCCCCTACGGCCGCGTCCGGCCGGCCGCTGCCGGGTCCGGGAAACGCGCGTCCGCCGTGCGGGCCGCACGTTGCCGTCCCGTGCATCGGTCGCATCCCGGACTTTCGGGCCTGGCGATCCATCAGGATGACGTGGGATTGCTGCAACGCGACGAATTCAGTCGCGGGCGGGTCGATGAATCGTGTCGACAGTCTGCTCCCGAACGAGGTTCCCGGCTTCAGGAAAATTGACCGGCAACAGCCGCTATCGTTCCCGGGCGCGCGGCGGGCACGCTCAGGCGCCCTGCCCGCGCAGCTCGCCGAGCAGCGCCAGCGCTTCCCGGCACCAGGCGATCGAGGCCTGTTCGGACAGGATCCCCATGCGCAGCCCCAGGTAGCGTCCCCGCTGGCGCGGCTTCAGGGTCGACGGCTCGGGGTAATGCCGGTCCCGGATGGCCTCGTACTCGGCGAGCCGCTGCCGGTGCAGGGACAGCCGTCGCTCGACCTGCCGGACCAGGGTCCCGGCGTCCGCGTCGCCCAGCGCGAACAGCTTGACCAGCAGCTCCTCCTTGACCGAGGGCGGGTCCGAGGGCGTGGCGATCCACTCGTCCAGGGCTCGCCGCCCGCCGTCGGTGAGCTGGTAGACGATCCGGTTCGGCCGCTCCGACTGCGGCACGGTCTCGGCGGTGACCCAGCCGTGCCGGGCCATGCGGTGCAGCTCCTGGTAGATCTGCTGGTGGCTGGCCTTCCAGAAGAAGCCCACGGTGCGCTCGAAGCGCTTGCCCAGCTCGTACCCGGTCTGCGGCCGGTCCAGCAGCGAGACCATGATCGCGTGGGCCAGCGCCATCGCGCTCAGGCGACCGAAAGCCGGGCGCGGGTGGCCGCGTACTCGCGCTTCAGCCGGGCCACCAGCTCGCCGGCCCCGGTGATTTCCCTGACCGCGCCGATGCCCTGGCCGCAGCCCCAGATGTCCTTCCAGGCCTTGGACTTCGTGTTGCCGCCGGAGCCGAAGTTCATCTTGCTCGGATCCGACTCGGGGAGATTGTCCGGGTCCAGCCCCGCGTTGACGATCGACGGGCGCAGGTAGTTGCCGTGCACGCCGGTGAACAGGCTGGAATAGACGATGTCGGCGGCGCTGGAGTCGACGATGCACTGCTTGTAGCGCTCGTCGGCGTTGGCCTCGCGGGTGGCGACGAAGGCCGAGCCGACGTAGGCCAGGTCCGCGCCCATTGCCTGTGCCGAGAGGATCGCGTCGCCGGTGGCGATGGCGCCCGAGAGCAGCAGCGGGCCGTCGAACCACTCCCGGATCTCCTGCACCAGCGCGAACGGGGAGGTCGTCCCGGCGTGCCCGCCGGCGCCGGCGGCCACCGCGATCAGGCCGTCCGCGCCCTTCTCGATCGCCTTGTGCGCGAAGCGGTTGTTGATCACGTCGTGCAGAGTGATGCCGCCATAGGAGTGCACCGCCTCGTTGACTTCCTCGCGCGCGCCGAGCGAGGTGATCACGATCGGCACCTCGTACTTCACGCACATCTCGAGATCGTGCTCCAGGCGGTCGTTGCTGCGGTGCACGATCTGGTTCACGGCGAACGGCGCCGCCGGCCGGTCGGGGTTGGCCTGGTTGTGGCGGTCGAGCGCTTCGGTGATCCGCTGCAGCCACCGCTCCAGCGCCTCGGCCGGCCGTGCGTTCAGCGCGGGGAATGAGCCCACCACGCCGGCCTCGCACTGGGCGATGACCAGCTCCGGGTTGGAGACGATGAACAGGGGCGCTGCGACGGCCGGCAGCGAGAGGCGCTCGCGGAGGATGCGGGGCAGTGACATATCGGGGATCCCGTCGGGCTGAGTACGAATCGGCTCAACATATAGCAAGGAGATTGCATATGCAAAGATCTTTATAATAGTGCCGGTTCCGGCCGCGGCAACGCCACGGGCGTCCGGCTGCTGCACGAGCTGGCCGCAACGCCTCCGGAAGATGCGAGGAACGCGGATTCCGCGGCCCCTGGGCCGGTCGCCGAAGCGCGTCTTGCGATCGCCCGCCCCTTCAGGAAATGGGGTCGGAGACCGAATCCTGCTAGATTGAAGAAGAATGTTCCCCGGCCCCGTTCCCGGGGTCGGCGACAGGGGAAATCGTGATGACGTCCCCCGAAGCCAATCGGCAGCTGATCGAGGAGCACTATGCCGCGGTCTGGTCCGGGGACGAGACCGCCGTCCGGCGACAGGTCGCCGCGGATTTCGTCGACCATGCGATGCCGGACGGGACGCCGCCCGGACCCGAGGCGGTGCTCGAGCTCAGCCGGACGTTGCGGAGCGGCTTTCCCGACATGCAGGTGACCGTGTTGCAGGCGGTCGCCGAGGGCGACCGGGTGGCGGTGCACGCGCGCTGGTCCGGCACTCACCAGGGCCGCTTCCGCGGGCTCGATCCCACCGGCCGGCGCGTCGGCATGGAAGGCATGGTGTTCTGGCGCGTGGCCGACGGGTGCATCGCGGAGCGCTGGGCCGTGCTGGACACCGAATCGCTGCAGCGCCGGCTCGGGGGCGATCGGGCCTGAGCGCGGCGGGCGGCACCCCGGGCCCGCCGATGAACCGGATCGAGCCCCACCGGAGGATCGTGCGATGCATCCGGGACCCCGCTCGCAGCGCTGGTCCGCCGAAGGTTACGCCGCCAACGCGGGTTTCGTGCCGGCTCTCGGCGAGCCGCTGGTGGACCTGCTCGACCCGCGGCCCGGCCAGCGGGTGCTGGACCTGGGCTGCGGCGACGGCGCGCTTACGGCCCGGATCGCGGAGCGCGGCGCCCGTGTACTCGGCGTGGACAGCTCCCCCGATCTGCTCGACGCGGCCCGCGCGCGGGGTCTCGAGGTCGCGCGCCAGGACGGCCGGCGCCTCGCCTTCGACGCCGCCTTCGACGCGGTCTTCTCCAACGCCGCGCTGCACTGGATGGACGACCAGGACGCCGTGCTGGAAGGCGTCTTCCGGGCGCTCAAGAGCGGCGGCCGCCTGGTCGCGGAAATGGGTGGACACGGGAACGTGGCGGCGATCGTCACCGCGCTGATGGCGGCCCTGCGCTGGCGTGGCATCGACGGTGCGGCACGGATGCCATGGCATTTCCCGGCCGTCGAGGCGTGCTCGGAGCGCCTGAGGCGGCATGGCTTCGAGGTCGAACGGATCGAGTCGTTCGCCCGCCCCACGCCGCTGCCCACCGGCATGCGCGGCTGGCTGGAGACGTTCGCCAACCCGTTCCTGGAGGGGCTGGAGGCCGCGGTGCGGGAGTCGGTGCTGGAAGACGCGGTCGCGCTGCTGGAGCCGTCGCTGCGTGGGGAGGGCGGGGTCTGGACAGCCGACTACGTGCGGTTGCGGTTTGTCGCGCGGAAGCCCGGGCGGGACCAGGCGGCTTGAGACGCGCCGGGTCCGCGTCGCGTCAGGCCAAATGCTAGACCACGCCGGCCGCCGGGCAAGATGCGGAGCACGGGGGACGGACCTCCCGGGCCGACCCCCGTCCCGCTCCGCGCGTGCTCTCCGTCTCAGCTCTTCGGCGGCAGCAGCACGTGATCGACCACCTGGATGACGCCATTGGACTGGCGCACGTCGTAGGTCGAGATGTGGGCCACGTCGCCCCGTCCGTCCTCGATCACGATGTTGTGGGGACCGTTGGTCCTGGCCGTGACGGTGCCCCCTTCGAGGGTCTGCAGCCGGGCACTGCCCCCGTTGGCGCGGATCTCGCGCCACAGCTTGTGATAGGTCAGGTCGCCCTTGACCACGTGGTAGAGCAGGATTTTCTTCAGCCGGGCCCGGTTCCGGTTCTGCATCAACGCGTGGAGCGTGCCGGACGGCAGCTTGTGGAAGGCGGCGTTGGTCGGGGCGAACACCGTGTACGGACCGCTGCCTTCCAGCGCTTTCGCCAGGCCGGCCTGCTTGACGGCCTTGACCAGGATGGTGTGATCGCTCGAGTTCACGGCGTTCTGGACGATGTTCCTCTGCCGCGACATTGCGTGCCCGCCCACCATCGGGTTGGCGGCGAAGGCCGGCACCGTGATCAGCAGCGCCACGGGCAGTGCGAGAGCGTATTTCAGGAGCCTGTGCATTGGCCTGTTTCTCCTTGAGTCGATGAAACCGGATCGGATGAAGGCGCGATGCCTTCATGGCGCAGTTACGCGGAAAGCGCGCATCCGGATGCATCGACGGCGGCCGCGGGACCCGTCGCCGGACCGTTGCGCTCGACGGGCCGCCGCCCGGCGGCATATGGTGGCCCGACCGCCGGCCCGGGGGGCCGGTCCCGTTCATCCGCCATACCCCGTCGGAGGCAGCCGATGTACATCGCCATGAACCGTTTCCAGGTGAGGAAGGGCTACGAGGAGGAGTTCGAGCGCGTCTGGAAGAGTCGGGACACCTACCTGAGCGGAGTGCCCGGCTTCCGCGAGTTCCACCTGCTGCGGGGACCGGAGCACGAGGAATACACGCTGTACTCGTCCCACAGCCTGTGGGACTCGCGCGAGGCCTTCGAGGCCTGGACGCGCTCGGAGGCGTTCCGCAAGGCGCACGCCTCGGCCGGCGGATCGCGCGAAATGTACCTCGACCGGCCGCACTTCGAGGGCTTCGAGGTGATCCAGCGGGTCGGGGCATGACCGTCCCCGGGTCGCGCTCCGTGGCTCGCCGCCGGGCGCCGGCTCAGGCTCCGGGCGCGATGTTCCGGTTCACGCAGAAGACGTTGTCCGGGTCGCAGCGCCGTTTCGCCTTCGGCAGGCGGGCATAACGCTCACCGTATGCCTACCGGACCCGTCCCGGGGGCGCGGGTGGCGTGTCAGCGTGGCTCGGTGCCGCTCTCACCACCGAAGCGGGGAAGCCCGTCGGCCGGTGCAGTCCATTCCACCCGATCGTCCCAGAACGAGTGAGCCCGAGGCACTGCACCGTGACCAGGGGCGAGCGATGCCACGGCGATGTCGATGATGCCCGGATTCGCCCCATGCCAGCAGAACAGTGAGCTGCCGCAGATGCTGCAGAACGCGCGCGTACCCGCGGCCGAGGAGCGGTACCGGGTCATGGCGACCTCACCGGCGGTGATGCGAACGCGAGCCTTCGGTACCGCGGCCCAGGTGACGAACGCGGCGCCATGGGCCCGCTGGCACATGCTGCAGTGGCAATGTCCGACGCGCTCCAGCGGGTCGTTGACCTCGAAGCGCACGGCGCCGCACAGGCACGCGCCGGATACATGCCGGGCCGGGCTCTTGCCTGGCCTGTCACCCATTTTCACGCTCCCGGTTTAGCACCTTCAGATCGTCGCAGCGGCGAGCAGACGCTCCATGTTGCCGAAGGCGGCGACCTGGTGCTCGCCGAACCGCCGGGTCGCTTCCTGTACCCGGGGCTCGTCCAGGTGCGGCGGAAGATCCCGGAGGGGATTGAGTCGCGATGCCGTGACCCAATCCTGCACGTCGGGTGCCTCGGCCCAGTTCAGCTCGGCCTGCACCTGCAGGAACAGACCCCGCACGAGGTCGACCGGGCGGTTCGGGTAAGTATGGGTCGGGCACAGTCGGTTCTTCTCCTCCGTGCTCCCGCGCGTGGCCTCCACGAACCCGGCCAGCGCGGCGCTGAAAGTGAACTGGGCGAATCGGATCGACTGCGGCGTGACACGCCCGTCGCCGAACAGGGCCACGGCGGGTGAGTGATTGAGGCCCGGTGCGGCACAGTGGACGTGCAGGTGCCCCGGGCCGGTGGGAATCTCCCCGCCGTCGAGGAGGATGCGGTCCCGCTCGATGCGGCGGACATGCCCGAGCCGTACGACGTTCTCGATGCGACGCAGTTGCTCGATCTCCGCCTCGCTCACGGTGGCGCCCTTGAACATCGTCGGGGCCACCTCCTGGTCGACGCGCAATACCCAGTCCCCCGCTTCCAGGCGCTCGAATATCTCGCCCACCGACCCGGCTTGCGCGATGGCCTCCGTCACCAGCGAGAAGCCCTCGTACGTTCGAGCGACCATGTCGCCGCCCTGATAGTAGGCCCGGTTGAGCAGCCAGGACTCGCGCGGCTTGATCCAGCAGAGGTCCTCCGGCGGCACCCCGGTTTCCAGCAGCCAGACGCACGCGTCCATGGCGGTCTTGCCGCCGCCGATGATCACGTAGCCGTCGGGCGGCGCGGCCACGCGGGGCAGCTCCCCGACCGGCACGCAGCGCACCGGCGCCTCGAGGTCGAACGGCGGCGCGTAGCTCGCCGGCACGCGCGACTCGAGGTAGCGCGCGTCCACCAGGCTCTTGCGCACCTTCACCCGGTATTCCTCGCCGGACAGGCGCGAGACGAAGCGGTAGCCGCTGGTGTACTCGCACATGGGAAAGTAGCGGACCCGCCCCGACGCCAGCAGGCGCTCGCGCATGACCCGGTCGTAGTAGGCGCACAGCTCGGGTCCGCCGGCCAGCTCGTAGAACCCCCGGTTGAAGCCACGGGCGTCGATGGTCTGGTTGCCCAGCGGCAGCGAGTTCACCCCGTAGAAGGCCGACGGCTGGTGCAGGCGTACGAACGGGTAGGACTCGACCCAGTGTCCGCCCGGCGCGTG